>Ga0207683_10005365_pt1 | contig 10989 bp, 6 predicted proteins | sample KBSM73metaG_FD_184333 | JGI IMG/M metagenome (GOLD analysis project Ga0207683, IMG submission 184333) | Miscanthus rhizosphere microbial communities from Kellogg Biological Station, Michigan, USA - KBS M7-3 metaG (SPAdes) (version 2) | ecosystem: Host-associated > Plants > Roots > Rhizosphere >...
CCGGGCAGATCGCATCCTCGCCCCGAACCTGCTTGGTTCGCCCGCATTGCCGATATACTTCACGCTGCTCGCCTCGTCGAAGTCCGCAGATCACTATCGATGACGTTTCACGACCGCCTACTCATCTGGTCCATCAAGCTGCTCTACTTCGTCCCCGCCCTTGTCCTCTTTGTTGTTGCGGCACTGTTGGCGCACCCCGCGGTTGTCCTTCTCCTGCTCCTTGCCGATGCGCTGACGCTGGTGGCCGTCTGTCGCGCGGCGAATCTCGATCACGAGCCAGAGTATCTTCGCGCTGTGGTTCGTCGCGGCGTCCCGGCATTCGTGCTCCTCACCGTGTATACCGCGCTGGTCGTGCTGCTGACGGCTTATCCGTTGCAATGGCTGCTGCGCGAACAGTCCCTCGGCGCGACGCTCGCGGTATCGACGGAAGTCGTCGTCTCAATGTTGTGCCTGTGGCGCGTCTGGCCATGCCTGGGACTTCCTCTGGTCTGGAAACACGCCTATCCGCCCGCGACCACGGGCGCCGAAGTCACGCTTGCGATCCGGCGCAGCATCGAACTTGCCCGACAGATTACCGGCCAAAACGAGGTGTTCTTCAGTCATGGCCTCGGCGCTGCGCTGGCGATGCTGTTGCTGGTCTGTGGTGCGGTCGGGCTCGGCGCATTCGGTGCGGACCTCGCGCCGGAACAGCATCTCGTCGCGCTGGCGTTATACGCCTTGCTGCTCGCGCCTCTCGCTGCCGCCACGATTCTCAATCGCACGGCCCGCGCGCTATTGATCGAATTGCGACGCCAGCGATCCGACTCGAGCGTCGCGACACCTGAGGCAGTGCCTCCCGCGTCGGTGCCGACGCACGAAGCGCAGGACTTGCCGGCGCAACTCGACCCGCTGGATTTGAACGCGCGCCTGTTACGTTGCGCCCGTTCCGGGCAGTACGACCTTGCACTGGCCGCGCTCGCGCGTGGTGCCGATCCGAACGCGGCGCCGCCGCCCACCGAACGCGATCAGCGCTCCGTCCTGATACTGGCCACGCTCGGCAGTGACATGCGTCTGCTGCGCCAGTTGATCGCCAGGGGTGTAGATCTGAACCGCATCCATGCCGGACTCACGCCGTTGATTGCCGCGACGCGCGACAGCCACCAGGGCCGCCCCGACGCCGTCATGACGCTGCTGACGAACGGCGCCGATCCGCGCTGCGTCGACGCTGCCGGCAACACACCGCTCCACTACGCCGCGCTGTCTGCGACGCCGATCGTCCCCGCGTTGCTGTGTGATGCCTCGGCGCCGCTCGACGTCGTCAATCGCGACGGCCTGACTCCGCTCGCGATGGCATGCGCCGCGGGCAACTGGGACCTCGTGCGCTTCCTGCTCGATCGCGGCGCTAAGATCGAAGCCGAGCGCGCGCAGCCGGCTTTGCTCAGTGCCGCAGGCAATGCCGACGACGACCCGACCGGCGTCGAGATGCTGCTCAAGCGCAAGGCCAAGGTCGATGCGCGAGATGCACTCGGCCGCAGCGCGTTGATGATGGCGGCGCTGCACGGCAACGCCACGATCGCGGAAGTGCTGCTCGATGCCGGAGCGCAGCCGGCGCTCGCGGACACGCGCGGGACGACGGCGCTCATGGAAGCGGCACGCTCCGGCGCCGAATCCGTAGTCGCGTTGCTCGCCGCACACGACGCGACACCGGACGCCGTCGACTCGATGGGCCGCACGGCACTGATCATCGCGTGCCAGTCCCGCCAAGCCGGCGAATCCATCGCGCGGCTGCTGCTCGACCACGGGGCCTCGCGCGACGTCGTGTCGTCAGACGGCAAGCGCGCCGTGGATTTCGCCGCCGCGGCAGGACGCTGGAACATCGTTGCGCTGCTCGACGCGGCTTATCCCCTGCCAGCGAACATCGCTGACGCCGAAGCCGGTACATCGGATCCCGATTCGCCGCAGCATCTGCTCGATGCGCTGCGTTTTGGACATTGGAACATCGTGGACAAGTTCGGCGACCGCGTCCGCGACTGGCCGTTCGACGACCTGGCGCGGCTCTATCTCGAACTGGCAGTGCACGAGCCGCCGGCATCGCGCCACTGGTTGCTCGATCACGGATTGCAGCGCCATGCCGACAGTGCCGGCGCGCAGGCTCTGCTCGACGCATTGCTCGAACGCCTGCCCGAAAGCGCCGGCGCGGCGTCCGACTGGCTCGCGGCCGGCGTATGCGTGGCGGGCGGCGCCCGGATCACGCGCACGTGCACGGCGCGGGCTGCGGCGAACGAAGCACAGCGGCACGTGCTGGATGCGCTGGCGCTGGCCCTGGTCGCCGCGGGCGCCGAGATCTTCGCCGCAGACGATGATGCACGCACGCCATTGGCCCGGGCCGTGGCGACCGGCAGCGTGCCGATCGCCGACGCACTGCTGCAGCGCGGGGTAGATCCGAACGCAAGTGACCGGCACGGCCGGACTCCGTTGTTCGAGGCGCTGGCCCTGCCGTTCGAGTTCGCGCACGTGCTCGTTCCGATGTTGGTGCGCGCCGGCGCGAACCCGGAGGTTGCGGCAGTCAACGGCGAAACGCCGCTCGGCCTCGCGCTTGCGCGAACCGAGACCGACCTGCGCCGCTGGCTGAACTGGCCGTCGTGGAAGTTGCCACGGCGCGCGTTGTGCGGCGCGGACCTGCCGGCCGCGGCGATCGCCGGCGACACCGATGCTGTTATCAAACTGCTCGACCTCGGCATCGCGGTCGACGCGGTCGATCGGCAAGGCGCGAACGCCCTGCTGCGGGCAGCCGGCAGCGGACACTCGGCGCTGGTCGCGCTGCTGCTCGCGCGCGGCGCCGATCCCGCGCAGGCGGCACCGGGCGGTGCGACGCCGCTCAGCGCGGCCGTCACGGCGCGCCGCGATGCGGTCGTCACGGCATTGCTCGAGCATGGCGTCGGCGTCGATCACCGGCTGCCGACCGGAGGCACGCCGCTCATGATTGCCGCCGCGCTGGGCTTCCCGGAAATCGTCGCGCGACTGCTCAAGCACGGTGCCGCCGCGGACGCACAGGACGAGCGCGGAACGCGCGCCCTGCACGCGGCGGCACAATTCGCGTTTCGCAGCAGCGACACCGATTGTGCGCGGCGCGTGCTCACGCTGCTGATCGAACATGGCGCCGACGTCAACGCGACCAACGCGACCGGCCAGACACCACTGCTGCTGCTGCTCGGTGCGCGCGCCGAACCGGGCGTCGCGGTCGACCAGAAACACGTGGTCGCGCTGTTGCCGCTGTTCCTGCTCGCGCGTGCCGACGTCAATGCGCAGGACCAGCGCGGCGTGGGTCCGCTGCATGCCTGTGCGATGCACGGGCTGCTGTTGCCGGCCCGCGCGCTGCTCGCTGCAAACGCCGACCCGACCAGGCGCGACGTGCTCGAGCGGACACCGCGGCAGGTAGCACACCTGCTCGGTTACATCGACGTCGCGGGCGAACTCGGTGTCCGCGAGACGGCGGCCGCTGCGAACAGCAGCCTCGGCTAGCGCGCCGCTTCCGTGGCGTCCCCGGTCTGCGACGACGTGTCCGCCTCGAACAGCCGCTCGAGATCGGCAAACGCCTCCTTCGAACCCTGCAGCAACGCCGCTTCATCGTCATAGACGAGATACTGCGATTTCAGCAAATCCTCGTCGTGGTCGCGGAATTTGCCCACGCGCTCCGCGGCCAGCGCCGGTTGCATGCCCAGTCCCTCCAGCACGAGGCGGGACATTTCCAGGCTCGAATGCAGAGTCTCGCGCACGACATCGTCGACGCTGAGATCCATCAGGCGAAATGCGTGCTGGCGATTGCGTGCGCGCGCGACAATCTTCAGGTGCGGAAACAGGCGCCGCACGATCCGCGCCGTGCGCAGGTTCGCTTCCGGGTCGTCGGTCGCGAGCACGAACACCTCGGCCAGGTCGGCGCGCGCCGCACGCAGCAGCTCCGGCCGGCTCGGGTCGCCGAAGTAGATCATGCTGCCGAAACGCCGCGACGTGTCGACCTGTTCGATCGAACTCTCGAGTGCGGTGAACGGAATGTGCTGCGCGCGCAGGATGCGCGCGACGATCTGGCCGACGCGTCCGTAGCCGGCGATGATCACGCGCGGGTGCTCGTCGTCGATCGCGTCGAACTCGCGTACCGGCTCCTCGCTGCGCTGCGCGAGCCACTGGTTCATGGCGAGAACCGCGAGCGGCGTGAGCGCCATCGACAGCGTCACCGCGACGATCAGCAGATCCTTCTGCGGTGCGTCGATCAGTGCATTCTGCTGGGCCAGCGCGAACACGACGAACGCGAATTCGCCACCTCCGGCGAGCACGGCGGCCAGGCGCACGATCTCGGCGAAACCGAGCTTGCGCTTTGCCAGACCCAGGCCGAGCAGCACCAACGATTTCAGCGCCAGCAGGCCGATCACGATCACGGCGATCTGCACCGGCTGCTCGCGCACGAGGTTCAGATCGAGCGATGCGCCGACGGACAGGAAAAACAATCCAAGGAGCAATCCCTTGAAGGGTTCGATCTGCGATTCGATCTCGTGTCGGTACTCCGAATCGGCCAGCAGCACGCCGGCGAGGAACGCGCCGAGCGACATCTGCATGCCGGCGAGTTGCATGACCCAGCCGGTGCCGAGCACGACCAGCAGCGCCGTCGCGGTGAAGATCTCGGCGATCTGCGTTCTGGCGACGATGCGGAATACCGGACGCAGCAGATAGCGTCCGCCGACGGCGACGGCGGCGATGACGCCGATCGTGCGCAATACGGCCATCGCATCCTCGCCCGGAGTTGTCGGCGCGTGTTGCGCGCCGAGCAACGGGATCAGCGCGAGGATCGGGATCGCCGCGAGGTCCTGGAACAGCAGGATCGCGAACGCGAGCCGGCCATGCGGACTGCCCAGCTGCTTGTGTTCGGCCAGGATCTGCAGGCCGACCGCCGTCGATGACAGCGCGAGCGCAAGGCCGACGATCAGCGCGCTCTTCCAGCCGAAGCCGAAGCCGATCGCCGCGGCAGCGATCAGCGCAGCGGACAACACGACCTGCGCCGCGCCGACCCCGAAAACCGCCTTGCGCATCAGCCACAGGCGTTGCGGCGACAGCTCCAGGCCGATGACGAACAGCAGCAGGATGACGCCGAACTCGGATAGTTCCGACGCCGTGCTCATGTCCGGCGCGAGATTGAAGACATGCGGACCGATCAGCGCGCCGGCGGCCAGGTATCCGAGCACGGCTCCGAGGCCCCAGCGGCGCGAGAGCGCCACCGCAACCACGGCCGCCGCGAGAAACATCACGGCGTCTTGCAGGAAATGCGACGTCTCCATTTACCACGCTCCTGGTTCATGCCGATTATAGAGGAGCGCTTCCATGCAGGCGCGCAACGAGCCGCGCTGCAGGTCTCAGTCCCTGAGATATGCCGCTCCTAGGCTGCCGATCCGTCCTCACGGAGACAGATCATGGCAACCCTCGAGTCCCGCCCGGCGCAGCGCCTGATCGCTGCGAACCACGATGCGGCCTATTGCGTTTCGGGCGGATGGATCAAAGCCCTGCAGTTGTGGCTGCTGGCCGGCGCCGCCCTGGTGATCTTCGTTCCGTCCCTGCGCGGCATCGATCCGTGGTTCGGTTGGCTGCCGTTCTGGCTGATCGTGGCGCCGGCGATCGACTTGATCGTGCTGCGCCGTACGCGCGTGGCCGCCAATGTCGGCACGTTGCTCGCGCGGTTGCGCCAGCGGCGCCGAGCCGCGCGCCGCCAGGCGCGTCCGCTGCAGCGGCGCATGCGCACGCATCGCGCGTTGCGCAAGTCGGCGCAAACGCACGCCCGTCCCTGATCAGCTTTCGCGACGCGCCAGGGACGGCGCTTTTTTTGGCCATGGATGGTCGGTATGCCGCGCCCTCCCGGCCATCCGTGACCTCCGGGCCACTTGGGCTCCTGTCCGGCGAAAATGCAGGAGCAATTTCCGGCGTGTGCGCGAGCTAGTCGGTGATGCCGAGCCGCTTGCGCTCCATGCGCCGCAGGAATTCCTCCATGATGCGGCGATACAGATCCTCGCCGAGATAAGCGTCCTCGACGCCGGCGTCGATCGACGGATTGTCGTTCATCTCGATCACGACGATGCGTTCACCGACCTGCTTGAGGTCGACCCCGTACAGGCCGTCGCCGATCGGCGCGGTCGCCTTCAACGCGAGCTTGATGACGTCGGCCGGCGCATCGCGCACCGGGAACGTCTTGAACCCGCCGGATTTCTGCCGCGCATTCGCGCCATGGTTGTAGATCTGCCAGTGGCCGCGCGACATGAAGTACTGGCACGCGTACAGCGCCTGGCCATCGAGGATGCCGACGCGCCAGTCGAATTCGGTGAACATGAATTCCTGCGCGAGCACGAGCGCCGTGTGCTGGAACAACTCGTCGGCGGCCGTGCGCAGCTGGTCGATCGTCTCGACCTTGACGATGCCGCGCGAAAACGATCCGTCGGGAATCTTCAGGACGATCGGAAAGCCGAGCAGGTCGGGCAGCTCGGCCAGCCGCCGCGGATCGTCGCGGTAGATGATCTCGGTCTTCGGCGTCGGCAGCTTGCGCGACTTGAGCAGGTCGTGCAGATAGATCTTGTTCGTGCACTTCAGGATCGAACCGGGATCGTCGATGACGACCATGCCTTCCTTCTCCGCCTTGTTCGCGAAGCGATAGGTGTGGTTGTCGATCACGGTCGTCTCGCGGATGAACAGGCCGTCGTACTCCGCAATGCGCGAGTAGTCGTTGCGCGTCACCGTCTCGACTTCGATGCCGATTTCCTTGCCGGCTTCGATGAACTGTTTCAGCGCGCGCTTGTTCGACGGCGGCATCGGCTCGGCCGGATCGGACAGCATCGCGATGTCGTAGCGAAACTTCTTGCGCGCGCGTGGCTTGCGCCACAACTTCTTCGAGAACTTGTCCAGCGCCAGCGCGAATGAATCCTCCTGCGGATCGGCCAGCGTGTGCAGGCTCGACGGCTTGATCGCACTGATCTGCCAGACCTTGTCGCGCTCGAACTCGAGGCGCAGGATCGGGCACGGAAACGTCTCGAACACCTGGCGGGCGAGGTCGGCCAGCGGCGTATAGCTGGTCTCGCCGAAATAAAGCAGCACGCCGAAGTCGGTCGTGTCGCGGCCGCCCTCGGGCAGGAACCGGATCAGCTTCTGGTTCAGGTCCTCGATGTCGAGGCCGTACAGCGCGCGCTTGCGCAGGTCGTTGATCGTGCGCACCGACGGGATCACGCGGTGGCCGCGCGCCTCCGCCAGCAGCGAAACGTAGTAGCCGACTCCCAGGTACTTGTAGCTGCGGCACAGGTTGATGACCTGCACGCGTTCGTCGTCGACGCTGATCGCTTCCTTGAGGTAGTCCTGCGCCGCGACGACGTTGTCCGACGGATAGTACGAGCCCCAGTCAGAACTCTTCTCGACGACGATTACCAGGCGACTCATGCGCGCTCAGCCGTGAAAAGTATATTTGTGCGCTTGCCTGGAGGTTCCGGCATGGTTCGATGACGACGACGTGAGCGGGAAGGGGCGCTAGTGTGGCACAGCATGCCGGTCGCGCAAGTGCGTCGAAGGGCCGCCGCACTCGACGAGACCGGCAGCGAACGGCGTTGCGCCGACCGGCGCGCTCGTCTAGGCTGACATTTTCCTTGCAAGTCCATGACCGACTCGTTTCGCATCCGCCGCGCGACGCCCTCCGACCTCGATGCCCTCGTTGCGTTGGAGCGCGCCGCGTTCACGACCGACCATCTCTCGCGACGCCAGTACCGCCGGCACATGCAAAGCGCGAGCGCGCAGGTGCTTGCCGCGGTCGACCGCTCGGGCCTGCTCGGCAAAGCGGTCGTGTTTTTTCGTGGCAACAGCGCGATCGCGCGGTTGTACTCGATTGCGGTCGCGCACGGCGCGCGTGGGCGCGGCCTCGGCGAGGCGCTGCTCGCCGCCGCCGAACACGCCGCCGCGCGCAACGGGGCGCAGCGCATGCGCCTCGAGGTGCGGCCGGACAATGCCGCCGCGATCCGGCTGTACGAGCGCCAGGGTTACCTCCGCTTCGGCGTGCTTCCGGGGTTCTACGAAGACGGCACCGATGCCTGGCGCTACGAGAAACGCCTCCCGGCGCGGCCCGGGAACTGACGAGGCGACACGGCCGGCGTGCCGGCGATGCGTTGCCGATGGCGCGCGCTGCGTCTACTATCGCGGCTCGATTTTCGGAGTCCGATCATGGTCCGCTGGGATCTGCGCAACACTGTTCTCTTCACATTCGTCGCCCTGGTCGCCGCCTGTGCGACGCAGCAGCCATTGCCCGAACCGGTCGTGCCGAAGCCGCCGGTCGCCGCGGTGCATCCGTTCGACGTGCAGTCGGCGAGCGGCGTCCGTGTCGACAATTACTACTGGCTGCGCGACGACACGCGCAGCAAGCCCGAGGTGCTCGATTACCTGAAAGCCGAAAACGCGTATTACGCGCAGATGACGGCGCACACGAAGCCGCTCGAGGACACGCTGTACAACGAGATCGTCGGCCGCATCAAGCAGGACGACTCGACCGTCCCGGCGAAGTACAAGAACTATTTCTACTACACGCGTTTCGAACAGGGGCAGGAGTACCCGATCCACGCGCGCCGCAAGGGCAGCGCCGATGCCGCCGAACAAGTCATGCTCGACGGCAATGCGCTGTCCAAGGGTCACGACTTCTTCCAGATCGCCGGCCTGCACATCAGCCCGAACGAGCAACTGCTCGCCTATGGCGAGGACATCACCGGGCGGCGCCAGTACACGATCCACGTCAAGGACCTAGCCACCGGCAAGCTGCTTCCCGACGAGATCAGGAACACGCCCGCGTCGATGGCCTGGGCCGACGACAACAAGACGCTGTTCTATGTCGAAAAGGATCCGATCACGCTGCTCGGCGTACGCGTTCGCAAGCACGTCCTGGGCACGAGCACGGCGGCTGACCCGGTCGTTTACGAAGAACGCGACCACAGTTTCTACATGGGCGTGGATCGCAGCGGCGACGACAAGTACATCCTGATCGAGGAACGCAGCACGCTGTCGAGCGAAATCCGTTTCGTTCCGGCCAATCAGCCGAAGGCGAAGTTTCGCCTGTTCGCTCCGCGCGAGCACGACTTCGACTACGAGGCCGATCACATCGACCAGCGCTGGGTGATCCGCACGAACTGGGGCGGAGCGGGCGGCGCCGCGAAGAATTTCCGCGTCATGCAGGTCGATGACGCGCGCGTCGGCGACAAGAAGGCCTGGCGCGAATTCATCCCGGTGCGAGCCGACGTCCTGATCGACGGCGTCAAGCCGTTTCGCAATTTCCTCGCGATCGAGGAGCACAGCGACGGCCTGCAGCGCGTGCGCATCAAGCCGTGGAAGGGCGGTTCAGAGACATTCGTCAAGTCCGACGATGCCGACTACGTCGCCAGCATCGGCGACAACCGCGAACAGGACACCGACACGCTGCGCTACAACTACACGTCGCTGATCACGCCGAACACGGTCTACGACCTGGACATGAAGACCGGGAAGCGCGAACTGAAGAAGCGCGATCCGGTGCTCGGCAACTTCGATCCGGCCAACTACGTCGCGGAGCGCGTCTGGGCGACGGCGCGCGACGGCACGCGCGTGCCGGTGTCGCTGGCCTACCGCAAGGATTTCAAGCGCGACGGCAGCGCGCCGCTGTACCAGACCGGCTACGGGTCGTATGGCGCCTCGATCGATCCGACATTTTCGTCGCCGCGCTTCTCGCTGATCGACCGCGGCTTCGTCTACGCGCTCGCGCACATCCGCGGCGGCCAGGAGATGGGACGCGCATGGTACGAGGACGGCAAGCTGCTGAAGAAAAAGAACACGTTCACCGATTTCATCGACGTGACCGAGTTCCTGGTCAAGTACGGCTACGCGGCGAAGGACAAGGTCGTCGCCGAAGGCGGCAGTGCCGGCGGCCTGCTGATGGGCGCCGTCGCGACGATGGCGCCGCAGGATTACCGCGCGATCGCCGCGCACGTGCCGTTCGTCGATGTCGTCACGACGATGCTCGACGAAAGCATTCCGCTGACGACGAACGAGTTCGACGAGTGGGGCAATCCGAAGGAAACCGTCTACTACAACTACATGTTGTCCTATTCGCCGTACGACAACGTATCGGCGCAGGCCTATCCGGCACTGCTCGTCACGACCGGACTATGGGACTCGCAGGTGCAGTACTTCGAGCCGGCCAAGTGGGTGGCGAAACTGCGTGCGACGCAGACCGGCAAGAATGCGTTGCTCATGAAGGTGAACATGGAGGCCGGTCATGGCGGCAAGTCCGGACGCTTCCAGCGCTACCGCGAGATCGCCGAGGAGTTTGCGTTTCTGATCGATCAGCTGCCGAAGAAGCAGTGAGACGTGAGACGTGAGACGTGAGAGGTGAGAGGTGAGACGGTAGACGGTAGACGGTAGACGGTAGACGGGAGTGTGTCGAGCTATCAAAGCCCTCCCCTTCAAGGGGAGGGTTGGGTGGGGATGGTGTTGCTCAGACGCATCACGCAAGCGCACCACGGCAGATACCATCCTTGGTGCGTTGCCACTCGGCATCCGGCAACTGCTCCTGCGTTGCTCTACCTCCGGCATCCTGCCGTCGCCTGCCTCGTCAGCGAATGCCGCGCGTGATGCGCTTCAACGCATCACGCAAGCGCGGCATTCGCTACCATCCGGCCGCCTTGATCTTCTCCGCGCTGGCCGGATCGGCTGGCCGCGCGATCAGTCCGCCGATCGGGCTCAACGTCACGCGATAGCTCACGCCGTCGACGAGTGGCAGGTACGCCGCGCTGCCGTAATCGGCGTCGATCCACGGCAGCCACTGCGGAAATTCGCGCTTGAGTTGCCACAGATCGAGCAGCGGTTCGCCGCCGAGGTTCACGACCGTCGGCGGCGTGGCCGCCGCCTGCGCGGCGTTGCGGAAGCGGCCGGACAGGCGATCGATGCGGTACAGCGGACGCGCACCGAGCTCGATGGCAC
>Ga0207683_10005367_pt1 | contig 10988 bp, 6 predicted proteins | sample KBSM73metaG_FD_184333 | JGI IMG/M metagenome (GOLD analysis project Ga0207683, IMG submission 184333) | Miscanthus rhizosphere microbial communities from Kellogg Biological Station, Michigan, USA - KBS M7-3 metaG (SPAdes) (version 2) | ecosystem: Host-associated > Plants > Roots > Rhizosphere >...
GGCGAGCACGCCGAGGCCGCCGGCGTAGATGGGAAGGATCTCGGTCAGCCCGAACTCGGCGGAGAAGTAGGCGATCCGCTCGCCGCGGTCGACGAGCTCACGGGCCGACGGGTGACCGGGCTCCGCCGCGTCCTCCTCGGCCAGCGTCCGGATCACCTCGTGGAGCGCGCCCTGGTAGATGGGGTCCTCGGCGGCATGCCACAGGCGCTCGGCCGAGACCTCCCGGAACAGCCGGACCGGGTTTCCGCGGGCGCGCCTCCAGGCCTCAGGGTCGAGGGCCTCGAAGAGCGCGCGGATCTCCTTGCGCCAGGTCCACCTCAGGTCGTGGGAGAGCGCGAAAAGCGGAAGGAGCTTCTCGGGGACGCCCGAGACGCGGAGCAGCTTCTCGAGCACGGGCGTCACTTCGGACATGATTTTAACAGAGCCGACACGGTAACCGATTGAAGCTCAAGAGGCTGCGGCTTCGCGCGCGGGCACGGGCTCGACACGCACGGAGAGCTTCTCGCCGAGCGCGAGAAACCGCTCGACGTAGCGGCACGCGTCCTCGCGGCCCGTCTCGCAGGCGCGTCGGCTCTCGGGGAGGGACTCTCGCATCATTCGGTAGTAGGCGTTCTGGACCTTCCAGAAGTCCACCTCGAAAGGCAACGTTCGTGCCAGCGCGACCATCCGCTCGAGTGCCTCCAGCTTCCCGAGGTCGCCGGGGGCGGCGCGCAGCGCCTCGGCGAGCCGCTCGACGGATTGCTCGACTGCGAGGCCGACGCCCTCCTCGTGCAGACGGATTCCGGCGCCTCCGGCCTCCTCGAGCACGGCCGTGAGCCTCGCGGCGTCGGGCTCCTCCTCCTCGAGCTCGTGGCGGACGGCGGTCGCGAGCGCGAGCTCCGCCGCGATCTTCAGGCCGCGCGGCGGGGGGATCCCGCGGCCGGCGAGGAAGCGAAGCAGCGGGGAGTGCTCCTCGTACAGCGAGCGGTAGGAGGCGTCCGCCTCGGCGAGCGCCGAGCGGAGGATGACCGCGAGGACTCGCTGCTGCTCGTCGCGGAAGAGGCGGCGCAGCGCGTAGAGCTCGGAGCCGAACTGGCGGTCCGCGCGGCGGAGTATCTCGGTGAGGTCGGCGCTGCGGAACGGCTCCGAGAGGTCCGCCACCAGAGCCTCCCAGCGCTCCGGATCCGGATCGACGATCACTCCCGCCGAGAGGTTGTGGTCGCCGAGGTGCAGCGCGCCGAACGCGAATCTCTCCGTTTCCTCGGTGATCGTGGACGAGATCCGCGCCCGTCCGAGCGCGAGGCGCGCGCGGCCGCTCGTCAGGAGGCGGTACTCCTCGCGCTCGACTCGATAGCAGTACACGCGCGAGACGTCCTCGTACTCGCTGAAGAGCGAGCTGACCGCGTAGTGCGCGCCGACCCGCTCGAGCGAGACCATCGCGGGCCGCACCGTCTGCTCGTAGATCCGGCGGCCGTCGCCCGCGTCCGGCGAGTTGCTGCGGGCGCGGGACAGGCGCTCGAGGAAGGGCTCCTCGAGGCCCGGGCCGAACAGCTCCTCGGCGAGCTGCAAAGCGCGGCCGGCGTACTGCACGATCTGCGTCGCCTCGATTCCCCCGAGGTCGTCGAAGAACCAGCCGCAGCTCGTGTACATCAGCTGGGCGTGCCGCTGCAGCTCCAGCAGCTGGAGGGCCCGGACCCGCTCGGCGGGCGAGAGCGCGCGGCCCGACTGCTCCGCGAGAAACCGGTCGACGCTCTCCGTGGAACGATCCAGGATCACGCGCACGTAGCCGTCGCGGGCAGCCCACGGGTCCGCGAAGAGCGCTCCGGCGGCCTCCTCGTACCGCGGCGCGAGGGAATCGCGCAGGAAGTCGAGCGCCTCGCGCAGCGGCGCGCGCCACTCCTGGCCCCAGTCCGCATGGAGACCGGTCCGGCAGCCGCAGTCGCTGCGCCACCTCTCGACGCCGTGCGCGCAGCTCCACGACGTGTTCTCCGCGATCTCGACCTCATCCGTCGGCGGGTGCTTCTCCAGGAACTCGGCGTAGTTGGTCAGCCTGGCCCGTCCCCCCGCCTCGATCGTGGAGAGCGCCCACGCGAGGGCCATGTCCCCGTGCCGGTGATGGTGGCCGTACGTCTCGCCGTCGGTCGCGATGTGGACGAGCTGCGGGCCCGTGCGCGCGTCGGAGAACGCGCCGGTCAGCCTCGCCGCGAAGTCCTCGCCGCGCGAGAGAAGCCGCTCGAAGGCGACGGCGCGCGAGACCGGGCCGTCGTAGAAGAAGATCGCGATCGAGCGGCCGGACGGGAGCGCGGCGCGGTAGGCCCGGCAGGTGTCGATCCCCTCCGGACCGACGTCGCGCCATTCCGCCTCGCCGATCGCGCGGCGCCGCGCCGCCTGGTGCGGCGCCAGGACCGTGAACCGGATGCCCTGCTCCGCGAGCGCGTCGAGCGACGCGACGTCGGCGGCGGTCTCGGGAAGCCACATGCCCTCGGGGTCGCGGCCGAAGCGGTGCCGGAAGTCCGCGACGCCCCACGCGACCTGCGTGCGGCGGTCGCGCTCGTTCGCGAGCGGAAGGATGACGTGGTTGTACGCCTGCGCCATCGCCGAACCGTGGCCGGAGAACCGCGGACGGCTCTCGAGGTCGGCGGCGAGGATCGAACGGTAGACCTCAGGTTCCTTCTCCTCGAGCCACGAGAGCAGCGTCGGCCCGAAGTTGAAGCTGATGGACGCGTAGTTGTTGACGATCTCGACGATGCGGTTCTCGCCGTCGAGGATCCGCGCCCAGGCGTTGGGGGCGTAGCACTCCGCGGTGATCCGGTCGTTCCAGTCGTGGTACGGGTAGGCGGACGGCTGGCTCTCGATCGCTTCGAGCCAGGGGTTCTCGCGGGGAGGCTGGTAGAAGTGGCCGTGGATGCAGACGTAGCGATCCATGTCCGGCGTCACTCCTCGACGTCCGCCGCCGCCGGCGTTGGCTCCTCGCGCGGAGACTCCGCCTCCAGAGCCGCCGCGGCGATCTCCACACCCGCTTCCGCTTCCGCCTCCGCCTCGGCCGGCGGGGGGACGAGGAAGACGGCTCCGAGCGGAGGCAAGGTGAGCGCGAGGCTGTACGAGCGGCCGTGGACGGGGACCTCCAGCGCGACCGAGCGTCCCTGGTTGCCGAGTCCGCTGCCGCCGTACTCCGCGGCGTCGCTGTTGGCGATCTCCCTCCAGTCGCCGGGGTAGTCGACGCCGACCAGGTAACCGTGCCGCGGGACCGGCGTGAAGTTGAACGCCGCGACGACCACGTCGCGCTCGGTGCGCCCTCGGCGCTCGAAGGACACGACGCTGTGGTCCGCGTCGTGGACGTCGATCCACTCGAATCCGCGCGCCTCGAAGTCCAGCTCGTGGAGGGCGGGCTGCTCGCGGTAGAGCCGGTTCAGGTCCCTGACCCACATCTGGAGCGCCGCGTGGCGGGGACGATCGAGCAGGTGCCAGTCGAGGCTCGTGTCGTGGTTCCACTCGTTCCACTGCCCGATCTCGCCGCCCATGAAGAGGAGCTTCTTGCCCGGCTGCGCCCACATCCAGGCGAAGAGGAGCCGCAGGTTCGCGAACATCTGCCACTCGTCGCCCGGCATCTTCGAGAGGAGCGACTTCTTGAGGTGCACGACCTCGTCGTGCGAGAGCGGGAGGACGAAGTTCTCGGTGTACTGGTACATGCGGCGGAAGGTCAGCGCCGTGTGGTGGAACTTCCGGAAGACCGGATCCATGCTCAGGTAGTCGAGCGTGTCGTTCATCCAGCCGAGGTCCCACTTCATGTCGAAACCGAGCCCGCCGACGTACGTGGGCCGCGACACCATCGGCCAGGACGTCGACTCCTCGGCGATCGAGAGCGTGTCGGGATGGCGGTCGGCGATCTCGTCGTTGAACCGCCGCAGCAGCGTGATCGCGCCGATGTTCTCGCGGCCGCCGAACTCGTTGGGGATCCACTCCCCCGCTTTGCGCGAGTAGTCCAGGTACAGCATGGACGCGACCGCGTCGACGCGCAGGCCGTCGGCGTGGAAGCGGTCGAGCCAGTACAGGCCGTTGGACAGCAGGAAGCTGCGCACCTCGTGCCGGTCGTAGTTGAAGATGCAGCTGCCCCAGTCGGGGTGATACCCCTGTCGCCAGTCGGCGTGCTCGTAGAGATGGGTCCCGTCGAAGTAGACGAGGCCGTGCTCGTCCGACGGGAAGTGCGAGGGCACCCAGTCGAGGATGACCCCGACGCCCGCCTGATGCAGCGTGTCGACGAGGTACATGAAGTCCTGCGGCGTCCCGAAGCGCGACGTCGGCGCGAAGAACCCCGTCACCTGGTAGCCCCAGGAGCCGGCGAACGGGTGCTCCATGATCGGCATCAGCTCGACGTGCGTGAATCCCATGTCCAGCGCGTAGTGCGCGAGCGATCCCGCCGCCTCGCGGTAGGTCAGAGAGCGGTTCGACTCCCCCGTCACGCGCCGCCACGAGCCGAGGTGGAGCTCGTAGATCGAGATGGGCGCCGCGGCCGCCTGGACCTGCGCCCGCCGCTCGCGCCACGCCGCATCGCGCCAGCGATAGTCCAGGTCCCACACCACGGAGCCGGTGCGCGGCGGGACCTCGTGCCGCACCGCGAACGGATCCGCCTTGTCCACGCGGTAGCCGTGGAGGCGCGAACGGAGGTGGTACTTGTAGACCGCTCCCCGCTCGACGCCCGGCACGAATCCCTGCCAGACGCCCGACTCTCCGACCCGCTCCAGCGGAGCCTGGCCGGGCGTCCAGCCGTTGAAGTCGCCGACGACGGAGACCTCGGCGGCATTCGGGGCGAAGACGCCGAACACGACCCCGTCTCTTCCCGCGCGCGTCTCGAGGTGCGAGCCCAGCTTCTCCCAGAGGCGCGTGTGGTTGCCCTGGTGGAAGAGGAAGAGGTCGTCGGGGGTAAAGAGGGACGTCGGCGGCGTCTGTCCGGCGTCGATCTTCCCGGGATCCCGCTTATTGGGTGTTTCTTCGGCCAGACAGCCTCCCTGGACGTCGGCAGTTTAGCGGAGCCCGGCGGGTACGAAGACGGAGGACCGGCCCGCAGGTCCCGCGGCGACTTAGTCGCTTATGGAAAACACCACCCCGCAAGTCGGGCCTGCGCGCGTCGCGCCGAAGGGCGCGCGACAAAGATGGTGGCCGGGCCAGCTTCGAGCTGGCGCGGCCACGCCCCGATGGGGTCAGGGCTCCGGTTTTCGGAGCTCTCTTCGAGTTGGGCTCGGTCGAGTTCGCCGCGTCGCTCCGAAAACGCGGACCCCTGACCCCGAGCACGGCATCCGGTAAGCCGTGGTCCATAATCCGCGCCGCATGGATGGAACCGCCCTCATCGTCTGCGACGATCTCTTCGCGACCGACAACGCGAAGACCGCGCACGGGCTCGTCCGGGGGACCGAACGCTACCGCGTGCTCGGGGTCGTCGACGGGCCCACGGCCGGCCGCGACGCCGGCGAGGTGCTCGATGGAAAGCGCCGCGGCATCCCGGTGTTCGCGACGATCCGAGACGCCGTGGGGTCGCTCGGGGCGCCGCCCGACTTCTGCGTCGTGGGAGTCGCCACGTCCGGAGGGCGCCTGACTCCCGGCCTGCGCGCGCTCATGCTCGAGGCGATCGACGCGGGGATGTCCGTCGTCAACGGCCTGCACGAGTTCCTCTCCGAGGACGCCGAGGTCTCGGCGTCCGCCGCGCGCCGCGGCGTCACGATCCGCGACGTGCGCAAGCCCGCGCCGCGCCGGGAGCTCCACTTCTGGAGCGGCGAGGTCCTCTCGGTCGGGGCGCCGCGCCTGGCCGTGCTGGGCACCGACTGCGCGCTCGGCAAGCGCACGACCGCGCGCTTCCTGCGCGACGCGTGCCGCGAGGCGGGCATCCGCGCCGAGCTGATCTTCACGGGACAGACCGGCTGGATGCAGGGCGCGCGATGGGGCTTCATCCTCGACTCCGTGCCGAACGACTTCGTCTCGGGCGAGCTCGAGCACGCGATCGTCTCCTGCTGGAAAGAGTCGGATCCGCGGCCCGAGCTGATCCTGCTGGAGGGCCAGTCGGCGCTCCGGAACCCGTCCGGCCCCTGCGGCTCCGAGCTGATCCTCTCCGGAGGCGCGAAGGGCGTGATCCTGCAGCACGCGCCGGCGCGAGCGTGCTTCGAGGGGCTCGCGGCGCTCGACCTCGAGATCCCGTCCGTCGCCGACGAGATCGCGCTGATCGCGATGTACGGCGCGCGGACTCTCGCGGTCACGCTCAACTCGGAGCACCTCTCGGCGGAGCAGCTCTCGGCGCACCAGCGCCGGCTGGCCGGCGAGCTCGGCATCCCCGTGGTCCGTCCGCTCGAGGAGGGCGTGGAGGCACTCGTCCCGGTCGTCCGTGAGTTCATCCGCGCGGAGACCCGGGCGTGAGGATCGTCCGCGCCACCGCGCGCCTCGAGGAGTTTCCGCTGACGCGGCCCTACGCGATCGCGGGACAGGCTCCGATCGACAGCGTCGGCAACGTGATCGTGGAGATCGAGACCGACGCCGGCCTCACCGGTCTCGGCGCGGCGTCGCCGGGCGAGCACGTCACCGGCGAGACGATCGACGCATGCCTGGGAGCCCTGTCGGGAGAGGGGCTCGACTGGCTCGTCGGCCGCGACGCGACCGGTCTCCCCGCGCTCTGCCGCGACGCGGTCGACCGCTTCCCTCTCCTCCCGGCGGCGCGCGCGGCGGTCGACATCGCGCTGCACGACCTGCTCGCGCGGCGCCTGGAGGTCCCTCTCGTCGAGATGCTGGGACGAGCGCACGACGCGCTCCCGACGTCGATCACGATCGGGATCAAGCCGGTCGACGAGACCGTGGCCGAGGCCGACGAGTACGTGGGCCGCGGATTCCGCGTGATCAAGCTCAAGATCGGCGACTCGCTGGAAGTGGACCTGGAGAGGATCGCCAGGCTGCGCGAGGGAGCCGCCCGAACCGCGATTCTCCGCGTCGACGCCAACATCGGCTACACGCTGCCCGAGACCGCCCTCTTCTTCGAGCGCGCCGCCCCGTATGGAGTCGAGTTCGTCGAGCAGCCGGTGACCCGCGAGGACTTCGCGGGCGTCCGCAGCCTCCCGGCGGCGTGGCGCGCGCGGATCGCCGCGGACGAGAGCCTCCACGACGAGAAGGACGCGCTCGCGCTCGCCGGCCCGCCCGGCGATCCCGCCTGCGGGATCTACAACATCAAGCTCATGAAGTGCGGCGGCGTCCGCGCCGCGCTCCGCATCGCCGCGATCGCGGAGACCGCCGGCGTCGCGCTCATGTGGGGTTGCATGGACGAGAGCCGCGTCTCGATCGCCGCCGCCCTCCACGCCGCGTTCGCCTCTCCGGCGACGCGCTACCTGGACCTCGACGGATCCCTGGATCTCGCGCGCGACGTGGTCAGCGGCGGCTTCACTCTCGAGGACGGGGTCATGCGCACGACGAATCAGCCGGGGCTCGGGATCCGCCCGGTCTGACGCGTTGACGTAATCGTGGTCGCCGACCGGGCTCCCGGGCATGAAATAATTCGCCGCGGATTCCCGGAGCCCGTTCACCGTCCGCCTGGCACGACTCGTCCCGGTCACGAAGGAGGGGATCGCCATGACACTCCGCACGGGCGCCCGCTGGCTCGCATCGCTCGCATTCGCCTCGCTCACCGGCACGTCCGCCGCCCTGGCTCAGACCGCTTCCGCCCCGGCCGCCGACGCTCCGAGCCCGGGACCCGCTTTCGGGACGGCATCGTTGTCGTCGGTCACGCTCGGCCCCTATGCGTTCTCCCCGGTCCGGAACGACGTCCAGTGGGACACGAGCTTCATCGACAACAACGTCTTCGTCTTCCACACGGGAATCAGTTCGCTCCGCGAGGCGACGTTCGAGGTTCCGAACGGAGCGCTGATCGAGCAGGTCGGGATTCGCTTCTGCGACTCGTCCGACACGGCCCAGTTCGGCTCGACTCTCCGGATCGAGGACAGCTCCGGTGGCCCTGCCGGATTCATCCCTCTCGTGGCCAGCACCATGGCGGAGACGCCCGGTTGCGTGTACCGGACGGCCACGCTGGCGCCGTCGATCCAGGTCGACAACGCCGCCAAGGTCTACTCACTGGAGCTCATCCTCGACCCCACGGCGGGCTCCAACATCGCCTTCGGCCACGCTCGCGTCCTGTATCGGCTCCAGGTGAGCCCGGCGCCGCAGACGGCGACGTTCGGCGACGTGCCGGTCGACCACCAGTTCTTCCGATTCGTCGAGGCGCTCGCCGCCGCGGGCATCACCGGAGGCTGCGGCGGAGGGAACTTCTGCCCGAACAATCCGGTCACCCGCGGACAGATGGCGGCGTTCCTCTCGATCGCGCTCGGGCTCCACTTCCCGGGCTGATCCGCGCTCTCCGAGGAGGGGATCGCTATCCCCTCCCGGCGTTCTCGCTTTTCCCGCGCTCCGGTATCCAGACGAGCGCGACCTTGCGCACGGTGACGTCGCTCTTCTTCGGCCGCACGACGATCGTCTCGAGCTTCTCCGACGCGGGATCCGTCGCGGCCTGGCGCTCTGCGAGCTCGGCCTGGAGCTCCTGGTCCAGCGCGGCGATCTGGGCGCGGATCGCGTCGGCGCTCTCCTCCGCCCGGCCCACGTCTCCCGCCTGCTTCATCGTCCGCCCCGCCGATCGCGCCGCGGTGGTCGCGCGGCCGATCGTCGAGGCCGACACCGCCTTGCGCCCGAGGAGCGCTCCGAGCACGGTGGCGCCGACCGAGATCGCCGTCTGGATGCCGGCCTGCATCGACTCGGACTTCTCGCGGCCGACCGCCTGCTCGGCGCGGCGCAGCCTCTCCTGGAGGGCCGCGGTCTTGGCGGCATACTTCTGGCGCAGCGCCTCGGTCGCGGCGTCGCGCTCCTCGCGCGCCCCCTGCCCGAGGCGCCCGCGGAAGTCCGCCTCGCTCTCGCCGGGCCGCGACACCTCGCTTCGCGACGGGCTGCGGAAGAGCTCGAGCGAGCGCTCGCGATAGATCCAGGTCGCGAGGTCGCGCGACCAGGCGTCGGCGGCCTTCGGCGCGCTCACCGCCGCTCCCGGGTCGGCGAAACCCACTCCCTTCTCGGGCTCCTCCGCGAGGTCCTCGACGGCGAAGTCCGGCTCGGTCCCGGACGCCCAGTCGACCGGATCGGCCCCCGGAGCAACTCGCGCGAGCTTCTCCGTCGTCGAGACGCCTGTCTTCGAGTCGGCGAAGTGCACCTCGGCGAGGCCGAGAATCGCGGGGCGATAGACGGCGCCGTCCGCGGACCCGCGAATGGGGACGAAGAGCTGGGGGATCGAGGGAGGCAGAACCGGCCGAGAGCCGCCGCCGCCCGCGGGCTGGGACCCGCGCCTCGCGCCGGATGCTTTCCGGGTCCCGTCGTCCGCACGCGCCGCCGCTCCCCGCATCGGATCCATCAGCGTCTTGATCTGCGCGCGCGTCAGGGGACCGCGCAGATACGACATCGCCCAGCGAGACTCGAACACGACCGGCTCGTCCTCGTGCACGTCGTTCATCAGGAAGACGCGATTGCCGAGCCCCGCCAGGACCTCACCCATGCGCCCGCGGTCGAACTTCTTCGCCGCTCCGGCCGCCGCGCCCTCGAGCCCTTCGAGCACGCGCGCCTTGTCTCGCTCGGTCTGGAGGCGGCCGAGGAGCCACGTCCCCGTGTTCGAGAGCCCCTTGTAGTCGAGGTCCACCGGGTTCTGGGTCGCGAGCACGACGCCCAGGCCGAACGCGCGGCCCTGCTTCAGCATCGTCATCAGGGGCGCCTTCGCCGGCGGCGCCGCGACGGGCGGGAAGTAGCCGGCGATCTCGTCCATGTAGAGAATCGCGCGCAGGCTCGTCGTGCCGGACTGCGTCCGCATCCACGCCACGGTCTGGTTCAGCAGGAGCGTCACGAAGAACATCCGCTCCGCGTCGGAGAGGTGCGCGATCGAGAAGATCGCGATGCGCGGCTTGCCGGCGGCCGTGCGCATGAGCCGGCCGACGTCGAGCGGATCGCCCTCGAGCCACGAGGCGAACCCGGGCGCCGCGAGCAGGTTGTTGAGGCTCATGGCGAGCTGGAACCGCTCCTTCGCCGGAAAGAACGCCTCCAGTTCGACGACGCCGATGCGCTGAACGCCCGGCGTCTGGATCCGCGCGATGAGCGCCTCGAGCGTCAGGTCCTCGCCGCCGCTCCATGCGTTCGCGAGAATCGTCGAGATGAGGATGTGCTCGCGGCTCTTCAGCGGATCCGCGGAGATGCCGAGCAGCGTCAGCAGACCCGTCGCCGTCGACGCGACGCGCTCACGGAGCGCCTCCTCGTCGACGCGCGCGGCGGCGGGCGGCGCCGCGAACGACGCGACGATCGAGACCGGGAGCCCGGCCGAGGACCCCGGCGTGTAGATCGCGAACTCGGCGGCGTCCTTCAGGCGGCGGATGCGATCGCCGTCCTGTCCCCACTCGGCGAGCCCCTTGCGCCACAGGTCCGCCTGCTGCTTCGCGTACTCGTCGGGCGAGACGCCCTTGCGGGCCGCGTCCTCCTCGTTGATCCACGGGCGGAACTCGTCGGCCGACAGGCCCGGGAAGGTGAGGAGGAGGTCGCAGAGGTCGCCCTTCGGGTCGATCAGGATCGCGGGCACGCCGTCGATCGCCGCCTCCTCGATGAGCGACAGGCAGAGCCCCGTCTTACCGCTGCCGGTCATGCCCACGCAGACGGCGTGCGTGACGAGGTCGCGCGAGTCGTAGAGCACAGGCGCCTCGAGGCGTTTTCCGGCGGCAACGTCGAACTCTCGGCCGAGATAGAAGAGTCCAAGTTTCTCGAAATCCTGCATAGCTGAATGTTAATGCTGAATGCTGATTGACGTCGCGAGCCGCAGCTCGCGGTTCGCGGCTCGCGGTTCGCGCTACGGCGGGCGTCTGGCTCTCGGCTGCTGGCTGCTGGCGAGATTCGAGGATTAGGGATTCGAGGATTGGGGATTCGAGGATTAGCGATTCAGGATCAGTGATTAGGGATTAGCGATTGTCCGT
>Ga0207683_10005371_pt1 | contig 10984 bp, 11 predicted proteins | sample KBSM73metaG_FD_184333 | JGI IMG/M metagenome (GOLD analysis project Ga0207683, IMG submission 184333) | Miscanthus rhizosphere microbial communities from Kellogg Biological Station, Michigan, USA - KBS M7-3 metaG (SPAdes) (version 2) | ecosystem: Host-associated > Plants > Roots > Rhizosphere >...
GCCGCGGTCGTCCCTTCCCGATCGACGATGAAGGACGCGCCGTCGAAGACGAGTTCGTCCTGGCCGCCGACGCGATTCACGTACACGATCGGAATGCCGTTTTCGCGCGCACGGGCGCTCACCTGCGCTCGGCGAAGCGCCTGCTGATGCGTGTGATAGGGCGACCCGTTGGGGACGACCAGCACTTGTGCGCCGGCGGCGCGAGCGCTTGCCGCAGGGCCCTCGAACCAGACGTCTTCGCAGATGATTACGCCGATCCGCACGCCCTCCAAGTGGAAGACGCACGGTGCGTCGCCGGGCGCGAAGTAGCGTTCCTCGTCGAAAACCGTGTAATTCGGCAGCCGCGCCTTCCGTGCGATATGCGCTACGCGGCCATCCTGCAGCACCGCGACGGCATTGTGGCGCCGGCCTTCGCGCCATTCGGGGAATCCTACGAGCGCGGTCACACCCTGCACGCGCGGCGCGATTGCGGCCAGCTCGGCGGCGCATGCGTCCAGGAATGCCGGCCGCAGCAGCAGATCCTCGGGTGGATAGCCGCATAGCGACAGCTCAGGCGACACCACGAGCGACGCCCCGGCGCGGCGCCCTTCATCGATGGCGCCCAGGATTCGGCGCGCATTGCCGGCGAGATCGCCCAGCACCTGATTCAACTGCGCAATCGCGACCTGCATGCGCAAAATCTTAGCACCGCGCACAATCGTCACGCCGACTGGACATTTCGCTGCGCGGCTTGAGCGCTCGTCGCATTCGGGCCAGAATAGGCCATCGATGGGCGTTCCCGTTCCCTTTTCCGCACCGCCGCTGCCGGTTCCCTTGTCCGCCGTGATTCGCGATGACGTGCCGCTCGCCGAAATTCCGGCGGCGACATGGGACGCGCTCGTCCCTGGACAGCCGTTCCTGTCGCACGCCTTCCTCTCCGCGCTGCACGAGACCGGCTGCGCGTCGCGGGACACTGGCTGGCTGCCGCGCTACCTCACCGCCTGGAACGGCCGCTCGCTGGCGGGCGCCATGCCGCTCTATGCCAAATCGCACAGCTACGGCGAATACGTTTTCGACTGGGGCTGGGCGGATGCCTACCGGCGCCACGGCCGGCGCTATTACCCTAAGCTCTTGGCGGCGATTCCGTTCACACCGGTGCCGGGACCGCGACTGCTCGCATCGGACGCGGGCACGCGTCGCGCGCTGCTCGAAGCGGCGCTCGCGCCGGTCGCCAGTGGACGTTTCTCGTCGCTCCACGTGCTCTTCGTCGACGATGTCGAGGTCGCCGACGGCGCGGCTCTCGGGCTCACGATGCGCCAGGGTGTCCAGTTCCACTGGACCAACGCCGGATACCGGGATTTCGCCGATTTCCTCGGCGCGCTGACGCACGACAAGCGCAAGAAGATCAAGCAGGAGCGGCGCAAGCTCGGGGAATCGGGCGTCACGTTCCTGCGCAAGACAGGTAGCGAAATCTCGCGCGCGGACTGGGACTTCTTCTATCGCTGCTACGAGGGAACGTATCGCGCACATCACTCGACCCCGTACCTCTCGCCCGCCTTCTTTCGCCGTCTGGGCGAAACGATGTCCGACCAGTTGCTGCTGATCGTCGGCATGCGTGAGGGACGCGCACTTTGCGCCGCGCTCGATGTGTACAGCGCCGGGACGATGTGGGGCCGCTACTGGGGTGCGGTCGATTACGTGCCGGGCCTGCATTTCGAAACCTGCTACTACCAGGGCATCGAGTTCTGCATCGAGCGCGGGATCGAGCGATTCGAAGGCGGCGCGCAAGGCACCCACAAGCTCGCGCGCGGACTCCTCCCCGTGACGACGCACTCGATGCACGCGATCGGCGACCGCAGCTTCAGCGATGCGATCGCCGAATATTGCGCGCGCGAGCGCGTCGACGTCGCCCATGCAGTCGACGAGCTCGAGGAATCGAGCCCGTTCAAGAATCCGGACGACGCAGGCAAGTAATCCAACGCAGCCAAGCAACGAGGCGCGGCGACGACCGGCCACGATCGCGCCGCCGCAAAAGGTGATTTCCCGCGATGCTCATCTACGGCACCGACCATTTCGTTCTTCCGCTGCCGCCGGCCCACCGTTTTCCGATGCAGAAATACGCGATGCTGCGGGCACGGGTAAGTGCCGCCGCGCCGCACTGCATGCGCGTTCCGAATGCAGCCACCGAAGGTGAGCTCGCACGCGCGCACGATCCGGCGTATATCCGGTCGATCGTGGATGGGACGATCGACGCGCGCGCCATGCGGCGCATCGGTTTTCCATGGTCGCAGGCGATGGTCGAGCGATCGCGGCGTTCGGTTGGCGCGACGCTGGCGGCGTGCCGCACCGCCCTGGTCGAGGGTTGCGGCATCAATCTGGCCGGCGGCACGCATCACGCGCATCGCGATCGCGGCGCCGGCTTCTGCGTGTTCAACGACGCGGCCGTCGCGATCCGCACGCTGCAGGCAGAGCGGGCGATCCGCACCGCGACGCTGATCGACCTCGACGTGCACCAGGGCGACGGCACCGCCGCCCTCTTCCGCGACGATCCAACCGTCTACACATTCTCGATGCACGGCCGCGGCAACTTTCCGTTCAGCAAGACGTCGTCTAGGCTCGATGTCGAATTTGCGGATGGCACGGGCGACGCGCTCTACCTGTCGACTCTCGCGTTGGCGCTGCCGCATGTGCTCGCCGCGGCCGCACCCGATATTGCGATCTACCTTGCCGGCGCCGATCCGTTCATCGGCGATCGCCTCGGCCGTCTCGCCCTGACCAAGGAAGGCCTCGCCCAGCGCGACCGCTTCGTCCTGGGTACGCTCGCGAATCGCGGGATTCCGGTGGCGATCGCGATGGCCGGCGGCTACGCCGACGACGTGAGCGACATCGTCGACATCCACTTCGCGACGGTTCGGACAGCGCTCGCGCTCTTCGACGGCGAGACACCGCGACTGCCGGCGCGGGAGGACGCGGGCGCAGGGCAGCAGACCCTTGCGTGCTAGACTCGCCCCCCTTCCGCACGCCGGCAGACAGTCCATGCCCGACCCGATCACGCTCGAGCGCAAAGACGGCGTGGCGACCCTGACGCTCGACCGCCCCGACGCGCTCAATACCCTCGACTTCGCGATGATGGAGGCGCTGGTTACGCATGTCGCAGCGCTCGCGCGCGACGACACGCTGCGCGTCGTCGTGGTGCAGGGCGCGGGCCGGCATTTCATGGCGGGTGGCGACGTGCACGCCTTTGCGGCGCACGTCGACGATCCACCCGCTGCGCGCCAGGCGACGTTCACGCGCGCGGTCGACGGGTTGCACGCCGCCATCGAGCATCTGCACCGGATGCCGCATCCGGTCGTCGCGCGCGTTCAAGGAGCGGTCGCCGGATTCGGCTTGTCGCTGGTGTGCGCATGTGACCTCGCCATCGCGGCGGACGACGCCTATTTCACGTCGGCCTACCGCCATCTCGGGGTCACGCCCGACGGCGGCGGCACCTGGACCCTGCCCCGCATCGTCGGCATGCGCAAGGCGATGGAGATCGTCCTGCTGTCGGAACGGTTCGATGCCTACGCCGCGTTGCGCCTTGGAATCGTCAACAAGGTTGTCGCGGCGGCGGAACTCGATGCGGCAATAACGGCGACCACGCAATCTCTTCTGTCCGCGCCGGTGATGGCGCTGCGCAACGCCAAGCGTTTGCTGCGCGGGTCATTGGACCGCTCGCTGTCCGAGCAACTGCACGCCGAAGCCGCGAGCTTCGGCCAATGCGCCGGAACGACGGATTTTGTCGAAGGCGTGCATGCGTTCATCGCGAAACGCAAACCGCGCTTCGGCGCGTGACCTGCCTTCAAACCGAAATGCCAAGCGCCTGCCCGGCGATTGCCCGCCGGGTCGATCGCAGGCGCTAGCTTTCGTCGTCGGCGGACGGCGTGCGTTCGATCTTGGGTACGGCGTTGCCATCGGCTTCGGCGCGTGGCAGCAGCGGACGCCGCACCAGCCGATGCGTAATCCCCGGCACTTTAGGGGCGCCCATCGAATTGGCCTTGGCGCGCGGGCCACTCCGATGACGCGGCGCGTCGCCGCTGTCGAATCCACGCGATAGATCCGGGGCTGGTCGGCCCAAACGATTTGTCGCGAACGGCGATGCGTTGGCGTTGCTTTGCGGCTGCACCTCGTCGAAGTTGCCGCGCTCTCGGGGAGGCTTTTTCGGCCATTGACCCGGCGGCCGCGGCGGACCCTTACCTGCAAAGCCGGGCGGGCGTGGACCGCCCTTGCCGGGCGGACGAAACCCGGGCTTCCCGGATTTGGGATGAGGACGCTGCTGCGGCGGCTTGCCCTGCGTGGGCGGGTTCGCGTCGTTGAAGACGCGCGGCGCACCCTGCCCCTGCCCCTTGGGATGCTGCGCGGGCGCATGACGACGCCCATCCTTCGGGTGTCCGCGGTTGTCGCGGCGCGGGTTGGCCGGACGTTCGGCACCGGGCGGCGGGGAACGCCCGCCCAGTCCGGCGCTTTCCAGGAGCGCAGCGACTGCTGGCGCCTCGAGCTCGAGGATATCGCCACGCTTGACCGACGTCGGCATGGACACCTTGCCGTAGCGCGTGCGGATCAGGCGGCTGACCATGACGCCCAGCGCCTCGAACAGCCGGCGGACCTCGCGATTGCGTCCTTCCCGCAGCACGACGCGATACCAATGATTGGAGGCATCTTCGTCGCCCCCGCCGTCGGCAACCGACTCGCACTTGGCAAGACCGTCGTCCAGCTGCACGCCGGTGGTCAGTGCACGCTGCTGCTCGTCCGTCAAACGCCCCATCACCCGAACGGCGTATTCGCGATCCACTTCGTAGCGCGGATGCATGAGACGGTTCGCGAGCTCGCCCGAATTGGTGAAGAGGAGCAGGCCCTCCGTGTTGTAGTCGAGGCGTCCGACGTTGATCCACTTGCCGTGCCCGATCGAAGGAAGCTTCTCGAACACGGTGGTGCGGCCTTCCGGATCGTCGCGCGTGACGATCTCGCCGGTCGGCTTGTGATAGACGAGCACGCGCGGACGCGGCTCGGCGAACCGCACCTTGACCAGCTCGCCGTTGATGCGCACTTCGTCCCCGGGACCGACCTTCTGCCCGACTTCCGCCGGCATGCGGTTCACCGTGATGCGCCCAGCGAGGATCATCTCCTCCATCGCGCGACGAGAACCGAAGCCGCACGCCGCCAGCACCTTGTGCAGGCGTTGCGGCTCGTTGAAGACCTCGTCAGTGGAACGTTTGTGCTTCGGGGGCGGAAGACTCTCCGCTATCCGCTGCAGCGCCAGGCTCGGCTGTTGCATCGGACCCGAGGATCGGGCTCGCGAGTGCGAGTGGCGCCTCGGCGGCCTTGGTGGGGGCATCAGGTATCTCCAGGAGGTGGGATGGATCGAGGTCGGCGAGAGGAGGCAACTCCGCGACGGAGCGCAAGCCGAGGTCGTCGAGGAAGGTCTTCGTCGTCGCGTAGAGCGCCGGACGTCCCGGCGTTTCGCGATGGCCGACGACCTCTACCCATTGCCGGTCCTCGAGCGTCTTCACGACGTTCGTCGACACGGCGACCCCGCGGATCGACTCGATGTCGCCGCGGGTGACAGGTTGCTGATAGGCGATGATCGCCAGAGTTTCCATCACGGCCCGCGAGTAGCGCGGAGGCCGTTCCGGTGTAAGACGGTCCAGGTAGCGCTGAACTTCGGTGCGCCCCTGGAACCGCCATCCCGACGCGACCTGAACCAGCTCGACCTTGCGGCCGGCCCAGTCGCTGCAAAGCTCGTTTAACAAGTTCGTCACCGTCTCGGCTTCGAGCGCGGGCTCAAACAGGCGTGCAAGCTGGGACACCGGCACCGGCTCGCCGGCGACGAGAAGTGCCGCTTCGAGCACGCCCTTGACTTCGTTCAATTCGGACATGGCGGTCGCGTTGCCTTATTCAACGTCGCCTTGCAAGGCGAAAGGCTGCTCGCTTCGCAGTTGCACGTGGATCGGCGCGTAGGGCTCCGCCTGCGCAACGTCGACGAGCCGCTCGCGTGCGAGCTCGAGGAGCGCGAGAAACGTCACGACGAGATGGGGCAGATCGGCGTGGGCGGCGAAGAGCGCCGTGAATTCGAGGTAGCGCGCGGGCTGCAGCACTTTGAGCAATCGGCTCATTTCCGAACGCACCGAAAGCTGCTCGCGCGTAACCAGGTGATGCCGGTTGACACGCGCGCGCTGGATCAGAGTAGCCCAGGCCACGCGCAGATCCTCCGGCACGACGGCGGGGAGCCGCGATGCCGCCACGCGATCGAACCAGACGCGCACCGTCGCAAAATCGCGATCGGCGAGCGGCAGTGCGTCGATGTCGCGCGCGGCCTGTTTCATCCGCTCGTATTCGAGGAGCCGGCGTACCAGCTCCGCGCGGGGATCCTCGGGCTCCGCCCCAGGCGGCGCCGGTGGTCGCGGGAGTAAAAGCCGCGACTTGATCTCGATCAGCACGGCCGCCATCAGCAGATATTCGGCGGCGAGCTCGAGCTGGGTGCGACGCATCATCTCGACATAGCCCAGGTACTGGCGCGTGAGCTCCGCCATCGGAATGTCGAGGACGTTGATGTTCTGCCGCCGGATGAGATAGAGCAGGAGGTCGAGCGGCCCCTCGAACGTTTCGAGGAATACCTCAAGGGCCTCGGGCGGGATGTACAGGTCCTGCGGCAGCTCGTTGACCGGCTCGCCGTACACCCGCGCGAGCGGTCTCGCTTCCGGTGACGGATGCTCGAGGTCGAGCGCGACTTCGCCGCTAGTCATACGAAAGCCCCATGGCCGCACGCACGTCGCGCATGGTCTCTTCGGCCAGCTTGCGTGCACGCTCGCAGCCGTCCGCGACAATGTTGCGGACGAGCGCAGGGTCGTCGAGAAACTTCTGCGCCCGCTCGTGAATCGGCTTCTGCTCGCGGATGATCGCGTCGATCACCGGCTGCTTGCATTCGAGGCAGCCGATGCCGGCCGTCGTGCATCCTTCCACCACCCACGCCTGCGTCTCCGGCGTGGAGTAGATCTGGTGCAGCGGCCACACAGGGCAGCGCTCGGGATTGCCGGGATCGGTGCGCCGCACGCGCGCAGGATCGGTCTGCATCGTGCGAATCTTGTCGGTCAGCACGGCGGGATCTTCCCGCAGCAGGATGGCGTTCCCGTATGACTTCGACATCTTTTGACCGTCGAGGCCGGGGACCTTCGGCGTCGCAGTGAGTAGCGGTTGCGGCTCGGGCAGGATCACGCGCCGCGAGCCTTCGAGATAGCCGAAGAGCCGCTCGCGATCGCCGAGCGATAGATTCTGCGTGTCGTTCAGGAGCGAGCGCGCGGCCTCCAGCGCCTCGGTGTCGCCTTGCTCCTGGAAAGCGGTGCGCAGTTGCTCGTATCGCTTTGCCTTGTTGCGCCCGAGCTTCTTGATCGCGGACTTCGCCTTTTCCTCGAACCCGGGCTCGCGCCCGTAGATGTGGTTGAACCGTCGCGCAAGCTCGCGCGTCAGCTCGATGTGCGACACCTGATCCTCGCCCACCGGCACCATGTTGGCGCGATAGATCAGGATGTCGGCGCTTTGCATCACGGGGTAGCCGAGAAAACCATAATTGGACAGATCGCGATCGGCAAGCTTTTGCTGTTGATCCTTGTAGGTCGGCACGCGTTCGAGCCAGCCGACCGGCGAGATCATCCCCAGCAACAAGGTCAGCTCGGCGTGCTCCGGCACACGCGACTGGATGAATATCGTGGCACGGGTCGGATCGATCCCCGATGCGAGCCAGTCGATGAACATTTCCCACACGCTGTCAGCGATCGCCTCGGACGCGTCGAAATGCGTCGTGAGGGCGTGCCAGTCCGCGGCAAAGAACAGGCACTCGTACTCCTCCTGCAGCCGCACCCAGTTCTTGAGCGCGCCGTGGTAGTGGCCAATGTGCATGCGCCCGGTGGGCCGCATGCCGGAAAGCACACGATCAGCAAACATCGCGCGAGACGATCCCGTCCGGAGTAGGGCTCAAAGCCCGACGATCTGGCTGATGAGCCATGCGGCGGCGCGAACCAGCGGCCGCATGAGACCGTCGAGCAGGCCCGTCGCCAACAGCACGATCAGGATGAAAAACCCGTACGGCTCGACGCGCATCAGGGGTTGCGCCGCGTTTTGCGGCAACAGGCCCGCAAGGACACGGCCGCCGTCGAGCGGCGGAAGCGGTAGAAGATTCAGTGCCATCAATACCAGGTTCACCTTGAAGCCAATCGCCGCCATTTCCATCAGCGCGACGCTCGAAAAGCTGCCGTTGGGTGCCGCAATCACCAGCACAATTGCCCATGCCAGTCCCTGCAGGAAATTCGATCCCGGACCCGCCGCCGCCACCCACACCATGTCTCGCTTGGGATTGCGGAGGTTGGCGAAATTTACCGGCACCGGCTTCGCCCAGCCGAATATGAACGGTGGGGACTTGCTCGCCCACGCAGTTGCGAGAAGCACGCCCGGAACCAGCAATGTCCCGATCGGGTCGATGTGCTTCAACGGATTGAGCGTGACGCGGCCCAACATCAAGGCCGTGCGATCGCCGAAGAGCTTTGCCACGTAGCCGTGCGCGGCTTCGTGGAGCGTGATCGCAAAGACCACCGGCACTCCCCATAGCACGATGGTCTCGAGCGAAACATCCATTAAGTCTCCATTTTACCTTACTCGAGGCCCGCGCGCCCGCGCACGTCCATTGCTGGCTCAATCGCCGGGAAGCCCCAGCCGGGCCGGATCGCCCAGCCCGCGTCGCACGATCACCGCCGGCTGTGCCGCGAGATCGACCACCGTCGTCGGCATCGCGGGGCAACCGCCGGAGTCGATCACGAGCTCGATGGACGAGCCTAACTGGTCGCGAATCGCTTGCGCATCGTTCATCGGCGCCTCGCTGCCCGGCAGCATGAGCGTGGTCGACAGAATCGGCTCCCCCAGCTCCCGAACCAAGGCTCGCGCGACCGCATGGTCGGGAACCCGGACGCCGATCGTGCGTCGGCGCGGGTGCTGGAGGCGGCGAGGCACCTCGCGGGTGGCAGGGAGCAGGAACGTGAAGCTGCCGGGAGTTCCCTGCCGCACGATACGGAATTGCCAGTTGTCGAGCCGCGCGAAGTGGCCCACGTCGGCCAGATCCCGGCACACGAGTGTCAAATGATGCTTTTCGTCCAGGTGGCGAATCGCCCGGATCCGCGCCGTTGCGCTCGCATCATCCAGGCGGCAGCCCAGAGCGTAGGACGAGTCCGTCGGATAGGCGATCAACCCGCCCGCCTGCATCGTCGCGGCCGCGCGCCGGATCAGGCGGGGCTCGGGATGCGTGGGATGAATGTTGAGAAGTTGCGCCATGAGCGCGCCGCAAGGGCCGAAAGGGCAAATCCCGTATTCTGGCTATAAAATACATTGCCGTCGAACCCATCTGGTTATATGAACGCGTGAACCTTCAGCAACTCAAGTACGTATGCGCTGTGGTCGACCACGGGCTCAACGTCTCCGACGCGGCGCTTGCGCTCTACACGTCGCAACCCGGCATCAGCAAGCAGATCCGGCTGCTCGAGGACGAGCTCGGCTTGCTTATATTCGTGCGGCAAGGCAAGCGCCTCGCGGCGCTAACACCCGCGGGAGAGACCGTGGTGGCCACGGCAAGGCGTGCGCTGCGCGAGATTGCCAACATGAAGCGCGTTGCCGAGGAATTTCGAAGCGAAAGCGAAGGTACGCTGGCCATTGCGACGACGCATACGCAAGCGCGCTACGTCTTGCCTAGAGTTCTTTCCGCCTTCGCCGCGCAGTTTCCCAAGATCCGGGTCGTGCTGCACCAGGGGAATCCAGGTCAGGTCGCCGAACAGACCGTATCCGGCGCAGCGGATGTCGGCATCGCCACGGAGTCGCTCGCAGCGGAGCCCGAGCTGATCACGCTGCCCTGTTACCGATGGAACCGTTGCGTGCTGGTGCCCAAAGGACATCCGCTCGCCAGGGAGGCGCCGCTCACGCTCGAGCGCCTCGCGCAATTTCCCATCATCACGTACGACTTCGCGTTTACAGGTCGCTCCGCGATCAATGCCGCGTTCGCCGCCAAGGGTCTCGAACCGAACGTCGTCCTCACCGCCCTGGACTCCGATGTGATCAAGACCTACGTCGAGTTGGGCATGGGGGCCGGCATCGTGGCGCAGATGGCCTACGATCCGGCGAAAGACACCGCATTCGAGATGCTCGAGGCGAGCCATCTCTTTCCCACATCGACGACACGGCTCGCGTTGCGCCGCGGCGTTTTCCTGCGGGGCTATTTATACCAGTTCATCAGCTTGTTCGCGCCGCAGTATTCACGCGCCGCGATCGATGCGGCGCTCGCTGGCGGCGCAACGCCTGCCGAGCCGTGATAGGCGGCCGGTCGGCATGCGAGCGATCGCACCGCTCTTGCTCGAACGGGATGCGTGTTCGAAGGTCATGGCGATTTTCCCGCACCCCCATTCTTGTCATGCCCGATGCTCGGGCGCGTTCCGAACGTCACTCAGCAGGATTCTTGCCATGTTGCGACTGTCGATATTCATTTCCCTGTTTCTTTTGGTTTCCGCCCTGCCGGCTACCGCGGAAGACATGCCCGTGATCACGCTGACGATCAAGCAGCAAACGCTGCAGTCGGAGGTCGTGACGACACCCGAGACACGCGCGAAGGGGCTGATGAACCGGTTCAGCCTGCAACCCGATCACGGAATGCTGTTTGTCTTCGATCAACCGCAACCGCTCGGATTCTGGATGAAGAACACGTACGTCCCTCTGTCGATTGCATTCATCGACGGCGACGGGCGAATTCTCAACATCGAGGATATGAAGCCACTCGACGAATCGACCCACTTCTCGCGCGGAGCCGCGCTCTTTGCGCTGGAGATGAAGCAAGGCTGGTTCAAGGCCAAAAACATCGCCGCCGGCGACGTTGTCAAGGGCTTGCCCTCGCCTTCGTCGCGCTGAAATCGCTCAAAGCGGTGCAACTCATCGCAGTAACTGC
>Ga0207683_10005373_pt1 | contig 10982 bp, 10 predicted proteins | sample KBSM73metaG_FD_184333 | JGI IMG/M metagenome (GOLD analysis project Ga0207683, IMG submission 184333) | Miscanthus rhizosphere microbial communities from Kellogg Biological Station, Michigan, USA - KBS M7-3 metaG (SPAdes) (version 2) | ecosystem: Host-associated > Plants > Roots > Rhizosphere >...
CGCACCGACCTCGGCACCGCAATCGACCTTCTGTCGCTCGCGAGCGTCGTCGTGAGCAACGATTCGGGGCTGATGCACGCAGCTGCCGCCGTCGGCGCGCCGCTGGTCGCGTTGTTCGGTTCGTCGTCGCCCGTCTACACTCCGCCGATGTCGGCTGCGGCGAAAGTCGCGCGGATCGACATCGCCTGCAGCCCGTGCTTCAAGCGCGAATGCCCGCTCGGGCACTTCAAGTGCATGCGCGAGCTCTCCCCCGACGCAGTGTATGATCTTGCGCGCGCCGCACTGCCTTCGCGCGACGCGGTCGCGAAGCCGCGACCGGACCCCTGACCCATCGCCACCTCGACACCATGGCCAAAGTCCGCACGCCGCCCATCTACACCACCCCCACCGACGCGGCGATGGCGTTCTACCAGGCGTTCGAGGCCAAGGACGTCGACGCGATGATGACGACGTGGGCGGAGGACGAGGAGATCGTCTGCGTGCATCCAGGCGGCACGCGGCTCGTCGGATATGACGCCGTTCGCCAAGGCTGGGAGCAGTTGTTCGCGGGCGACGCGCGTCTCACGTTCCGGCTCGATCAGGTGGTGATGATCGAAACGGTAGGCCTCGCGATGCAAAGCGCCGTCGAGCATGTCGCGCTCGGCAGCGACGGCACGCCGCGCGGCGCGGCGATCTGCACCAATGTCTTCCTGCGGACTCCATCAGGATGGAGGATGGTGATGCACCACGCATCACCGGCGCCCATCGCTGCATCGGACAGTCCTTCCGGCCCTCTGCACTAGAATTCGGGCGTTTCCGCCCCACAGTTCTCGCTAGGCGACTCCCAAACCGAGCATCGCATACCATGCCTCCTCGATTCATCTCCCGTCAGCTTTCGCGTCCCACGGGGACCTTGGCTCGCGTCATGGGCTGGCTTATGAATCGGCACAACGCCAGGATGAATGCGTTCGCCGTTGATCAACTTAAACTCAGCCCGCCTGATCGCGTACTCGAAATCGGGTTTGGTGGCGGCGTTGCACTTAGGTCTCTCGTAGGGCGGGCATCGTTCGTGGGCGGAGTCGATCTCTCGCGGGAGATGGTCGAATGGGCGAAAGCCAAGTATTCCACCGCCGTGACCGCTGGCCGTGCGGACTTTCGCGAGGGTAGCGTCGAAGCGATTCCCTTCGATGCGGCGTCGTTCGGGAAGGCCCTTAGCGTCAACACGGTCTACTTCTGGCGCTCACTCGACGCAGCTTTCACTGAGATTCAGCGTGTGCTCGCTCCTGGTGGTCGCGTGGTCATTGGATTCCTTCCCAAGGAATGGATGGATCGACTCGGACATCCCCCAGACATCTTCACGGCGCGAACGCCCGACCAAATTGTCGGCGCACTCACGGCCTCAGGTTTCATGCAAGTCCATATCGAACGCCCTGACCCAACCACGCGTTGGAACGTCGCCGTTGGCACCCGCTGAGGACCCTATGCAAGGGCCGCCTGGCCTCGCCGCCAACCGGACGCATCGGTTCGTGGCTTCAACATGGGTGGCACCTCGCCTTCGCGGCGACCCGCCGGGCGCGACTGCCGTCCGGCACAACCGGGACATTGGTCTATAGTGAGGCTGCGCCACCGTCTTGGCGAATCATAGGAGCGAACCATGTCCCATCAGCCCCCGAAGGAAAGCAAGAAGAAGCCGCAGCACACGCCGAAAGAAAAGAAGACTATCAAGCAGCAGAAGAAGCACGCCGGCGACGCCGCACCCTTCATCAAGCAAGGAGGATCGTAGGCACACCGCCACGTGCCGGGGCTCCGTTCCCGCGGCGGCACCAACCGCTCCGACACCGGCCGAGCGAAGGAACCGAGAGAGCGTTATGCGGTGCCGCCTACGGTCAAGCCGTCGATCTTGAGCGTCGGTTGACCGACACCCACCGGAACGCTCTGCCCGTCCTTGCCGCAGATGCCGACGCCGCTGTCGAGCTCGAAATCGGTCCCCACCATCGACACGCGCGTGAGCGCGTCGGGGCCGTTGCCGATCAGCGTCGCTCCCTTGACGGGGTATGTGAGCTTTCCGTTCTCGATCTTCCATGCTTCCGCGGCGGAGAAGACGAACTTGCCGCTCGTGATGTCGACCTGCCCGCCGCCGAAGTTCGCCGCATAGAGGCCGTCACTCACGGACTCGATGATCTCTGCGGGATCGTGCGATCCTGCCAGCATGATCGTGTTGGTCATCCGCGGCATCGGCATGTGCGCGAAGGACTCGCGCCGGCCGTTGCCCGTCGGCCCCACACCCATCAGCCGCGCGTTCAGCCGATCCTGCATGTAGCACCGGAGGATGCCGTCCTCGATCAGCACGGTGCGCTGCGTCGGATTGCCTTCGTCGTCGACATTGAGCGAGCCGCGCCGGCGGTCGATCGTCCCGTCGTCGATCACCGTGATGCCGGGCGCCGCGACACGCTCTCCGATGCGTCCCGAGAACGCACTCGTCTCCTTGCGGTTGAAGTCGCCTTCGAGGCCGTGCCCGATCGCCTCGTGCAAAAGGATCCCCGGCCAGCCATGACCGAGCACCACGGTCATCGTGCCGGCCGGCGCGGGGCGCGCGCCGAGATTGAGCAATGCCTGATTGACCGCGAGCTCGACGTACTGGCCCAACATCGCGTCGGTGAAATAACCGTAGTCGAAGCGTCCGCCACCGCCGGCGTGGCCCTGCTCCCGCCGTCCGCCTTCCTCGACGATCACGGTGAGCGACACGCGAACGAGTGGGCGGACATCGGCGGCCACGATGCCGTCGCTCCTCGCGATGAGCACGGCCTCGTATTCGCCGGCGAGCCCAGCCATCACTTGCGCAACGCGCGGGTCGCGCTTGCGTGCCATCCGCTCGAGCCGCTCGAGGAGCGCGACCTTCGCTTCTTCCGGCAGCGACGCCACCGGATCGGCAGGCGCATAGAGCGAGTGCGCTGCCCCGATGCGGTGGAGCGCGGCGACCGCAGACTGCCCCTGGCGGCCGATGGCGCGCGCGGCCACCGCAGCTTCGTTGAGCGCGGCGAGCGAGATGTCGTCCGAGTACGCGAACGCCTGCTTTTCGCCGTGGACCGCGCGAATGCCGACGCCACGGTCGATCGAAAACGAGCCGGCCTTGACGATGCCTTCCTCGAGACTCCAGCTCTCCATCCGCGAATATTGGAAATAGAGGTCGGCGAAATCGACATCGTGCGAGTGGATCGAAGCGAGCACGCTCGACAAAGCGCTGTCGTCGAGGCCCGCGGGCTCGAGCAGGAGGTGCCGCGCGTCGGCCAGCAGTGCGCTGCTGACGGGAGGGACGGAAAGATCGGTCAAGGGAATCCTTTCGGTGGGCTGAAACGGCGTCGGCGGTCCGCTGCTGCGGCGCCCGGCCCGGGGTCGCGACGACCCGATTTCAGGCGAGAAACGCTATTGTCGTGCTTTCCGCCACGTGGGGGCAAGATCGGTGCGCACAAGGCCAGAGATGCCAACGTCGCGCCTGGTCACGCCACCCGCTTGCCCAGGTACGTCGCCGCGACGCGCGGGTTCGCGGCGAGGTCGGCGCTCGGACCTTCGAGTGCGAGCTCGCCGGTCTCCAGCACATAGCCGTAGTCGGAGATCTGCAGCGCTGCCCGCGCGTTCTGCTCGACCAGCAGGATGGCCACGCCTGCGGCGCGCAGATCGGCGACGATGTTGAAGATCTCGCGCACCATCAGCGGCGCCAAGCCGAGCGACGGCTCGTCCAGCATGAGGAGCTTCGGCTTGCCCATCAGCGCGCGGCCCATTGCGAGCATCTGCCGCTCTCCTCCGGAAAGCGTTCCCGCCAACTGTTCCCGGCGCTCGCCAAGGCGCGGGAACCGCGCGTAAATCTCGTCCAGCGTGGTGCGCCAACCTCGCTCGCCACTGCGTGCGCGGTGAAAGCCGCCGAGCTCGAGATTGTCGGCGACGCTCATCGCCGCAAACAGCTCGCGCCGTTCCGGCACGAGGATGAGCCCCCGCGCGACGCGTTGCTCGACGGTCAGCCTGCCGGACGGCGCGCCGAGATACGCGAGATCGCCTTTCGCGGGCCTGAGTCCCATCAGCGCCGAGAGCAGCGTCGTCTTGCCCGCGCCGTTCGGGCCGATCACCGATACGATGGTACCTCGCCGTACCACGAGCGAGACATTTCGCACCGCCTCGACCTTGCCGTAGGCGACGTGCAGATTGCGGGCATCGAGCAGCGTGTCGTGCGCGCCGGTTTCCATCACGCGACTCCACCGAGATACGCTTCGAGGACTGCGGGATTGCGCTGAATGTCGGCAGGCAGGCCCTCGGCGAGCTTTTCCCCGAACTCCATGACGACCAGGCGATCGGTGAGTCCCATGACGAAGTCCATGTCGTGCTCGACCAGAAGCACGGTCATGCCCTCGCCCTTCAGCTGCCGCAGCAGCGAAGCGAGCTCCTGCTTTTCGAGATAGCGAAGCCCCGCAGCCGGCTCGTCCAGCAACAGGAGCGCCGGATCGGCGGCGAGCGCCCGCGCGATTTCGACGATCCTCTGCTTGCCGAGCGGCAAACTGCCCGTTGCGTCATGGATGTGCGGCAGAAGGCCCACGCGGCGGATCGCGCGCGCGGCTTCCGCCTTGGTGCGCGCCTCCTCCGCACGGTCCAGCGCGAGCGCGGCGGCCAAGGCGCCGGCATTGCCACGCAGGTATGCCCCAAGCGCGACGTTGTCGAGCACGCTCATCCCGGGAACCAGCTTCACGTGCTGGAACGTGCGGCCGATGCCTCGGCGCGCGATCTCGAACGGCAGACACCCGACGATGGACTTGCCGTCGTAAACGATCTCCCCTGACGAGGGATCCAGCGCGCCGGAGATCAGGTTGAACATCGTGCTCTTGCCGGCACCGTTCGGCCCGATCAATCCCAGTATCTCGCCGTGGCTGATCGCGAACGACAGCTGATTGACGGCGACGAGCCCGCCGAAGGTCTTGCGCGCGCCACGCACTTCGAGCAGCGGCCCGTCCGGCACCGCCTTGGCGCGCGAGGGCAACGCGGGTGCATCTGGGACCGGCGGCGGGACCGGCCGCGGCAACAAGCGCGCAATCCACGGCCATACTCCGTCGCGCGCACGCTGCAAGAGCACGATCATCAGGATCCCGAACACCACGATCTCGAAGTTGCCGCTTTGCCCGAGCACCTTGGGCAGGACGTCCTGCAGCGCCTGCTTCGCCAGCGTGATCAGCGTCGCGCCGACGACGGCGCCCCACACGCTGCCCGCGCCGCCGACCACGGCCATGAACAGATATTCGATGCCCTGGTTGATGCCGAACGGCGTGGGGTTCACGAAGCGTTGCAGGTGCGCGTAGAGCCAGCCGGAAATGGAAGCGAGGAGCGCGGCATAGACGAATACGACGATCTTGAGCCTGGCCGCATCGACGCCGAACGCCTCGGCCATCTCGATGTGGCCGCGCAAGGCGCGCACCGCCCGCCCCGGCCGGGAATCGAGCAAATTGTCCGTCGCCCAGAGCGCACCTAGCGCGATGCCCCAGATCAGGAAATAGAAATAGCGCTCGTTGCGCAGCTCGATGCCGAAGAGCTTGAGCGCCGGGATGCCGCTAACGCCGGTGTGGCCGCCGAGGGACTCCACGTTGCCGAACAGGAAGTAGAGGCTGATCCCCCACGCGATGGTCGCGAGCGGCAGGTAATGGCCCTTCATGCGCAAGGTGATGAAACCGAGGCACAGCGCAAGCGCGAGCGTCAGGGCGAGCCCCGCGAAAAGCGTCAGCCAGGGCGACATCGCATAGTGCGTCGACAGGATGGCGGTCGTGTACGCGCCGATGCCGACGAACGCCGCCTGCCCGAACGACGTCTGCCCGGCGACACCCGTCAGCAGGACGAGGCCGAGCGCCACGATGCTGTAGAGGCCGACGTAGTTGCCGAGCGTCACCCAGAACTGCGGCGCGACGAGCGGAATCCCTATCAGCACGAGAAGAAACGCGGCGAGTGCGATCTTGCCGCTTTTCACTCCTCCTCCTCGTGATGGTGCGTAGTGAGGCTGCGCCACAGCAGCACGGGGATGATCAGCGTGAACACGATCACTTCCTTGAAGGCGCTCGCCCAATAGGACGCGAACGCCTCCAGGAGGCCGACGAGCAATGCGCCCGCGGCGGCCAATGGATAGCTGACGAGCCCGCCGATGATCGCGCCGACGAAGCCCTTGAGGCTCACCAGGAAGCCCGAATCGTAGTAGACCGTCGTGAACGGGCCGATCAGCACGCCGGCAAACGCGCACAAGAGCGCCGCGAGCCCGAAAGTCAGCGACCCGGCGAGATTGGGCGCGATTCCCACCAGCCGCGCGCCGACGCGGTTGAGCGCCGTCGCGCGAAGCGCCTTGCCGTAGAGCGTGCGCCCGAAGAAGAAGTAGAAGGCCACGATCAGCGCAAGGCTTGTGAGCACGACGAGCAGGCTTTGCAGGCTGACGTTGACGCCCGAGAGATCGAACGATGCCGCCGCAAATGGCGGTGTGCGCGAACCTTCGGCGCCGAAGAACCACAGTCCGAGCCCGGTGAGCGCGAAGTGCACGGCGACGGAAACGATCAGCAGCACGAGCACGCTCGCTTCGGCGAGCGGCTGATACGCGACCCGGTACAGGAGTGGACCCAGGGGGGTGACCAGCGCGAGCGTCACGAGAATCTGCGCCCAGAAGGGGAGTTCGGGCGTCGCGAGCCACGCTGCGATGCCGGCGAGCGCCAATGGCACACCCGTCCAGAACGCCAGCTGACGCGGGATCTGGCGCATCTCCCTTTTGCCGATGCAGGCGACGATCTCCATGACGCCTGCCAGCACCGCCATGCCGACCAGGAGCCCGATCGTCGCCGGCGGCTTGCCGAGCTGCAGCCCGGCGAGCGTGAGCGTTCCGTAGGCCACCAGCTCGCCTGACGGCACGAAGATCACGCGCGTTACCGTGAACACCAGCACCAGCGCCAACGCGAGCAGCGCATAGACTGCGCCGTTCGTGACGCCGTCCTGCGTCAGGAGCGCGAAGATCGGGAGATCCATCCGCGGAACGTGTCGGGACGGGCTATCGCGACGACCGGCAGCGAACGCCCCGCCGCCGGCCGCGCGTCAACGGGAGGTCACTTCGCGAGAACCCACTTGCCGTTCTCGATCTTGATCATCGTCCGCGCCCGATTGTCGAGACCGTTGTGCTCGGTCGGCGACATCGTGTACACGCCGTGCGTGGCGACGAGCTCTTTCGTGTTCTCCAGCGCGTCGCGGAGCGCCACCCGGAATTCCTTGGTGCCGGGCTTTGCTTTTTTGAGCGCCTCGGGAATGGCAGCCGATAGCAGCAGATACGAATCCCACGCATGACCGCCGAACGTCGAGCGTGAATCCTTGCCGAACTTCGCCTCGTACTTGCCGATGTAATCCGCGGAGGACTTCTTCAGGGGGTTCGAGTCCGGCAACTGCTCGAAGACGAGCATCGGGCCGATCGGAAGGATCGTGCCGTTGCCGTCCTTGCCGACGACGCGGAGGAAGTCGGGGTTCGCCACGCCGTGCGTCTGGTAAATCTTGCCCTTGTAGCCGCGAGCGGCGAGCTCTTTTTGCGGCGTCGCGCCGGGCGTCCCCGCCGCCGCGATCAGGATGGCGTCGGGGTTGGCGGCGACGAGCTTCAGCACCTGGCCGGTGACCGACGTGTCGGTCCGGTTGTACTTCTCCTCGCCGACGATCTTGATGCCCGCCGTCTGCGCCGAGCGCCGCATTTCGGCGAGCCACCCGTCGCCGTACCCGTCCGCGAAGCCGATGTAACCCATCGTCTTCACGCCGTTCGCCTTCATGCTGACGGCGATGGCATCCGCCATCAGTGAGTCGCTTTGCGGCGTCTTGAACACCCACTTCGTTTTCGGGTTCGCCGGATCGACGATCCGTGCCGAGGCGGCCATCGAGATCATCGGCGTCTCGGCATCGGCGACGACATCGATCATCGCGAGCGAGTTGGGCGTGATCGTCGAGCCGACGACCACGTCCACCTTGTCTTCCGAGATGAGCTTTTTCGTGTTGGTGACGGCCTTCGTCGTGTCCGACCCGTCGTCCAGAACGATCCAGTTGACCTTCTGGCCGCCGATCGTCGTCGGCAGCAGCTCGAACGTGTTCTTCTCGGGAATCCCGAGCGAAGCGGCCGGGCCCGTGGCCGACAGCGTGACACCGACGTTGATCTGGCCATGCGCCGAGAGTGCGAAGCCAAAGGTGGCGACGGCAGCGATCAGCGTCGTCGACAGTGAACGGTGTTGCATTTCGATTCCTCCGAGACTTCGATGAATGGGGGGTGGCCCCGCGCCAGGTCTGGCACGGCCTATTTCTTCACCGCATCGCGGATCTCGCGCAGCAGCATGATCTCTTCGGGCGGCGCTGCCGGCGCAGGAGGCGGCTCGTTGCGCCGCAGGCGATTGATCGCGCGCACCATCAGAAAGATGATGAAGGCGAGGATGACGAAATTGATCGCGATGGTGATGAAGTTGCCGTATGCAAAAAGCGGCACTCCGGCCTTCGTCAGCGCCTCGTAGGTCATCGGGCCCGTGAACGAGGCCGGCGGCTGGCGGAGCACGATGAACCACTGGGAGAAGTCGAGACCGCCGAAGATCGCCCCGACGATCGGCATGATCAGGTCCTTCACCAGGGAATCGACGATCTTTCCGAACGCGCCGCCGATGATGACGCCGACGGCAAGATCGACCACGCTGCCCTTTACCGCGAACTCCCTGAACTCGCTCATCATCGACATGATTGACCCCCGTCAGATGCCGGCGCTTCGGCCGCCGGCGACCCTCGATGCCCGCTCACCCATTTCGGGCGACGGGCCCCAAGCGCCCTTCAGATCGCGGCTTCGCCGCTCTCCCCGGTCCGGATGCGAACGACCTGCTCGACCGCGGTCACGAAAATCTTCCCGTCGCCGATCTTGCCGGTCCGGGCGGCCTTGACGATCGCTTCGATCGCACGGTCCACGTCGCCGTCGGCGATGATGAGCTCGACCTTGATCTTCGGCAGGAAATCGACGACGTATTCGGCGCCGCGATAGAGCTCGGTATGACCCTTCTGGCGGCCGAAGCCCTTCACCTCCGACACCGTGAGGCCGGTGACGCCCATTTCCGACAGCGCTTCCCGCACTTCGTCGAGCTTGAACGGTTTGACGATGGCTTCGATCTTTTTCATGGCGGCGTTATCCGGAGACCGGCGGCGCGGCGACCGGAGTAGCTTACACGATGGAGGGGTGGAAGGGGCTGCCGCGGCTCATACGCCGAAGCGCGGGTTGCGAAGGCAGCGCCCTGCGGGCGCCTGAGTCATGAAGCTCGCGGGGCGCTGCCTTCGCGACCGCGTCAACGCGTGCCGCCGAGCGCTCAATCCTCCCATTCGTTCCAAGCGGACGTGATCGGATAGCGCCAATCGCGGCCGAAGCCGCGAGGCGTGATGCGGATGCCCACCGCCGCCTGCCGTCGCTTGTATTCGCTTATCTTGATGAGCTTGACGACCCGACGCACGTGCTCAGGCTCGAACCCCAGCGCGACGATCTCGGCGGGGCTCTTGTCCTGCTCGACGTAGGCTCCGAGGATGCCGTCAAGCGCGTCGTACGGCGGCAGCGAGTCCTGGTCCACCTGATCGGGGCGCAGCTCCGCCGACGGCGCGCGCGTGATGATCCGCTCGGGGATCACGCGGCCGAGCGCATTCCTGTAGGCGCAAAGGCGATACACGAGCGTCTTGCTGATGTCCTTGAGCACGCCGAAGCCGCCCGCCATGTCGCCATAGAGCGTCGCATAGCCGACCGCCATCTCCGACTTGTTGCCCGTGGTGAGCACAATCGAGCCCAGCTTGTTGGAAAGCGCCATCAGCATCGTGCCGCGAATCCTCGCCTGGATGTTCTCCTCGGCGGCATCGGGGGGGAGGCCCTTGAACTCGTCCGCGAGCGCGGTGCGGAATGCAGCGAACATGGGCTCGATCGCGATTTCGGAGTACTCCACGCGAAGGATCGCCGCCATCTCGCGCGCATCGTCGAGACTGATCGAACGCGTGTACGGCGACGGCATCATCACTGCATGCACCCGGTCGCGCCCGAGCGCATCGACCCCGACGGCGAGCACGAGCGCAGAGTCCACGCCGCCCGAAAGGCCGAGCAGCACGCCCGGGAACCGGTTCTTCGTGACGTAATCGCGCACGCCCATCACGAGCGCCTCGTACACGTGATACTCGAGACGTGAATCGAGGGCGCCGCGGACCGGTCGCGGCGTTCCGTCTTCGAGCGTGGCCAGCGCCACCGTTTCGTGCCAACCGGGTAGCTGCTGCACCACTTCGCCTTTGGCGTTCATGACGAAGCTCGCGCCATCGAACACGAGCTCGTCTTGCCCTCCGACGCGGTTGGCGTAGACGAAGGGAAGACCCGTTTCGCGCGCTCTCGCGCCGACCTGCTCGCGCCGCGCCTCCTGTTGTCGTGTGTGATACGGCGAACCGTTCGGGACGACGACCACCTGCGCGCCCGCCTCCTTCGCTTGCCGCGCGGGTCCCGGAAACCAGACGTCTTCGCAGATGATGAGTCCGACTTTCGTACCCTCGATGTCGACGACACAAGGGGCGTTGCCCGGCTCGAAGTAGCGCTCCTCGTCGAAGACCGTGTAGTTTGGCAGGAGTTGCTTGCGGTAGACCGCGCCGACGCGGCCGTCAGCGAGCACCGCAATGGCGTTGTAGCGCGTGCCGCCGTCACGCTCGGGGAAACCGACGATGACCGGCGTGCGGCGCACGCCCGCCGCCAGCGCAGTCAATTCGCGCGCGCACGCATCCAGAAACGCCGGCCGCAGAAGCAGGTCCTCGGGCGGATAGCCGCACAGCGAAAGCTCGGGCGTGACCACGAGGCGCGCGCCGGCGCGCTCGGCCTCGCCGGTGGCCGCGAGGATGGCGCCGGCGTTCCCGCGCAGGTCTCCCAGCACCTGATTCAGCTGTGCGATGGCGATCTGCATTGGGGAATTGGGCACACCGGGGAGCTT
>Ga0207683_10005376_pt1 | contig 10977 bp, 9 predicted proteins | sample KBSM73metaG_FD_184333 | JGI IMG/M metagenome (GOLD analysis project Ga0207683, IMG submission 184333) | Miscanthus rhizosphere microbial communities from Kellogg Biological Station, Michigan, USA - KBS M7-3 metaG (SPAdes) (version 2) | ecosystem: Host-associated > Plants > Roots > Rhizosphere >...
CGACATTGCCGTAGAGCGTCGGGTTGATGGCGAGCGTGCCGGTGCCGCCGAGCCCCAGCGTGTAGCCGTCGGGCGCGCTTTTGGCGATCTGGCGGGTGGCGATGCTGCCGCCCGCGCCGCCGCGGTTCTCGATCACGATCTGCTGGCCCAGCGTCTTGCTCATCTTCTCGGCCGCGGTCCGCGCCATGAGGTCGTTGCCGCCGCCGGCCGAGTACGGAACGATCAGCGTGATCGGCCGGTTCGGATAATCCTGCGCGGTGGCTGGGGCCGGTAGCAGGAGGGCGACGACGATCGCCGCCAGCGCAGATCGCGATCGACCAGCACCGATTATGCCGCCGTCATTCCGGGTTCCGAGCCTAGCGAGGAAGCCCGGAATCCATAATCCGCGGCTGTGGTTATGGATTCCGGGCCCGCGCCTTCGGCGCGTCCCGGAATGACAGCCGAGAGAGGACAACGGCAGCAGGACGCGCGCCCGCAAGGGAACATCTTGTTTCATGGACAGCCTCATAGCACTCATTCCGGCTTCAGGCCGCTAGACTTGATCAAAGCGGACCATTTGCTTTCCTCGCGGTCGATCACGGCGGCGTGCTCCGCCGGCGTGGTCGGCGTCGGCTCGGCGCCTTCCTGGTGGAGCCGTCTCTTGACCTCGTCGGTCGCGAGCGCCGCCCGCAGCTCCTTGTTCAGCCGCTCGATGATCGGCTGCGGCGTGCCGGCCGGCGCCACCAGCCCGTAGCTCAGCACCGCGTCGAAGCCGGGCAGCGCCGATTCGGCGACGGTCGGCAGGTCCGGAAACAACGTGGAGCGTTTGAGCGAGGTTCCGGCCAGCGCCCGGATCAAGCCGCCCTCCAGCGCAGCACGCGACACCGGGATCGGATTGAAGCCGACCTTGACGTGACCGCCGGCGAGATCGGTGATCAACGGATTGGAACCCTTGTACGGAATCTGCTGCACGTCCACGCCCGCCTGCTGGGCGAACAGCACCGAGGCCAGGTAGTTGACGGTGCCGATGCCGGGGGTGCCGACCTGGAACGCCGGGCTTGCGGTTTTCATCATCGCGATCAGCTCGCCCACGTTGCGGACCGGCACGCTCGGATGCACCAGCAGCAAGGCCGGCGCGATCGCGATCAGGCCGATCGGCGCGAAATCCTTGCGCGGATCGTATCCCACGTTGCGATACATGCTCGGGCCGGTTGCCAGGGTGGACGTATAGCCTAGCAGCAGCGTGTAGCCGTCGGGCGCGCTTTTCGCGACCTGGCGGGTGCCGACGGTGCCGCTGCCGCCGGCGGCGCGGTTCTCGATCACGATCTGCTGGCCGAGCGCGGTGCTGAGCTTGTCGGCGACCGCCCGCGCCATGATGTCGTTGGTGCCGCCCGGCGGCAGCGGGATGACTAGCGTGATCGGTCGGTTCGGATAGGCCTGCGCCCGCGCCGGGACCGGCATGGCGCCGAGCGCGAGCAGCGCCGCGAAGATCGCAATGCTCCTGGTGCGGTTCGACATTGCCAACTGCCTTTCATTCACCCTTGAGGCCGATGGTTGCGACGAGCTTCGACCATCGCATCTCCTCGCGGTCGATATCGGCCGCGTACTCCTCCGGCGCGCCCGGCACCGGTTCGCCGCCTTCGACCGCGAGCCGTCTCCTCACCTCGTCGGTGGCGAGCACGGCGTTGAGCTCCTTGTTGAGCCGCTCGATGATCGTGCGCGGCGTGCCGGCGGGCGCGAGCAAGGTCGACCGCTGCACCACCTCGAAGCCGGGCAGGCCCGTTTCGGCGACGGTCGGGATATCGGGCCAGAGGCTCGAGCGCTTCAGGCTGGTGACACCGAGCGCCCGCAGCGCTCCGGCCGAGACGTTGCCGTGCGCGGCGGGGATCGGCGCGAACATCATGGCGATATGACCGCCGAGAAGATCGGTGATCGCCGGCCCGGTGCCTTTATACGGAATGTGCGTGATCTTGATGCCGGTCATGGCGGCGAGCAGCTCGCCGGCGAGATGATTGGTGGTTCCGATGCCGGGCGAGCCGTATTGGATTTTCCCCGGCTCCGCCTTGGCGATCCCGATCAGGTCGGCGACCGAACGGGCCGGCACCGAAGGATGTACGGCAAGCACGCTCGGCGCCATTCCGATGAGGCCGATCCCGGCAAAATCCTTGCGCGGATCGTAACCGACATTGGCAAAGATCAGCGGACTGACGGCGAGCGTGCCGGTGAAGGCGAGCAGGAGAGTGGCGCCGTCGGGCGCGCTCTTCGCGACCTGACGCGCGGCGATCGAGCCGCCGGCGCCGCCGCGGTTGTCGATGACGATCTGCTGGCCGAGCCCTTCGCTCATCTTGTCGGCGATGATCCGCGCGATGATGGTGGCGCTGCCGCCGGGCGGGAACGGCACCACCAGCGTGATGGGACGGCTGGGATAGGTCTGAGCCGCGGCGGGTGCCGCGCCGGCGCTCACCGCGGCGATGAGCGCCGTCAATACCGCGCACCGATAGGATCTGGCGCCCATATCCGCTCCGTCTCGTCCCGCTCCGTCCTTCTGCGCGGTTGCCTGCTACTCCGCCTTGGCGCCGGAAGCCTTCACGACCTTGGACCACTGGGTTTCCTCGCGGTCGATGTCGGCGGCGTATTCCGCCGGCGTCGACGGCAGCGGCTCGGCGCCTTCGATGGCCAGGCGCGCGCGCACGTCCGGGCTGGTCAGTACCGTGTTGAGTGCGGCGTTCAGTTTTTCGATGACCGGGCGCGGCGTGCCGGGAGGCGCGACCAGGCCATAGCGCAGCACCGCTTCGAACCCGGGCAGCGCGGCTTCCGCGATGGTCGGGACCTCGGGCAGCAAGGTCGAGCGCACCGCGCTGGTCACGGCGAGCATGCGCAGCATGCCGGTCTTGGCATTCTCGTGCGTCGCCGGGACCGGAGCGAACGCCATCGGGATATGGCCGCCGAGAAGATCGATGATCGCCGGTCCGGTCCCCTTGTAGGGAACGTGGGTGATCTTCACGCCCGCGGCGGTCGCAAAGTATTCCCCGCAGACGTGGCTGACCGTGCCGATGCCGGCCGAGCCGTAATTGACCTTGCCCGGATTGGCCTTGGCATAGGCGATGAGCTCGGGCACCGAACGCACCGGCATTGAGGGGTGCACCACCAGGGTATTCGGCGCGGTGCCGATCCGTCCGATCGGCTCGAAATCGGTGCGGGGATCGTAGCCGACATTGCCGTAGAGGCTCGGTCCGATCGCCAGCGTGCCGGTATATCCCAGCAGGATGGTGTAGCCGTCGCCCGCGCTCTTGGCGACCGTGCGGCTGCCGATGGTGCCGCCGGCGCCGCCGCGATTGTCGACCACGATCGACTGTCCCAGCACCTCGCTCATCTTGTCGGCGATGATCCGCCCGACGATGGTGGTGCTGCCGCCGGGCGGGAACGGCACGATCAGCGTGATCGGCCGGTTGGGATAGTCCTGCGCGCGCACGGGCACTGCCGCCAGTGCGAGCACGGCCAGCAGCGCCGCCGCAACAACGCCGCTACGTAAAGCGATCAGCTTGCGCATTCGGGTGTTTCCTCATGGTCGACCTTATGATTGGTCTTTTGGTCAGTGTCGTCGTTCAGCCTGCTTGATCGGTCCTGCGCTTGGCCCTTGAGCTCGCTTTCATTCCGGCTTGATCCCCGCGGCCTTCACCAGGTCCGACCACATCGTCACCTCGCGGTCGATGATCGCGCCATACTCTTCGGGCGTGGTCGGCTGCGGCTCGGCGCCCTCGATCGCCAGCCGCTGGCGCACCTCGTCGGTCGCGAGCGCGGCATTGAGCGCGGCGTTGAGCTTGTCGATGATCGGGCGCGGCGTGCCCGCGGGCGCGGCCATGCCCCATCGCAGCGGCACGTCGTAGCCGGCGAACCCGGCCTCCGCGAATGTCGGCACGTCGGGGATCAGCGCGGAGCGCTTCGCGCCCGTCACCGCGAGCCCGTGAATGGTGCCGGCGACGATATGGCTGTGCGCGTTCGGGATCGCGCTGATCAGCACGCCGATGTGCCCGCCGAGCAGGTCGTTCAGTGCCGGTCCCGCGCCCTTGTACGGGACGTGTGAGACTTTCATGCCGGTCCGATAGGCGAGCAGTTCGACCGTGAGATGATTGAGCGTGCCGGTGCCGGGCGAGCCGTATGGAATCGGCGTCGTGGCCTCCTTCCCGGCCTTGATCAGATCGGCCAGCGAGCGGACGGGAAAGCTCGGATGCACCGCGATCAGGTTCGGCGTCGCCGCGATCAGGCCGATCGGCGCGAAGTCCTTGCGCGGGTCGTAGCCCAGGTTCTGAAACAGGCTGGGCGAGGTCCCCACCGTTGCGCTGGTGATCACCAGCAGCGTGTAGCCGTCGGGCGGGCTCTTGGCGACCGCGCGCGTCGCCACCGTGCCGCCGGCGCCGCCGCGATTGTCGATCACGATCTGCTGGCCGAGCGTCTCGCTCATCTTGTCGGCGACGCTGCGCGCCGCGGTGCTGGCGCTGCCGCCCGGCGCGAACGGAACGACGAGCGTGATCGGCCGGGTCGGATAGCTCTGCGCAAGCGCAGGCCCCGCCGCCGCAAGCGCGCCGCACACGGCGAGCAGGGTGGTCATCCTGCGCATCGTCGACATCTCCATGGGTCTCGTACGCCGCGCCCGCGCGGCGCATCCTCGCATTCCCGTCCATTTTCGCAACCGCCGCGCAGATAGGCTAGGGGTCAGGCACCCGGCGTGACGCTTCATCACAGCCACCGAGGCGTTGCAACGCATGGCGTTCGATGACGACCTTGAGCGATGATTTTTGCCCATGACCTGGTCCGATAGTTTCTGCGCTGTCTGAAGGACAGCGACGTCAGGCTCGTCACCCACGTGCCGGACAACTTGCTCACGCCGTTGATCGCCGGCGCGGCGGCCGACATTATTTCATGTCGGTGGCCGCGACACGCGAAGACGAGGCGCTCGGCACCCTGACCGGCGCTCATATGGGCGGGCTGCGCTGCGAGGTGATAATACAGACCAGCGGTTTCACGCTCATTGCGAACGCGCTCGCGTCGCTGGTCGTGCCCTACCAGATCCCGGCGGTTATCGTGGTCTCGGAGCGCGGCGGCAAAGCGCGCTCGACGGGTGAAAGTGTCGCCGGGGGAATCGACCTCGTACTCCGTGGTGCTGGAAGGCGGGCGGCCGCACGTGCATCGCGCCGGCGAAAGCAGCCGGCCCTGCCGATGGAATTCGAAGAGCAAAGTCGCACGACCTGTTTACTGTCGCTCGATCCCGGCCGTCTGCACGACCATCTTCCATTTCTCGATGTCGTCCTTGAGGTGCTTGGCAAGCGCTTCAGGTGTGCTGCTGCGTGCCTGCCCGCCAAGCTCTTTCATTCGCTCACGCACTTCCGGCATGGCGACGACCTCGGCGACTGCCTTGTTGAGCCGCAAGATAATCTCGGGCGGTGTCCCCGCCGGCGCGAACAGTGCGTTCCACCCCACGACCTCGAAGCGAGGCAGGCCGGCTTCGGCTGCGGTCGGCACGTTTGGCAGTGAGCGGGCCGTGCCGGAAGAGACGATCGGACGCACCTGGCCGTCGTCAATCGCGGATTTGAGCGCACCGTAGGACTCCACGGCAACGTCGATGTCGCCACGCAACAGAGCCAGAAGCACGTCGGGAGTGGTGCGAAACGGCACTTGGGTGATCTTTATATCGGCCACCGAGCGGAACAGAGCGCCGGCCAGGAATTGAGAGCTTCCCGCCAGTGTCGTGCCGATGTTCATGACTTCGCCACGCTTGCGCGCGTCGGCGAGGAGCTCGTCAAGCGTGCGGGTCGGCGAAGAAGCCTTTGTGAGCAGCAACATGTCGAAATGCGCAACGGTCGAGATCGGAGCAAAGTCCTTCTGCGCGTCGAACGGCAGCGACTTGAACAATGCGACACTGATGGCAGTGCCCACAGCCAGCACGAACAAGGTGTATCCGTCGGCCGGCGAGCCGGTCACCGCCTGAGCGGCCACGACTCCGCCTCCGCCGGGGCGATTCTCGATGATCACCCGCTGATTGAGGCGTTCTCCGAGCTTGTCGGCCAGCACGCGCATCGTGATGTCGGCAAAGCCGCCGGCGGCGAACGGGATCACGATGCGGATCGGCTTGCTCGGGAACGGTGCGGTTTGCGCGGTCGCGGGATGCGGCGCCGCGGTCGCCACCATGGCGCTCATGCACATGCAAGCGATCGATGTACGGATTTTTGCGGCGCAACGCATTCGACTTCTCCTCCCTCGGCGCGCTTATCCGGTTCTGGCGCCGGATGCGCTCTTGCGGCAACGTTGGTCTTGGCGCGATCGGTCAGTTTCTCGCGCGACCGCCTTCGCCGATGAATACCCAGGGCTGCTCTATGCGCAGCCTGGCCTGGTAGGCGTCGATCTCGTGCTCATGCCGCAGGATAAATGACGTCTCGTCGAGCCCTTCGATCAGCGACATCCGCCGATCCTCGGCGAGCTTGAAAGAAACTTCATCACCTTGCGGCGAAGTGACGGTACAGCGCACCAGGTCGACGGTCGCGATCGGGTCCGGGGCCGCGATGACCGTATCAGCGAGCCGGCAGGTCTGTCGCTCGTCCAACGTGACCGGAAGCAGCCCGTTCTGACATGCATTGCTGAAGAAGATCTCGCCGAAGCTGGGCGCGATCACGCAACGGATGCCGAAGCGCATGAGGGCCCAGACCGCACCCTCGCGCGAACTGCCGCATCCGAAATTCGGCCCCGCAATCAGGATTGCGCTCTTCCGATAGCGCGGCTGATTGAGTACGAAGTCCGGCTTTTCCGCACCGTCTTGTTCATAACGCCAGTTCGCGAACAATTTCTGCCCAAGATCGATTGAGCGGGACAACATGTAGATCGGCGCGATGATCGCGCCCGTGTCGATATTGGCGCGCATCAGGGGCGCTGCGACGCCCTGGAGTCTGGTGAATTTTTCCAAGCAAGCACTCCGTCAAATTCGGCGGACGTCCACGATGCGGCCATGGACCGCGGCCGCCGCCACCATGGCGGGGCTGGCGAGATGCGTGCGGCTCTTCGAGCCCTGCCGATCCTCAAAGTTGCGGTTTGACGTCGAGATGCACCGGCGTCCAGGCGGTACGAAATCGCCGCCGAGCGTTTGACACATCGAGCACCCTGACTCACGCCACTGGAATCCGGCATCCTTGAAGATGCGGTCGAGGCCGATCGCCTCGGCCGCAGCCTTCACCTGCGATGAACCTGGCACTACAAGCGCCGTCACGGTCTGCGGCACCTTGCGACCTTTGATGACCGCTGCGGCGGCCTTCAAGTCCGAGAGGCGGCTGTTTGTGCATGAACCGATGAAGGCGTAATCGATTGGCAGGCCTTCCATCCTGGTTCCGGGTTCCAGCCCCATATAACCCAGCGCTTGGACCGCGGCGGCGCGACGTTCCGGGATCACTTCCGAGGGAGCGGGGATCCGTTCGTCAATGCCGATCACTTCCTGCGGCGAGGTACCCCAGGTGACCTGCGGGCTAACTGCAGAACAATCGATATCGATCTCGCGGTCGAACACCGCCGCATCGGCCGTGGCCAGTAAGCGCCAATAGGCAACAGCCCGATCCCATAGCGCGCCTGTGGGTGCGTAAGGGCGGCCCTCGAAGAACTGGATGGTCACATCGTCGGGCGCAATCATCCCGGAACGCGCACCGAATTCAATCGACATGTTGCAAATGGTCAGGCGCCCCTCGACCGACAGCGCCCGAATTGCCGGCCCTGCATATTCGACGGCATAGCCGGTTCCAATCGCCACGCCATGCCGCCCGATCAGATAGAGGATGAGATCCTTCGGCGTAACGCCGTCCGACACGCGACCCGCGAAATTGGCGCGCATGGTCTTCGGCTGCGGCAACAGGAGCGTCTGGGTCGCGAACACGCGCTCGACCTCGGTGGTGCCGATTCCCCACCCCCAGGCGCCCACCCCGCCGCTGGTCGCGGTGTGGCTGTCGCCGCATACTACGGTCATCCCCGGCAATACGATGCCGTGCTCGGTGGCGATGACGTGGACGATACCCTGGCCCGGATCGTTGACGTCGAACAGCCGGAGCCCGAACTTGCGGCAGTTCTCCTGCATCGCGCCGATCCGCTCGCGCGATGGCTCGTAGGTCGTTGCATTGCGGCCCGGCAACGTGGAGGGATCGTGGTCGATCACGCCGAACGTGAGCTCGAGACTCCGGATGCCGCGTTGACGGTTGCGGAGACCATCGAACGCGTTGCGGCTGGTACCCTCATGAGCGAGATGACGGTCGATGTGGATGAGCGAGCGCTCGCCGAATGAGCGCACCACATGCGACTGCCAGATCTTCTCGAACAGGGTTGCGCCCGACATCTGCTCCCGCCGTTTGCGTCCGCCGCCAGTGCCGGCGGCCTGCGCGTCACTAATCTTGTATACAAGATTGTGGCAAGCTTGCTACAAGATTCTCGGTCGAAGGAGGGGAAAACCCGTGGCCTCCCTGCGTGGCAGGCGCAAGAAGACAGGCAGCGTCGCCGCCCGGCGGCCATTGGCGGCGCGGCCGGACGGCCCTGCGGCGCCCGACCGGGCGCGTCTCAAAGGACGAGAGCGGGGGCTGATCGAGCCGGCCGTCCGCACGATTTCAGACCGCATTGCCAGCCGCGCGATCAATCCGGGCAACCGGATCAGCGAGCAGGATATCTGCGATGAATTCCAGATCTCGCGATCGACGGCGCGCGACGTGCTCGCCGCGCTTCAGCATCGCGGTCTCGTCGTGCGACCGCCTAACCGAAGCGCGATCGTCACGCGTTTCACCCCCCAGGAGATCTACGAGACATTCAGCATCCGCGAGGTGCTCGAAGGCCTTTGCTTCCGGTTGGCCGTCGAGAACGAGCCGCAGCAAAGCTGGCAGGACCTGGTGGACCTCTACGGGTCTCCGATGGAGGAGATCATCCGCCGAGGCGACTACAGGGCTCAATTGCAGACGATCGACTGTCTGATCCAGCGGGTACGCGGCTCCGCCCGCAATCCCGCCTTGTGCGCGATGCTCGACAGCATCGACGTGCGCAGCCGCTACATCATCTGCCGGACGCTGATCCTGCGCGGACGTCTCGAAGTCGGCTTGACCGAGGTGCGAGGTGTGCTCGCAGCCATGCGACGCGGCGATGCCAACGAAGCCGAACGGTTGCGACGGCAGAATATCCGAGGGCAGCAGGATTTCTTTCGTCGAAATGAGGATTTGATCTTGAATTAGCGCCCCGCGGAAGAAGGCACGGCGGTTCAGAATCCCGTGACGGATCGTCTGGCCGGTACGCCGAAGCGCCGGCTTCGATCCCACCACCAACAAGCGTGCCGGCAGCGAGCATAAGGCCTCGCCGTTGTCCGGCAGTTGGTCGGGAGATTCGAACGCCTTCGAATCCATGGGAGTCTCGGTGCAGGTCGTGCATCTGGCCGCATAGCCCCAGAACGGATACTTCGATTGCATTGCGCTTGGTGCCGAGATTTCCTCGCATCACCATGACAATCGCGCGTGACGTAAGGTCCCATGCCGGTGCAGCGCTTGACGGTCTGGCGCTTTCAGCGTTGATTTGCCTGCGAACGACTGATGCATGCCCTCGGAGAGCGACATGCAGTGCGTATCTGTCGGTCTGAATCGTCCGGCATTGGGCGGTCGGCTTGCACGCCGATGTCGAAACGTCTCAGCCACACGCTGCTTGTGCTGCGATCCTGGCGCGGGCCCGCGCCTCCTGTTCGCCGGACTAATGACGGCCTTGCTCGCAGCCTGCCAGCCCGAAGCCGACACCGCCGCGCCGCAGGTTCGTCCGGTGCGAACCGTGACCGTCGTGAAGCGCGATGTCGGCGCAACGGTCTCCTATACCGGCCGCATCCAGGCGGAGAATGAGGCGCGTCTGGGGTTTCGGATTCCCGGCCGGATGATCGAACGGCCCATCAATGTCGGCGATCACGTCGAGCCGGGACAGGCCGTGGCCAGGCTCGAACCGCACGACGAGCTCAATGCCCTGCGCACTGCGCAGGCAAGCGTGGCCGCGGCCCAGGCGCGGTTGAATGAGACGCAAAATATCTACGAGCGACAGAAAACGCTTCTGGCGAGGGATATTGCCTCGCGCGCGCAGTTCGAACAGGCCGAGGCGACGCGGAAGACCGCGCGGGCGCAGCTCGATACCGCCGAGGCGCAGTTGAAGGCCGCGAAGGACCGGGTCAGCTACACCGAATTGAAGGTGGATGCGGCCGGCACCGTTGTCGCGACCGGCGCCGAGCCCGGCGAGGTGGTACAGGCTGGACAGATGATCGTTCGTGTCGCCCGCAAGGATGGGCGCGACGCCGTGTTCGACGTGCCGGCGCAGGTGTTGCGGTCGGCGCCGAGCGACCCGCTGATTACGGTCAACCTGACCGACGATCCAACGGTGACGGCGGTCGGACGCGTTCGGGAGGTCTCCCCGCAGGCCGACCCGGTGACGCGGACTTTCGAGGTCAAGGTCGGCCTGACCGATCCGCCGGCGGCCATGCGGCTCGGCTCGACGGTCGTGGGGCGCATGCAGCTCGAAGCGGCTCCGGTCATCGAAATTCCCGCCACCGCTCTGACCGAATCCGATCGCCGACCCGCGGTCTGGGTCGTCGACCCGAAAAGTCTGACCGTGTCGCTGCGAAACGTCGAGGTGGCCCGCAACGATCCCGCCACCGTTGCCATCTCGGAGGGGCTCGATACCGGAGAGATCGTCGTAACCGCCGGCACCCAGGCGTTGCATCCCGGCCAGAAGACTCGCCTGCTGGGTTCCGCGCGGTGACGCAATTCAATCTCTCAGGGTGGGCGCTCGGCCATCGATCCTTCATCGTGTATTGCATGCTCGCGCTGACCGTCGTCGGCGCGATCTCCTACTACCGCCTCGGCCGCAACGAGGATCCGGCATTCACCTTCAGGACGATGGTCGTGCAGGCGGCCTGGCCCGGCGCGACACTGCAGGAAACGATCGACCAGGTGACGGAGCGGATCG
>Ga0207683_10005378_pt1 | contig 10975 bp, 8 predicted proteins | sample KBSM73metaG_FD_184333 | JGI IMG/M metagenome (GOLD analysis project Ga0207683, IMG submission 184333) | Miscanthus rhizosphere microbial communities from Kellogg Biological Station, Michigan, USA - KBS M7-3 metaG (SPAdes) (version 2) | ecosystem: Host-associated > Plants > Roots > Rhizosphere >...
CCGTACGAACATGATCACGCTCGACGCCGACGATTCGCCGGAAGACATCGTCAATACGGTCATCGCCTCGCCGGTCACGCGACTGCCGTTGTGGCGCGGAAATCCGGAGAATATTATCGGCATCCTTCACGTGAAGGATCTGCTGCGCGCGTTGCACGCGGTCGATGGCGAAGCCTCGAAGGTCGACATCGCCTCATTGCTGACGCCACCGTGGTTCGTACCGGACACACGGCCAGTCTCGGAACAACTCAAGGCATTCCGCCGGCGCAAGACGCCTTTCGCGCTGGTCGTGGACGAATACGGCGAAGTGGAAGGCCTTGTGACACTTGAGGATATCCTCGAGGAGATCGTCGGCGATATCACCGATGAGCACGATGTCGCCATGCCCGGCGTCCGTCGTCAGCCTGACGGGTCGGTCAATGTCGACGGCGCAGTGCCGATCCGCGATCTGAATCGCGTCATGGATTGGAATTTACCGGACGAGGAAGCAACCACGATTGCCGGATTGGTGATCCACGAGGCCCGCTCGATTCCGGAAGTGGGACAGAGCTTCACTTTCCACGGGTTCCGATTCAGGGTCCTGCGTCGCGCACGCAACCGCATCACGGCCTTGCGCATTCAGCCGTTGGCGCGGACACGGGAGGCCAAAGCCTAAATACCACCCTCGCCCGGCGCGGCAGCATGGATGGCAAGTGCGTGTACTCCGCCCGCCAGCTCGGCCGAAAGCAATTGATTAATCATGCGGTGGCGTTCAAGCCGGGTCTTTCCTTTGAACGCTTCCGATACGATATAGACACGGAAATGAGTTTGCCCGCCCGGCCGATGCCCGGCATGGCCTTCATGCTGGTGAGATTCGTCCAGCACCTTGAGGCTTTGCGGCGTGAAAGCCTCGGTCAACTTCTTTGTGATGAGATCGGCGGTCCGCATGTTGCCCGCTTAGGAGAGGGCAGCCCGTGGGTCAATGGGCAGGGAGTACAATCAAGTCTTGAAGCAGTCACTCGCAAGAGCGCATAATGTCCGGTCATGAAATTCGACTCACCCCTTTTTGATCGTATTCGCGTCAAGCCGGAAAAGGATCGCCGTCCGAAGACCGGCGGTCCCGGCTGCGAATGGCATGGCTGCAAGGAAAAAGCGGCACATCGCGCGCCCAAAGGCCGTGGACGCGAAAATGAATATTGGCGGTTCTGCCTAAATCACGCGCGTGCCTACAACCAGTCCTACAACTTCTTCGTCGGAATGAGTGACGCTGCGGTGATGGCCTATCAGAAAGATGCGCTCACTGGTCATCGTCCGACGTGGAAGATGGGAACCGGCAAGGGAGCCGTGCGGCCGGATATCCACGCATTCGGCAGCCACGCTGATCCGTTCGGGTTATTCGGCGAGGGAGTGCGTGCGGAACAGCAGGCGCGCGCAGAGGCGCGCCCGATCCGCAATGCAGAGCGCAAGGCTCTCGACACGCTCGGCCTCGATGTCGGCGCGACCCCGCAGCAGGTGAAGATGCGTTTCAAGGAACTGGTAAAGCGCCACCATCCGGACGCCAACGGCGGGGACCGATCCACCGAAGACCGCCTTGTTGAGATCATCCAGTCCTACAACTATCTGAAATCGGTCGGATTCGGCTGATACGGGCCGGATATCCGGCTTCTCAACCCAGCCCCGCCTTACGGACAGGGCTGACCACACCTATCTTATTGAAATAATTGATGGTGCTAATCGGCCGCGGCGGGTTTTTTGCCGCCATAGCGTCTGCTAAGTTGCCGCCACCGTCAGCCGGACCGTAATGAGTCGGACCAAACCAGGGGCTTCGGCGTTCCGAAGCCACGGAGGATCAATGACCGCCGCAATGCAAGACACTGCCGCCCTGCCAGACATGAAGGTTTCGGTCAGGCAGGTTTTTGGAATCGATAGCGACATGGAAGTGCCGGCCTATTCCAAGGCTGACGAGCACGTGCCCGATATCGATGCGGATTATCGTTTCGACCGGCCGACGACGATGGCCATTCTCGCGGGCTTCGCGAAGAATCGTCGCGTGATGGTCACCGGCTACCATGGCACCGGCAAGTCCACACACATCGAGCAGGTTGCGGCACGTCTGAACTGGCCCTGCGTGCGCGTCAATCTCGACAGCCACATCAGCCGCATCGATCTGATCGGCAAAGACGCCATTGTCATCAAGGAGGGCCAGCAAGTTACCGAATTCCGTGAAGGCATCCTGCCGTGGGCTCTGCAGAACAACGTCGCGCTCTGTTTCGACGAATATGATGCCGGGCGGCCGGATGTGATGTTCGTCATTCAGCGCGTGCTGGAAGCATCCGGGCGGCTGACGCTGCTCGACCAGAGCAAGGTGATCAAGCCACACCCTTCGTTTCGCCTGTTCGCGACGGCAAACACCGTCGGCCTCGGCGACACCTCCGGTCTTTATCACGGCACACAGCAGATCAACCAGGGACAGATGGACCGCTGGTCGATCGTGACCACGCTGAACTATCTGCCGCACGACAACGAAGTTGAAATCGTGCTGGCCAAGGCCAAGCATTATCGCAATGAGCAGGGCCGCGATATCGTCAATAAAATGGTGCGGGTCGCCGATCTGACGCGTAACGCGTTCATGAACGGCGACATCTCGACCGTGATGAGTCCGCGCACAGTGATCATCTGGGCAGAGAACTCCGAGATCTTCAACGATATCGGTTTTGCCTTCCGGCTCACCTTCCTCAACAAGTGTGATGAGCTGGAACGGCCGATCGTCGCCGAATTCTACCAGCGCTGCTTCGGAGTCGAGCTGCCGGAATCTTCGGTGAACGTTGCGCTAAGTTAATGGCTGGTCATTCCGGGACGGCGAGAAGCGCTCTCCGCGCTCGCGCCCCGAACTGACAAACGACAAACCGGAACAATGGCCTCCAACATCAAAGCCAAACCGTCGTCGAAGGAATCGCCGACCGAGCCTTTCAAGCGGGCGGTGACCGGCTGTTTGCGCGCGCTGGCGCGCAAGCCCGAGCTGGAGGTTGCTTTCGCCGCGGAGCGGCCGGGGCTGATGGGTGGCAAGGTTCGTTTGCCCGAGCCGCCGCGCAAGCTTGGCAAGGCCGAGGCTGCGGTCGTTCGCGGACACGCCGACTCAATTGCCCTGCGTCTTGCCTGTCACGACGCGGCAGTGCATCGCCGGCTGCAGCCGGCCGGCCAGCAGGCTCGAGCCGTGTTCGAGGCGGTTGAGCAGGCGCGCGTCGAAGCAATTGGCTCGCGGCGCATGGATGGCGTTGCGCAAAATCTCACCGCTATGCTCGATGACCGCTTTCATCGCGGCAAGTTCGATCAGATCACCGAGCGGGCCGATGCGCCGATCGAGGACGCGCTGGCGCTGATGGTGCGCGAGCGGCTGACGGGCATGGCTCCGCCGCCGGCCGCCAAAAAACTTGTCGATCTGTGGCGGCCGCTGATCGAGGACCGTGCCGGGCGCGATCTCGACCGGCTCGAGAATCTCGTTGAGGACCAGCGCCAGTTTGGCGACGCGGTGCACGACCTGCTGGATGCCCTCGAAATGGGCGAGGACCGCAGCCGCGACTCGGAGGAAGAGGAAGACGAGGGCGAGGAGGAGCGCCGCAAGCAGCAATCCGGTGAGGATGGCGACGCCGCCGATTCCGACGAGATGCAGCGCATGAGCATGGAGGACACTCAGGTGTCCGCCGAGGATATGCCCGATGCTGCCGCCGAAGCCGCGGAAGCGCCCACAGCCGACATGGCCGACGACACCGACATGGGCGATGCCGAGACGCCCGGCGAGCCGCAACGCCCCCGTCACTTTGGTGCCAACGAGCCGCGCGGGCCGGACTATCGCGCTTTCACGGTCAAATTCGATGAAACGATCGCAGCCGAAGATCTATGTGAGGCCGAGGAGCTCGACCGTCTGAGAGGTTATCTCGACAAGCAGCTCTCGAATTTACAGGGCGTGGTCGCGCGGCTTGCCAATCGCCTCCAGCGGCGCTTGATGGCTCAGCAGAACCGCTCCTGGGAATTCGATCTTGAGGAAGGTCAACTCGATCCCGCACGCCTGTCGCGCATCATCATCGACCCGCTGCACCCGCTTTCGTTCAAGGCCGAGAAGGACACCCAGTTCCGCGACACGGTCGTCACGCTGTTGCTTGATAATTCCGGCTCAATGCGTGGCCGTCCGATCACAGTGGCCGCCACTTGCGCCGATATTCTCGCGCGTACGCTTGAGCGTTGCGGCGTCAAGGTCGAAATTCTCGGCTTTACCACGCGCGCCTGGAAGGGCGGGCAATCGCGCGAGCACTGGCTTACGGCGGGCAAGCCGGCCAACCCCGGCCGGCTCAACGACCTGCGCCATATCATTTACAAGTCAGCCGACGCACCCTGGCGGCGCGCACGCAAGAATCTCGGCCTGATGATGCGCGAAGGTCTGCTCAAGGAAAATATCGATGGCGAGGCGCTCGACTGGGCGCACAAGCGCCTGTTGGGGCGCACCGAGCAACGCAAAATTCTCATGATGATTTCCGACGGTGCGCCGGTCGATGATTCCACGCTTTCGGTCAACCCCGGCAACTACCTTGAACGTCATCTGCGCTGGGTCATCGAGGAGATCGAAACCCGTTCTCCGGTCGAGTTGATTGCCATCGGCATCGGCCATGATGTCACGCGCTACTATCGCCGTGCCGTGACCATCGTCGATGCCGAAGAACTCGGCGGCGCGATGACCGAGAAGCTCGCCGAGCTGTTCGAAGAACACGCCGCCGCCGAGCGGCCGAGCCCGCGCGTGCGGAGACGCGTCGCTTGAAGTTTCTCTTCTGCCGTTCGCTTGCTGGCGGCGCCCTTCTTGTCGCACTGGTCATCCTGGTCGCCACTTCTGCCTTCGCCCAGACGCCGCGTTATGCAGTGGCGTCCACGCGCATCGAAATCGGCGCGGTACCGATCACGTCATTCGACAATCGCGATCCGTCGCAAATCCGCTTCGGCGCGCTGGAATTCCGGGGCGGGCTCGAACTGACGTCAAACAATCCCGCCTTTGGCGGAATTTCCGGTCTTCATATCGAGCCTGACGGCGCGCACTTTCTCGCGATCACCGACCGTGGCTCCTGGCTGCGCGGCCGCATCGTGTATCGCGATGGCAAACCCGTCGGCATTACCGATGCCGAAATAGCGCCGATCCTCGGATCAGATGGCAGGCCGCTGGCTGCGCGAGGCTGGTACGATACCGAATCCCTCACCGAGCGCGACGGAATCTTCTATGTCGGCATCGAACGGGTCGAACAGATCGTGCGTCTCGATTACAGGCGTGACGGCTTCAAGGCGCGCGCGGAGCCGATCAAGGTCCCGCCCGATTTCAAAACCTTCAAATACAACCGAAGTCTGGAATGCCTGGTGGCGCCGCCGCGGGGCTCGCCTCTCTCAGGCATGTTGATCGTGGTCACCGAGCGCAGCCTCGATGCCCGGGGCAACCTGCGCTCGTTTCTTCTGGACGGCGACCGCGTTACACGCTTCAGCGTCAGGCGTACCGATGACTTCGATGTCAGCGACTGTGCGATCCTTCCACCCGGCGATCTTTTGCTGCTCGAGCGCCGCTACTCGCTGCTGCGCGGCGTTGCGATGCGCATTCGGCGCGTGCCGCTGGAAAGCCTGAAAATGGATGCGCTGGTCGATGGTCACGCAATGATCGAGGCGGATCTCGCCTATGAGATCGACAATATGGAAGGCATGGCCGTGCATCGGACCAGTAGCGGCGAAACGATCGTCACGCTGGTTTCGGACGACAATTTTTCATTTATCCAGCGCAATCTGCTGTTGCAGTTCGCGATCGTGGGGGAGTGAGAGAGGCCTTCGTCATGGACGGCTATGGCCGGGCATGACAAAGAATATCCCGCCGAGATTGCCTTAGCTCGCGGTGGCTTCGCGCTTCTTTACGATTTGGCGCTTGAGCTCAAGCACCCGGGGCGCCAGCTCGTCATCCTTGGCCTTGAGAAGGAAAGCATCAAGGCCGCCACGATGATCGACGGTCTTCAACGCATTCGCCGACACGCGCAGCCGGATCCTGCGGCCGAGGGTGTCCGAAATCAAAGTGACATTGCGCAGGTTCGGGAGGAACCGCCGCTTGGTCTTGATGTTGGAGTGGCTCACTTTGTGGCCGACCAGTGGCCCTTTACCGGTCAGGTCGCAACGCCATGACATAGCTCAGTCCTCAAAAACACCGGCGCGAACACGCGCCGGTTCCGGTCAATCGTGTGGTTAGATTGGCCGGACGTATAGTAAGCGGGGTTAAAGGCGTCAAGCCGAGCAGTTCCGCGCCATTTAACGAATTTTATGTGCCGCCGGCAGGCTCCCCGGGCCGGGCGAACACAGTTTCGACGAAATCCGCATAGACCAACCAGACACTGAACTGCTGCCGGCCAGCACCCAGTAACTTTGCGGCCCTCGCCCATATCTGTCTGAGGGTCGTTGTATGCCGGATCGCAGCGGGTGATATGGTTGGACGTTCAATCGCTGGCGCGCGGAAGGGTTGAGTCTTGCATCAAGGCCTACAACGCTCGCTGTTAGCGTCAGGTGCACTGGTCCTGGCCATCCTCGGCGCCATTGCGCCAGCGGCAGCCCAGGTACGGCTCGAGGCTCGCTATTCGGCGACGATTGCCGGAATTCCGATAGGCGGCGGCACCTGGGCCATCGATATCAACGACACTCAGTACACTGCTGCGGTGAGCGGGGCCACGACAGGCATATTGCGCGCGTTCACGGGGGGCCAGGGCAATGCCACCGCGCGTGGCACATTGGGCGGCGGCCGGCTCCTGTCCTCGATCTATGCTGCGACCATCACCAGCCGCAAGAAAGCCGACTCGATCCGCATCACGATAGCCAACGGCAACGTGAAGGATTTCAAGGTCGATCCACCGGCGGATGAAGATCCTGAGCGTGTGCCGATCACGGAAGCCTCCCAGCGCGGGGTTCTCGATCCAATGACGGCTTCACTGGTGCGCATGCCCGGCAGCGGGGACCTGCTTGTACCGGAAGCATGTCAGCGGACGCTCGAGGTCTTCGATGGCCGGCTGCGTTACGACATGCAATTCGCATTCAAGCGCGTGGAAAGGGTGAAGGCGGGAAAGGGTTATGCCGGCCCGGTGGTCGTCTGTGCAGTGTATTTCTCGCCGGTCGCGGGATATATCCCGTCGCGCGCGTCGATCAAATACCTGTCCAAACAGCGTGATATGGAAGTATGGCTCGCGCCCATCGCCGGGACGCGGGTGCTGGTGCCGTACCGCGCACAAGGGCCGACGCCGATCGGCCAGGCCGTACTTGAAGCGTTCGAATTCGTCTCTGTGCCGATCGCGGCGCGGGCCTCGTCCAATGGTTCGAAGACGCAGTGACGCCTTTTCGTCTTGACTCTTTGGCTGCGGGCGAATCCACGTTGGCGTTAATGTTTGAGGGACCAAAATCGCACTTGAATTGACACCTCGCTACTCCATCTTGTAGCTGCGCGGGCAGCACTTGCCAGATGTCGCCGTGAACGAATGCATACAGCACCGGAGTCAGCGATTCGGGCGCGATTCGTTCCAGACTCGTTCTAAAGCTTAACCACACGCATGCTCGTCGTCGCATTGTGATACAGAAAGCTAGTGGGAGGGCCTGATCGAAGGTCTTGCCACCCGTCTGGACGCGTAATGGCCATCACTTTTTCCCCGCAGCCTGCCCGAGCATCGCGAGCCCGCGGTGCCGGTGTCACGGCGGTGCTGGGCCCCACCAATACCGGCAAGACCCATCTCGCCATCGAGCGCATGCTGGCCCATTCCTCCGGCATGATCGGGCTGCCGCTGCGGCTGCTCGCGCGCGAGGTCTACAACAAGGTCGCCGATCGCGTGGGAAAGGATGCGGTCGCGCTGATCACCGGCGAAGAGAAGATCAAGCCGCAGAATCCCCGATTCTGGGTTTGCACCGTCGAAGCCATGCCGCGCGATCTCGACGTCGCCTTTCTGGCGGTCGACGAGGTCCAGCTCGGAGCCGATTTCGAGCGCGGCCATGTCTTTACCGATCGCATGCTCAATGCTCGCGCCCGCGAGGAGACGCTTGTGCTTGGCGCCGCCACCATTCGGCCGATGGTGGAGAAGTTGCTGCCGGGCGCGCATGTGATCAGCCGGCCGCGGCTGTCTACGCTGACTTACGCCGGCGAGAAAAAGCTGACGCGCCTGCCGTCGCGATCGGCCATCGTGGCGTTCTCGGCAGATGAGGTTTACGCCATCGCTGAGCTGATCCGCCGCCAGCGCGGTGGTGCCGCGGTAGTGCTGGGGGCGCTTTCGCCGCGAACCCGCAATGCCCAGGTTGCCTTATACCAGTCAGGCGATGTCGACTACCTGGTCGCGACCGATGCCATCGGGATGGGGCTCAATCTCGACGTCGACCATGTCGCCTTTGCGTCCGATCGGAAATTCGACGGCTATCAGTTCAGAAAGCTCAATCCGGCCGAACTTGCCCAGATCGCCGGCCGCGCCGGCCGCGCAATGCGCGACGGCACGTTTGGCACGACCGGACGTTGCGATCCGTTCGAACCGGAACTTGTCCAGGCCCTCGAAAGTCACAGCTTCGAGCCCATTCGCCTCCTGCAATGGCGGAATACCGATCTTGATTTTGCTTCGATCGGCGCCTTGCAGGCCTCCCTTGCGGCGATGCCGGGCGAGCAGGGGCTGACGCGGGCGCCCATCGGCGAAGACATCATGGTTCTCGAACATGCCGCGCGCGACGAGGATGTGCGCGCGCTCGCGCGCAACCCGGCCGCGATCTCGCGGTTATGGGATGCGTGCCAGGTTCCGGACTATCGAAAAATTGCACCTGCCACCCATGCCGAATTGGCCGTAACCCTCTATGGATTCCTGATGCGAGAGGGTAACATCCCTACCGATTGGTTCGCTCGTCAGGTTGCCCAGGCTGATCGGACCGACGGCGACATCGATACTCTCTCCAACCGGATTGCGCATGTCAGAACCTGGACTTTCGTCGCCAATCGGCCGGATTGGCTTGCCGACCCCGAGCATTGGCAAGGGGTCACACGCGCAGTCGAGGACAAGCTTTCCGATGCGTTGCATGAACGTTTGGCTGAACGTTTCGTGGACCGCCGCACCAGCGTGTTGATGCGACGGCTTCGAGAAAACGCAATGTTGGAAACCGAAATCGGAAAATCAGGTGAAGTCACGGTCGAGGGCCACGTGATCGGCCGCCTGGACGGATTTATGTTTGCACCTGACGCGTCCGCCGCCGGCTCCGAGGCAAAGGCGCTCAACGCCGCTGCGCAAAAGGCGCTGGCAGGCGAGATCGAAGCGCGTGCAACCAAGATTTCGCAGGCTTCCAACGATCAGATTGTGCTCGCTGCGGATGGCGCGTTGCGCTGGACCGGCGATCTGGTCGGGAAACTCACGGCGGGAGACGACACGCTGCGCCCGCGCATACGCGTGATCGCCGATGAGCAACTGACCGGGCCGGCGCGTGAGTTGGTGCAGACGCGGCTCGACCTTTGGCTCAAGACCCATATCGAGAAGTTGCTGGCACCACTGTTCTCGCTAACAGCCGCCGAAGACGTCACCGGTATGGCGCGCGGCGTGGCATTTCAGCTCGTTGAATCGCTTGGCGTGCTTGAACGCCAAAAAGTGGCCGAGGAGGTCAAGGGCCTTGATCAGCCGGCGCGCGCAACCTTGCGAAAATATGGCGTGCGCTTTGGCGCCTATCACATCTATCTCCCCGCGCTGCTGAAGCCGGCGCCACGCGCGCTCGCGACGCAGTTGTGGGCGATCAAGCAGGAGAGCCCGGACGCAAAGGGCGTCGGTGATTTGCTGCATCTCGCGGCGAGCGGGCGCACGTCGATTCCGGTCGACAAAGAGACTCCGAAGACGCTTTACCGCACCGCCGGCTACCGCATTTGCGGCGAGCGCGCGGTGCGCGTCGATATTCTGGAGAGACTCGCAGATCTCATTCGACCGGCGATGTCCTGGCGCGAAGGGGCTCCCGGGCCGAAGCCGGATGGCGTCCACGACGGGCGCAGCTTTCTGGTGACCGGCGCGATGACATCGCTCACTGGCGCGTCCGGCGAAGACTTCGCTTCGATCTTGCGCTCGCTCGGATACCGCATGGATCGCAAGCCGAAACCCGCCGAGACGGCGCCGTCTGCTCCGGCGGATACAACCGGGGCTGCAGCAGCGAATGATGCTGCAGCCGCCTCAACGGAAGCGGCACCGGCTGAGCTTGCGGCGACAGACGTTGCGCCAGCGCCGTCCACGCCAGATGAAATCCCGGCTGCGGCCGATTTGATATCGCGCTCATTGCTGCCCGAGCCGGAACTCGTTGTGCATGAAACTTCACCTGCGCAGGAACCGGTTGTTGTCGCGCCGGCAGAGGCAGAAATTGCGCCGCCACCCGCGGAGGCTGCTCCCGCTGTTGCGGCCGATGCAACTCAAACCGCGACGGCCGCGACAACGTCTTCCGAAGAGCAGGCCTTCATCGAGGTCTGGCGTCCCGCCGGACGCGCAGAGCGCCGCCCGCATCGGCCGCGTCGTCCGCAGCGCGCGCAGCAGCCGCAAGCAGCTGCGTCTGGCGAAGCCGGTAGCGAAGCGGTCGCGGCGCCAGCGGAAGCTGCGGCCGCCCCCGCATCCGACGCAGCTCAGCCGTCGCGCGGCCCGCGCCGTCACGAAGGCGGCGATCGGCCCGATCGCGAGAAACGGCAGGACCGGCATGAGCGGCAACAGCGGATGGAGCGCCAGGGGCAGCGCAGCGAGCGCCAGGACCGTAGCGGGCGCCGCGGGCCGCGACGCGACCGCGGGGAGGGGATTGGGCGCGCAGAACGCGACCAGTATTTCGCGAAGCCGCACGGTTCCGACCGCCGCGACAAGCAGCCGGATCCCAATTCACCATTCGCCAAGCTCGCCGCGCTTAAGCAGCAGCTTGAACAGGGCAGCAAAGAACCGACTTGAGCGCCGTCCGCAAGGATCTGGATCGG
>Ga0207683_10005381_pt1 | contig 10972 bp, 10 predicted proteins | sample KBSM73metaG_FD_184333 | JGI IMG/M metagenome (GOLD analysis project Ga0207683, IMG submission 184333) | Miscanthus rhizosphere microbial communities from Kellogg Biological Station, Michigan, USA - KBS M7-3 metaG (SPAdes) (version 2) | ecosystem: Host-associated > Plants > Roots > Rhizosphere >...
ATCGAACCCGATCGAGGCCTTCAGCGATCGGGGCTCATCGGCACACGCTGAGTTGGTCGATGTTTTACGGCAGCTTGCTTCGCCGCCCGTCGTACCGTCGACACGCGCTTGATGGGCGGGCGAGTTTGCGTGTTTATAGGTGGTGACATGATCTATCTAGCCTGTCGTCACCATTTGAAGTGCCACCCTCTGCTCGCCCGCGCCAACGAGGTGATCGAATGAGTGCGCCAGGCTAAGCTGGTGCGATCCAGCCGATGGAAGTCCGGCCCAAGTAAGGAGTAGCGTCCGACCTTCACAAAAGGAGCCGGGCGCCAAGCTCACCCGGCGCAACGGCGCGTATATCATCGAGAAGACCTGGCCGGCGGGCGGCTGAGCCGACACTTCTCCTCGCGCCATCACGAAAGCTAACGAATCGTAAACCGATCAAGCGCACCCTGGCCGTTCGCGTGGTGACCTCTCGAACACATTCGCGGTCACCGCCTCCACCAGGGAGCCCTCCCCGTCCGGGAGGTGACCAGCCGGATGTCCACCACCACCGTCGATGCCGCCGCCGAACGCGAACCGGACGCCGCGACGGCTGCCGAGAAGAGGGCCGTCACTCTCAATTACGAGGCGATGCTCGCCGCGCTTAATGACCTGCTTGCAGAGATCCGCGAAGAGAGACGGCAGGCCGAGGCGTCGGGCAATGTCGTTGATGCCCAGCATGGCCAGGAACAGGCGACCACCCAACCCAACGTGTGGGTCGAAGCGCACGCCGCACTCTCACGGATATAACCCAAGGGTTGCCCGCCGGGACGTGGCGTGAGATGGCTGGCGCGCGGGTTCGCTGGCTGTGTCGACGGGGTGAGGGATACGGCCACCAACAGCGCCGACCGAGAAGCGGCCAAGCAACTGGGCCATGAGAGAAAAGACAAATAACGGCTTTTTCGAATAGGAGCGGGTACTCGGGGAAGGTTTGGTTACAAATTTTGAGTCCGCTGGTGAGCGGCCCACCTCGTGGCAGGTAGGTCGCCGGATCGCGTGGGTGCGCTGCCGACGCCGCAGGCATCAAAAAGAGTGCTGGCCACGCCGGAACCGAAGATCGTCTACGGGATCGCGTATCGCCCGCAAGGACGGCGCACGGGTGAGGCTCAGCCGCCCCGGCGTTCGGTCGTATCCGGTAACGCCGGCATGATGCATGCGTGTTCCTCCGCGCCTTCGATCTGATCGGGCTGAACGGGGCCCGTGTCACAGGTTTGCTCTGGCGACAATTGCGGGAATGTTTGCTTTACTTGCCTACCAACAATGAGATCGCGCGTTCCGCGTCGCCGATCGCATTTGTTTTCCAAATACTGCAGGAATGAGATCGTCGAGGCATAGGAATAGATGTGCCCGCGTACGCCAATCCGGGATTCATCCGTGGCAGCGGTTTTCACCGCGCGGCGTATCGAATGCGAATTCGACGAGCGGGATGAACCGATGCAGCGGCTCATTTTTGGGAAGCTTGCCGAGCGCCTAGCGGCCGGTGAGATAGTACGTACTGTACTGAATTGTGACCCCCAGTGCAGCGCCCGTCATTGCGGGTGCGACCGCTCGCGGTCGTGCCGCACATCGGCGCACTGCGTGAAGAGCTAGACGAGATTAATTGCCATGGTCCTCCGCTCTGTCCCTGAACTTGCGCATCATAAGCATCCGCGCTTTGATGATTGGCTGGCACGGCTCCGGCGGTGAACTCAAAGTGGAGGAGAAGCTTATGACGGATAAGTCGAACTTCACGCCCGACGAATGGAAGCTCATCCTGGAAAGTGTGATGATGGCAGGCATCGCGGTCTCCGCTGCCGAGCCAAGCGGGCTCTGGGGCCTTTTGAAAGAGAGCTTCGCCGGCGGCACTGCGCTGGTGACGGCCAAAATGGACTCCGGATCGAACCCGCTCATCAAAGCAGTTGTCGCCGATTTCGAGAGCGCCGACGGTCGAAGCATCGCGCGCGACGGCGTCAAAGAACAGCTCACGGGCAGCAAGGCCGGCGAGATCAAGGCCAAGTGTATCGAGACGCTGCGGCAGGCTGGCGCGGTGGTCGACACCAAGGCGCCTAGCGACGCGGCAGCCTTCAAGGGCTGGCTGCGCCAGATCAGCCAACACGTTGCCGAAGCAGCCACGGAGGGTGGATTTCTCGGCATTGGTGGCGTGCCGGTGAGCGAAGGCGAGAAGGCAACGCTCACGGAGATCTCAAGTGCATTAAGACTTTCGGCTTGACCGGATACCGTGCCGCAAGCCTTGCCCGCGTGTCATTGGTCAGGATCGGCAAGGACTCGTAAGCTGATGGATACAAACACGATTGATCCGTAGATCGATCCACCCTCAAACGGCTCCCGGTTATTCCAGCGGGGCCGTTTTCGGTGTGCGGCAATATCACGACGGCGCTAGTTCTCGTCCGCCGGCGCCTCCCAATCCGAATCCTCGCAGAAGTTCTTTGGTTGGCTTAGGAAAATGTCAGTATTTTTGCGCTCTAAGGTCTCGAATGCGCCTCCTTCATGGGCGACTGCGTTGGCTGACTTTCGGGGTTCGCGTCAGGGGACGGGGGAATGATGTTCCGCACAGCTAGTACCATCGCGACCTTGTTGCTTGGGAGCTTAGGCACCCAAGCGATGGCACAGGTCTACGCGCCTACACCGGCCTATCCGCCCCCGCTAGCTAATCCACCGCCTCAGGGTTACACGCCTCAACGGCTGATCCCCGCCGACGCCGACGGCGAACAGCTGTATGACGCCCAGGGCCGTCCGCTGCCGCCCGGCACTGTCTTTCGCCAGGTGCCGCCCGGCTACCGTGAGGTGGCGCCGAGTTATCGCGGGCTGCAACAAGCTCCCCAAGGCTATGAGCCGGCCCTGCCTTCGGCTCCCGCCGAGCAGGAGGCCACGCGGCCGCCGCTGCCGTTAGGGCCGGCACAATCCCAGCAGGGCACGATAAGCGCAGACCCGCGCTACATGGCGGCGTTCCCGCCGGAGGTGCGGCCCGAGACCGGCCCGAAGAAGACACTGCCGCCGCAGTTCCGTCGCACGCTGGTCGACTACTACACCAAGGAGCCCGCCGGCACGATCATCATCGATACACAGAATACCTACCTCTATCTCGTGCTCGGCCAGGGCAAGGCGATGCGCTACGGCATCGGCGTGGGGCGCGAGGGCTTCACTTGGTCGGGCACCGAGCGGGTTACCAAGATCGCGGAATGGCCGGATTGGAACCCGCCGGAGGAGATGATCGTGCGCCAACCCTATCTGCCGCGCTTTATGGCTGGCGGCGAGACCAACCCGCTCGGCGCGCGCGCACTCTATCTCGGCAAGACGGTCTATCGCATCCACGGCACCAACCAGCCCTCGACGATCGGGACCTTCGTTTCCTCGGGCTGCATCCGGCTCACCAACGAGGATGTCATGGACCTCTACTCACGTGTGAAGGTCGGTACGCGCGTGGTGGTGCTGGCGGGCAAGCCGCCGCCGACTGCTGCGGCAACGCCGCCTGCTCCGGCGGCGGCAGTAGCGCCTCCTGCCACTGGTCCGGCCGTGATGGCCTCCCCGCTCGCTCCGCCTCCGTCCGCCATGGCGCGGTGACGCGCCCCATTCATGGGCCTGCCCGGGAAGCCAAAGGGTTTCGACGGTAGCGAGGTGGAGCGGTACTTCCACGAGAATTGATCACGGAGGTCGCCGACTACTGCGAGACCGACGTTGTCAATACGTACCGGGTGTGGCTGCGGCACGAGCTCGTTCGATTCGGTAGCTGTGTGTCGAGGGCGCGAGGATGCCTCGATCGTACCGCCTCCTAGTGCAAGAATCGGGTTGCTGAACGAAAATTGAACCTCTCTGCCACCCAACGCGACTAATTTATTGGTCGAGCTGGGGGGCGTGGATGTATTTGTACGGGAATACGTTTGGGCCGAACAACTCGCGATACGAGGATTGCCGCTTAGCCGGGGTCGCCGGAATTGTCCTTGCAGGTTACGCGGCCTTCTTCTTCGTTCTTTTTTGGTTGATGCAGCCAACCGTTACTGCGAATTCCGGACTCGCACCTAAGACAATCGTGAAATATGTGGATGCGCCGTGGGTACCTTCTAACCCATCACAAGCCCTTCCGGTACGGACGTTGGACGAACCAGCGCCTGTGACCGCAAAGCCCAGCGTCACGGAAACAAAAAAGCAAGAGGGGCGGACAGCCCCTCGACAGGCGCGACACGTAAGACAGCAACCAAATCCGTTCTGGGGCTATGCTTCGTCGCCCTCATTCGGTTCTCGTCCGTGGTTCTAAAGCATATTTCGGTATCGGCGGATTTCCGATCACCCCCGAACCTTACTATCGGCGGGTGCGGTCGCTTGTATGCTGGCCGCGCGGGAGATCTGAGCCGTACGCCCCGGCGACGGAGATGCGATCGGACCGCTTCGAGGATCAATACGAAGACGCGCTGAAGCAGAAGCAGTTAGGTCAGAAGAGCGAAGCGCCGCGCGACCGCGAGCCGTCGAAGATGATCAACCTCAGGATGCGCTACGTCGCTCTGTGGAAACAGAACGGGCGGGTGGCGAACGACAGAAGCCAGCGGCGCGGGATCACCGCGCTCCAAAGAAAGCCGGCCGTTCCAGTGCACAGGCAAAAAAGGCAGGCTGAGTGCGTATTACGACGCGGCGACGCAGTAGTTGCAGTTTTCCAACCTTATGACCGCGAAGGCTTTGGCGCCGGTTGCACTTTAGCGAAATGCGCTGACACGGTTAACTTCTGCGAATAGACAAAGAAACTGCACTCCAACGCGTCTCGCCGATAATAACGAGCCGCCTTGCCCAGCATCCCGATACCAGGCGCTCTTCGACGACGTTTGTGCAGATTGAACTAAATGCCCTGGGCCACCGACTAATCCTTGGGAGCAGTCGGGGGATGTAAATGCTGAACATATTCCGGGGTGGACGCGCGAGCCTCATCGTCGGCGTAGTTGTATGGTTTACGACGGCCGCACTCGCGGAAGGGCCGCTGAAATTCAGAGACAGCCAATTCGAGCCGATCAAATGGAGTGAGCTCGCGGGCTGGACGGCTGATGATCACCTCGCGGCCTACACAGCCTATCAGACCAGCTGCCAAGCCCTCCTCAAATCGAGACGCAGCGATGGAGGCGAAGGGCTTCCCCTGGCGCTGTCGAACGTCTGCCGCAAGGCTGCGGGGCTCGGGCCGCAGGATACCTATACCGCTCGCGCCTTCTTCGAGCAGAACTTTCAACCCTTGCGCATCGGTCGTCTGGGGGAAGCTCAGGGACTGCTGACCGGCTATTTCGAACCGATCGTGGCGGGTTCGCGCTTCCCCAGTCCCGAGTTTCACGTCCCGCTTTACCGCCGGCCTCGTGACTTGGAAGCTGCTGGCTACAAGGTCGGGTCTGCGGCATTTCCGAATAAAGGAGTGCGCATCGGCCGCCGCAACGAGAACAACGAGCTCGTGCCCTACCACGACCGCGCCGCCATAGAGGCCGGCGCACTCGATGGTCAGAAGCTTGAAATCTGCTGGCTCAGAAGTTCGCTCGACCTGCTGACGATACAGATCGAAGGCTCAGGCCGCGTGATCCTCGAGGACGGCACACCGCTGCGCGTCAGCTTCGATTCTCATAACGGTTATGCCTTTAGCTCAGTCGAACGCGTTCTCATCGACCGCCACATTATCGCGCGCAAAGACATCTCCACGCAGGCGGTCCGAGATTGGATGGCCGCGAATCCAGACGAAGCCGCGAAGGTGCGCGCCGCCAACCGCTCATACGTGTTTTTCCGCATAACCGACCTCACCAACGAGGGCGAGCCGCTAGGCGCGCAGGGCGTGCCGCTGACGCCGGGCCGCTCCATTGCCGTCGACCGCGCGCACCAATACGGCACGCCTTTCTTTATTGAAGCCCAACTGCCGATCGAGGGCCGCAAGCCGGCGTCGCCCTTCCGCCGCCTGATGATCGCGCAGGATACTGGATCCGCCATCGTTGGACCGGCGCGTGCTGATCTGTATTGGGGCGCGGGCGAGGCGGCCAGCCGCATCGCCGGTCGTATCCGCCATCCCGGCCGTTTTGTCATGTTGCTCCCGCGCGAGGTCGACATTGCCGCCGTCGGCCGTGAGGCGCCGTTGCCTGTGCCGAGACCGAAGATCGCTGGGGCCGAGGTCAAGAAAGAAGACGGTCAAGCCCGGACAGGACTTGACGGCGCCATTGCGGTCACGACTGGCAGCAAGATGCCATCGCCAGCGCTTCGGGCGCCGAACCACCCGCGTCGCGGTTGAAGGCCTCGCCCGATTTGCGTTCATAGGGGACCGCCATAACGGAGCGCGGATTGCTAGGGCACATCATAGCAGCGTAGCATGACATAAGTTTTTCGCCGATAAGCAGGGTCTTGGTATGGTTTCGTCGCATGCAAGATTGATCATCGCCGCGAGCCTGTCGAGTGTCCTTTCGTGCCATGCATTGCATGCCCAGGCACCGGCATCGCCGCCTGCCTCGTTCGACATCATGGACGCCACGATCGACGGCATCCATGCGGCGATGAAATCGGGCTCGTTAAGCTGTGTCGCCCTCGTCGAGAACTATCTCGCGCGCATCAAAGCCTACGATCAGGCCGGCCCGAAGCTCAATGCAATACAGAACGTCAACCCCACTGCCGTCGCAATGGCGGGGGAGTTCGATGCGAAGCTCAAGAGCGGTGCCCCACTCGGCCGGCTGCACTGCATCCCGGTTCTAGTGAAGGACCAGATCGAGACCAACTTCATGCCGACCACTTACGGCTCCGCTTTGTTCAAGACCTTCGTTCCGTCTCGCAACGCCACGATCGTCGAAAAGATGCTGGCCGAGGGCGCGATCATTCTCGCCAAGACCAATCTCGGCGAGTTCGCAGCCGGCGGAGCCGGTTCGGCCTTTGGCGACTGCCACAACGCCTATGACACGGCGCGCCATGCCAGTGGCTCGTCCTGCGGCAGCGGCATCGCCGTCACCGCCAATTTCGGCGCAGTCGGTATTGGCGAGGACACGGCGGGCTCAATTCGCGGCCCGGCCTCGCATAGCAATCTGGTGGCGTTGAAGCCGACGCTGCAGCTGGTGAGCCGCTTCGGCGCGATGCCGCAGGGGCCATCGCGCGATACGCTCGGGCCAATCACCCGAACCGTGCGCGACAATGCGCTGTTGCTCGATGTGCTGGCCGGATACGATCCCAAGGATGCGATCACTGCGGCGAGCGACCGCCGCATCCCGAAGAGCTACGCCGACGGGCTCGCGCGGGACGGCTTGAAGGGGATGCGCATCGGTGTGCTGCGCTTGTCGCTCTCCAAGGATGCCAATCCCGACGCCGCGGATTTCAAGGAGGTGCGCACAATCCTGGGTCGGGTGGCGGAGGAGATGACGGCACTCGGCGCACAGATGATCGATCCGGTGGAGGTGTCGGGATTGTTCGACCTCATGCAAGCGAGCGGCTCGACGCCAAGCACCTATGAGACAGCGGCCGCAATCGATGCGTATCTCGCCGAGCACCCGAACGCGCCGGTGAAGACCTACGCGGAGATGGCGGAATCATCACTGGTGGTAGAATCGCGCCGCAAGGCGCTGCGCGACGACATAGGACAGAGCCCGGACGATCCGATCTTTCTCAAGCAGCTGCGGGTGCGCGAGTCGCTGCGCACGGCGATCATGAAGGTCATGGCCGAGCAGCGCCTCGATGCCTTCTTGTATCCGAGCTTCGACCATGCACCGCCTCTCCTGCCTAAGGGAGCAGCCGGAAGCAATCGCCTGATGGCGGCATTCACCGGCTTTCCAGCACTGGCGATCCCAGGCGGCTTCACCCCGGGCGGGCTGCCGATCGGCCTCGAGCTGATGGGGCGACCGTTCGACGAGGCCACGCTCTACAAGGCCGCATACGCCTACGAGCAGGGCGCAAAGCCGCGCAGGTTGCCGCCGTCTGTGCCGCCGCTTCCGAAGTGAACCACCGCACGGCTCGCCCTTGAGGCGAGCCTACAAAATCGGGCGCCGGCGGCGGGTGCCGGTCACTCAACCAAAACGGATGAAATTTCCGGGTAATCGCCACAGAATGTCCGGACCAGTTCTTTCCGGGGATCCGAGCGTGCCCTTCAGGAAGAACAGAACTCGGGGCCGCCAATCGTCATGCCTCGGTAGTGACAGCCCGTTAATGATCCAGGTGGAATAGGAATTTCGGGAAGGAAGAATCCTAAGTAGCGTATCGGCGCAAGCGAGGCGCCGCCTCGCTTGCGCGCGCCACAGAGATCGGCGATGCTTGGCGTCGGGATTGGTGGGGCTCTGGGTACAGGAGCTTCAGCATGAACTACCGATCACTTGCGCTAGCGATCGCAGCTTTGTCGTCGACGCACATCACGACCGCCGCCGGGCAGTCCGTCTATGTGGCCCCCGGCGGGGTGTATATCGGCGGCGGTCCAGTCTATGTGATCCCGGCACCGAGTAACGGCAACGGGACTTATGTGGAACCCACCTACGGCTACGGATACGGAGCGCCGGAACCCACGCCATACCTGGCGCCGACGGTGGTGGCACCGGGCGCCGGCTATGTGGCGGCGGCACCCTACGGCCTGAACGGAAACCGCTATGGCTATGGCAACGGCTCGCGGCCGCCGTCCTATTACAACGGAGATCCGGCGTTGAGCGCCTATGGTCGGGCGCAACTCTCCGGTCCCGCGCCGCGGCCGCCGGTAGCAATCCCCTACAACGGCAGTGGACGCTGCATCGCCGGCCCTGGCTACGGTATCGGGCGCTGCTACTGAGGCACAGCCTAACCCGCAACGCCTGGGGCGCTAGCGCCCCGGGCGAACGCAACGCTTGCGAAACCCCGTATGGACGAAAAATTAAAGCTGTCGAAAAGACGTATCAGGAGGAAACACATGCCGACTTTCATACTATCTCTGAACTGGACCGAACAAGGAATCCGTTCAGTCAAGGACGCTCCTAAGCGAGCTGAAGCCTCTAAGGAGCTGGCCAAGAAAGTGGGAGTTGAAATCAAGCAGGTCTATCTTACGACCGGCGAGGACGACCTCCTTGTAATCGTAGACGCTCCCAACGGAGACAATGTCACAAAATTTGCACTCGCACTTGGAGCGCAAGGTAACGTGCGCACCCGTACTAGTCGCGCTTGGCCTGAGTCCGAATTTCAAAAGCTCATATCCGAGCTTCCCTGAGCGAGTTGGCTTAAAGGGAGACCGCCAAGATCGCCCCGCGGCGCGAAGGGTCCTGTCCGGCGCCAGGGGCGCGCCAGCCGGCCGATCTTGCGCCTCGAGCTCCTCCGGCTCGGGCTCGCCCCCCGGGCCTGTGCCCGCGGGTAGAAGGATTCGAACCTCTGCATTTCGGAATCAGATCCGATGGCCGCGCCGGCGACGATGCACGCAAGTCCTTCTACGCGCCTCTCGTGCCTCTGAACGGTTGCCATGCCTTTGCAAACTTTACCGACCCTGCGGACAAGCGTCTGATCGTGGACTGAGTGCGCAAGAGTAGCCTTCGTTCTTTGAACAGAATCCCAACTCGACATCTTTTGTGAAATTTTCCAGGCATCCGTTCATCCAATCGATGCTGATCCACGCCTTTTTGAAATCCTCCGCACCGCATGACTGATCAAGGTCCGATGCGACCCGAGTAAACTCCCGCGGGATACCCCGTTTGGTTTGCTGAGACAGTCTCTTCGCCTGTTCATTGAGTGTCTGCGCGACGGCAAGACATTCGTTCTTGTCGCGGGGTGTCAGATCAGTGCGGACAGGTGCTTGTTTGGGGGGCGGAGCGACGGGCGTATTCTTCGCGGGTCGTGCCACGACAGACGAGTTCGCAAGCACGCACAGGGCTGCAATGAAGTAGAGTTCAGGGTTTCGCAACATGCGGGTTCTCCACCTGATCGCAGTTTTGTTATGTTAGCGTGTCGGAGCCACAAACCACTGGCGTCGGCGGCTTAAGAACGCACACGTGGTCTCGTCTGGCGCTGCAGCGGCGGACAAGGGCTACCTCTCCGGCGCTGCGGCCTCCCTCGACCGCGCCGCGCGCGCGCCGACGCTCGCTGGACTGACCACCACCAACGGCTCGCCGCGCTTATATGCCGGCGCCAGCCGCACCTGGTCGCGGGTGAGTTCGAGCATGATCGCGCCCGGCTTGCCCAGGGGTGCGAAATCAAGCGCGTTCCAATCGACCGCGATCTTGCGCGTGCCGATGCCGAGGAACCCGCCGAAGTCGATGATGGCGGCGTGGATCTGGCCGTCCCGGCTGACGATGATGTCTACGATCCGTCCCATGTCCTCGCCGGCGTTGCTACGAACACTCTTGCCGAGAATGGCTGAGACCTGCTGGTCATCGAGCACCACCGCCGGCGTGCCACTATGGGGATTAAGGAGCGAGTTGCCGACGGGAGGCGCGGGGGTCCCCAATGGCGGGCTCTCCTGCCCAAGTTGCACCGCGGGCATCGACGGCTCTGCCGTCTGCGAGAGCTGGCTTGCTTGAGCCCATCCTCGGACCGATCGCGCCGATTGGTCCGCCTGGGCGATAGCGGAATAATCGCCGCCATGGACACCACCCGTTGCGGCCGCGATCGATATGGTCGCGGCGACTGCGGTAATTCCCAGAATGTTGCTCATAATCGTGCTCTCCCCCACGCAAGCTAAATACCTCGCCACATGGCGCACGAGTTCTGATCCATGGATCCGGGTATGAGCGTGCGACATACGAAAAATACCGCTGAAGCCACGCGCAAGCATGATCGTTCGGAGCAGCCGTCCGGGCTGGAGGCGAGCAGTTCAAGCGCCCGCCAGCGGTCGGGCTTGGGGCCACGCCTGCGGCGTTCTGTTGGCTGTTTGGGGTACGCGGGCCGCAACGTAGACACAGCGTACTCACACAGGTTGAGCGGGGCGTTTTCCCCCTCCCGCCCTCTTCCATCACCTACATGCCTCGCCTGTGGAGGGGAGCGAGGCAAGAGAACAGTAGTTCCTGCCGTCGTCCCGTCAATC
>Ga0207683_10005382_pt1 | contig 10971 bp, 13 predicted proteins | sample KBSM73metaG_FD_184333 | JGI IMG/M metagenome (GOLD analysis project Ga0207683, IMG submission 184333) | Miscanthus rhizosphere microbial communities from Kellogg Biological Station, Michigan, USA - KBS M7-3 metaG (SPAdes) (version 2) | ecosystem: Host-associated > Plants > Roots > Rhizosphere >...
AGCGGGGTAGCTGTCACACAGAGCCTGCGTCAGGTTGATCTTGTGATCCAGGATTTCCAGGCCGGGCGGGTTGAGGCCGAACTCGAGGTTGCTGTGCGTTCGCACGTGTTGGATCTTGAGCGAGCAGCCAGTCTTGACGAACTCGATCGGCAGTCGGTAGTGAGCGTAGCTGAAGACGCCATTCTCGAACTGTGGTGAGTCCATCATGATCAGGCCCGTGACCGCTGCGGGGTTGTTGGCCGCCGTTGCGATGTTGAAGGCCTGCGGCCGCATCGTCTTCCGAGCGCCGAGGAAGCAGTTGCCGCCTTGGCTTGCGGTACCTGTGCAGATGCCAGGCTGCCGGAAGTCTCCTTCCTTCGCCGGATCACCACGCCACCAGTTCATGACCAGGTATTTCGTCTGCTCCTGCGAAACGATGCTGAATGCACCGCCCTGAGGAGCTGCGACCACCGTGATCGTGAGCGGCGTCGTTGCGACTCCACCCTGATTGTCGGTCACCTTGAGATTGGCCGTGAACGAACCAGCTGTCGTTGTGTTGACCGTCGCCGTGACTGCGTTGATCGCTCCTACGAAGGCCGCACCTGCCGTGTTCGCGGTGATGGACCATTCATAGGCGACGATCGAGGCGCCGTTTGCCGGGACCGAGGTCGATCCACTCAGGCCGATCGCCTGGCCGACCTGAGCACCCGTTGCCGGGTTAGCCACGATCACGGCCTTCGTCGGAGCCGACTGACTGCCGAGTGTGATGTTCGACGTGATGCCGTACGCCAGCTTGCCGAAGGCCGAGGTCGAGGTGCCTGCGGTCGCTGCGACTTGATAGTAGTACGTCGTGCCGTTCGTCACGTTCTTGTCCACATACACCGCAGTCGATCCGTTCAGGGTGGCAACCGTTGTGAAGGGACCAGCTGCTGCCGTCGCGCGTTGAACAGTCTGGGCCGTGACGCCTGCCGTCGTCGACAGCGTCCAGTTCACCCGCACGCCGGTGTCCGTCGTCCAGCATCCTGCACCGCATGTATAGCCGGTGAAGTTGGTCGGCGGGTTGACCGTCACTGGCGGTGTCGTGCTGATCGTCACGGCGTTGGACGTTGTGGCCGGACCTGCACCTACCGAGTTGATCGGCGTCACCGTGTAGTAGTACGTGCCGGCCGTTTGCAGCGCATCGGTGTACGTCTGGACCGCGCCGAGGGTGGCGATGGTCGTGAACGGACCAGCTGCTGCCGTGCCACGTGCGATTCGAACCGAGGTCACCGCGGGCATCGTCGCCGTTGCCGTCGGGTTCGTCCAGTTGATCGTCACACCCGACGCAGTTGCGTAGGTTGCGTTGACGCCCTGCACAGCCGTTGGCACGACTTGGGTTGGCGGATTGCCACCTCCAACTTGAACGACGTTCGAGATCGGACTCACGTTGCCTGTCGTGCCGACCACAGCCTTCACACCGTAGAAGTACGTCCCGACCGGCTGGTTGGCCAGTGCGAACGTCGTCGCGGCCGCGATGTCGGCGATGTCAGTGAACGGACCCGTTGCCGAGGTGCCACGAGAGAGGATGTTGCGGGTCACACCTGCGGTGGCGGACTGCGTCCACTTGACCGTGACCGTCGTACCAGCGAGAGTCGCCGTTGCGTTGGTCGGTGCTGCCACGTCCGCGTTCGGCACATTCATACGAATGATTCGAGCTTGGGCGGGTGTACCCTTCGCGGTCTGTGCGAAGATCATGTAGTAGCCAGGCGTCGCTTTCCAGACTTCAGCGGCCGTCGGCAGCGTGACCGTCAGGACATTGCCACTGCGCGTGAATGGGAGGTCGTTGAAGTTCGACTCCATGTTCAGGCTGTGGGTCTGCGCGAACGTCTTCGTCATCGTGATCCGAGTGATTGGCCCCGACGCCGTGTCATCGACCGTCAGCTTGATGGTCTTACCGTAATCCATCTGTGTCGGTGCATCGACAATCGTCGGCTTCGTCGCCCAGGTACCGTTCGCATTGAACAGGTAGTCTGGGTAGTAGAACGAGATGTTGGTGTTCGACACTGGGCCGTATGCACCACCACCACCGATGACCACCGAGCCGTCGGCCTGCAGGACGCCGATGCTGTGGTAGAGCCGCGGGATTTTCGCTGGGTCAGTCGGACCTTGCGTCCAATGACCAGTGGCGGGGTCCCACGTCATCACGTCGTACGAGACGATCGCCGTCGGGTCTTCAGCTGGCGTACTGTTGTAGACGCTCGAACCACCCGCAACGAGAACCTTGCCGTTCGGCAGAGTCACGAGGTTGCCATTCTGGCGAACGACTGGCAGTGGGTCCGTCGGCGTGTACGTCGGATTCTGGCCGGCGCCCGAGAAGTCCACGATTGAAACCTTCTTCGAGAAGGCAGCGATGTTCAGGACCTTGCCTGGGGCGTACATTGTCGCTGAGCCGGCTTCACCGAAGCTGTCGACATCCCACTGATTGATGATCTGCAGGGTGCCCGTGCCGGTCGTCGCGATGTAGTAGTAGTTGCCGTAGACATCGTAGCCGAAAATCTTGCCGTTTGGTGCCAACCAGTTGCGTGGATACCAGTAGTCGAGGTTCGACGTGTTGGCAGTCGTCAGCGACTTGAAGTTGCCATTGGCTTGACGAAGCTCGGGATATGCTTCACCACCGAGACCGCCTTGAATGAACGTCGTGCCATTCGCGAGGGTGGTGGTTGTAGCGTACCACCGCGGCAGGGCCATGTTCTTGCCAGCGACCATGGTGTTGGTCGACGGCGTGAAGATGGTCGAGCTGTTATTGCCCGTGTTGTTCGTGAAGCCTGGCGGCGATGACGCGTCAGGGATCAGGTTGTCTCCACCAACCGTGAGCATCTGATTCGTGATCGGCAGGAACAGCGTCGCCGAGCAGAAGATGTCTGCGAGCGTGTTCTTCGGGATGGTCATGTGACCGTTGAAGAGGCCGTCCTTCGGATCGAAGATGTCGTAGATTGTCTTGCCTGTCTGCCGACCACCTTCATTCGTGCCGTACGACATGATGCGGCCGTCTGGCATTTGAGCGAAGTGAATTGGGATCAGCGGCCAGTCGTAGACCTTGCCCCACATGCCTTGGCCGGTTTGACCAGCGTTGGCGGGGATGTCAGCTTGGGCCGGCACTGGCGCAATGGCGGCCGTGGCACCCATCGGGAGCTGGATCGGATCGTTGACGGCGAGGGCTTTCGCGCGGCCCGCGTTTGGATCGGTGCCCTTGAACTCCTGCGCGACGACAGTTGGCGGAACGGCCTTGTACTTGCCTTCGCTCTCACGGAGGCGACGTGCATCATTCGATGGAGCTCCCGCGATTGACGGGTTGTTCGACTCGGTCGATGGATCCGCGCTCGCCTGTGTGTCACCTGGTGCCACTTGGGCAGGGTTGGATGTCGACGGCATGTCGCTTCCTCCCCCACCGCAGGCAACCAGTGACGCGCAGAACGCGTACACGGTCAATTGCTTCCAAAGTTTCTTCACAAAGTTCCTCCGAAAAAGGTGTTCAAAACGGCTATGCGTAGTCCCATTATAACATACCGTAGGTCGGAGGAAAATTGCTTTTACACTTTCTGTTACCCGGCGTGCACAGCAAGCCACTGCCGGTGAGCTTCCTCCTTCGCTGCTTGCAGGTTCGACAGCATGTCGTTGGCTTTCGTCCTGAGGTCAGCGCGCATTCGTCGACCATCATCCACCGCATACCACTTGGCAAAATGCTCCTTGCGTTCTTCAGGCGTCCCCGTCTGTGGATCGAAGGAGGATTTCGAGGCGGCTCGTTGCGCTTCGATGAAACCCGCTCGAGCCTTGCGGATGTCTGTCGATAGGTCCATGTAGGCAGCCGTCCATTCCTTGCGAGCTGCGATGTAGGTGTCCTTGGTGTTGAAGTTGAGTTTCATGTTTAGTCCTTGAAGTGTTCGTTGCGATAGTTGGTGAGCCACTCGTAGGCTGAGGCGGCTTCAGCCTTCCAGCGTGGCACGTATTGTTCGTAGCCGCCAAGCTTGTCCCAACCAGGGCCAGTTGGTTTCGGATCGTAGTTGCGCAGACTCTCGAGCGCTTCATCAATCGTCTTCTCGTTGTTCTTCCCGAAAGCGCCGTCGACCTTGTAGGCGCTGTGCTTGCCGAGTCCCTTGATGGTGTCGATGCCGAGGATCGATTCGGCATGGCACTTGCTGCATGAGCACGCAACGCAGGTGCAGTCACCAACGTGGTAGCCCATCAGCTCCTCGAGATAGTGTTCGAGGAGCATCTCGACCCGCTTGTCGAGAGTGTGCTCTTGATCCCCCTCGCCGTATATGTAGTCCATGTCAAGGTAGTCCTTGCGAACCTCGGCGATGAGGGTCTCGAGCGTGTGCGGCTCAGGCCGCTTGCGACCAGGTGAAGGAGCCATGACCCAACTCGCGTTCTTCGGATCGAGATAAATGGAAGCGGAGCCAAGGTCCTCCTCCAATTCCTTCACCTTGATTTTGAGTCGGAACACTTCCTTCTCCTGTTCGGTCAGCTCGACAGTCGTGCAGAGCGGGTTCTTGTTATACGTGATCTTCATCTTCTTCAGTCTCCGGTGGATCGAGGACGTCTCGCAGCTTTTGCCGCATCTCGTACGCCTCGTTGTTGTACTTCACTGCCGTCTCGTATCGCGGCTTGAGCGACGCGAGTTCCTTCTCCGCTTGCATGGCGCGGAGTTGCCAGACGCCGTGCGGCTTCACCGTGAATGGTGCATTGCGCTTGGCGAACTTGTCACCTGGGTCTTGAGCCAGCGATGCGAGCCACTTCTCCCAGTCGACATCGATCGGGCACTCATCGCTGAGGGCGTCGAAAACCCACTCACCTGACTTCTTGCCGTTGTGCGCCGCGTCCTTCATACCGTTGAGTTGGTGCTCACCGAGGATGGAGTACGCTTTGCCGGACCAGAAGCACCGCACCCGCTTTGGATCGTCAGCCATCGAGAACGAGTGTTCGACGATGCCGTGAACCTTGTTGTCGACGAGCGTGACGACCACGCCGATGGGGAGGTAACGTTCGAGCTTCGCTTTCAGATCGTCGTGCATGATTCTTCCTTCAAACGGTTGCAAAGAGTGCGGCCAACTTTGTTGAGGGCCTTAAACTTGATTTTGAAACTGGTGCTCTCGAGACCACCGAACATGCTCGCGTTGGCATGCAGCTCGGCGAGAGCAGTGAGGAGGAGGGCCGGCGCGAGGTCGAGGTGCTTGTATTCACCCGCTTCGGCTGGCTTCAGCGTGTGCATGTCCATGTCATGCTCGATGAGACGTGCAACAAGTTGGTCGCCTCCGTTCACGCGCCAGATGGAGGCGCTGATGCGAGCATGATCAGGGAAATGCTGTCGACCTTCTTCGTCGACAGTCCGACAGAACGGCTTGCCACAGTCGTGGTAGATGTGGTACTGTTCCATCGTCTCCAAATCTGGGCAGAGCGGCAGCAGGAAATCCAGGTCGAGCCACTCGGGCAGCCGCCATTCCATCCTGCGTTCTCCGATCAGGTCCTTGAACCTGGCGGACACCGCTTCGCCGTGCTGGAGGATCGTCTGGCCAGGGGTCTGGCAGCACGACGACATCTTCTCACGGAGCGCCTCAAGTTTCGCGGGCGCTATTTGCGATCTAATGCTATTTCGCGTGAGTGTGTGGTTTACCTACGTGTGCGGCTTCATGCTGCCTCCAGTTCTTGGGTCGGGAGACGCCAGAGTTGCAGCCCCTTGAGCAGGTACCGCTGATCTTCGGTCAGGATGCAGGAGATGGCGGTGAGACCCCAGTCCTGGTACGGCTCGTGAAATTCCGCCGTTTCGATGCCGACGTCGTTCAGGACGTGCCGCAGCTTTTCGAGACGTTGCTTGTCGCGAATGGTCAGGTGGATATACGAGGGGTGATGGTCGGCAGGGCGACCGTAGGCGTATGCATGTTCAATGGCAGCGTGAGCGGCCTGCACAGCCTGTTGCGCGAGTGGGATATCGCGGCGCGAGATGGTGTAGAGGTATGTCTTGTGGGAAATCTACAGCTGGGTCATGATCTTCCTTGGTAGTTGCTGGTTCTATTTACGGCATAGAACCTAAGCCGTTGAGCGATTATAACCTATCCGGCGGGTCTGTGCAAAACTATTTTGCGTCAGGACTCGAGCTGTTCCTCGATCGCGTGCAGTTCGTCATTTCGCTCCGACGAGATCGCCTTGGCTTCACGTAGCGCCTTCCGAATCCGCCTGAGGGCCTGCTTCTTGCCCCTGAGGTCCTCGTCACCGGCGTCAAAGATGTGCATGTCGCCGAAGAGCTGCTTGCTCATCGACTCTAGCTCGTACGTACGGGCTTCACCAGTGCCGAAGACGATCTCTTCCTCGCTTACCTTGTACTTGAGACCCTGCGCCTTGAAATGCGGATGGGCTGACAGATAGCCGGCGACGCAGCCATGCGTGTTACACTTGAACAGCATCTTCTTGTCGGAGATGGCATACGAATCATCGTTACCTTCCTTGTCGACCTTGACACGCACACTGCTGAGGTCGATCTTCTTGGCTGGAATCCCGAACATCACCGAGTAGGCGACCTGGAGATTTTCGATTTGGGTGGTGGTTTTGCTCATGAGACAATTATAGTCTCATGGCACCCACAATGAACCCATTTTGGGCCGGAGTTTTAGGTTCCGGCAGTGCGTCAGGATCGAGAACGGTGTCGGGAAATTCCGTGTCGATGAATTCCGTCGCGGCGTGCTCCTGCGGCATTGTCTTCTTCAGACCTGCGCGGAAAGCAATCTCCTTGAGCTGCTCGAGGAACGTCTTCGACGGTTGATGAATCATGCATTCGGTCCGTTGAGGACGACACCTTGACGCGGGCCGGTCTGGAACTTCTGGTACTCGCGCATGTACTGCTGCGAGTGAGCTTCGACTGGCGTGGGATTGTCAGCCGAGACGACGTTGCCATCGGCACCCCGCTTGAAATTGAAGACCTGGCCTTCGGCCCAGGTGTGGATGAAGCAGCCTTCGACGCCGCACCCACAAATCGCGATGAAGCGATTGCCGGTGAGCGGGATGTCCTCGGCGCCCTTCGCACCGTAGACTGTCTTCACCAACTCGCCACGCTTCTCACGGGCGTTTTGCACCATCTGGTCATGCTTGATGATCGCCATGTCACGCGAGGTGTAGAAGCGATTTCCGTTTCGGGATTCGCGACGGCGACGAGCTGTGAGTTCGAGTTTCATACTTTCCTTGTTTGGCCGTCCCTGTGGGATTCGAACCCACGACCTTCAGATTTAGAGTCTGCCGCTCTACCAATTGAGCTAAAGGACGATTTGGTTGGTGCCCCGACTCGGACTCGAACCGAGAACCCGACGTTTTAGAGGCATCCGCTCTACCCTTGAGCTACCGAGGCATCAACCAAATCATCTAGCGTAGAGGTATTATACCTCAGGTTATGGTGGGCGGCTTAACATTTTTTGTAACACCGCAAACGATCTCGATGAAATCGGTGAAGAAATTGCCAGGAATGTGTGGGTTGTCGACCTCAAGAAGATCGGTTCCTTCGGCAAGAGCTTCACCGTCTTTCGCAAACAACGTTGATTCGTCTACCCTGAAAGTATCTTGGGTGCATTGCGTCGTGGTTCTATCCACGTAATATGCACCTTTCTTTTTCTTGCCTTCGACAGCCATCTCTTTGAAGAGTGTCCGCTTGATTGTCGACTTGATTTGCCAACCACCAACCTTTGGCTCAATTTGAAATGACTTCATGTCCACTTCGACCGAGAATGCAGTGGTGTTACCGACGTGAACGTACTCAGTAACAGGTCCGGCGGTGGCCACTCCAAATGCCAAGAGAATATTGGAAAAGAAGTGTTCCATAGATCGCCTTACGTCAGAGCCCTTTCGTATTTAGTGAAGCTTGGCGATGGCGTTTTTGATCGTATCCTTGAGTTGAGACATCCCACCACCAGACGGAATGTACATCCTTGCTCGTGCTTGAATGATGTCCGTGTGGGAGTGGTTGAGGAAGTCGGTGAACGCGATTGAGACATCAGCAGTTTCCGCCATCGCTCGGAGCTGGTCCTTGCTCTTGTCCGACTCGTAGAAGCGGAGGTCGACGAGATGACCGAACTCGGCAACGATGACCTGCTTTTGTGCGCCTTTCAAGCCGGCAATGAGCATGGAGGGTTTCTTGAGGGCTCCGTTCAGGACCGTCTCGAGCTTACTCGGGGTCATACTGATGGAGGACGTGTGATCTGCGCCGGCGATTTCTCGAACGGCTGTGGTAAGGGCATCGCGAAAAATACCAGCGAGCCAGTTGACGAGAACAGGCCGAAGTTCTTCAGCAATGGTAGGTTCAGGCGGTACAACGACTGGAGCCGGAGCCGGTTCTGGTTCAGCTGCGCGAGCATCGACCTGCTCTTGAGCTTTCTTCACGAGGGCGAGGGCTGAACTGAACATGTCATCGAACCATGGCGCCTCGCTCATGCCGTTGATGATACGTCGACGATTCTCTGGCATTTCCTTGATGCCTTCTCGAAGCGCGTGCATCTTGGTGGTTGATATGCCCGTGTGGAAGGAGATTGCCGCCGATCTGGCGATCTTCTCTTTCTCTTCGTCCCGCCAATGAATTCGTTTACTTCCGTCTTCCTTCTTCGCTCTTGCCATTTCGTTGGTCCTCTATGCATTATAACATTTTCTAACGGCTCATGTGACTGCAGGAGCCGAAGCTCCTGCAGGATCGTTTCTTTATACGGTGATCAACCGCACCGGTGGCAGGTTATTAAGCTGCCGGGCTGTTTTTAGGCAGCCATCCGGAAGTTTGCTTCGTTTGCACTTAGCGTTTCGCGCTGATTAGGTCAGTCGCCTCTCCTGCTGCGTATGATCATCTCCGTAACCCTGTCGAAACCAGGTCGGGCCCATTAGACAGTGCGCTATGATCAGACCCGCTCGTGAATCGACCACGAACATTTGGAATCTAAAAATAGCGCACTGACTGGTGGACCCGGCGGGAATCGAACCCGCGTCCAGAATCCTTCAAGTCACTCCGAATTACAGCAATCACTGCATTTCTGCAGTATGGGTATTATAACACTAAAACTTGTCAACAAACCACACGTGTTCGTTGAATGCGTCCCAATCATCATGTTGGGACATTTTGAAAATGGTTCGAGGGTTCTGCTTCTTTGCTTGTCGATCAGCAAGTTTCTTGGCTGCAGCCTTTGCTTCTGGGCTGGCGTCGTCATCAGTGTCGACCATCTGCTCAACGCCACCATGCATACCTGTGAACTGCTCGAACAGGTCAGCGATGTACTCCTCGAACTCATGCTGGTCGAAGAAGACTTTTGTCTCTTCGAACGCATCGTAATCGAGATGACCATCGTCTGATTGGACGACAAGGCCGTATTTCATGCGAGGCTTACCGCCCGCACGTGGTGCTTCCTTGAGTAGATCTTTCAGATTCACTTCGTCCCCTTCGCGAACTCGCCCTTACGCCACTTTTTCGACCAGCTATTGGCGAAGTCGAGAGCTTTGAAGAGCTCCTTGAACTTATTCAGGCCTTGTCGCTTCTCGAGTTTCTCAGCAGCAGCTTTCGCTTCAGGGCTGTCATCGCTATCGTCAATCATCTTAACGAGTGAACCTTGTTTTGGCGGCTGGCGAAGAACTCGAAGACGATCTGAACCCTTCGCCTCTAGACGCACATATCCGTTGTCGTACACGATCATTTTGTATTCAGGCGACATCTGAAACTCGAGCTTGCCCGTCTTGAACTTCGTCACCTCATAGCGAGATGCGAGGTCCTTGTAATTCTCGTCTTCAGTGTACTTGCTGTCATCAACGTCAGAGGTTTGTTCCTTCTTCCGATCAGCGAGCCGCTTTTGAATCTCATCATCAGACTTGGCAGGTGTGAAGTACTTCTTCGCCATCCCGGTCTTCATGACATCTAGGATGTGCTCAACGGTGCCATTGACAACGGTGGTGTAACCGTACGAAGATGATTTCGAGAAAGCGTATGTGTCTCCTATCATGCCGAACCAGATTATTCCCTTGCCGTAACGCTGCAACGAAGAACCATTAGGACCGTTGCCGATGAGCTTCCAACCACGCTCCAACGCGTAGTCGACAAGCGGCTTCACGTCCTTGACGATCTGATGTTCTTCGAAGAGTTCTCGAACCTTCATTGGCAAGCTGCTTCTTCTGGCGGCGTATCATCACCTGCAAAAGGGCAAAGTGGATCATGCTTGATCTTGCCATCGCGGCATGGTTCGCCGCATGCTGGGCAGAATCCCTCAGTCGGATCCTTCGGTGGTGTTGGTGGAACTTGTCCCATCATCGTCTCCTGGTTGTTCGAGGAGCTTGATGTTTTCTACGAGCTCCTTAAACGTGAGTTCTTCGCTGAGACCAGCTCGGCGCTTCACAATGCCGTTTACATATGCCCAATAGCGAGGGCTCTTTTTCTTGAACTTCTTTTTGGCTTCTTCTTCGGCATCTTTCCACCAGCCTTCAACGTGCTCTGGTGATTTGCCTGTCTTTTCTGCGTAGCTCTTAACAACGGCGTTGGGCATTTCGCACCTCCAACATTATGATGCCCGCCAGCTGACGACGAATTTCTTCAAAAGCGCGATGGACTGCGCGCTTCTCGTCTTCGGTCAGCTGCTGCTTCGAGATCAGAAATTGCTCTTCAAGGCGCCGCTGATGATCCTTCTTTGCTTGAATCGCGCGCCCACGGCTAGAGACGATCTTCATGATCAACGGTCGTCTTCGCGATGGCGGTCGTACCAGTCATCTGGATCTGGACCATCATCGTCATCGCCGCTATCGGCGTGGTTGTCATGGAGCTCGTTGAGGATGTATTCCTCATCGCTCTTGCTCCAACCCGGGAGATTTGCTGGGTCTGAACCCTTCTTCCAGGTCTTACCGCCCTTCTTCACCTCACCGCTGTCTTCGTCCGTCTCGTGAACGTCCTCTGCCAGGGCCATATCGACGATCTCGATTTGGGCCGAGTGATGCTCGTCGAAGGTGTAATTTTCA
>Ga0207683_10005386_pt1 | contig 10966 bp, 12 predicted proteins | sample KBSM73metaG_FD_184333 | JGI IMG/M metagenome (GOLD analysis project Ga0207683, IMG submission 184333) | Miscanthus rhizosphere microbial communities from Kellogg Biological Station, Michigan, USA - KBS M7-3 metaG (SPAdes) (version 2) | ecosystem: Host-associated > Plants > Roots > Rhizosphere >...
AACAGCACGCCGACGAATTCGTCGCCGACATGCAGGTCGGCCGAGTCGGTCTTGGTCGGGCGCTTGCGAACGGAAAACTTCTCGCCCAGCTGCTGCTTCAGATAGACGTTGAGCTTGGCGACGTTCTCGTTGTCGAGCTTGGGCGAGCGGCCCGAGCCGGACAGCGTGATCGCCTTCTCGAAATTGTACGAGCGCTCGTCGTCCTCGTCGTCGACCACGATGCGGCCGAACAGCTCGTCGCCGAGGAACACTTCGGCATAGTCGTCGCGCTGCGGCCGCGGCACCACGCGGATGCGCGGTGAGCTGAACAGGCGCTTCAGGTAGCTGTCGAGCTTGCTGATCTCGGCGACGTCCACGGGCAGTCCTTTCCAGAAACGCGATCCTCATCCCGAGGAGCGTGCCATAGCGCGTTGCCAGACGCGCGTAAACGCGCTTATGGCACGCGTCTCGAAGGATGGCCGCACGCCTCGCCCTTCGAGACGCCCGCCCTTGCTGCGCAACGGCGGGCTCCTCAGGGTGAGGCTAAGGCCTAGCACAAATGAAGGCTTATTCCAGACCCTACGGCCCCAGATCGTACAGCATCTGGTCCATGGCGCGCGACGGCTCGGCGCAGCCCGCGGTTCCGACCACACGCGCCGGAACCCCGGCGACGGTAGTGTTGTGCGGCACCGCCTTGAGCACGACCGAGCCGGCCGCGATGCGCGCGCAGTGGCCGACCTCGATATTGCCGAGAATCTTCGCGCCGGCGCCGATCATCACGCCGCGGCGGATCTTCGGATGGCGGTCCTCGTTCTCCTTGCCGGTGCCGCCGAGCGTGACGCCGTGCAGGATCGACACGTCGTCGTCGATCGTCGCGGTTTCGCCCACGACCAGCCCGGTCGCATGATCGAGGAAGATGCCGCGCCCGATGCGCGCGTTCGGATTGATGTCGGTCTGGAACACGGCCGAGGAGCGACTCTGCAGATAGAGTGCGAAATCCTTGCGGCCCTTGTTCCAGAGCCAGTGCGCGAGGCGGTGCGTCTGGATCGCGTGAAAGCCTTTGAAGTAGAGCAGCGGATCGATGTAGCGGTGCGCCGCCGGATCGCGGTCGATCGTGGCCACGATGTCGGCGCGGAACGCATCGCCGATCGAGGGATCGTCCTCGAGCGCGTCGGCATAGGCCTGACGGATCAACTCGCCCGACACGTCCGCATGGTCGAGCCGCTCGGCGATGCGGTGAATGACGGCGGTCTCGAAGCGGTCGTGGTGCAGGATCGAGGAATAGATGAAGCTCGACAGCTCGGGCTCGCGCCGGGCGACCTCTTCGGCCTCCGCGCGGATGCGCGACCAGACCGGATCGACCTTGTCGAGCTGCCGAACCGACTTGAGCTGTTGCTGGGCCATGCGCGCCTCCACGCTGACGGGTCGCATTCTCTAGCACAGGTGGGGACGAGGCTTAAGGCCCTCAAGAGCAGGGCTGGCATGAGAGTAAATGATCGGATTCACCACGAAACGTGATCCTCAGGCGTTGGGCCCGAGTTTCCCGACGAAATCGAGCACCGCGTCGGAGAACAGGTCGTTCGAGTCCCCCGCCACCATGTGGCGTGCCTCGGCAACGTCGATGTATTCGGCATGCGGCACCAGCTCGAGGAATTCGCGCACATGCGCTTCCTGCACCAGTTCCGACGAGCCGCCGCGCACCAGCAACGCCGGCACGGTGATCGCTTTTGCGGCCTCGACCACCGCGGCCTCGAGCACGAGATGGTTCTGCGCGAACGAGCGCTCGCCCTGCAGCACGCGCGGGTCCCAGTGCCAGCGCCAGCGCCCGTCGGGATGCAGGCGCAGATTCTTGCGCAGGCCGTCATGCGAGCGCGGGCGCTTGCGATGCGGCAGGTAGGCCGCGACCGCGTCGGCGGCTTCGGCGACGGTGGCGAAACCCTCGCTGGAACGCTCGCGCATGAAACCCTGGATCTTGTCGACGCCGCCGCGGTCCATGCGCGGCGTGATGTCGACCAGCACGATCGCGGAAAACAGCGGTCCCTGTCCCGCCCGCTCCGACTTGCCTTCGGCGAGCAGCGACGACATGCCGCCGAGCGAAGCGCCGATGGTGATCGGACGCTTGCCGGTGCGCTGCGCGAGCGCGCGCGCGACGGCGGCTGCATCGTCGGCGAAATCCGCGAAGCCGTAATTCCCGTCCGCGACCCATTCCGAGTCGCCGTGGCCGCGCTGGTCGATCGCGTAGGCCAGCGCACCGGCGCGCGCGAGATGTTCCGCGGTGCGGCCCCAGGCGTGGCGCGTCTGCCCGCCGCCATGCAGCAGCATCACCGGCTGGCCGGCATCGCCGAACACGTCGGCGACCAGCGTGTTGCCGGCTGCGCCCTTCAGCATGGCAGTGGACGGTTGGATATGCTTCATTTTTTCTTGCGCATGATCTTGTCCGAAAACCGGTTCCCACTTTTCGGGATCATGCGCCGCGCTCTTTCAGAAACGCGAGCACGCCCGCTTTGTAGAGACGATCGCCGACCGCGACCATGTGATCGCGCCCGGTGATGTCGAGCCCGCGTCCATTCGGAAACAGCGCCGCGAGCTCATGCGGCGAGCCCGCGATGTCGTCCCTGGTGCCGGCCGCGACCAGGGTCGGCGCCTGCACCGATGCGAGGTCCCCGCGCGCAAGCGCCTGGCGCGAGCCGCGCAGGCAGGCGGCGAGCGCGCGCAAGTCGGATTTGGTCTGTTCGGCGAACAGGCGGAACGCCTTGCCCATCGGGTCGGTCACGTCGGCGATCGACGGCGCTTCGAGCGCGCGTGCGACGTCTCGGTGCAACCCCGCGACCTCGACCAGCTTGATGCCGACGCCGCCCAAAATCAGCGAACGCACGCTTTCGGGATGGCGCGCGGCGAGCACCGCCGAGATGCGCGCGCCGAGCGAATAGCCCATCACGTCGGCATGTTTCAGGCCGAGATGTGCGATCAGCGCGGCGACGTCGCCGGCCATCAGGTCGGTGTGATAGTCGGCCGGATCGTACAGCTTGGCGGACTGGCCATGCCCGCGATTGTCGAGCGCGATTACGCGGCGGTTGTCGCGCATCAGCGTCGAGACCCAGCCGGGCTGCACCCAGTTCACCTCTTTGTTGGAGGCAAAACCGTGCACCAGGACGATCGGGTCGCCCGCGCCTTCGTCGAGATAGACGATCTCGACGCCGTCATGTGTGAAGCTTGGCATTGATACCGCAGCGTTGAAGACGCCGCCGTTTAAGCAGGCTGCGCAGTGCTTGCCAAGTTGGGGCGCCTTCGCATGCGGCGGCGCTCGCAATGGCGCAGGGTCATGCGCTCCGCGGTGCGTTTGCAGGCGGCGGCGAACGCCAGGAGGTTGAACAGCGCCCAGAAGATCCACGACGCGAGCGTGAACAGCGAACTGGTCAGCATGATCGCGCCGCGCCCGAGCACCTTGACGATCGCGCGTGTCTTGGTGCCCTTCGCGGCCGCGAGCGTTGCAAGCTTGGCCACGTCCTTCGGATGCTCGGCGATCTTCAGGCCCTGCAGCGCGCCGCGCACGCTGGTGCGCGACTGCACCGTGCCGAGATCGCTGACGAACTTGACTAGGTTCTCGCGCTTCTCGACTTTCAGCAGCCGCAGCAGCGGCGCGCCGATATGCCCGCCGCGGCGCGCGGCCTTTGCGACGGTGAGGCCCGCGCGCGCGGGCGCCGCGAGGCCCGCGCTCGCATACATGCCGGCCGTGACCGCAATGCCGGTGCCGGCGAGGCCGAGCACGAGATAGTCGACGTCGTCTCCGCGCAAACCGCGCCAGCCCTCGCGCACCACGTCGCGCACGTCACCGAACACGAACAGGTCGCCGGTCAGCATGCCGGCCGCGCTCGCGACATCTTCCGGCTTTCCGGTGACGAAGCCGCGCGCAAAGCTTGCCGCCCGGCTCGACGGCCGCGCGGCGTCCTGTTCGGCGGAGTCGACTCGTGCGACCAGCGCAGGCGCGATCGCGACGCCGCGTTCCGCCGCAAGCTCGACGAAGCTGCGCGCCAGTTCGATGTCGCCTTCGGTCAGCGCCGCGTTGATCTCGCGCGCCGCGACTGCGGCGTCGAATTGCTTGTCGAGCGCGAGTTCCGCAAGCCGAACCGGATCGTCGGCCGCCGCCAGCGTTCGCGCCGCATCGACCCCACCCGGGAGGGTGAAAACGCCCAGCGCGGCGAGCCACACGGCGGCACCGAGCGATAACGTGATGGCAAGGCGCGTGAACAAGTCTGTTTCCTCAGCGGCGCCTCATCTAGGGAGAGATTGCGGCGGGATGGCGGCTCCGCGGAACTGCGTTTGGATCGGCGGCCAACTTGGATAATGTGGGCGGAACAGCAGGAGGGACGCATGGCGGACGCAATCAACTTTCCCGGCACGGTCGAATGGTCGGGCGAAAACCCCGGCATCTCGCTGAAGGAGGCGCCGGACGGGCCGTTCGTCGCGCTCGCGAGCTTCTTTCGCGTCGTGCTCTCCCCGCACGGGCGCGGCCACGCGCTGGTGCTGATGCAGGCGCCGCAGGACGCGAAGGGGGCAAACGTGTGCTTCCACGACAACGAGGCGCTGGCGCGCTACCTGGTGCGCGATTTCGTCTCGCACTTCGGCGCGTGGAAGGGCCTCCCGGGCCTGCAGGGCCTCAGCTACCGCAAGCTCGACAGCGTCGCGGCCTCGGGCGATCCGGCGAGCAGCTACAGCGAAACCGTCAAGGCCGGCGACGTCACGGCGGAACTCACCTGGAGCGGGCTCGGCACGCCGTTCTGTTTCGCGCTCCCGCCGGACAAATCGGCCACCGGCAAGCATTCGATGCCGAGCCTGTTCGTTCCGTGCCAGAACGCGACGATCAGCGTCAACGGCAAGACGCTGTCCGGCAAGCCGGCGCCGCGCGAGATGGCGGGGCACAAGTTCTCGACCGCGATGCTGGCGTTTTCGGAGACGTGGATCAGGGCGTAACGCCGGCCCTCATCCTGAGGCGCCCGCGCGAAGCGCGGGCCTCGAAGGATGGCGGCAACACCGAACGTGGGCCATCCTTCGAGACACCCGCAACGCTTATGCGTTGCGGGTTCCTCAGGATGAGGTCCTGCACTACTTCTTCAGCCGGTACCCGGTCTTGAAGATCCACCACACCGCTGTGAGGCACGCGGCGAGGAACACCAGCGTCATCGTCAGGCTGACGCCGACCCCGACATCAGCGCTGCCGTAAAAACTCCAGCGGAAACCGCTGACCAGATAGACCACCGGATTGAACAGCGAGATCGTCTGCCACACCGGCGGCAGCACGCTGATCGAATAGAAGCTGCCGCCGAGGAACGTCAGCGGCGTGATGATCAGCAGCGGGATCACCTGCAGCTTCTCGAATCCGTCGGCCCATATGCCGATGATGAAGCCGAACAGGCTGAAGGTCACCGCGGTGAGCACGAGAAACGCCGCCATCCAGAGCGGATGCTCGATGCGCAGCGGAACGAACAGCCCGGCGGTCGCCAGGATGATGAGGCCGAGGATGATCGACTTGGTCGCCGCGGCGCCGACGTAGCCGAGCACGATCTCGATATAGGAGACCGGCGCGGACAATATCTCGAAGATCGTCCCGGTGAATTTCGGAAAATAGATGCCGAACGAGGCATTCATCGTGCTCTGCGTCAGCAGGGTCAGCATGATCAGGCCGGGCACGATGAAGGCGCCGTAGCTTACCCCCTCGATCTCCGGGATGCGCGAACCGATCGCGGCGCCGAACACCACGAAATAGAGCGAGGTCGAGATCACCGGCGAGACGATGCTCTGCCAGATGGTGCGCGCGGTGCGCGCCATCTCGAACCGGTATATCGCGGCTGCCGCGCGCCAGTTCATGACCTGGTTCATGACTCGGCCCTCACCAGGCCGATGAAGATGTCTTCGAGCGAGCTTTGCGTGGTTTCGAGATCGCGGAAGCGAATGTCGGCGGCGCTCAGCGCGGCGAGCAGCCGCGTGATGCCGGTGCGCTCGGCCTGCGTGTCGTAGGTGTAGGTGAGATCGCGTCCACCTTCGGACAGGGAGAGGTTGAACGCCGACAGCGTCTCGGGGATCGCGGCGAGCGGCTGCGACAGATGCAAGGTGAGCTGCTTCTTGCCGAGCTTGCGCATCAGCTCGGCCTTCTCCTCGACCAGAATGAGCTCGCCCTTGTTGATGACGCCGACCCGATCCGCCATCTCCTCGGCTTCCTCGATGTAGTGCGTGGTGAGGATGATGGTGACGCCCGAGGCGCGCAGCGCGCGCACCACCTGCCACATGTCCTTGCGCAGCTCGACGTCGACGCCGGCGGTCGGCTCGTCGAGGAACAGGATGCGCGGCTCGTGCGCCAGCGCCTTGGCGATCAGCACGCGTCGCTTCATGCCGCCGGACAGCGTGATGATCTGGCTGTCCTTCTTGTCCCAGAGCGAAAGCTCCTTGAGCACCTTCTCGACGACGGCCGGGTTCTTCGGCTTGCCGAACAGGCCGCGCGAAAAACTCGTCGTCGCCCACACGGTCTCGAATGCGTCGGTGTGCAGCTCCTGCGGCACAAGGCCGATCAGGTCGCGCGCGGAGCGGAAGTCGCGCACATGATCGTGGCCGTCGATCGTCACCGTGCCGGCGGACGCATTGGCGATGCCGCAGACGATGTTGATCAGCGTGGTCTTGCCGGCGCCGTTCGGCCCGAGCAGCGCGAAAATCTCGCCGCGGCGGATTTCCAGGTCGACGCTCTTGAGGGCCTGGAAGCCGGTCGCGTAGGTTTTGGAGAGATTCTTGACGGAAATGACGGGCTGCATCGGACGGCCACGTAGGGATTCACAGCGCGGTTTATAAGCCGCCGGTGGCCGGATACACTTCAATGTTTCTGATCGTTGCGGATGGGTGACACCTTGGAAGACGTGCGCGGCGAGATCGCGAAGCTCGAGCAGCGGATCGAGCGGCTCTCCGAATCGCTCGAGCGCTGCCGCAAGGTCGCGGTCGCGGCGAAAATGGCCATCGGGCTCGGCGCGGTGCTACTGGCGGCGCTGATCTTCGGCCTCGTGCGGACGGACGTGCTGTTGCTGATGATCTCCGCGATCCTGCTGCTCGGCGGCATCGTGCTGTCGGGTTCGAATTCGCGCACCGCCGACGAGTTCGCCGCCGGCATCACCGAGGCCGAGCGCCTGCGCGCCGCGCTGATCGGCGAGATCGACCTTACGCTGGTGCCGGAGCCGACACGGCTCTTGCACTGATCGCGCGCATGAGCACGGCCGCAATCGCAATGGCGCAATAGGCGGCGACGCCAGCGAGCGAGTAGCCGGAGAGCTTCGTGCCGCCCGCGACGGTCTGCAGCGCGATCAGGAATACCGGACCGAGCGCGAGCAGCACGCGCACGGTGAGCGGGTTCGCGCGCTTCACGCCGATCTGGTTGAAATAGATCGGCACCGCCATGAACAGGAACGCGGCGGGCACGAGCGCAAGCCAGGTGGCTGGCGCGACGGCCGCGGCGCGGGCATCCGGCATGAACGACAGCGCAACAACGGCCGCGGCGAGCACGCCGAGGAAGCGCGTCGCCACCACCGCCGCGGCACTGGCGCCATCATCGTGCAGGCGCTTGGCATAGAGCGTCGCGAGCGTGATCGTGACGCCCGAGCCTGCCGCAAACGTACAGCCGGTCAGCGCGACCGTGCCACCCTCGCCGGCCGACAGGCCGAGCAAGGCCACCGCGACCAGCCCGACCAGACAGAGCGCCATCGCGGCCTGACACGCCGTCTCGATCGCGGTCATCCGTCCGGCATCGACGATGCGCCAGCCGATCGCGCCCATCGCCATGATGGTGAGCGGGCCGAGGCCGGCATGCAGCACGTTGGCGATGGCCGGCTCGAGGAAGCGCAGCGACTGGAAGTACTGCAGCCACGCAACCGCCGTGAACAGGTTCATCAGCAGGAAGGCGCGCCAGTCGGTGAACACCACGCGCAGGGTGCGCTCGCGTTCGCACAGCGCGACCAGCAGGAACGCCGCCGTGCAGGTCGAGAACGCGATCAGCGCCACGGCGAAGAACGGCGCCGACCGCAGTGCGTCGGCGAAGAACACGTCGCGGAACGCCGAGAGCACGACGAAGGCGAGGACGAAGGCTGGACCGGTCATCGCGGCAGAGGACCGCGAGTCCCTGCGGCAAGCCACCCGATTCCCGGACCCTAGGCACCCGCCCGCCGCGCCGCTATGGTGCGGCCAGATTCCATATTGAGAGACCGCAATGACCGACCACGTCGTTCCGCATTTCCACAACGATCCGGGCGCTTCCGTCATCGAGATCGGCGCCAAGGAATTCATGTGCATCGGCGCGACGCCGCCTCACGATCATCCGCACGTGTTCTGCGACATGGGCGGCGACAACGAATTCATCTGCTCCTATTGCTCGACGCTCTACCGCTACAATCCGACGCTGCACGGCCATGAGGCGCGTCCGGCGGAGTGCGCCTGGAAGGTCGAGGCGCCCGCGCTCTAGCTTCTGTAAGCTGGGCCGGTCATGGCCCGTTCCCGCACCATCGTCATCGCAGGCGCCGGGATCGGCGGGCTGACCGCGGCGCTCGCGCTGACGCGCGCGGGCTTCCGCGCCGTGGTGCTGGAGCAGGCCGCACGGCTGGAAGAGACCGGCGCCGGCATCCAGCTTTCCCCCAACGCGACGCGCGTGCTGTTCGACCTTGGCCTCGGCGAACGGCTGCGCCCGCTCGCCGTCGCTCCCGAAGCGATCCGGGTCGTGAACGGCGCCTCGGGCCGCGACATCGTGCGCGTGCCGCTTGGGCTCACGGCCGCGCAGCGCTACGGCGCGCCCTATTGGGTGATCCATCGCGCCGACCTGCAGGCCGTGCTGGCGATCACGATCGCGGAAAGTCCGGACGTCATGCTGCGGCTGGGCACGCGGGTAGACGACTTCGCGGTGCACCAGCACGGCGTCACCGTCGAGGCACGCGGCGCGCAGGGACTGCGTGACGAACAGGGCATCGCGCTGATCGGCGCCGACGGGCTGTGGTCGACGCTGCGCACGCGGCTCGGCGAGCGCCGCTCGCCGCATTTCGCCCACCGCACCGCGTGGCGCGCGGTCGTGCCGGCGGCGGGATTGACGGATGAGTTCCGCGAGAGCGTCACCGGTCTGTGGCTCGGGCGCGACGCGCATCTCGTGCACTATCCGGTGAAGGGCGGCCGCGAGATCAACATCGTGGCGATCGTGCGCGACGACTGGCACGAGCCGGGCTGGAGCGCGCCCGGCCAGCAGGGAGAGCTTGCCGCGCGCTTCGCGGGGTTCGCCCCGCAGGCGCGCGCGCTGATCGCCATGCCCGACCGCTGGCAGAAATGGGCGCTGTTCGATCGGCCGCCGGGCCGCCCGCGCACGAGGGACCCCGTCACGCTCATCGGCGATGCCGCCCATCCGATGCTGCCGTTCCTGGCGCAGGGCGGCGCGATGGCGATCGAGGACGCGGCGGTGCTCGCAAGCTGCCTCGGCCGCGACGAGGATGTTGTCCGCGCGCTACGCACGTACGAGCGCACCCGCCGCACCCGTGTGGCACGCGCCCAACGCGAGGCGCGGCGCAATTCGTGGCGCTATCACCTCGCCGGGCCACTCGGATTCGTCCGCAACGCCGCGCTCGGCGCGTTGGGCGGCGAAAACCTCTTGCGCCGCTACGATTGGCTGTATGGTTGGCGCCAAGAAAAATAGAGCATGATCCGAAAAGTGGATACCGGTTCTCGCAAAAGATCATGCTCAACGAAACGAATCGAGGAAACGCATGTTCGAGACGACCATCGCCGGCAGCCTGCCGAAGCCCTCCTGGCTCGCCGAGCCGAACAAGCTGTGGCCACAGTGGCGCGCCCAAGGGGATGAACTCGCCGCCGCCAAGGCCGATGCGACGCTGCTCGCGCTGAAGGAGCAGGAGGACGCCGGCATCGATGTCGTGACCGACGGCGAGATGTCGCGTCAACATTTCGTGCACGGCTTCCTCGAAATCGTCGACGGTATCGACTTCGCGCACAAGGTCGAGATGGGCATCCGCGCCGACCGCTACAAGGCGATGGTGCCGCAGGTGGTCGGCGAGTTGCGCCTGAACGGCCGCGTGCACGCGACCGAGGCGAGGCTCGCGCGCGCGCATACGAAAAAGAAACTGAAGATGACCATGCCGGGTCCGATGACCATCGTCGACACCATCGCGGACCGCCATTACGGCGACCGCGTGAAGATGGCGATGGCGTTTGCCGCGTTGCTGAATCAGGAAGCGCGCGCGCTGCAGGCCGACGGCGTCGACGTGATCCAGTTCGATGAACCGGCGTTCAACGTCTACATGGACGAGGTCGCGGGTTGGGGCATCGAGGCGCTGCATGCGGCGATCGAGGGCGTGACCTGCACCACCGCCGTGCACATCTGCTACGGCTACGGCATCAAGGCCAATGTCGACTGGAAGGCGACGCTCGGCAGCGAGTGGCGTCAGTATGAGAAGATTTTTCCGGCGCTGGCGAAAAGCCGCCTCAGTCAGGTCTCGCTCGAGTGCCGCGACTCGAAAGTGCCGATGGATCTGCTCAAGCTGCTCGACGGAAAGGACGTGCAGGTCGGCGTGATCGACGTGGCAAGCAACGATGTCGAGAGCGCGGAGGATGTGGCGGCGGTGATCGGCGAGGCGATGAAATACGTCGCCAGGGACAAGATCATCCCGAGCACCAATTGCGGCATGGCGCCGATGCGGCGCGACATCGCGGTGGCCAAGCTGAAGGCGCTGGGCGATGGGGCGAGGCTGGCGCGGGAGAGGTTTGGTTAGCCGTCATCCCGGGGCCGGCCGCAGGCCGGAGCCCGGGATCCATAACCACGGCTGTGTCCGCAAGGCTCGGTCGTCGTGCAATTTCCCCGGTTCTGTGGTTATGGATTCCGGGCCCGCGGGCTGCGCCCGCGTCCCGGACTGACATCATGCTCGCCAACGCATCGTCCTCCCTCCCCTCGCCCTATTTCCGCGAGGAG
>Ga0207683_10005388_pt1 | contig 10966 bp, 12 predicted proteins | sample KBSM73metaG_FD_184333 | JGI IMG/M metagenome (GOLD analysis project Ga0207683, IMG submission 184333) | Miscanthus rhizosphere microbial communities from Kellogg Biological Station, Michigan, USA - KBS M7-3 metaG (SPAdes) (version 2) | ecosystem: Host-associated > Plants > Roots > Rhizosphere >...
CTCGAGTTGGTTCGCGTGGTACAGCACGGAGGCTTCGGCCGTCCGTGCCCCGCGCGCGTCGTGATGGACCGCGATCGCATGGAGCAGGTCCGGACGCACGCTTGCATCAAGCGCCTCCGCCCGCTCCTCGACGAGCCGCAGGCTGAGGTGGACGTGCCCGAGGAGGCGCCCCTCCTCGGTGACGCGGAACGTCGGCCCGCGCTCCAGCTCGCGCGTGCGGCCGACATCGTGTAGCAACGCCGCCGCGAGGAGGAGATCGGCGCGCAGCCGCGGGTGCAGCTGCGCCGCTTCCCGGCACAACGTCGCCACGCCGACCGTGTGCTCGAGCAGCCCGCCCGCGTAGGTGTGATGCGTCTCCGCCGCCGGCAGCGCTCGGAGCAGCGCACGCAGGGGCTCGTCAATCATGAAGCGTCCGACCGTCGCACGCAGGCCCGGATGCGCGATCTCGGCGGCCAGGAACTCGAGGAAGCCGTCCAGCTCTGATGCATCCCGGCGCAGGGCCGGCGCGAGCGAGGCCGGATCGGTCTCCGCCGCCGACTCCAGGGAGCGCACCTCGAGCTGCAGCCGGTCGCGGAACTTCTCCACCCGCCCCAGCACGCGAACCGCGTCGCCCTCGCCGAAGCGCGAGTCGAGCAGGTCTACGTCCGACCACACGCGGGCCTCGATCCGCCCGCTCGGGTCGACGAGCTCGAGCGCGAGGTACGCCGACCCGCCGCGCGTCCGCCGCCGCTCCTTCTTCGCGACCGCGTAGACGCCCTCCACGACCCGGTCTTCGGCCAGTGATGCGATCGCGCTCACGCCGCGAGTCTAGGCCCGAGCGCGGCTGGTACGCTCGGCTCCCGTGGCCGAGGTGAAGCCGTTCCGCGCCGTCCGCTTCGCCGACCGCGCCGGCTCGCTGGAGACGCTCGTCGCCCCGCCCTACGACGTCATCTCGCCGGCCGAGCGGGCCGAGCTCGCGGCCCGCAACGAGCACAACGTCGTCCACCTGACGTTGCCCGACGACGAGGCAGAGGCCGGCCGCACGTGGCGCGCCTGGCGCGACGACGGCACGCTCGCGGACGAGCCGGAGCCGGGCTTCTGGTGGCTTGCGCAGGACTACGTCGGCCCGGACGGCATCGCGCGCACGCGCGAGGGGATCGTGGCAGCTCTGAGGGCGGAGCCGTACGAGCGCCGGGTCGTCCTCCCCCACGAGCGGACCCACCGCGGGCCGAAGGAGGGCCGGCTGCGGCTCATGCGCGAGGTCCAGGCGCAGCTCGAGCCGCTCTTCTTCCTCTACGAGGGTGCCGCGCCCGCAACCCGGCCCGACCGTGCCCCGGACCTCGAGGTCGAGGGCGCGCGGCTCTGGCGCCTTCCGCCCGATGGGATCGAGGAGGCGTTCGCCGACCGGCAGCTGCTGATCGCCGACGGTCACCACCGCTACGAGACCACGCTCGCGTACGGCGACGGAACCGAAGTGCTCGCCGTGCTCGTCGGCCTCGACGACCCGGGCCTGATGATCTTCCCGACCCACCGCGTCTTCGAGCGCGAGCCGGCGGAGCGCCTGCCGACGGAGGAACACCTCGCCGACGCCGCCTCGGCACGGGCGGCGCTCGAGAGCGTCCCGTCCGACCGCGCCGCCGCGTTGCTCTACCGCGACGGCGGCTTCGAGCTGAGCGTCGACGGGAACGAGCTCGACGTGCAGCTCGTCGACCGGCTCGGCCACGAGGGAATCAGCTACACGCCCGACTGGGACGAGGCCGTGCGTGCGGTGGACGAGGGCCAGGCGGAGGTCGCCGTGTTGATGCGGCCGACGCGGATCGAGGACGTCTTCGCCGTGGCGCAGCGAGGCGAGACGATGCCGCAGAAGAGCACCTACTTCTATCCGAAGCTCGTCTCCGGGCTGCTGTTCCTACCTCTGGCGTGACCGACTGGCTCGCCGTCTGCCGGGAGGCGGTCGAGGACGTCCGCGGCGTGCTCGTCGAGCTGCCGACGCGCGCCGAGCGCGAGCCGGTCGTCGGCGAGGGCGAGGGCGGTGACGAGACGACGGCGGTGGACGCCGCGGCCGAGAGCGTGATCCTCGCGCGGCTGAAGCCGATCGAGGGCACCACGATCGTCTCGGAAGAAGTGGGCATCCTCGGCAACGGCCCGACAAGGATCGTCGTCGACCCGATCGACGGCTCGCTGAACGCCAAGCGCGGGATCCCCTTCTTCTCCGTCTCGATCGCGGTCGCCGAGGGCGAGACGATGGCCGACGTCGTCTTCGGCTACGTCTACGACTTCGGCAGCAGCGAGGAGTGGGTCGCCGAGCGGGGCGGTGGCGTGCGGCTGAACGGCGCGCCGCTCGACGGGACGCGGCCGAAGGAGCAGATCGAGATCCTCTCGTTCGAAGCGACCCTCACGTCGAGCATCGCCGAGAAGGCGGCCGCGATGGTCGGCCTCGCCTACCGCCTGCGTGTGATGGGGTCGCTCGCGCTCTCGCTGTGCCACCTCTCCGCCGGTCGCGTGGACGCCGTTTGCTCGCTGAAGGCCGCGCGCGCCGTCGACATCGCGGCCGCCCAGCTGCTCGTCCGGGAGCAGGGCCTGGCGATGGAGCTTCCGGAGGCGCCGCCGTTCGGCGCCGCGCCGCTGGATCTCGAGGGCCGCTCCCGCGTCGTCGCGGCGGCGACGCCCGAGGTCTGCGAGCGCCTCATCGCCGCCCTGCGGTGAGCCGGATTCGCATCGGCTGTTCCGGCTGGAACTACCAGCACTGGCGCAACGGCGTCTTCTACCCGCCGCGGCTGCCGCCTCGCCGCTGGCTCGACTTCTACGCCGGGCGCTTTGACACGGTCGAGGTCAACTCGACCTTCTACCGGCTGCCGCGAGAGAGCGCGGTCGCGAACTGGGTGCGCGAGAGCCCGCCCGGGTTTGTCCTCTCGGTGAAGATGAGCCGCTACGCGACGCACATCAAGCGGCTGCGCGACCTCGCGCCCAGCATCGCGCTCTTCTACGAGCGGATCCGGCCGCTGCTCGGGTCGCCGAAGCTCGGGCCCGTGCTCTGGCAGCTGCCGCCGGACTTCCGGCGCGACGACGACCGCCTCGCGACCGCCCTGGCGCAGCTCCCGTCCGGCCGCCATTGCTTCGAGTTCCGGCACGAGAGCTGGTTCGTCGAACCGGTGTACGCGCTGCTGCGTGAGCACGGCGTCGCGCTCGTGATCGGCGACGACCCGCGCCGGCCGTTTCAAGAGCACGCCCTGACGACCAACTGGACGTTCGTCCGCTTCCACGCGGGCACGCGAGGGCGCAACGGGAACTACTCGCAGACCGAGCTCGAGGAATGGGCGCGCCGGATCGAGGACTGGGCCCGCGCCGGCGACGTCTATGCGTACTTCAACAACGACCGAGACGGCTTCGCGGTGCGAAACGGCGCCACGCTGCAGCGGCTGCTCGGAGTCGGGCCGTACAGCCCTTAGGGAGTAACCGGCACGAGCGTGCCGCCGAGCTGGTCGAGCACCCAGAGCGTCGAGCCCACGACAGCGAGTCCCGTGGCTGCCCCCCTCGACGGACGGCTTCGGGCCTAGGTCCTCCGCTACGCTCAGTCGCAGGATGGAACCTTCGCGCGAAGCGATCCTGAAGGCGCTCGAGCAGGTGATCGACCCCGAGTTGAAGCGCAACGTGGTCGAGCTCGACATGGTGCGCGGCGTCCGCGTCGACGGCGGTGACGTCACGGTCGGGATCGCCCTCACCGTGGCCGGCTGCCCGCTGCGCTCGAGCTTCGAGCAGCAGGTGGCCCAGGCACTCGCGCCGGTCGACGGCGTGCAGCGGGTCTCGCTCGAGTTCGGCGTGATGACCCCGGACGAGCGGAGCGCCCTGACGGCCCGCCTGCGCGGCACGGTGACCGAGCGCACGAAGGGCATCCAGCTCGACCGCTCGACGCGCGTGATCGCGGTCGCGAGCGGCAAGGGCGGCGTCGGCAAGTCGACCCTGAGCGCGAACCTCGCGGCGGCCTTCGACGGCCTCGGCCAGCGCACGGGCATCCTCGACGCCGATGTCTACGGCCACTCGATCCCGCACCTGCTCGGGATCCGTCAGAAGCCGGTCGCGGTCGACCGCATGATCGTCCCGCCGGTGCGCGGCGACCTGAAGCTGATGTCGATCGGCTTCTTCCTCGACGGCAACGAGCCGGTGATGTGGCGCGGGCCGATGCTGCACCGGGCGCTCGAGCAGTTCCTCACCGACGTGCACTGGGGCGAGCTGGACACCCTCGTCGTCGACATGCCGCCGGGCACGGGCGACGTCTCGATCTCACTCGGCCAGCTGCTCCCGCGCGCAGAGGCGGTGATCGTGACGACGCCGCAGCCGCTCGCACAGGAGGTTGCCGCGCGCGCCGCGCTGATGGCCCGCAAGACCAACATGCGCCTGCTCGGCGTGATCGAGAACATGAGCGGCGATGCCTTCGGCAGCGGAGGCGGTCAAACGCTTGCCGAGGAGCTCGAGGTACCGCTACTCGGCACCGTGCCGCTCGACGCGAGGCTGCGGGAAGCAGGCGACGAGGGCGTGCCGATCGTCGAGCGGGATCCGGGCTCCGAGCCGGCGCGCGCGATCACGGCGCTGGCCGAGGCGATCGTCGCGACCAAGCGCGAGCAGGGCGTCGGGATCGTGAAGTCTTTGCCGGTTCTGTCCTAGAAGTACTGCGTCCGCTTCAGGAAGGCGCGCAGCCGACGTTCGTACTCCGCCGGCGTCAGGTCGCCGTGCACGCGGCCGGTCTTCGAGAGGCTCGCGATCGACTGGAGCCCGACCGTGCAGTGCCCGAGCATGCACTGGTCGGCGGCCCAGGCGGCCATCATGCCCTGGTTGTTCGCCTTCGTCCGGCCGCGAGCCATCGCCTCGTGCCAGAGCGAGGCGGAGTCGCGCTTGATCTCCGACGCGTACGACTTGGTCACGACAATCAGCTTCCCTGCGCGGTAGGCGAGGATCCGCACCGGCCAGCGCGAGTCGGCGAAGCTCGAGAACGCGTACGAGAAGCGGTCGTCGCGGGTGACGAGCTCCAGGCGCCCGTCGTGGTCGAGGTCGGCGAGGACGTAGTTCACGTTGCCCCAGACGTGCACGAGCGGCCGGTAGTGCTGCGTCGCGCTGTCGTAGCGGTAGATCTGCGTGTACCAGCAGCAGTGGGCGCCGCCCCAGTAGAGGTCGAGCACGACCTCGGGCTCGCCGTCGCCGTCGAGGTCGGTCAGCGAGACGGAGCGCTTGTGGGAGAAGAACCCGGCCGGTTGCGCGTTCGCGGTACCGCCGCTCTCCGGTGGTCGGCGCAGGTAGGCCGAGAACCGCGTCGCCCCCTCACGTTTGATCGCGATGTGCTGCCCCGAGAAGCGGAACTTGGCCGGGTCCCACGAGTAGCTGAAGACGGCCTGGACCGTGCCGGTCTGCGCCCGTTCCACGTGCGGCCTGGGCGCTGCGGCGGCGCTCGTCACGAAGACGGCGCCGAGCGCGACGGCGAGCGCTGCGACCCCCTTCACCCAGCCGTTATAGCCGCGAACGCCGAAGGGCGCCAGACGGCGCCCTCCAGGTGCTCCAGCGGACCCCGGGGCTTCGTTACGAGGCCCCCGCTGAAACCAGAGACTTAGACGCCGGTCACCCTGCGGAAGGCTGTGCCGCTCCGTAAGGATTTCGTGAAGATGGACGAACGGGAGGCATTCGAGACGCTGCGCGGCCTCGGCTTCGAGGAGCCCGAGGCGAAGATGCTGACCGCGCACTTCGTCGACGCCGAGCGGCGGGGCAAGACCGGCCACGGCTTCTCGCGGGTCGAGTGGCTGGCGACCAGGCCGTTCGAGCTCGACCCGTCGGCCCGGCCGCGGCGCGTCGTCCAGGAGCCGGGCTACGAGCGCTGGGACGGGAACGGCGCGCTCGGCTACCTGACGCTTGCGGCCGTCGTCGAGGCGCAGCTCGCAGAGCCGCCGGCCCAAGCGCGCGTGGTCGTGGCCCAGCGCTGCTTCCCGACCGGAATGCTCGGCTACTGGGCGCGCAAGCTCGCCGAGGGCGGTCTCGTGGCGGCACTGACGGCGACCTCGCCGCCGCGGCTCGGCCACCCGGACGGCGGGCCGAAGCTGGCCGGGACGAACCCGCTGGCGATCGCGATCCCCGCGTCCGAGGGCGACCCGCTCGTCAGCGACGTGTCGATGGGCCAGGTCACCTACGGCGCGGTGCTCGCGGGCGAGGCGTCTGCAGAAGAGCTTGTGCCCTTCGGCGGCGAGCAGGCGCACAAGGCGTTCGCGCTCGCGATCGGGCTGCAGCTGCTCGTGGATGCGCTCGTCGCGGAGCCGGGCTTCGGAGCCGTGCTGCTGGTGGCGCGGCCGGAAGCCGACCCGCTGCCGTCGTTACGCGGTCGAGCCGCCGGCGTCCGTCTGCCCGGTCAACGCTAGGAAACGGGGGTCGTCCTTGACCGAGTCGAAGTCGGAGTCGTCGGGCGCGTACTTGGCCACGACCTCCTCGTTGATCTCCGCTGCCCGGGCGAGGTTCTCGAGCGCCGCGCCGCGATTGCCGAGCCGGGCCTCGGCGCACGCCAGGTTGTAGTAGCCCTGCCACGCGTCGGGATACGCCTCGATCCCGGCCTCGAACTCTCGGCGCGCCGCCTGCTCCTGGCCCTGCGTGAGCAGCGACATTCCCGCGAACGTCCACTCCCAGCCGGAAGGCTTGAAGACCTCGCCGGGCTTCGCGCCGATGCCGAGCACGGTCGTGTTCGGCTCCTCGGCGAACGCCTCGCGCAACGTCCCGGAGACGCAGTGGACGAGCGTGCCGGCCGGCGCGTCGTGAGGCTCGCCGTCGAGCACGAACCGGGCGTGCCCGCTGACGACGACGTAGAGCTCCTCGTGGCCGTTCTCCTCTTCGCGGTGGGCCTCGACCAGGCGCTGCCCGGCTTCCTCGGCCGTGTACGCGTTGACGCCGAAGGCCTGGATGTCGAAGTGCCGCCGGACCGGGCGCCACGTGAGCCCGTCCTGCCCCTCGATCGGGTAGAGCTCGAGCTCGTCGATCCTGGCGACGCGGTCGCTCACGTCTGCCTCCTCAGCTCCTCGAGCACGACCGGATCGATGCGGTCGACGCCGTCGACGCGCTCCTCGAGGTTCTCGGCCCCGGCCCACGTGAAGAATGCGTCGGCGAGGCTGCCGTCGTAGCCAAGCTTGCCGAGCCGCTGTTTGAGCTCTCGGGCAAGCTCGTCGTCCACGTCCAGCCACTGGTCGCGCGGCGTCTTGCCGAAGATCGCCTGGTGCATCGCGTAGATGCGGCGCAGCTCCTCGAGCGGCCGCCGATGCTCGTCGACGCGCAGGTCGACCACCTCGTCCGAGAGGCCCGCGTAGCCGCCGTCGAGCTCCACGACGATGAGCGCCGAGGACTGCTGCCCGCGCCGGTCGCCGCCCGCGGCCTGCGCCGCGTCGAGGCAGTCGAGCAGGCGCTCCGCCAGCGGCTGGCCGGCCGAGCTCTCGAAGCTGTCGACGATCGCGTCGACAGTCGCCTGCGAGACGAGGATGTTCCCCTGCGCCGCGTAGCACGGCCCGGTGCGCCCGCCGGCCCAGTCCATGCACTGCGCACCCGTGAAGGTCGAGCTGCCGCCCTTCGCGTCGACAACTCCGAGCTGCCGGTGGTCGCGGCCGTCGTCGGCAGCGGTCAGCCGGTCGACGACCTCCTGGGCGCTCGCGCCCTCTCGCAGCAGCGCCAGCCCGTCGGGCCCGTAGCGCGCGTTCGCGTAGGACTGCGTCGCGATCGCGCCGGCCTGCGGCTCCGCCCACGGGACGACCGAGCCGACGCCGAGGAACTTCGACTGCGTCGCGACGCCCCACTGTCCCGCCTCGAGGTCGCAGGCGACGATCGAGTAGGTGGCTACGACCGGGTTAGCCGTAGGTCAGCTCCGTCAGGTCGAGCTCGACCAGGTCGCGCCGATCGGGCGGGACGAGCACCGAGGCGACCTCCGGCCGCGCTAGCGCGGCCTTGACGGCCTCGGCCGACGCGGCGCGCACTACGACCGGACGCCCCTGCGCGTGCGCGTCCTTGAGCGCCCTCTCCTCCGAGACGTCGTCGAGCACGAGCGCGCCCTCGACGTCGAGCTCGCCTTCGACCGCGATCTCGGGCACGAGCCGGCCGGTCGCGCCGAACCAACGCTCTCTCAAACGGTCGTCGTCTCCCCGGGCTGCAGGTCGATCACGTCGACGCCCGGCGCGTGCTGGCGCAGCTCGTCCGGGGTGCCGGCGAGCACGGGGAAGGTTCCGTAGTGGCAGGGAATGCAGCGCTTCGTGCCAAGGAGCTCGAGCGCGACGCCTGCCTCGCGCGGATCCATCGTGAAGTAGCCGCCGATCGGCAGCACGGCCACGTCCGGCGAGTAGATGCGCCCGATCAGCTGCATGTCGCCGAAGACGCAGGTGTCGCCCGCGAAGTAGATCGCCTTGCCGTTCGAGAACGTCAGCACGAGCCCCGTGCACTCGCCCGCGTAGGTCCCGTCGGGCGTCGCGTTCGAATGGAAGGCGTTCACGAGCGTGAACTTGACCCCGCCGGCCTCGACCGTGCCGCCCTTGTTCGGGCCCATGTCGGGCACGTCGGCGCCCTGTTGGCCGAGCCAGGCGTTCAGCTCCAGCAGCGCCACGATCTCGGGCGAGAATTTCTGGCTCAGGGCGACCGTGTCGCCGACGTGGTCGCCGTGCCCGTGCGTCAGGGCGATGACGTCCACGCGCTCGGGCTCGAGCTCCGACTCCGGGCACTTCGGGTTCCCGTTCAGGAACGGGTCGACGTAGATCCGCTTGCCCTCGGGCGAGTCGAGGCGAAAGCTGCCGTGACCCAGCCACGTCACCGACACATCGGCCATGCAGAACTCCTTTCGGACGAGTCCGGTGAGCGTAACGAAGGAGCGTTGGCGGACGCGCCGAATCCCCCTTCATGGCTCGTCGGGCGATACCCGTTGGGCTCGTGATCGCGGCAGCGGCGGCGGACGGGGCGGGGTCTCACCAGGTGGCGTTCTACGCGCTGCTCCTCGCCGTGCCGGCCGCGGCGGTCGTCGCGCTCGAGGCATTCGGGTCCGTGCTCGACGGCGCGGACGACCACCTCCACGCGCTGCTCTGGGCGATCGTGCTCGCCCTGGTCGTGCTCGGGTGCGCGGTTCGCGCCTCGGCGGTGGCCAACGGCGCGGTGCCCGCCTCGGCCCGGTCGGCGCTGCTGGCGTGCCTGGCCGTCTTCTGCGTGCAGGCCGCTGTCTCGGCCGCGCGTGAGCTCCGCGGCCGCTAGAGCCGGATTCGCGTCGAAGTCTAAAAGTGGAGCGACGCTGCCGCGTGCCTGGCCACGTCGATCAGCGGCTGCACCGCGAAGAACGAGCCGACCGTGACGACGACCGCGGCTGCGACGGCCGACTGGAGCAGGAGCTCGCGAGGCGGCGAGCCGCCCACGACCGCTGCGAGCTGCAGCTCCTCGGAGGGCCGGAAGTACATCGCGCGGATCACGCCGAGGTAGTAGTAGAGGCTGACCGCCGTCGCGACCACGCCGACGATCACGAGCCACGTCCAGCCGTGCTCGTAGGCGGCGGAGAAGACGTAGAACTTGCCGACGAAGCCGCCGGTCAGCGGGAACCCGGCAAAACCGAGCATGAAGACGGTCATCGAGCCGCCGAGCAGCGGCCGCTCCCAGCCGAAGCCGGCGAGCGAGTCCAATGTCACGGGCCGGTTCAGCTCGCGCTCGCGGGCGGCGACGACGGCGAAGGCGCCGACCGACATCGCGCAGTACGGAATCAGGTAGTAGAGGAGCGCCCGCGCGCCGATTGCGTTGTTCGACGCGATCGCGATCAGCATGAAGCCGGCATGGGAGATCGACGAGTACGCGAGCAGCCGCTTGAGGCTCGTCTGCACGAGCGCGGCCAGGTTGCCGACGGCGAGGGAGGCGCACGCGATCGCGGCGACCGCGATCGTCCAGAGTCGCGCCTCCTGCGGGAACGCGGTCACCAGGACGCGGAGCATCAGTACGAGGGCGACCGCCTTGGTCGCGGCCGACATGAACGCCGTCACGGGCGTCGGCGCGCCCTCGTAGACGTCGGGCGTCCACATGTGGAACGGCGCCGCCGAGGCCTTGAAGCCGAGCCCGCCGATCATCAGCGCCAGGCCCGCGACGAGCAGCGCGTCGTGGCTCAGGCCCTGCGCGCTCACCTGCGCGGCGATCTCGTGGAACTCGAGCCGCCCGGTCGCGCCGTAGACCAGCGCCGAGCCGAAGAGCAGCATCGCCGAGCCGAAGCCGCCGACGATCAGGTACTTGAGGCCCGCTTCGAGCGATCCGACGAGCTCGCGGTCGATCGCGCAGAGGATGTAGAGGCTGATCGAGAACCACTCGAGGCCGAGGAACAGGGTCAGCAGGGTGCTCGCGCTCGCCAGGAACGCCATGCCCGCACCGGCCCAAGCAAGCAGTGCGTAGTACTCGGCGACGTGGTCGTCGCTCATCCGCTCGCTGAAGGAGACGCCGACTGCGAGCAGGCCTGAGCCCGCCACGATCACGGTGGTGAGCGCGCCGAGGCGGTCGCGCTGGATCGCGTCGGCGATCACGCCGTGGCCGTCCGGGCTCTGCTGGTAGAGGGCGACGGCAAACGCGATCGCGGCGGCGTAGCCGAGCGCTGCGACGGTCGAGGTCACCACGCGCCGGTCGCCGCGCGGCACGAGCACGGCCGAGAGCAGGTTGACCGCGCCGGCGGCCAGGAGCGAGAGCGGCGCGGCGAGCGCGAACCAGTCGATCGGTGGTGTCGCGAGCGAGGCGATCATCGCGACCCCGCAAGCTCGATGAGCGTGCGCCCGGTCGGGAACGAGCGCTCGGTGATCGCGGCCGGCCAGGCCGAGAGGACGAGCAGGCAGAGGACCAGTGGGACGATGATCCCTAGCTCGGCCGGCCGCAGGTCGAGCGCCGCGTCGGTCACCGCCCGGCCGGGGCTCCTGTGCAGGACCGCGGAGATCAGCCGGAGCATGTACATCGCCGCAAAGACCATGGCCGCGGCGCCGAC
>Ga0207683_10005391_pt1 | contig 10963 bp, 14 predicted proteins | sample KBSM73metaG_FD_184333 | JGI IMG/M metagenome (GOLD analysis project Ga0207683, IMG submission 184333) | Miscanthus rhizosphere microbial communities from Kellogg Biological Station, Michigan, USA - KBS M7-3 metaG (SPAdes) (version 2) | ecosystem: Host-associated > Plants > Roots > Rhizosphere >...
GCACTTCAATACTTGACATTGCGGGGGCACCGTCCACGGAACAGAGGGAGGTTGTCATGGCCCGCAAGTCACAACAGGACCCGACCAAGTTTTTTTCCGTCGTCGGCGCACCGTATGTGCGTGAGCAGCATGGTCAGCATCACTTCGTCCGCGAACGCCGTACCGACGACCACCGTCCGCGAACCCTGGAGATCGGGCTCGCGTCCGCCTTTGCGGCCTTCTGCGGCTCCGCGCTTGGCGTCTCACTGTTTGCCAACGCCGGCGCGGCCAAGCTGGCCGAAGTTGCCATTAACACGGTGAAGTAGCGTCCGGCGCCTGGGCGGTTCCTGCCTGGGCGCCCACCCAACGCGGCACACCTCCGCGTCAGTCTTTTTCTTCCAGCATGTGCATTAGCTCGGGCACGTTGTTCAAAACAAAGGCGCCCCGACGCTTGGTCAACAGCCCCGCCCGCTCCAGCGCTTTCAGCTCGCGCGCCACCATCTCCCGCCGGGTGCTCACCCGCGCCGCGATATCGGAATGCACCGGCGGCGGCGACACCACGGCCTTCCGCTTGTCGGTTGGATCGGGCCGCGACCGCCGCAACAGCTCTGCATAGATGCGGTTTTTGACGTGCATCGAGCTGAATTCGTTGACCCGCTGATCCAGCGTTCGGATGCGGGTGACGAGCTGCCGGAGCAATTGCTCGCTGACGTCGGGATATTGGTGGATGATCTCGCGGAACACCGTGGCGGGCATGCGGGCGATGGTGGCGTCGGTGATGGCGAGAATGCCGGCCGAGCGGGGCTGGCCGTCGATCGCCGCCATTTCGCCGAAGTAGCCGCCGGCTTCGATGTCGCCCAGGATGATCTCGCGATCGGGCGAGGGCGTGATCAGCACCCGCACCACGCCGCTGGTGAGGAAGTAGATATCGGTGCCGATGTCGTTTTGCTCGAGCAGCCATTCCTTGGGGTGCGCGTGACGCCATTGGCAACGGTGCTCGAAGCCCTCGCGGGCCTTGCCCTCGAGCGAACGGAACAGCGCGACCTTCTCCAGTGTCTCGTGCGGTTTTGCCATGTGCAGCCCCTGGTACACCTTACACCAAACACGCGCGTTCCGATATGTGCGCGCTGGTCCGTTTGGGCCGGAATCGGTGGCCTGCGGCTCCAGCCCACCGGCCCGGACTGTCCGGGCCGGTGGCTTTTGTGTGCGGCGCGGCATGCTAACAATATCCGATGGATGCGATCATCATCGGCGGCGGGATCGGCGGATCGGCGCTGGCATTAGCGCTGCACGCGTCGGGGGTGGCGCGCCGCATCCGCGTGTTCGAGGCCGCCGCCGAAATGCGCGCGCTCGGCATCGGCATCCACATCGGCGCCCACGCGATGAAGGAATTGAGCGCGCTTGGGCTTGAGGACGCGCTGGTCGCGACCTCTTGCCAGCCGCTAGACTACGCCTTCTTTACCCGCAACGGCCAGCTCGTCTATCGCGAGCCGTTCGGCAAGGCGGCCGGTCACCAGTGGCCGCATATCTGTCTGGCCCGTCCCGACCTGCAGCGCGTGCTGCTTGGCGCGGTGCGCGAACGGATTGGTCCGGAAAATTTCATCACCGGCCATCGCTGCACCGGCGTAGGGCAGGGCGGCGGCGGCGTCACCGCCCGTTTCGTCGATCCCAGGGGCGCGGCGCTGCCGGAGGTGACAGGCGACGTGTTGATCGCCTGCGACGGCATTCATTCCGCCGTGCGGGCGCAATTTTATCCGGACGAGGGAGCGTTCTGCTTTCGCGGCTACAATCTGTGGCGCGGCACAACCCGGCGGAAGCCGTTTCTCACCGGCGCCAGCATCGCGCGGATCGGCGCCCGGCATTCGACGATGATCATCTATCCGCTGCGCAAGGACGCCGATGCGGACGGCAACCAGCTTATCAACTGGGTGTGCGAGATCGAACGCGACGTCGCGGTGCCGGTCGACTGGAACAAGCCCGGACGCCTGGAAGATTTCTTTCCGACCTATCAGGATTGGGTCTTCGACTGGATGGATGTCCCGGCGCTGATCCGCGGCGCCGACCAGGTCCTGTCCTATCCGATGGTCGACCGCGATCCGCTGCCGCGCTGGAGTTTCGAGCGGGTGACTTTGCTCGGCGACGCCGCCCATCCGATGTATCCGCAGGGCGGCAACGGCGGCGCCCAGGCGATCCTCGATGCTGCGGCACTGGTGCGGCTGCTCAAGAGCGAGTCTGATCCGGTTGCGGCGTTCAAAGCCTATGAGGACGCCCGGCTGGCGGCGACCAGCAAGATCGTGGTGCAGAACCGCACCGCGCCGCCGAACGTGATCGTCGACACCGTCGAGCAGCGCACCGGTGGCAAGCGGTTTGATCGGCTGGACGACATCATCAGCCAGGACGAGTTGAAAACGATCTTCGAACGCTACCAGAAGGTCGTGGGTTCTCACGTGCAACAGGTTTCGAAACCACAGGGGTAAATTATGGTCGACACGGCACCATCCGCGAAGCTCACATTTGACGGCGCGCAGAAGCTCCTCGCCGCCGCGATTGCCAAGGCAAAGGAGATCAATCAGCCGCAGTGCATCTGCATCGTCGATTCCGGCGGGCATTTGCTGACGATGGCGCGGATGGACGGCGCCTTCGCGCTGTCGGTCGAAACGGCGCTGCGCAAGGCGCAGACGGCGGCCGCCTATGGCAAGCCGACCGGCGACATCGCGGCGGGGCTCGACCTCAAGCTCGCCATCGCGACCGAGGGAAAGCGCGTCAATCTGCTGGGCGGCTTGCCGGTGATCGTCGACGGCCATGTCGCCGGCGCGATCGGCGTTGGCTCCGGCACCGGCGAGCAGGACCGCGAGGTGGCCGCCGCCGCGCTCGGCGCGATCGCGGGGGCGAAGCGGTTTGCGTTCTAGCCGGTCGCCAGCGCGCGCTTCACCATCGCGAGAAGGTGCGCGGAGCCGGCTTCGCGATAATACGCGGCGCTGACCCGCACCGGATCGCCGGCGTAATATCGCTCGTAATGCAGCATGCGTTGGCCGAACTGGGTGCCGGTGGCGTCCCAGGCCAGTTTGAACAGACGGATCCGCTCCTCGGCTTCGATGCCGGCGCCCTTGTAATAGCGCGCGATGTCGGGGCCGACGGCGGAGCGCAGGTCGGCCTCGGTCGGGCTGATGAGCAGGCCGCCGGCGGCGAGTGTCTGCGTCACCTGGACGATGCGCTCATAGAATTTCGGGATGTGCAGCCGCAGCGCCTGCAACGGCGCATAGGCGGGACGGATGGCGCCGCGGCCGGTCGGCTCGGCCTTTTGCTCCGCCAGCAGGATGGCGCCCTCGATCAGCGGCAGATAGCCGAGCAATTCGCCGAGCTGCTGCTGCACGTGCAGATGCGCATCCGACTTCACGGCTTGGGTGAGCGCGATGACGATGCCGACCAGGAGCTGGCATTTTGCGAGACCGCGCACGGCGGTCTGGTGGCCGGTGTTGTTGCGGATGCTGGCCTCGCCGAACATTGCATTGCCCATCTTCACGTCGCCATAGAGAAAGACGCGATCCCACGGGATCAGCACGTCGTCGAACACGCAGACGGCGTCGGGCTCCTCGAAGCGCGAGCCGAGCGGATGATCCCAGGCGTTCTGGGTGCCGTCGTCGAACGGCTCACGGCAGATGAATTTCAATCCCTTGGTGGCGCACGGAATGCCGAACGCGAGAACGTAGCGTTCCGATCCCTCACGGATGCCTGGCTCCGGATAGACCAGGAGTTCGTCGGCGGTCGGACCGTGGGTGGCGAGCATCTTGGCGCCGCGCACGATCAAGCCGTCCTTGGTTTCCTCGACCACGCCGAGATGGGCGAACGGGTCGGCCTGCTCATGCGATCCCTTGGATCGGTCGGTTTGCGGATTGACGATGGCGTGGGTGGCGAACAGGTCGCGCTCGCGGCAGTGCTTGTAGTAGTTGCGGACGTTGTCGGCAAACTGCGGGCCGCGCTGGCCGAAGAAGTCGGCGTTCTCGGCCCAGGCCATCAGCACGGTGTTGAGGAAATCCGGCGAGCGGCCGAGCAGGCCGAAGCTCGCTTCGGCCCAGACCTTCATCGACAGCCGGCGTTTGACGAGATCGGCCTGGCTGCGCGGGATCAGGAACGAAGCGCCATAGGGCTCGCCGCCGTCGTTGTCGCGGTGGCTCATGGCGTCGCGATGCTCGGGCGACACCTGAAGGTCGTACAGCGTGGCGATTGATTGCACCGGCCGCGCGAACACCGGATCGGCGGTGACGTCATCGACCCGGCGTCCGGCGATCCAGACCTCACGCGGCGAGCGGCGCAGCCCTTCGATGAATTCGCGTCCGCTCCGCATCGGCATTTCCAGCACTCCCCAGGGCAAGGTCTTGCTTATAGTCTAGCATTTGCGCTGGCGAGCAAAGGGAGGCAGCACCATGGCGAAGATCACGCGGACCAATCCGAAAACCATCTCCAAGCCATTCTCGAACTATGCCCACGTGGTGACGGTCGAGGGCGCGAAGAAGCTGGTGTTCTGCGCGGGCCAGGTCGCCGCCGATGTGGACGGCAAGGTGCTGCCGCCGGACGATTTCTACGCCCAGGCCAAGCTGGTGATGAAGAACCTCAAGAACGCGTTGGCTGCTGGAGGCGCCAAATTGTCTGACGTCACCAAAGTGACGATCTACATCTGCAATCCGCATGATGTGCCGAAGGCGCGCGGCATCCTGTTCGATTATTTCGGCGAGACCCCGCCCGCCAGTACGCTGTGCATCCTGCGCGGGCTCGCGAATCCAAATTTCCTTCTCGAGATCGAGGCGATTGCCGCGGTGTAGTCGCTGCCAGTTTTGCGGCCTTGCGTTCACAATCGGCGTCATGCCCCGCGAATGCGGGGCATCCAGTAATCACGGTCTCGCGATTGATGGACAAGGTAGTGATTACTGGATCGCCCGCCTTCGCGGGCGATGACGACAGCATGCGAAGTTACGTCAATAAATCCCCACGCTTTTAATTTCCGGTCGCGTAGGCGGCGCGGACCTTTTCCAGAATGTCGGGCTTGATCGCGGCGACGTCGGCGACGAGCTTTTGCAGCTCTTCGCCAGGAAGTGGGCCGATCGTGAGTTGGGTTTTCTGCGCCTCGGCCAGGAATTCCGGGTCCTTCATGGTGGCATCGAAGGCGCGGCGTAGCGCGTCCACGCGGTCCTTCGGGACATTCGGCGAGGTGAAGAACGCTGTCCCGATCTCGGCGGCGTTGACCACGGCGCTGAGCACCTGGCGGTCCTGGTCGTTGCGCGCGAGCTCGACCACGGTCGGAACGTCCTGCAATTCGGGATGCTTCTTGATCGAGAACTGCACCAGGATGTTGATCTTTTTGTCCGGCCGCCAATCCTGATGCGCGACCTTCACGGCGGTCCACGATGTCGAATGGCCTTCGACCTCGCCGCGCTCGACAGCGAGCTGGGCGTCGTTCGAGCCCTTGTAGCCCATAATGAGCTTGAACTTCGTGCCTAGCACCCGGTTCATCACCGTCGGATAGATCGACACCGTAGAGCCGACGCCGGTGCCGGACAGCTTAGCCTCCGTTTTGAGGGCGTCGGCGACGGTTTTCACCGGCGAGGTGTGCCAGGTGAACACGATGTTGATCAGCGAGTCGATGCGGCCGATCCAATTGAGCTCGGCGGTCTTGAAGCGCACGCCCTGAGTGCCGAGCTTTTCGTCGAGTGGCGCCGTCGGGGCGCCGATTCCGATCACCGTGCCGTCCTTTGGCGCGACGCCGTAGACGTAGGCGAGCGTCAGAAACGAGCCGGCGCCCGGCCGGTTCTGTGGCACGATGTTGGGGTTGCCGGGAATGTGCTTGCCGAGATGGCGCGCCAGCAGCCGCGCGTAGAAGTCGTTGCTGCCCGCCGGCGGGTAGCCGATGGCAAGCTCGATCGATTTGCCCTTGTAGAACTGCTCCGGCGTCTGCGCGAAGGCTGGCGAGCCCGCAACCGCGACGGCTGCGGCGATCGCGACCACTCGGGCCGCGTTGCGAATGATAGTCATGACATTGCCCTGAATGGCGACCTTTGCCGCGAGCTTAGCCCGGGCGCGGACGGATCGCCATTCAGGTGCGCGCTTTTGTCTTGGCTTCTCCGGCCAGCGTTGCTGGATCCAGCGGCGCGATCAATTCGGATGATCAACGGGACCATTCATGATGGTCGACTTCCTCTGGCGCAACGGACGGACTTTCCGCCTCGTGCCGCGCCTCGGCCTGCTGCGCCAGCCGCAGCCACGCCAGTGCAACATTGAGCATGATGGTTTTGTCTTCGGCCGCCTCCTCGCCTTGAGCCTGACGAACGCAATCTGCGGCGTACTGACGATACCTTGTTACGCTGACCATCACCGTCCCCATCACACTTGTACACGCCCCAAGCCCGGGCCTATCGAGGCAGGAAATTGTGACCAGTTGCAGACAAAAATACGGCGGCAGCCAAAGCTGCCGCCGTAACATTGCGTAATTGTTGGTGAACCCGCTGATTCAATCCGTGAGGTCAACTCGCTTGGCGCACCAGCGGCTTCTGTCGCCGTTCGCGCTCGCGATCGTCGAGCCGCGCCTCGGTCGAACTCCACACATGCTCGGCGACGCAGTACGGGCAGAAGATGCGGCCGCCGGTGACCGCCGGCGAACTCTGGCTGTCGAACCCGGTGAAGACATAATGTCCGGTGTATTGGCACCGGATAACGATCCTGGCCATGACTGGCTCCTGTCAGTCCCCACGCGTTTCTCGTTCGGCATCACAACGAAGACGGCCGGGAACCGGTTCCATTGAAAAAAGCCGCGCCGCAGGCTGGCGGGGCGCAATGCCGTGTTTGTGAAGGCTGCTGTTAGGTCACGTGCGCGGTGGATGGCGCGCCAAGACGAGTGTGAGGCATCCAACGCGCCATGCAGAATCAGCTAATTTGATTGCGGTCGCTATCATGCGCGGGGGGCATAATGAACTTTTGGCTTCAAATTCTGCTCGGAATCATCCTCGTCGGCATTGCCATAGAGCTTGCTTATATCGGGAGGGCGATCAGTGTGACCAACAAACGATTGAGTGCGCTGCTCAAGCACATCAGTCCGTAAGAACAAATTTGGGCGCGGAAATGGTCTATGCCGTGACTGCAATGGTGTCGGCTATTGGTCAACCGCTGGTGCGGCGCGGTCGCGCCATTCCAATCGTGCGCCGGCGAGGTCACGGCCCGATCGCAGTCCCCATCTTCTTTGCTTGCTCCGCGACCCAGCCGCGATAAAGCGCGAGCGGCGTCACGCCGGTGAGGCCGCCGCAGCCGGCGGTCGAAGCGGCGCCGGTGGACCAGCTCACGATGCCGATCACGGCGAAGGTGCCGTTGTTTTCGACAAACGCCGGTCCGCCGGAATCTCCGGTGCAGGCGCCGAGGCCTGAGCGCTGATCGCGCGTCGCCGGATCGACCAGACGAATCTGCAGAGTGCCAGGCTTGCCGGTGGCGATCAGCGCCGCCGCGCGCGGCACTCCGTTGCCGGCTTCGCTGCCCGGTGAGGTGCCGCCATAGCCCGCGATGACGAAGCGGTCGCCCGGCGCGACCGATGTGACCGGCGCAACCGCGGCCGGTACAATTCCCGCGGGCAGCGGCTGCTCAAGCTTGATCAGCGCGACGTCGGCGGTGACACGGCCGGAGGCGTAGTCCTTCGGATTGTAGCGCGGATGAATCACAATGCTACGGATGCCCAAACCCGGCGGCTTGATGTCCGGCAGCAGCACGCGATAGGTCGCAGCCGGTGCGACGCAGTGTCCGCCGGTCAACACCAGGTCGCGCGCGATTGCGGTGCCGGTGCAGAGGTTGCCACGCGTGCTGATGATCATAACAATGTGGCGGCCGGCGCCGGTGCCATGCACGACCTCGGCGCTGCCGACCAGCGCGCCGGCGGCCGGGCTGAACGAAAGCAGAGCGATCAGGGCAAGGGTGGAGCGGCGCATGACCGCGCCGAAGAGCCTGCTCGGGCGAATTTTGTCAACGAACAAGAAGACGTGATGCGCCGTTCATCCGGCATTCACCGGCGAATTCCTAAAACGGTGGCTATGAAGCGAATGCTGGTCTTACTCGCTTTGGCCGCAACGCTGACGGTCCCGATTTTTCTGTCCGGGCCGGCGCTTGCCGCGGCGGACGACGACCAAGCCTGCCTCAGCAAGGCCGAGCAGAGGGCCGCGCTTTCCAGCGGCCAAACGGTTACGCTGGCGGCGGCGATTCGCTCGGCTCGCGGCTCGGTGCGTGGACGCGGTTCCCGTGAGGTCGTCAAAGCTCGCCTTTGCCGCGAGCAGAACGGCCTCGTCTATTTGCTGACTCTGCTCACGCGAGATGGCAAAGTGACACACACGGCCGTCGATGCGACCAGCGGCAAGGTCGTCGACTTGCGCTGACTGGGAGGAATTCCCCTTGCGTCTCCTCGTGATCGAGGACGATCCCGACCTGAACCGACAATTGGCCACGGCCCTCACCGATGCGGGCTATGTGGTCGACCGTGCCTTCGATGGCGAAGAGGGGCATTACCTCGGCGAGACCGAGCCCTATGACGCGGTGATCCTCGACATCGGCCTGCCGAAGATGGACGGCATCTCGGTGCTGGAATCGTGGCGGCGGGCCGGCCGCGCCATGCCGGTGCTGATGCTCACGGCTCGCGACCGCTGGAGCGACAAGGTTCAGGGCTTCGATGCCGGTGCCGACGACTATGTGGCCAAGCCGTTTCACCTTGAGGAAGTGTTGGCCCGGATCCGGGCGCTGTTGCGCCGCTCCGCCGGCCACGCCAAGAGCGAGCTCAATTGCGGGCCGGTCCGGCTCGACACCCGCACCGGCCGCGTCGCTGTCGACGGCAATCCGGTCAAGCTCACCAGCCACGAATACCGGCTGCTGAGCTATCTCATGCACCACGCCGGCCGCGTGGTCTCGCGCACCGAACTGGTCGAGCACCTCTACGACCAGGACTTCGACCGGGACAGCAACACCATCGAGGTGTTCGTCGGCCGCATCCGCAAGAAGCTCGGCGTCGACATCATCCAGACCGTGCGCGGCCTTGGCTATCTCCTTACTCCACCGGCCGCGTGACCCGCGGGCACCATGCGCGCCAATTCGCTTGCGCTGCGGCTGTTTCTCTCGGCGACGGTTTGGACCGTTCTGATCCTGTTGGTCACCGGCTTCGTGCTGTCCGGGCTGTATCGGGATTCTGTCGAGCGCGCGTTCGACCGCCGGCTCGGCGTCTATCTCAAGACTTTGATCGCCGATCTTGCCTCGCCGGACATTCCGATCGAGAAGACCGGCCAGATGCTCGGCGAACCGCTGTTCGAGCTGCCGCTGTCGGGCTGGTACTGGCAGGTGACGCGGCTCGACCGCTCCAAGCCCGAGGTGACGTCGTCGCGCTCGCTGTGGGATCGCGGGCTGCCGCATCTCAACGAACAGTCGGTGGCGCCGGATCCCGATGGGAGCCGGAAGAGCTACGTGCAGGGACCAGAAGACCAGCGGCTGCGGCTGGTCGAGCGCAACGTCGATCTCGGCGATGACGGCCGCTTCCTGGTGGCGGTTGGCGGTGACGCTTCCGAGCTCGACGACGAGGTGCTCGCCTTCGACGGTGCCATCATCACGACCTTCCTGGTGCTGGCGGCGGTGCTGCTTCTCACCACGCTCTTCCAGGTTCGGTTCGGTCTCGCTCCGCTCAGCCGCATCTCGCGGAGCCTCGCGGCGATCCGCTCCGGCAAGGCCGAGAAGCTTGAAGGCTCTTTCCCGGTGGAGATCGAGCCGCTGGCACGCGAGACCAACGCACTGATCGACGCCAACCGCGAAATCGTCGAGCGGGCCCGCACCCATGTCGGCAATCTCGCGCATGCGCTGAAGACACCGCTGTCGGTGATGATGAATGAGGCGTCGGCGCGCGGCGACGATGCGCTCGCCACCAAGGTCAAGGAGCAGGCCGGCATCATGCGCGATCAGGTGACGCGGCATCTGGAGCGTGCGCGGATCGCAGCTCGCGTCGCCGTGGTCGGCACCATCACCGATGTCGTGCCGGTGGTGCAGGCGCTCGCCCGCACCATCGAGAAGACCCACCACGACAAGGAGGTCACCATTGATCTCGACATCCAGGCCGCCGATGCGCGCTTCCGTGGCGAGCGGCAGGACCTGGAGGAGATGGTCGGCAATCTCGTCGATAACGCCTGCAAATGGGCTGGCTCGCGGGTTTCGATCGAGGTGATTGGAGAGCAGCCGGAGCCGGGCCGGCAGATCGTCCGCATTGTGGTGGACGACGACGGGCCGGGGCTTACCCCCGGGCAGCGGGAACAGGTGTCGCGCCGGGGCCAGCGGCTCGACGAGACCAAGCCGGGCTCCGGGCTGGGCCTATCCATCGTGGTGGAATTGGCCGGGCTCTATGGCGGCGCCCTCAATCTCGGCACCGCGCCGATCGGTGGGCTGCGCGCGGAGCTCGTGCTGCCGGCGGGGTGAAATGCTGTCTCGCCGATGCCAACGGCCGCGGGCGGGACGCCGCAGCGAATTTGCGGCGCTGTTGCATGAAAATCGTGACCGCCCGGACAGAGCCGGCTGCTCGGTATGAGTTTTCCAGAACAGACATGGGTTTGCGCCTCATGGACGAGCGACGGGGCGATCAGAGTTTTGCCTCAATCGATGCCTCACCCTTGCGGCTGGCTATTTGGGGCGTCTGGCCGCCGGCCGGTGGTCGCGGTAGAAGGCGGCGCGATTCGCGACCTGAGGCGAGGGGACGGCGATGATTCGAAGGTCCATTGTCCGCGTTCTGACGATCGCTGTGATCGGCGCAGCACTCGCGGCCTGCGCGGCCGATTCTGGGCCGAAAGAGGTCGGCGGCACCTTGGTCGGTGCCGGTGCCGGTGCGCTGATTGGCAATGCGGTCGGCTCGGCGGCTGGCAATCGCGCGGTGGGGACGCTCGCGGGCGCGGCCATCGGCGGCATGCTCGGCAACCGCATCGGTGCTGCCATGGAC
>Ga0207683_10005394_pt1 | contig 10961 bp, 12 predicted proteins | sample KBSM73metaG_FD_184333 | JGI IMG/M metagenome (GOLD analysis project Ga0207683, IMG submission 184333) | Miscanthus rhizosphere microbial communities from Kellogg Biological Station, Michigan, USA - KBS M7-3 metaG (SPAdes) (version 2) | ecosystem: Host-associated > Plants > Roots > Rhizosphere >...
CAGCACCGCGCCCTCCGCGTCGGCTGCCGCAACCAAGGCGGCGACATCTGCCGGCGGCACTGGCTCATCGGAGAAGCGGCGGCGGTTCGTGTGCCGTCGATCGGCCTCCGCGTCCAAAGCCCCGATAGGTATCCAATCGCGCCGCGCCTCGCGGACCCGCACGCGTGCGACGAGGTCAGGTTGCATCGGGTCAGGCAGCCGCTCCACCGGCGGGTCGTAGCCGGCGGCGGCGATCGAAGCCCGAGCGTTGAACAGCGCGCACCCGCAACTAATCGTCATCTGCCGGCCCCGAGGATCCAGCACGCGTAGTTGCCGGGCCGGATCGGCGTGGATCTCCAGGGCATCGGCTGACAGAACGAACCGCCACGGCTGGGTGTTGTGAATCGAGGGGGCAAGCGTGGCGCGCACAGCCGCTCGGCGCAGCGTCTGTCCACGCTCCTGGCGAATCAGTGACGCCATCGGTCCTCCGGTGCTCCCAGTAACTCCAGCGTGAGACCGATACCGGCTCGCCCAGCAGAGTCAAAGGTCCCGAGTAATTCAGGCGTCTGGACCGATGTAGAACGCCCCGATAACGAGCATGATGGACGACGGTGCGTCCCCTGGGGGAGATGTCTCATGATCTCGACGACCTGTCAACACATCGATTCCGAGCCTAATTACGCGTGCGAATGCTCGCGGGTGGTGGTCTGGGCGGACAGCACGCCGCTAGCTAGCGCTGATATCGCTGCTGACCGCGCGTCCGTAACGCTGCAATTTGCCGTGACACCTGGCCATCTGCCCCGTGATGCGCGGCTCGACTTGCTCGAGGCAGTCTTCGGACTGCTGGGTGACCAGCCAAGTCGGACGGTGCGGGCCACGATCCCTCTCGGAGACTGTGACTTGCTGGCCGGCCTGACTCGCCACCTGACCGACGTGCGAACTCGGGCGGCTGGGGCGACCTGCCTGATCGACGCGCGCACGTGAGGGTTCGGCCGGTGATGACACCACGATGAGCGGGTTCTCAGTGGTTGTCTGCGGTGGTGGTGTCGCTGGTATGGAGGCGGTGCTGCGGCTTCGTCGGCTGGCGGGCGATCAGCTTGACATCACTTTGGTGAGCGCCTCGGACACGCTTGTGTATCGGCCTCTCACCGTCCTCGAGCCGTTTGGCGCCGCACTCGGTCTGCGCTACCCGGTGGCTCGGATTGTGTCCGACACCGGGGTTCGCTGGATTCGGGAGAGCTTCGACTGGGTCGACCGGGCTGAACGTATCGCCCACGCCGGTAGCGAAATGATCCGCTACGACGCGTTGCTGCTGGCGATCGGCGGACGTCAGCTGATGCCGCCGGACGGTGTGTTCGTGTTCAGCGATCGCACCGCACCCGCATATCGGGAGGTGCTCGAACAAACCTGGTCCGGCGAGATCAGCCGCATCGCGTTCGTCCCTCCGGCCGAGCCGAGTTGGCCGTTGCCGATCTACGAACTGGCGCTGCTCACCGCTGCGCAGGCCATGAAAACCGACGGCCCACGGCCCGAGATCATCGTGGGCGAGCCGGGACTGCGGCCGCTGGCCGCCTTCGGCCGCGAGGCCAGCGACGCCATCACCGAACTGCTGGCGAACGCGAAGATCGGCGTGCAGACCCGGTCTGAGATCCGGGATCAGGATGGACCGCTGTTGCGTACGCCAGCTGGTGACCTGCGTCCGGATCTGATCGTGACCGTGCCGCGGATCACGGGGCCGAATGTTCGCGGCATTCCCGGTGATGCCCTGGACCGATTCCTACGCGTCGACGAGCACTGCCGGGTGACGGGAGCGGGCGGCCGGATCTACGCCGCCGGCGACGCGACCCACCTGCCGGTCAAACACGGCGGCGTGGGCGCGCAACAGGCGGATACCGCCGCCGCGTCGATCGTTCACCTCGCCGGCCTCGGACCGGAGCCGCAACCGCTGCATCCGGTCATCCGGGGCGTGCTGCTGACCGGCGGGCCGCCGCTGTATCTGACCGCGCATCTGATCGCCGGGGAGGGGGTGCGAGCCCAGGTGACTCGCACCCCGCCGTGGCCGGTCGACGACAAGATCGTTGCCGAGGAGCTCAGCCCTTACCTGGCCGAACTCAACGCAACCAGGGGTGGCGACGAATAACCGGCTGCGCCGCCCACATCCGGCCCAGACCCCACGTCTGCGCGGCACCAGTGAGGGCGAGCACCACGAGGACTACGGCGTAGATGTAGTGGTAGTCAGCGAACGGGTTCGTCGACCCGCTCGCCACCCCGGCGCTGGTGTGCTGGGCGAGGGGAAACTCGGCCAACCACATCAAGCCCAGCAGCAGGACACCGGCCGCGGTGCCGGCGTAGATCAGCACGCCGAGAATCAGCGTGAGGCCGACGCCGAGCAGGCCGAGCATGAACAGCCAATCCGCCCACCACGTGCCGGCGATCGAATGGAACCATGACTGCAACGGCCCCACGTCCACCGACTTGAGAAAACCTTTCGTCGGTGATCCGCCGTGGATCCACGCCTTCGACGACGGGGTCGAGTAGTGCAGACCGAACGTCTTGTCCAGGAACGCCCACAAGAACACGAACCCCATCGACACGCGCAGCACGGCGAGGGATATCGCCGCCGCGGAGTTAGTCCTTGGCGCGCCGGTCTGCGCTGAGTGGCTCGCCGCCCTGGTCATCGTTGATTGCGTTGTCATCTGTCTCTCCTTTCGGATTGGTTTGCTAGCCGGCGGTTCGGTCGTCCAACACGTCGGCGACGTGCCGGCGCCGGGACGCGGGTGTGACCGGAGCCCGACCGACCCTGATCACCATGTGCGGCTGCATGCTCAGGCGAAGATCGCTCCGCAGCTGCGCCCGAATCATCGCGACCTCGACCGGTTGCGAGAACAGGCTCGCGACATAGCCGGCGCGGGTGGCCTCGAGCCACACCCGTTCCAGCGCCGCGCCGGCCCGCAGCCACGCCTCGGGCCGGTCGCTGGTGGTGCCGAGGATCAGCAGGCATTGGTCCCGCCCCGATCGGGTCTCCGCAGGCAGCCCACCCTTGCCCTGACTGTCGAAGTCGCGGATCGGGATGTCGTCCCCAGCAGTCCCGTCGACGTGGGGCACCACCAGGGCCCGGACGCCATCGCGCCGATCCGGGTCGGTCGTCGTCCAGGCCCGCAACTCGGCCCGATACGCCGCATCCGAGATCTCGAGCGAATCTGCTCGCTGCACGAGACGAGCGAGAGCCATGCGGTCGTCCTCCAGATCGACCGGATCCAGGATCGCGCCCTCGCGCTCGGCGGCGGACACCAACGTGTTGACCACCTCCGGCGGTACCTCGCCCGACGCGAACCGACGACGGTTGGTCTGACGCAGTCCAATCACCGGGTCCAAGGCCGCAAGCTCCCGATCTATCGCCTCGTCGCCGACATCGATCGAAGCGAGGAGGGTCGGCTGCGCCGGGTCGGGCAAGCGACGCACCACCGGGCTCGCGCCGGAGGCCGCCAACGAGACCCGGGCGTTGAAAACGGCGCACCCGACGCTCAGGTGCAGTTGCCGACCAGTCGGATCGAGGACGAGAAGCTGGCGACTGCGGTCGGCGTACACATCAAGCACGCCAGAGCGCAGCACGAACCGCCACGGCTGGGTGTTGTGGATCGACGGCGCCAGGGTGGCGCGCACTACCGAGCGGCGGAACGTCTCGTGGATCGCATGTGTCGTGGTCGTCATGCGTTAAGCCCACGTCTGCGCGGACGGCGGAACAAGTTGCTTAGGTCCTGTCCGCCGGGAGTCGGGCGGCGGCGACAAGGACCTAGGTCCTGATGATCGCGACACCTGCTGCTCGATGATTGGGCGGTACGTGACGTCGCGTTGTCGATCGACATTGGCGCCAAAGGACGCGTTTATGCCGAAGCCGAGCCGCCCGGCGGTCGAGCCGCCGGTTCCGCGAGCCGCGCGCTCACTGCGCGCGGAATGGGCCCGACTGGCCGAGCCGCTCGGCCGAGGCCAGCCCGGGTTTGACCCATCGACCGTGGCGGACCTGCCCGAGCCCGCACGGCGCTGGCTTGTCCACGCGATTACGCCCGGCACGCCGTTGTGGCGTTCGGTGACCTTGACAATGCGAGGCAAGATACGCATCGGCGCGTGGCGGTCGTTCACCGCGACGCAGGTCATCGCACCCTCGGAAGGGTATGTCTGGGCGGCGACGGCTCGCATTTTCGCGCTCCCGGTCACGGGCTTCGATCGACTAACTGGGGACACAGGCGAGATGAGGTGGCGTCTGCTAAACCTGATTCCGGTGGTTACTGCTGGCGGCGACGACATCACCCGAAGCGCGGCTGGGCGGCTTGCCACCGAGACCGTATTTGTGCCCACGATGTTCCGGCGCGCGACGTGGACGGCAGCTGAGGAACCCGACACGGCCGTTGGAACCTGGCGGATCGGCACGGATGCTGAGACCGTGCGCTACCGGCTCGGCCCCCAGGGCGAGATGGCCGAGGTGTGGCTGGACCGTTGGGGCAACCCGGACGGAGCGGCCTACGGTCGGTACCCGTTCGGAGCGTCAATCGAGGCCGAGCAGATCGTCCAAGGCGTCGCGATACCGTCCGAGTTCCGAGCCGGATGGTGGTGGGGGACGGAGCGCCAGGATGCCGGCGAGTTCTTCCGAGCCCAGGTGACGGATGCTCACTTCCACTAGTGCCATGCCGTCGCCGACGTCGATTCCGCGTTTGGCGGCGGGCAGTCCGCCTTATGCAACGCTCAGCTGCGCTTGATCCAGGCTTGAGCCTGTCGTGAGGCTGTCCTGACCAACCGCCGACCAGGCTCGGCCGAGATGGACGGACAGCAGGGATGAGAGCGCTGCACTTGCGCTACCCCAGACGTCGATGGGTCGTGGTGAGCGCGATCGTCGTGCTGCTCGCCGCTGGGGGTGCCGTGTGGTGGGCGCGCAGCGCCGGCAGCTCGAGTGCCAACGATCCGACCTATCGTCTCGTGGCCGCATCGACGGGAACGATCCGCCAAAGCATCAGCTCGACGGGAACTATCGCGCCGGCGCAGCAAGACGCGGTCAACTTCACCGTTTCGGGCAAGGTGACGCGGGTCGCGGTTACCGCCGGACAGCGAGTGAGCGCGGGAACAGTACTCGCGACGATAGACACCGCCACGCTCACCGCGAACCTTGCCCAGGCCCAGGCCACCCTGGCCACCGCGCAGGCCAAGGTGGCCGCCGACAACGCAGATAGTTCGACCACTTCCACACAACTGGCGGCCGACACGGCGGCGGCGACATCGGCGCAGGGCCAGGTCACCTCCGCCCAGCAGGCGATGTCCGCGGCGACGCTGACGTCGCCAATCGCCGGAGTAGTCGCCGAAGTGAATCTCACGGTTGGCCAGCAGGTCGGTGGCTCGTCCAGCGGCTCAGGTAGCGGTACCGGCAGCGCAGGTAGCGGTACCGGCGGCTCAGGTAGCGGTACCGGCGGCTCAGGCAGCGGGGCCGGGGGCTCCGGGTCCGGCGGGTCGAACTCCTCCAGCTCGTCGTCAACCGATCAGTTCCTCGTCATTGGCACCACGTCCTGGGTCGTCAACGCGACAGTCGACTCCACGGGGGTCGGGCTTATCGGTAACGGCGACCAGGCGCAGATCGTCCCGGGCAGCTCGCCGAGCGTGGTGTACGGAACGATCTCGTCGGTCGGTGTCATGGCCACCACCTCGTCAGGCGTTGCGACATTCCCGGTCGTCATCTCGGTCACCGGCAATCCGCCCGGGTTGCACGCCGGCGACACGGCGACGGTGTCGTTGATCTACAAGCAGCTGACCGACGTGCTCACCGTTCCGACCGCGGCGGTGCACACCGTCAACGGGCAGCGGGTCGTCTACCTGGTCTCCGGCGGCAAGCAGGTCAGCCGCCCGGTCCAGGTTGGTTTGTCCTCCGGCGGGAGTACCCAGATCACATCCGGACTGAACGAAGGCGATCAGGTCGAGGTTGCGATCCCATCGACATCGAACGGCGGTGCCGGGTCTAGCGCGAGCCGGAGCGCCCGTCCGAGCGGTGGAACCCGCCAATTCCCGGGCGGCGGCAACTTCGGTGGCGGCGGCGGAGGCGGCTTCGGTGGCGGCGGCGGCGGCTTCGGCGGCGGGGCACCCGGCACCGGCGGGGGCTGACCAGCATGCCGCCCGACGTAGAAGGTCCGTACGAAACCACACCGGAATCCGGGGGCCCCGCGGAATCGCGCAGCGATTCTGGGGGGTGGTCCGGGCTCCCTGCGGAATCGGGCAGCGATTTTGTGGAATGGTTTCCATCCGGGGCCACCACGGAATCACTGGCTGACTCCGTGGCGTGGTCGGGTGAGCTCCAGACCGACGCAACCGAGCCAATTCCCCCGGTCAGCGTCGACCCCGTCATCCAGCTGGAGGGTGTGGGGAAGACCTATCGCACCGGTTCGGTATTCGTCGAAGCACTTCGGGACGTGACGCTCTCCATTGCATCGGGCGAATACGTCGCAATCATGGGGCCGTCCGGCTCCGGCAAGTCGACACTCATGCATATTCTCGGCTGTCTTGACGTGCCGACGACGGGTCGTTACCTGCTCGCCGGAGATGACGTTGGCCGGCTTTCCGAGTTCGAGCTCGCTGAGATCCGCAATCGGAGGGTCGGTTTCGTCTTCCAGCAGTTCAATCTGCTCGCCGGGATGTCGGCGTGGCGCAACGTCGAGCTGCCATTGTCTTACGCCGGAGTGCGGCGCGCCGAGCGGCGAACTCGCGCGGTCGATCAGCTGGGACGCGTGGGCCTGGACGACCGGATTGACCATCGCCCCGGTGAGCTGTCTGGAGGCCAGCAGCAGCGGGTTGCCGTCGCCCGGGCCTTGGTGACCGATCCCGCTCTGATACTGGCGGACGAACCGACGGGCAACCTCGATTCCGCTTCAACGGAGGACATCCTCAACCTGCTCGACGCACTTCACGGTCAGGGCCGCACCGTTGTACTGATCACGCATGAGCATGACGTTGCCGCGCGGGCGCAACGCGTCATTCAGCTCCGGGACGGGCTGATCAGCTCGGACAGCGGTGGTCTGTGATGGGTTGGCTCGAGATCCTGCGAACCGGTTGGGATGCGGTGCGAACGCACCGTCTTCGGTCCGCCCTCACCATGCTGGGCATTCTGATCGGCATTGCTGGCGTGGTCATGACGGTCGGCCTCGGCGAGGGCGCGCAGCAGAAGGTGAGCTCGCAGATCAGCGCGCTCGGCAGCAATCTGCTGATCGTGTCGCCGGGCAGTGCCACGAGCACGGCGGGTGTGCGTGGTGGCTTCGGCTCGGCGTCGACCTTAACGATCGCCGACGCGGCCGCACTGAGCTCGCCTGTGGCGACGCCTGATATTGCTGGTGTCGCGCCGGTAAAGAACACCTCGGAGAGCCTGGTCTACGGATCGACGAACTGGACGACGTCGGTCGTGGGCACGACCCCTGATTGGCTCGCGGTGCGAGCGCGAACCGTTACGGAAGGCCGCTTCTTGTCGACGGCCGATCAAGCCGAATCGGCGGCGGTTACCGTGCTCGGCCCGACGACCGCTCAGGAATTGTTCGGCCTAACCGATCCAGTTGGACAGTCGGTCACGATCAATGGCATTCCCTTCTCCGTCATCGGGATACTGAACTCGGCCGGTTCTGACTCGACAAGCAACCTCGACGACCAGGCCCTGGTCCCGATATCGACCGCTGCCTCACGCCTCATCGGTGGGAGCACCCGCAATTCGGTGTCGTCGATCTACCTCGCTGCCCGATCGAGCTCCGTGCTGTCGGCCGCGTACCAGGAGGCCGACAGCCAGCTGTTGAGCCTCCACCACGCGGCATTGCCCACGGCGGCCGACTTCACGATCACCAGTCAGCAGTCGCTCATCACCACAGCCACCTCAGTGAGCAAGACGCTGACGATCTTGCTCGCCAGTGTGGCCGGGTTGTCCTTGCTCGTCGGCGGAATCGGCGTCATGAACATCATGCTGGTATCCGTCACCGAGCGAACCCGAGAGATCGGGCTACGAAAGGCGCTGGGTGCACCGCCGGCGGTGATCCGGCGGCAGTTCCTCGTCGAAGCATCAGTACTGGGATTCGCAGGCGGAATCCTCGGTGCGGTCGTCGGCATCGTCGGCGCGATCGTGTTGCCGCATGTGATCAACAATCCGATCGCCATATCGCCGACGGCGATTGCGCTCGCGATCGTCGTGGCCGTCGCGATCGGCGTGATCTTCGGCGTCTACCCGGCGAGCCGGGCCGCCCGGCTGGCTCCCATCGACGCGCTTCGCAGCGAATGACATCGATCAAAGGAAGCTCATGACGACTCGAATTCCCATCGGCGCCATCCGGCTCTTGGCTGGAGCGACAGCCGCTCTGGCTGTTGCCGGGACGTTGGTGGCCTGCAGTAAGACGACCGGATCTGGCGCAGCGGCGGCGAACACGCCAGCACCGGCCAGCAGCGGGTCGAGCTCCCCGTCGCCCTCGGGATCGCGCGCTGCGCGCGGTCTTCGGCCCGCAGCCCAGGGCACGATCGCCGCTTTGGCGGCGGCCAGCATGGAAGTGCAGAGCCCCCAGTCCGGTCAGGTCACCGTGACCTTCGGGCCGAAAACGGCCTTCACAGCGACCTCGGCGACGACGAAGTCCGCTGTGGTCGTAGGAACATGCGTCGCGGCCATGGCTGCGCGCAGCCCATCGTCCGGATCAGCGGTACCGAGCAGCCCGGCCCCGTCAGCGAGCCCGCCACCCCGGGTCACGAGCTTCACCGCCGCGACCGTCACGATCACCCAGCCGGTCAACGGCTCGTGTAACGCCGGCTTCGGCGGACCGAATGGTTCCGGAGCACCCGGCCCGGGCGGCCCGCCATCCGGAGCCTTCCCGAGCGGGACGCCGTCGGGCGGATTCGGCCGCGGCGGCTTCGGCGATTTCGCGCGAGCGACCGGCAAGGTGTCCGCGATTACCGCTTCGACGATGACCGTAGTCGGGAACACTCGAACCGGTTCGATCACCTACACCGTGACCGTCGACCCCAGCACTATGTACACGACGACGGGGCGTGGGACAGCAACATCGCTTGCGGTCGGCAAGTGCGTCATCGCGTTCGGCTCGACCAATTCGGCCGGAGCCGTCGCCGCCACCCGCATCGCCGTCAGCCCGGCATCGTCTTCGGGCTGCACGACAGCCGGCTTCGGCCGCGGGCGATTCGGCGGCGCATCCAGCAGTACGGGTGGGTGAGGCTGTGACCGGACGTCGCGGTCGCCGCAAGCGGATCATCATCGTCGGCGTTGCGGCGGTTGCCGCCGTTGCCATCGGTGGTGGCGTCGCCATGGCAATGACAAGCTCGTCCGGACCGTCGTATCGGCTGGCTAGCGTTACCCGCGGGTCGGTTACCCAGACCGTGACCTCGGTCGGCACCGTCTCCTCCGTGAACCGCGCCACCGTCAGTTTCGCGGAATCGGGGAAAGTGGCCTCGGTTCTCGCCCAGCTCGGCCAGCACGTCGCTGCCGGACAGACGCTGGCGCAGCTCGACATGACCACGCTGAACCAACAACTCCAAGCCGCGCAAGCCGACGTCGCCAAAGCGCAGCAGACGCTAGCCGCGGATACCGCCGCGCAGCTGGCCGGCACGACCAGCTCGTCCTCGGCAGCATCAACGTCGTCGACATCATCCAGCAGCGCGGGTTCGACATCGCATGTCACGCAGAGCGCAGCAACAACGGCGCTGACAGTGACGCCTGCGGTCCTGCTGAGCGCGACGACGTCGGCCTCGTCGGGATCAACAGCCCCGCACACTGTCTCGACGGTGGGCCCTCCTGCTGGAACTGGATCGGGTGCGAGTGCGCCCGCACCCGCAAGTGGCGGATCAGGTGCGGGAGCGGGTTCCGGGTCGAATTCGGCGGTCGCCGCCGCGCAGGCCAAGGTCGCCCAAGCCCAGGCCGTCGTGCTCAACCAACAGCAGGCCATCGATTCGCAGCTGGCGACGGCGTCCGCTGACATGCGCGCCGAGACGAAGGCCTGTGCAGCCGTCAGCGTCTCATCGCCCACGTCCGGTCAATCCGCAACCCCGACCGCCAAGTCAGGGTCGACGGCCCCGTCAGCTGCCGGGTCGGCTGCCGGGTCGACCTCGCCGTCGAGCACTCCGACCAGCGCGCCAGCCGCGCCATCAGGCGGCACGACCGTGACCGGCCTGGCGGCTTGCCAGAACCTCATCTCGACCGTGCTGGCCGACCAACAACAGGTGGCGGCACAAGAAAACACTCAGCTCAGCAATGAGAAAGCGCTCGACACCGCCCTGACCGCACTGCAGCACGCCATCCTCGCGTCGCCCAGCGGGGGTGCCAGCGGATCCAGCAGTGGAAGCGGCGGCTCCGGCTCGACTAGGTCAGGTGGATCCGCCAGCCACACCGGCTCGGGCGGTTCGGGCGGAACCGGCTCGGCCAGTCGCGCCGGATCCGCCACGTCCGGCGCCAAGAACAGCTTCGGCTCGTCCGGCGGCAAGAATGGCTCCGGCTCGGCTAGCTCAAAGAACGGTTTCGGCTCTGCGGGTTCAGGAAACGGTTCAGGATCGTCCGGCTCCAAGAGCGGGTCCAGTTCCCGTAGCGGGGCGAGCTCATCCGGCTCGACCGGCGGGTCGGGATTCAGCGGATCCGGCGCTGGCTCCGGATCTGGCCGCGTCATCACCGCCGCTCAACTAGCTGCCGATCAGGCGCAGATTGATGCCGCCAACGCGAATGTCGCCGTGGCCCAGCAGAATTCCGCGCAGGCAACCCTCAGCAGCCCGATCTCCGGCACGGTCGCCCAGGTCGGATTGACGGTTGGTTCGTCCACGGGCAGTTCGGGAATCACGGTGATTGGTTCCGGCAACCGCGAGGTATCAACCACCGTGACGCTGAACGACGTCGACCGGGTGAAGATCGGCGATCCTGCGGCCGTAATCGTCGACGGGGTATCAACGCCCCTGTCGGGCAAGGTATCCGCCATCGGGATCCTCAACAC
>Ga0207683_10005395_pt1 | contig 10958 bp, 7 predicted proteins | sample KBSM73metaG_FD_184333 | JGI IMG/M metagenome (GOLD analysis project Ga0207683, IMG submission 184333) | Miscanthus rhizosphere microbial communities from Kellogg Biological Station, Michigan, USA - KBS M7-3 metaG (SPAdes) (version 2) | ecosystem: Host-associated > Plants > Roots > Rhizosphere >...
CCGCGCTTCTCGAAAGGACGACGCTAGCCTGAATCACTTCTTTACCACAATCCCCAATTCCCGCAACTGCCCCTCCGCTACTGGAGTCGGCGCTTCCACCATCAGATCTTTCGCGGCCGCGGTCTTCGGGAAGGGAATTACTTCGCGCAAGCTGTCCGCGCCCGCAAGAATCATCACGATTCGATCGAGCCCTAGCGCAATTCCTCCGTGCGGAGGTGTGCCGTACTCCAGCGCTTCCAGGAAGAATCCGAAGCGCGAGCGCGCCTCTTCTTCCGTCATGCCGAGCGCATGAAAAATCTTCTTCTGAATGTCCTGACGATGAATACGGATCGAGCCTGAGCCCAATTCCGTTCCGTTCAACACGACGTCATACGCCAGCGCGCGAACCATTGCCGGATCACTCTCGAGCTTGTCCATGTCCTGCTCGTGCGGAGAGGTGAAAGGATGGTGCGCGGCTACCCAGCGCTTATCGCCCTCGTCGTACTCGAACATCGGAAAGTTCGTGACCCAGAGAAAGCGGTAATCTTGCGCGGCGTTGCCGCTCTTTTTGAAAATGCCGTGCCGGTCCGCGTACTTCTGGGCCAGTGCAACGCGCAACAACCCCGCCGATGCGTAAATCGCCAGCTCGGCAGGCGTCACTTTGCGTTTGCCAGCCGGATGCGCGTCGCCGCCCGACTGCGCCGAGCCTGCGACAAGCACGATCAGGTCCTCCGGAGCCGCGCCCGTCTTCTCGCGGATCTTCGACGCTGCCTCCGGAAAACTTTTTTCAATACGCTTGAAATCTTCGAACAGCTTTGCTCCGCCCTTGGAGTTAAAGAGCGGCTTGATGTCGTCGCGCTCTTTTCTCGAAAGCTCTCCAACCTTTGGAGTGCGAATCGCAATTACCGGCAACTCGCCGTTCAGGGCAAGCGTCGCCAGGTTTTCAGGCGCGAAACAGTCGCGCACTTCCGTGAACGCCGGGAGTCGCAGATCTGGTTTGTCGATGCCAAACTGACGAATCGCGTCGTCATAATCCATCCGCGGAAATGGAGTCTTGATGTCGTGACCTGCCACTTTGAAGGCAGCAATAAGGAAATTTTCCACCACCTCCCAAACCCGTTCCGGTTGCGGATAGGACATCTCCAAATCGATCTGCGTAAATTCCGGCTGCCGATCAGCACGCAAGTCTTCATCGCGGAAGCAGCGCACGATCTGGAAATAGCGGTCGAAGCCCGAGATCATCAGGATCTGCTTGAACAGTTGCGGAGACTGCGGCAGCGCGTAAAACGATCCCGGCTGTACGCGGCTCGGCACGAGATAGTCGCGCGCGCCTTCCGGCGTCGAACGCGTCATGAATGGCGTCTCAATTTCGAAAAAGCCATTTGAAGAAAGATTTTCACGGATCGCCAGCGCAACTTTGTGCCGTAGTTCGATGTTGTGCTGCATAGCGTCACGCCGCAGATCGAGGTAGCGGTACTTCAGCCGCATTTCCTCATTGGCCAGGACCGTGTCGCTTGGCAGAAAAGGCGGCTGTTTGGCCTCGTTCAGAAGACGCACATCTTCGACAACGAGTTCCACTTCGCCCGTCGGAATATTCTTGTTTATCGTGTTGGCGTCCCGCAGCTTGACCGTACCGGTAGCGGCGATTACGTATTCATTGCGTAACTGCTCCGTCTTCTCGTGAATCGATTGGCTCGCCTCCTTGCTTACCACCACCTGCGTCACGCCCGTGCGGTCTCTCAGATCAATAAAGATGAGCTGTCCGAGATCGCGGCGGCGGTTTACCCATCCCATCAGGACAGCTTTTTTGCCCGCGTCGGATGCGCGGAGTGCACCACAGGTATGAGTTCGCCGTAGATCACCTAGGAAATCGAGCACTGAGTAGCCTTTGATTGTCTGGAATATGGCCGAAGGCCGAATCTTAGATTATAAACGGAGGCGAGGTTGCGGCTGCGCAGCGAGAGAAAGTGCTGGGACGGGAGGTCCCGTCCCGTGGAGAATTATTGTTTGGTCGCTTTTCCTTCCATCACGGTCGCGTAGTCGCCACCGGTGCTCATCTCGTATTTGAAGTCATAGCTGGTCGGTGACTTGATCATCATCGTGTACCGGCCTTTCACCACCTTGTCGCCCATCTTGTTTTCATCCGTCCAGGTCCAGGTATCGCCATCGACTGTGCCCTTGGCGACCTCCATCTCACCCCAGCTGTTGTAGTCGGTATACGTGTAGTTCTTGTCGTTAGCGTTGTAACCCATCACCGAAAGTCCCTTGCCATCGCCGAAACCTGGCAATTTCATATCGGCATGCATCACAAGGAAGAACCCGCCATCCATCATTTCGGCTTTGGCTGTGCTGGTGAATTTTCCACCGGGCCCCATCGGACCAGGTTTCACATCGCCTTCCGATTTCCAGGTTCCTGCAAAATATTCCAGTTTTTTCTGCTCTGGGCCGGGTTTCGGCATCGGTGGGGGCGTCTGCGAAACCGCGGCGGCTGAGATCAATACCAAAGTCGCAATGCCACCCATGAAGTAGCGTTTCATGATTTCTCCTGATTGAGCTAAGTTGAAATTCGATTGGGCCCTGGACATGCGCACAACGTTGTATCGCTCACACCGATACAAGTCAACGGGAGATCCCAAACCTACTGCGCCGCCGTAGCCTGCTGAAATCTGAGTCTCCACCGATCGCCCTGTTTTACCCAGACCGAACTGAGATGTTGATAGCGCGGAATCTGGAATTCTTCGTCGTCGAGCGCGACCTCCATAATCGCGTCGTAGGTGACAATAGCGACGTCGTCGGAGACCGGCAATACCTTGAAGTCGTACTGGCGAAATTGCTTCAGCGTAAATTCCGTCATCATACCGATGATCTCTTCCCGGTTGCGCAGCTTCCCATCGATTGAGACTTGGGAGTAGTCGTCCGCGAGCAGGCGCTTGAGCGTGTCTCCATCTTTTTTGAATTGGGCCTCTGGAAGAGACTTCTCGGCAGCGATGAGCGTTTGCTCAAATGGGCTGAGCGGTTTTGATTCGGATACTTGCGCCGACAGCGCGGAAGAAAAGAAACAGCACACCAATAGCGCAAAAAAGAAAAGAAGATGTTTCAAGATTGGCCTCCGAGCAGACCATCACGATCGGATGATTCTACACGGAGATCACGCTGCGCTTAGCTGATGAAAAAATGAAGCAGTTGTCCCCCGTGAATCCCCGTGCCACCCCGTGGTTAAGAGTTTCTAGCTCTTTGAAGAAATTCTCCCGGCCAATTCCGATCGAGGAACAGCAACCTGCTCGCTGGAGCCAAGTTTCTTCAGCGCGAACACATCAGCCTTAACCTCGTTCTCGCCGACAATGAGCGCATACTTGGCGCCCAGTTTGTCCGCAGTCTCGAAAGACTTCTTCAACCGAAAACTCTCGTCCCCGAGCTCAACAACCAGATCATGCCGCCGCAACTCGCGCGCGAGCCGGGCCGCCTCGCGATTCATTCCCTCGCCCAGTGGAGCAATATAAACATCCGGCTTCCGCGAAACGCCTTCAGCCGTCTCTGCCAGCGACATCACCAGCCGATCCTCTCCAATCGCGAACCCAATCCCCGGCGCCGGAGGCCCACCAAGCATCTCCGACAACCCGTCATACCGTCCCCCACCAAGAATCGCGTTCTGCGCCCCCAAAGCCCCGTGAGTAAACTCAAACGCCGTCCTGCTGTAGTAGTCTAGGCCCCTTACTAGGCGGTCGTTTTGGGTGAAGGGGACGCCGACGGTGTTCAGGATCTGTTTTACCTCTTCGAAGTGTTGGCGGCAGGGTTCGTCCAGGAACTGGCTAATGCGCGGTAACTTTTCGATGATGGGTTGGTCTTCCGGGACTTTGCAGTCGAAGACTCGCAGCGGGTTGGTCACGGCGCGGCGCTGACAGTCTGCGCACATTCTTGACGTCACCGGTTCCAGAGCAGTGCGCAAGGCCTGGTTGAACGCAGCGCGATCGTTGGCGCAACCAACTGAGTTGAGTTCGAGCGTCCAGTTGGTGATACCCAGACGGTCGAGCAAGGTCGCGAGCATTTCTAAAATTTCGGCGTCACGCGCGGGCGATTCGCTTCCCGCGGTTGCCGGACCGATGACTTCCGCACCGATCTGGTAAAACTGCCGATAGCGACCCTTCTGTGGACGCTCACGACGGAATTGCGGTCCGATGTAGTAGAGCTTGTTGAGTCCGCGCTCCCAAAGTTTGTGTTCGATATACGCTCGCACGACGCCCGCAGTATTTTCTGGACGGAGCGTCAGAGACTGGCCTTTGTCGCTTTCGGCGCGGCCGCGGTCTTCCCACGTGTACATCTCTTTCGCGACGATGTCGGTTTCTTCGCCGACGCCGCGCGCGAAAAGTTCCGTCGATTCGAAAATTGGCGTGCGAATTTCCTGGAAGTTGTAGGCGCGAAACACGTCGCGCACAGCGGCCTCGACGAAATTCCAAAGCGCCGTGTCGGGCGGGAGCAGGTCGCGCGTGCCTCGGGGAGACTTGATCATGCAGTGCCCAGTGGCCAGTGCTCGGTGGTCAGGAAGAAATGCTTGGTCCTGACTGACGACTTCTGACTACCTGTTTCTCTCCATTAAGTACGATTCTTTATAGCCCAAATAATTTTGAGCGTATCGCAGGATGGTTTCCTGATCTTTTTCGTCGAGATGGCGACGAAGCTTGCCGGGAGACCCCATCCAGAGCGAGTTCGGTTCGATGATCGTTTTCTCAGGAATCAGCGTGCCTGCCGCGATGATCGAGCCTGATCCGACCACCGCGCCATTAAGAATTATCACTCCCATCCCGATGAGGCAGCGGTCCTCGATCTTGCACCCGTGCAAGGTCACGGAATGTCCGACGGTGACATAATCGCCGACGTAGACGCCATACTCTTCTCGCATACCATGCAAAACGCAATTGTCCTGAACATTCGAATAGTGCCCCACACGGATTTCGTGCACGTCCCCGCGGAGAACAGCGTTCATCCAGATGCTTGCATGCTCGCCGAGTTTGACGTCTCCGATCAGTTGAGCGGAATCGTCGACGTAACACGTGTCAGGAAATTGGGGAGTAATTCCTTTGAAGGCGCGGATCATGATCAGGCTTCAGCTTTCAGCTCCAGTTCTTCAGCGGCGCAATAGTTTCGCCTTGAGAATGAACATAACATGTGCAACGGGAGGGGTGTCGAGGGCACGTGGAGGCAAGTGGCGGGTGGGGTCAGGTGGTGAGTCGATCTTTTGAAATCGGCGTGACCGGCCAGACATCGAGCGACCGGAGATAGTTAAAGTCGCTGGGCGTTACACGAAGAGGGGAACTCGGGACCTTATATACACGATCGGTAATGGCGGTTGAGTCGTTTCCGAAAAGTTCAAGTACCGATCCGTCGATAAGCAAGCGCAAGCGAATCGATTGTCCGAGTGGAACGATGAAGGATGCGTACGTGTCATTCAATTGCAACTGATGATCAGACTCGCCAGGCCGAAACCAGATGCTCGTGAATACCTCGCCCCGTTCGGTATGAAGTCTAAGGTTGAAGGGACGCGCTGTTTCCGGTTCGAGTTCGAGTCGAATTTCTCCGGCAAGATTCTTGACTCGCATACCTTCCAAGGCCTTCGTGCGCATGGTTGCGGGCATGCCCACGCTCCATCGAACGGGTTGCCCGCGAAGCGTCTTCAACGCCGGGGCAGGAGTCATTGCGAGGGTTCCGTCGTCGTCAATCCACAGGAGGCGGGGCAGAGCCATTGATCCAGCCCAACCCGCCGCGCGATATTCGTCCTCAGGCCGTTTTTCAGGAATCCAGCCCCACAAGATGCATTCACCATCGCGCGCCAGTTGAGTGCGCGCGGCGTAGTACGCGCCGTAATCGACCACGCCTTCTTTTTCGACGTTGAACCGATGTTCTTTGTAGGTTCCTACCTTCCACAGGACCAATCCCTTCGTGGAAATCAATAAGACGTGCTTGCCGCCAAGGGGAAAGAAGTCGGGGCACTCCCACATGTCGCCGTTATCGACGGGATTCACGGCAGATTCAAAGCTAGGCTGCCCTTGGATGAGAGGGTGCATGTACGTCCACTTGCGGAGGTCGGAAGAGCGATAGAGAAGGATGGCGCCACCTTTATCGACGAAACCGGAGCCGATCGCCATCAACCATTCATTGCCCTCGCGCCAAACGCACGGATCGCGAAAACCAGTAACTCGAACTCCTTCCGGCGGGCGCGCGAGAACAGGTTCCGGATCTTTCTGCCAGGTACGCATCCCGTCGCGCGAGGTGGCGATGGCCTGGATTTCTCTCCATTTATGCTGGCCATCGTTCAACGTAATTTCGGAGGGAGATGCCGGGGGCTGGACGCCGGTATAGATAATGGTTGGAATCAAACGTCCTTTCTCTTCCTGAACCACGGTGCATCCACTGAAGACGCCGTCACGGTCGTAGCCATTCGGAGTTGGGGCAAGCGCGATCGGTTCATGGCGCCAATGCACCATGTCCTGGCTGGTGGCATGCGCCCAGTGCATGTTGCCCCAATAAGGACCGTCGGGGTTGTACTGAAAGAACATGTGATACCGGTCGTCGAAATAAATGGGACCGTCGGGATCGTTCATCCAGTTGGCAGCGGGCAGTAGGTGAAATTGCGGACGCAGCGGATCGTCTGCGAGACGAGATCGGCCAGGATCACCCAATGCGTTTCGCGCCGCCAGTGCGGCAGTGGCGAACCCGGCTTGTCGAAGGAAGCGGCGTCGGGTGAAGGGGATCATGGCGTAGCTTCCTTGCCAATGTACAGGAACCAGGACGCTGGCGAGAAGTTGGACGGAGAATTGGGCGGTTGGGTAGCCCAGGTAGAAGTGTTTGTTGTCCTGACGGGCTCGGGTAGTTGGCGTAATCGCCTGTTAACGACAACTATCCGTTACAATTCTCGCGGATGGGTCGTGCACCGGCTCACGAACCTGCAGTCTGTGCTCCGACAAAATGCCATGATTCGAGAATACAGAATTCTTTCTGCAGCCTCGCTTGAAGATCTTCAAGAAGTTGTCCAAAAGGCAATCATTGACGGCTGGCAACCTCAGGGTGGGGTTGCATTAGCACTGGCGTCTTCCCAGTACGCTGTAGGTAAATTGTTCGCCCAAGCAATAGTTCGATCATGAACCCCCACGCCTGTCCCGACCGTCGCTGGAGAAATGTACCTGAGTCTCAACTGACGATGATCCCCATTTCGCCAACTACTTTGCCCGGAAGGCCGTTTCCAAGTAGTTGGTGAAATCGCCTGTTAACAACAACTAGATTCAGTGGCAAAGAAACCCGCGCATTTGAGGCGGTGTCTTTTAGGATGAAACCCGATTAGCCGAGGAGTTTCGTGGGCGCCAATGTTCGATGACTGTGACCTAGGACAACCGGGCGGCTGTGAATGGACCATCCGATACTTGTGGCGCTGGACGAACGCTTTTGGGCGCATCGACGTCATTGTGCTGGCGTTGATGTTCGCTTGCATTGTTTGTGTTGTTGCCCACGTCTCTTTTCGTTACCACTCGGTTCGGCGTACGCGAGATATTGATACCGGCCTTCTGAGTCAACTCGTCGCAGACCTCAGCGCTGAGGCGGGCCTTCTCCACTCAATTGCCTCTACCGCCCCATACCTAGGACTTGCCGGTACTTGCGTTGGCATCCTGAGCGCATTCGGCGCCTTCGCCATGGAGAAGCATACCCTTTTGCTGGTGACGGTAACGAAAGTAGCGACAGCCCTGGTTCCATCGGTGGTGGCCATACTCGTTGCTGTAACAGCGACATTTTCCTATAACTATCTCCGCACGCGCATCGACTTGCTTCACAACGAAGTAGGCGCTGGGCAAGGAACTCGATATTTTCGTGTCTTCCGGCGGCTCGCGTTGCTGAGAAGATTTTCGCAACTCCCGGCATTTGGGCTACTAGCTGCGCCCGCTCTGGCCCTTCTAGTCGCGGCGTATCTGCCGTTTGCTTTCCTTCGCACTGCAACGGGCTTCCGCATCGAACTCGCCGCATGTGAATCCGATGGCGACGACCGGCTAGTGCTGCATGTGACCAATACGGGCAAACTCTTTCTCAATACAGAGCAGGAAAACTGGAACGCTTTCGCCGGTCGCTTGTCAGAGATTTACAGAACACGAGGGGACAATTCGCTTTATCTGATTGCCGACGATGGTGTTCCGTTTCAGACCGTGGCTGATGCGATTGATGCCGCACGAAAGAACCTAGACATCAGAGTACGTTTGATAGAGCCAAGAACGATGAACACTCATTGCCCTACGGACGCCGCGGCTAGCTCCGCCCACCATGGTTCGAGGTAGTTGTTGTTAAATCGCCATTTCACTCATTGGCCCGGATTTTGGCGAACAAACGGCGCAAGCTTGTGAGAACGCCTGTTAACAACAATGATCTTTAAAGCTGTAAGGAATCTGGTTTCACTCGCCTTCACAGCCACGAAAATCGACGGCTCGTTCACATTCCTTCCGCCTGAGCGCAGATGAAACAGGTACTGATAATTCTGACAGTACTTCCGCTTGGAAATTTATTAGTCAATTGAGCGTGCATTAGCACTGCGGGCAAGCGCCCTTGGAGGGATAAACATGGCCAAAACACACGCGAGCAATGGAAAGAAGGGTCAGCAGGCAAAAAGCACGGACACCAAAAAGGCCGAGATGCTCTCCGATATCCTCCCTCTTCCCGACCCTCGCTTTCGGGGAAGAATCGGGAACACGTACGTTGACTCCGAGGCCGACATCATTTCCTTGCCGACTGCTCCGGCCGGGGCTCCAAACGTGCTAGCGATTCTGCTCGACGACGTCGGCTTTGGGCAGACGAGCACATTTGGCGGCCCGGTTCAGACGCCGACCCTCCAACGGCTCGCTGACGACGGTTTGCGCTACAACCGCTTTCACACAACAGCGCTTTGCTCGCCGACCCGTGCCGCATTTCTGTCTGGACGCAACCACCACTCAGTGCACACCGGATGCATTACAGAGTTGGCTACCGGTTTCCCGGGTTACGACGGGCAGTGGCCCAGGGAAGCAGCCTGCATCGCGGAGATTCTCAAGGCCAATCAGTACAGCACGGCTGCGTTTGGCAAGTGGCACAACACACCTGACCACGAACTTGGCGCGTGTGGCCCCTTCGACCGTTGGCCTTCGGGCAAGGGCTTCGATTATTGGTTTGGGTTCCAAGGCGGAGAGTCGAACCAATGGCACACTCCGCTGTTTGAGAACAACGCGCCCGTAGAGCAGCCTCATGACAACCCGAAATGGCATTTTTCAGAAGCCATAGCGGACAAGGCGATTGGTTGGATTGGCCAGCAAAAAGCGGTCGCGCCCGACAAGCCGTTCTTTATCTACTTTGCACCGGGCGCCGCGCACGCTCCTCATCACGTGGCCAAGGAGTGGGCCGACAAATACAAAGGGAAGTTCGATCACGGGTGGGATCGACAGCGCGAGATTACTTTCGAGAACCAAAAGAAGATAGGGATGATCCCCAAGAGCACGAAGCTGACCCCCCGGCCCGACTCCATCCCATCATGGGACTCACGCTCAGCGGACGAGAAGCGTCTGTATGCGCGGATGCAGGAGGTATTCGCCGGGTTCCTGGAGCATGCCGATGCGCAAATCGGCAGACTCATTGATGCCCTTGAGCAAATGGATCTCCGGAAGGACACACTCATCATCTACATTGTCGGCGACAACGGCCCGAGCGCCGAAGGAACGTTGACCGGCACACTCAACGTGATGAGAACGATGTTGGGACTCAAGGACGACGTACCGAGCATGCTCAAGCACATTAACGAGATCGGCGGCCCGGGATTCGAAAACCATTACCCGGTCGGATGGTGTTGGGCTGGATCATCGCCATTCCAATGGATGAAACAAGTCGCATCGCATTTTGGCGGCACGCGCAATGGCCTGGTCATGTCATGGCCGAAACACATCAGCGACCGGGGCGGATTGCGCTCACAGTTTCATCACATCATCGATATCGCCCCCACGATCCTTGAATTAGCGGGTATCCCCGAACCTCGTGAGGTCAACGGCGTGCCACAAATGCCGATTGAAGGCATCAGCATGGCTTACACCTTCGCGGACAAAGACGCACCCGGCAGGCGAGTGACGCAGTACTTCGAGATGTTTGGCAATCGCGCTCTTTATCACGACGGGTGGGTCGCCGGATGTCTACACGGCAGGGCACCTTGGGAGACTTCCGGCAGCGCCAGCTTCGACAACGACACTTGGGAACTCTACAACATTGAAGACGACTTTTCGCAGGCGAACGACCTTGTTGCCAAGGAGCCGAAGAAGCTGCGGGATTTACAGGATCGCTTCATGGCTGAGGCCGCCAAACATAATGTGCTGCCGCTCGACGATCGCTTTGCCGAGCGCGCCGATCCTTCGCTGAAACCGAGCCATCTTCGCGGCAAAACGCACTTTATCTATCCTCCTGGCACAGTTAGCGTGCCCGAACGATCGTCACCGTATACCAAGAATCGCCACCATACGATAGCGGCCGACGTGGAAATTCCCGAAGGTGGCGCCGAGGGTGTCCTTGTCTGTTGCGGGGGCCTCTCCGGCGGTTTTGCCGTCTTCATGAAGGATGGCAAGCTTCACTGGGAACACAACTATTACAACGAGGTCCGCTATCGCGTGTCGTCTTCCGGGACGATTCCGCCAGGCCGTCATGTGCTCTCTGCCGAAGTGAAGGTCGACAAGCAAGGCAAGTTTGAAACAGGCGGCACAGTCACTCTTCGCCTTGATAAGAAAGCGATTGGCGAAGGTCGCTTCGAAAAGCAGATTGGCGGATTTTTTACAGCCAATGAGAGCTTCGACATCGGCTGCGATACATGCTCGCCTGTTTCCGACCTATACAAGACGCCGTTCGCCTTCACTGGCACGCTCATTCGCGTCATGGTGGATGTCAGTGAAGCGACATTCGAGGATCTTGCGGCGCAACACGAGGCACAGGCGAGGCTCGCG
>Ga0207683_10005397_pt1 | contig 10955 bp, 5 predicted proteins | sample KBSM73metaG_FD_184333 | JGI IMG/M metagenome (GOLD analysis project Ga0207683, IMG submission 184333) | Miscanthus rhizosphere microbial communities from Kellogg Biological Station, Michigan, USA - KBS M7-3 metaG (SPAdes) (version 2) | ecosystem: Host-associated > Plants > Roots > Rhizosphere >...
GCCCATCGTGACGAAGAATGCTGCGGTGCGACCTACCTCCCGGTGCAGGACGTCACTGCGGCCGGCCCGCAACCGTCGACTATTGCCGGAATCGAGCGCGCGCTCGGCGGCATTATCAATGACGACACCTTCTCCCGCGACATCGCGATCAGCCGCGGTCGCGACTACGACTCCAGGGTCAAGGATTATGGCCTGTCGGGTGAGGTCACTTACGATTTCGGCGGGGCCGAGCTGACCTCGATCACCGCTTATCGCTTCAACAAATACACGCGCGGCACGGACGCCGACTACAACAACCTCGACATCCTCTACCGCGCCAGCGACGGGAATTCCTTCAACCGCTTCAAGACCTTCACGCAGGAGCTCAGGCTCCAGGGCAATGCCTTCGGCAACAAGCTCGACTGGCTGGTCGGCGGCTATTACGCGAACGAGAAGCTCGCGGTCGACGATAACCTTTCGTACGGCAACGATTATTCCGCCTATGCCAACTGCCTCGTTGCCGCGAACTTCGTTGCGGGCGGCGTGCCCTCGACGCTGCTGGCGCCGGGCGCCTCACCTACTTGCGTCAACGGGCCGTTCGCGCAGGGCGTCAGAGATGCGCCCCTCCCAACGGGATTGCTGGCTCGCTTCAACCAGGCAGTTGCTGCGGGCCCCACACAGCTTACGGCGGCCGCAAATCTGGCCAGCCAGATCACTGCACTCGGGGCATTGGCACGGCTCAGCAATCCTGCGCTGACGGCTCCTAACCCGGTTCCGGGCGGCCCCGCGATCGTGTTCGCTCCGCCGATCAACTTTGGCGCCGCGCCCTTCACCAACAGCGTCTTCACTAACCTCGCGGTCGCGCTCTCCGGCAATCCTGCCTTGGCCTCCGCAACGTTAAACGGCGCCTCGCTGGACGATGCCTACCGTCAGAACAGCAAGAACTTCGCGCTGTTCACCCACAACATCTTCTCGATCACCGACCAGCTGAAGCTGACGCTCGGCGCTCGCTGGACGCATGAGAAGAAGTCGCTCGACGCGACCCTCCTCGATAACAATGTGCTCTGCCGGGTCTTCTCGGGCACGTCGCTCCAGCAGCTGCCATGCGTGATCCCGAGCTCGCCGACGGGCTCATTCGGGATCGATGATTCCCGCAGCGAGTCGAAAATCTCAGGCACGGCGGTCATCAGCTACAAGCCGACGGATCGACTGCTGACCTATGCGAGCTACTCGCGCGGCTACAAGTCGGGCGGCTTCAACCTCGATCGTTCGGCTCTCTGGCGGGCCCAGCCGATCCCGACCACCGTTCCGCCCACACCTGGAACGACGGTCCTCGGCACGCCGCCGCTTTCCGGCAGCGGCGCGATCTGCATCAGCGCGGGCCAGACGGGTTGTCAGGGCATCGTCGCATCGGGCGCCGACCTGCAGTTCAAGCCTGAGCTCAACGACGCGTTCGAAGCGGGCCTCAAATATCACGGCCACGGGATCGACGTGAACTTCGCGCTCTTCCACCAGGTATTCCGCAACTTCCAGCTGAACACGTTCAACGGCCTGAATTTCATCGTCGAGAGCATCAACAGCTGCAGCGACGACCTGGGCGGTGCCGATACCGACACCAACTCGCGGACCGGCGCCTGCACCGGTCATACGGGCGGCGGCGTGCGCAGCCAGGGCTTCGAGCTCGAGGCGTTCACCAGGCCGATGACGGACCTCGCCATCAACGGCGGCCTGACGATGGCCGATACCAAGTATCGCCACAATCTGGTCGGCGCGAGCGGCAAGCCGCTGAACGACTATCTGTTCCAGCTGCCGGGCCGGCGGGTGTCGGGTGCTCCGCAGTGGACCGCCACCGGATCCATCGCCTGGACGCCGCCGATCGGCGGCAGCGGTATCCGCGGCCTCGTCTATTTCGACGGTCGTTACATGAGCAAGTACAACACGGGCTCGGACCTCGACATCGAGAAGACGCAGGACAGCTATGCGGTCTTCAACGGCCGCATCGGCGTCCATGGTCGTGACGATTCCTGGGCGATCGAGCTCTGGGGCCAGAATTTGTTCAACAAGAACTCGATCCAGGTCGCGTTCGACTCGCCCTTGCAGGGATCGGGAACGACCCGCGGCGTGCAGGCCGGGTTCATTGCGCGTTCGACCCAGCTCTACAGCGCGTTCCTCGGCGAACCGCGGACCTTTGGTGTGACCTTGAGGGCCAAGACGGGCTTCAACCACGCGGCCCCGCCGCCACCGCCGCCACCGCCGCCGCCTCCGCCGCCGCCGGCGACGCAGACCTGCGCGGATGGCTCGGTGATCGAAGTGACGGCGACCTGCCCGGCGCCGCCACCGCCGCCTCCGCCGCCACCGGCACCCGAACGGGGCTGATAAAAGTAGCTAGATTAAGAGAGGCCTCGCCGGAAACGGCGGGGCCTTTCGCTTAGGCGGCTTTCGCCTGGGCCGGATCGCGCGACGCTTCGAGCAAGGCGGACCGAAGCTCGTCGATCTCCTCACCCACGAGCTTCCTCCCGTCGGCGCCGGTTAAATAGAAGACGTCGACTGCGCGCTCACCGTAGGTCGCGATATGGGCCGAATGGATCACATGGCCATGCGCGTGAATTGCGCCAGCCAGCGCGGCCAGCAGTGCGGGACGGTCGCGCGCATTCACCTCCACCACAGTCGTTCGCGTCGACGCGCGCTCGGCGATGGCGACCGAGGCGGCGACCTCGAAGGCGGAACTCCTGCGCTGCGCCTCTGCAGTCGGAAGGGGCGGCGGTGATGCGCTGGCAAGCGCGGCTTCGACCGATTTCGAAAGGCGCGCGCGGAGCTTTCGGTCGCTGTACGCCTTGCCGCGGCCGTCGAGGACCAAGAGATTGTCGAGCGCCATCCCGTCGCGCGTCGTGTGAATCCGTGCGTCGATGATGTTTGCCCCGGCTGCCGCCAGACCGGCGCAGATCCGATAGAAAAGGGCCTCCCGGTCCGGCGTGAAGACGCTGACTCGGGTCGCTCCGCTTTCGGAATCCTCCTCGACGACGACGTTAGGAGTGGCGTCGCCGATATGCGCCTCGGCGGCAGCGACCTGTCGCGCGTTGGCCAGCTGCCACGCCGGGGGCTCGGCGAGCCAGTAACTGTCTGGAAGCCGGCGTGCGTGCGCTCGCGCTGCGCTCGACTTCCATCCGAGTTCCGCGGCCAGCTCTTGCTGCCGCCGCTCGACGATCTCGGTCCTGCCATGCTGCTTGTGGCCGAGACGAAGGCGCTCCTCGGCGGCCTCAAACAGGGTGCGGAGGAGGGAACGTTTCCATTCGTTCCAGATGCCGGGACCGACGGCGCGGATGTCCACCACGGTCAGGATCAGGAGGAGCCTCAACCGCTCGGGGCTCTGCACCTGATGAGCAAAATCCTCGACCGTCTTTGGATCGGCCAGGTCGCGCTTGAAGGCCGTCGATGACAGGAGAAGGTGATAGCGGACCAGCCAGGCCACGGTCTCCGTCTCGGCCTCGTCCAGTCCGAGGCGCGGGCATAGCTTCAGCGCAACCTCTGCGCCGAGAATGCTGTGGTCGCCCCTCCTGCCCTTCGCGATGTCGTGCAAGAGGACGGCCACATAAAGCACGCGCCGGGATGCGATCTGCTTTTGCAAGATCGAGGTGGATAGGGGATGGTCGTTCTTGAGCTCGCCCCGCTCGATCGCTGCGAGGAGGCCGATTGCTCGGATCGAATGCTCGTCGACGGTATAATGATGATACATGTCGAACTGCATCTGGGCGACGACCCGGCCGAAGTCGGGAACGAAGCGGCCGAACACGCCGGCCTCGTTCATCCACCGCAGCACCACCTCGGGGCGATGGACGGTGGTCAGGACCTCCAGGAACAGGCTGTTCGCGCGCGGATCCTCGCGGATCGAACGATCGATCAGCACCGCATCGCGGCTGGCGGCGCGCATCGCGCTCGGATGGATTTCAAGCTCTTCCCGCGCGGCAAGTGCAAACAGCTCTAGCAGGCGCACCGGATCGCCCCGCAGATAGTCGTCCGATGGAAGGGCGATGCGGCCGCGATCGAGGACGAACCCCCCGAGGCGCTTCGGGCGGCGGCGGAGAGTCGGCAGGGCGAAACGGAAACCCTTCTTCCCCAACTGCTCGTCGAGTTGGGCGAGGAAGACGCCGGTCAGGTCCCCGACAGTCTTCGCGTTGAGGAAATAGAATTGCATGAAACGCTCGACGGCCGATTTTCCGGGCCGGTCGGCGTAATGCATGATCTCGGCGATGCGCGGCTGGTAATCGAAATTCAGCCGCTCCTCGGCCCGGCCCGCCAGCAGGTGGAGGTGGCAGCGCACCGACCAGAAGAACCGCTCCGCCCGATCGAAGCGCTTCAACTCTGCCGCCGTCAGCAGGCCGACCTTGACGAGGTCGGCCGGGCTTTCGACGCGGTGCACATATTTGCCGATCCAATATAGGGTCTGGAGGTCGCGAAGCCCTCCCTTGCCGTCCTTGACGTTGGGTTCGACGACATAGCGGCTGTCGCCCATCTTGATGTGGCGCTGATCGCGCTCCGCAAGCTTGGCCGACACGAATTCGGCAGCCGAGCTTGCGACAACCTCCTTTCGGAACCGCCGCACGGCAAGGTCGAACAAGGCCTGGTCGCCCCATAGCCAGCGCGCCTCCAGAAAGGCGGTGCGAATGGTCATGTCCTTCTTTGCGAGGGCCAGCAGCTGCGGAACCGAGCGGACCGAATGACCGACCTTCAATTTCAGGTCCCACAGGAGATGAAGAACCGCTTCGGCGGCGCGCTCCTGATCGGGGGACGGTTGCTTCTCGACCAGGAACATGAGGTCAATATCGCTGTACGGGGCCATTTCTCCCCGTCCGGTCCCGCCGAGCCCGATCAAAGCCAGATCGTCACCGGGCGGCCCGACCATGCGCTCGACAACGAAATCGTAGGCGAGGCGAACGAGCTGATCGTGGAGAAACGACGTCGCCTGTGCGGAGGCGCGGCCATTGCCGGGTTCTTCGGCAAGGCGCCGCGCGACTTCCTTCCTGCCTTCGGCAAGCGCGTCGGCCAGGACTTCGCATGCAAGGCCGGACTGCGCCTCGCCGGCCGGCAGTCCCGCCAGCCGATCCGCGACGGCACGGCGATCGATGATCGCTCGCTGATCGGGCAAGCCTTCGTGTCCGCGGTGCGGCATTTGCCCCTAATCGCACGCCAGGCGCCGGGCACAACAGCCTCAAATTGCGTCTGCTGGACGACAGAGCGACGGCCGCTATACCGACGCCATGCAAATGCAGCGGCAAGCGCTGGAAGCCGAAGCCCACCGCGGGATCAACGCTCTCCAGCAAGGCGATTTCATCATGGCGCGAGACGCCTTTGCGGCGGTGACTGCCTCGGGGGACGCGTCGCCGCAGGCATGGTTGTTCTACGCCCAGGCCTGCGAGGGTTGCGACGATCGCGATCAGGCTTTGGTTGCCCTCGACCAGGTGCTCGCGGCCGACCCGGGCAATTCGTTCGCCTGGCTCATGAAGGGGGACATTTTCGGCCGGAGTGGTGACGATCGGGCCTCTGTCTCTTTCTATCGGATGGGCCTGCGCCGCGCCGCCGAACTCCAGCAGCTGCCGGGAGACCTGCCCGAGCGCGTGAAGCGCGCCGAGGCGGCGGTGGCCGCGGCGGAGAACAGGTTCGAACAGACGCTCGACCAGACTCTTGCAGAGCGCGGAATCGACGCGGTGCCGAGGCGCTTTGCCGAAGCGCTGGCAATCGCCTCGGGCAAGCAGCCGATTTACCTCCAGGAGCCGACGAGCTTCTACTTTCCCGGCTTGCCGCAGACCCCTTGGTATTCGCGGGAGGCCTTCCCGTGGGTTGTGGCACTCGAATCCGCGGTGCCGCAGGTGCGCGCGGAGATCGAGCAGGTGCTCGCCGACGAACAGGGCGTGGAGCCTTACGTGCAGGAAGAAGCCAGGCGCGCTTCTCGTGGGCACAGCCTGCTGAATGACGCGCGCTGGAGCGCCTTCCATTTGTTCAAGGCCGGCGAGCGGGTCGAGGAGAATGCCGCGCGCTGCCCGCTGACGATGCGGCTTCTCGAAGTCCTGCCGATCCCGAAGATCAGTCGCCGGTCGCCGATGGCTTTGATCTCGATCCTGAAGCCGGGCACGCACATCCCGCCGCACCACGGAATGATCAACACGCGTTTGATCTGCCACATCCCGCTGGTCGTGCCGAAAGGCTGCAGGCTGCGCGTCGGTGCTGAGACCCGCGAGGTCGTCGAGGGCGAAGCGATGATCTTCGACGACAGCTTCGAGCATGAAGCCTGGAACGACGGCGATTCGGTTCGCGCCGTGATGCTGTTCGAGATCTGGCGGCCCGAGATCAGCGAGGATGAGAAGGTCGCGCTGACCGCGATGTTCGAGGCCGTGACTGGCTACGACGCTCCGTCGGAAGACTGAGCCAGGCGCTTCAGCTCGTAGAGCTTCTCAAGTGCTTCCCTGGGGGTCAGGCTGTCGGGGTCGACGTCTGCCAGAGTTGAAATGAGCGAATCCGGCTGATGCTCCGGCTCGGCGGTGGTGGCGAAAAGTGGCAGGTCGTCGAGGCCTGCTGCGATGCCGCCGGTGGCGTCACGCCCGGCCTCCAGTTTTGCGAGAACCGAACGCGCGCGCGCCACGACGGGCGGCGGCAATCCCGCGAGCTTCGCCACCGCAATGCCGTAGCTCCGGTCCGCGGCGCCGTCGGCGACCTCATGCAGCAGGACGAGGTCGCCCTTCCACTCGCGCGCCCGGACGTGATGCAGCGAAAGCGAGTCCAGCCGTCCGGCGAGGCGCGTCAGCTCATGATAATGGGTCGCGAACAGGGTCCGGCACCGCACCTGGTCGTGCATCGCCTCGACCACCGCCCAGGCAATGGCGAGGCCGTCATAGGTTGACGTGCCGCGCCCGATTTCGTCCAGGATGACGAGGCTGTCGGCGGTCGCCTGCGCAAGGATAGCCGCGGTCTCGACCATCTCGACCATGAAGGTCGAACGACCCCTCGCCAGATTGTCCGACGCGCCAACGCGGCTGAAGAGCCGGTCGACGATTCCGATCCGGGCGCTGACGGCGGGGACGAAGCTGCCGGCCTGCGCAAGCACGGCGATCAGGGCCGCCTGCCGGAGGAAAGTCGACTTGCCGCCCATATTGGGGCCGGTGATCAGCCACAGCCGGTCGCTCGGTCCGATCGAGAGATCATTAGCGACGAAGCGCTCGCCCGAGTCGCGGAGTGCGGCCTCCACGACCGGATGGCGGCCTCCCTCGATCTCAAGACAGGGCTGGTCGGTCAGTTTTGGGAGCGTCCAGCCGCCTTCAGCAGCACGATGGGCATGGCTTGCGGCAACGTCGATGCGGGCGATGGCCTCCCCGGTCGCCGTGATCAGCGGCGCGGCCGACACCGCCAAAACAGTCAGCTCCTCGGCATGCGCCGCCTCAGCGGCGAGCGCATGAGAGCCCGCTTCGATGACCCGGCTCGCTTCGTCGTGAAGTTCGGGCGAGTTGAAGCGGACAACGCCCGCCAGGGTCTGGCGGTGCGTGAAACCGCTGTCGGGCGACATGAGCTTGTCGGCGTGCCGCGCGGAGACCTCCACATGATAGCCGAGCACGGCGTTGTGGCGGATCTTCAGTGAACCGATGGTCGTCGCATCGCGGTACTTGGCCTCAAGCGAGGCGATCGCGCGACGGCCGTTCGACGCCGCTTCACGCAGCGCGTCTAGGTCTGCGTCATAGGCTTCGGCGATATAGCCGCCCTTCGACGAATCGATCGGCGGTGAGGCGACGAGCGCGCGAGAAAACCGGTCGATGAGTTCATGATGCCCTGCCAGTCGGGGCAGGAGCTGGTGGAGAAGCGGTGGCAGGTCGACGTCTTGCTCAATCTGCTGCTTCAGAGTGTCCGCTGCGGTGAGGCCGTCGCGAATGAGTGCGAGATCCCGGGGACTCCCCCGGCCAGCGGCGAGGCGGGCGAGGGCGCGCGCGAAATCGGGCATCGCCTTCAGCGCCGAGCGCACGCGTTCGCGCCGGATCGCATCCTCGTTGAACCAGGCGACGAGCGCCAGACGCCGCTCGATCGCGGGCCGGTCCGTCAGTGGTGCGGCAATGTCTTCGGACAGCAAGCGGCGACCGGCCGCGGTCTGGCAGCGATCCACTTCCCCCAAGAGGCTTCCCGAAACGCTTCCGGCGACGGACCTGGTCAGTTCAAGGCTGTCACGGCTGGCCGCATCGATGGCCATATGGTCGGCCCGGGCGATGCGGCTGGGCAGGTCGAGAAGGACGCCGGCACCCTTCTGGGTCGCGTCGAGATAGGCGAGGAGACCGCCGGCGGCGGACAGCTCCGCCCGTGACGGCGAGCCAAGGCCGTCGAGCGTTGCAAGGCCGAAGCGCGACTTTAGCGCCTGCTCCCCCGCAATGCTTTCGAACCCGCCCTTGCCCACATTCGACCGAACTCCCGGAACTGGGCCATCGGCGATCGTCTCGGCGGGTGACAGGCGCCCAAGCTCCGCCGAGAGTTCGCCCGGTCCGCAGCTCACCAGCTCGAACCGACCGGTCGAAATGTCGGCTGCCGCAATCGCCCACTCGTCGCCGACGCGCCCGATCGCCGCGAGCCAGTTTGCAGCCGAGGATTCGAGCAGCGTGTCCTCGGTAAGGGTTCCGGGTGTGACGAGCCGGACGATGGCCCGTTCGACGAGCGCCTTGGAGCCGCGCGCCTTGCGCGCTTCCACCGGGCTTTCGGTTTGCTCGGCGATGGCGACTCGATGACCACCCTTGATGAGGCGCGCGAGGTAGGATTCGGCCGAATGAGCCGGCACGCCGCACATCGGGATCGGCTCGCCCGCATCCTCACCACGCTTCGTCAGCGCGATGTCGAGGCAGGCCGCTGCGATCTTCGCATCGTCGAAGAACAGCTCGAAGAAATCGCCCATCCGATAGAAGAGCAAAGCGTCGCCGGCCTCTTCCTTGAGGCGGCGATATTGAGCCATCATCGGGGTCGGAGCATCGGCGCGTGCCATTCGCAAAGTGGGTAGCCGGAAAGGCTGCGGCGGGCGACTAGAATCCGGCCTGACTCGCTCCGCTCGTCCCGGCAAACGGCCGCTCGTCGAACGTGGTCCAATTGGCCGGGCAGGATTTGACCGGTTCAGGCCGCTTCTTGCGATTGTCGGCTACCCAGCAATCGTCGAATACGGAACAGTAGCAACTCCTCACGACGACCTTCCATCGCTCCGCGTTGAGCCGCTCCCAGATCGCACTGTTGGCGTCGGTGCGCGCCAACCGAATGAATTTCGTTTGCTGGCCGGGCCGAAGCACTCCCGTGACGGGCTCGCTCATGAAAACGAAATTGCTGTTCCACGCGCAGCAGAGATTCAGGAAGTCGCGCGGGTTCGCCATCGGCTTGCCGTTGTAGAAGAATTGCATCGCCTCAAGCCGTGCTGGACGACGCCATTGTTCGTGAGGCTCATGGAAATCTCGGGCTTGCCATCCGGGCTCGAATTGTCCGTTCCGTACGACACATAGGGCCAGGTTTCGGACTGCTGGATCTTCCGCGTCGCATCGGCCTGGACATAGGTTGCGTACGCAAGGGTCAGCGAAATGACGAAGGTCGGAATCGTCACGAAAATGTGGCTGATCATGAAGACCGGGAGATACTTGAGCAGCCGCTGCATCAGCGGTTTTTCTTGCGCTGTCGCAATGTCCTGTGCGGGCTCTTTGGTCGGCTCCACCGAACGGCTGTAGCAGCAACGATCAAATTGCGGGAGCGCGGACGCGTGACTCTTTCCGCTGCTCTCCGCTAAGGCCCGCAGCCATGTCGGAAAGCAACGTCAAATATACCGAAGCCGAAGCCCTCGACTTTCACTCGCGCGGCCGCGCCGGAAAGATCGAGATCATCGCGACCAAGCCGATGGCGACGCAGCGAGATCTGAGCCTCGCTTATTCGCCGGGCGTCGCGGTCCCGGTGCGCGCGATCGCCAACAATCCGACCTGCGCCTACGATTATACCGCCAAGGGCAATCTCGTCGCCGTCATATCGAACGGCACTGCCATCCTTGGTCTCGGCAACCTCGGCGCGCTCGCCTCGAAGCCGGTGATGGAAGGCAAGGCGGTGCTGTTCAAACGCTTCGCCGACGTCGATGCGATCGACATCGAGGTCAAGACCGAGGATGCGCAGCGCTTCATCGATTGCGTCGAGCTGCTCGAGCCGAGCTTCGGCGGGATCAACCTCGAGGACATCGCGGCTCCGGACTGCTTCATCATCGAGCAGACGTTGCGCGAACGGATGAATATCCCCGTCTTCCACGACGACCAGCATGGCACCGCGATCATAACTGCCGCAGGCCTCATCAACGCCTGTCACCTGACGCATCGGAAAATGTCCGAGGTGAAGGTGGTGGTGAATGGCGCCGGAGCCGCAGCCATCGCCTGCACGGAACTCATCAAGGCGATGGGCGTGCGCGGCGACAATGTGATCATGTGCGACCGCAAGGGCGTGATCTTCAAAGGCCGCACCGATCTCGATCAGTGGAAGTCGGCTCATGCGGTCGAGACGGACCGACGCACGCTCGCCGAAGCTCTGAAGGGCGCGGATGTCTTCCTCGGCCTCTCCGCCGCCAACGTCGTCACCAAGGACATGGTCAAGTCGATGGCGAAAGAGCCGATCATCTTCGCCATGGCCAATCCGGACCCGGAAATCTCGCCGCCGGACGCCAAGGCCGCGCGACCGGATGCCATCATCGCCACGGGCAGGTCGGACTATCCAAACCAGGTTAACAACGTCCTCGGCTTCCCCTTCATCTTCCGTGGTGCGCTCGATGTCCGGGCGACTGCGATCAACGACGAGATGAAGATCGCAGCGGCGGAGGCTCTCGCCGAGCTGGCGCGCGAACCGGTGCCGGAAGAGGTCGCCGCCGCGTACGGCGGGCGCGCGCACAGTTTCGGCAACGAATATATCATCCCGGCGCCGTTCGATCCGCGCCTCATGGAAGTGGTCGC
>Ga0207683_10005398_pt1 | contig 10953 bp, 10 predicted proteins | sample KBSM73metaG_FD_184333 | JGI IMG/M metagenome (GOLD analysis project Ga0207683, IMG submission 184333) | Miscanthus rhizosphere microbial communities from Kellogg Biological Station, Michigan, USA - KBS M7-3 metaG (SPAdes) (version 2) | ecosystem: Host-associated > Plants > Roots > Rhizosphere >...
GTCTCGTCGCAGGCGTAGCCGAACATCAGGCCCTGGTCGCCGGCGCCGGTGTTGAGGTGGTCGTCGCTGGCGTGGTCGACGCCCTGGGCGATGTCGTTGCTCTGCTTGTCGTAGGCGACCAGGACGGCGCAGCCCTTGTAGTCGATGCCGTAGTCGGTGTTGTCGTAGCCGATGCGCTTGATCGTGTCGCGCGCGACCTGGATGTAGTCGACGTGGGCGTTGGTCGTGATCTCGCCGGCGAGCACCACCAGGCCGGTGTTGCACAGGGTTTCGGCGGCGACGCGCGAGCGCGGATCCTGCTTGAAGATCGCGTCGAGGATGGCGTCGGAGATCTGGTCCGAGACCTTGTCGGGGTGGCCTTCGGAGACCGATTCGGAAGTGAAGAGGAAGTTGTTCGACACGCTGTGCTCCAAGTGCTGAGAAGTCTGGCTGGCCCGTCATCGAGAGATGCGTTGCCGGCCTGGGCTCTGGAGCTGCGGCGAACGCTTTAGCGGAATGTCTTTTCCGTCGCCCCGCAAGTAGTTCAGTAACTCGGCGACCAGCCGATTATAGGTCGCTCGCGCGCGCCGGGTGCCCCGTGGGTAAGGGGCCGGCGCGACGCCGACCTGGCGCCGAACCGATACTTCGCCCTGCGCGCAGCCCGCGCGCACGACCTGCCGGCCGGCGCCGGCGAGAGGCGACGATTGGGCGCACGCCTGCTGCTGGCCGCTCTCTGGCTGTTCCACTGGCTGCCGCTGCCGCTCCAGGCGGCGTGCGGCAATGCCTTCGGCCGCCTCGGCTGGCATCTTGTCCCCGCTCGCCGCAAGGTCGCATCGCGCAATCTCGAGCTCTGTCTCCCCGAGTTGGCGCCGCACGAGCGCGAGCGCCTGGCGCGCGAGCATTTCCGCTGGCTCGGCCGCAGCCTGCTCGAGCGCGGCCTGCTCTGGTATGCGTCGCCCGAGCGGCTGAAGCGGCTGATCCGGATCGAGGGCGACGTGACCCTGGCCGAGCGAAGCGAACGGCCGGTGATGTGGCTGGCGCCGCACTTCATGGCGCTCGACGTCGCCGGCGCGTCGGTGCTGCTGTTCCAGAAGCGAAAGGGCATCTCGATCTACCAGCGCCAGAGCGATCCGGTCCTCGACCGGGCGCTTCGGCGGGGCCGGCTGCGCCTGGGCAACGCGGAGATCTTCGCCCGCGATGACGCCGGCCGGGCCCTCTTTCGCGCCATCCGCCGCGGCGACGCCTTCTTCAACCTGCCCGACATGGACTTCGGCATGCGCGACGCGGCGTTCGTGCCGTTCTTCGGCATCGAGGCGGCAACGCTGCTCGCGCCATCTCGCATGGCGCGGGCGTTGAACATGGTCGTCCAGCCGGTCGTTGCCGAAATCTTGCCCCGCGGCCAGGGCTATCGCGTGCGCTTCGAGGAGCCGTGGGCCGATTTCCCGAGTGCCGACGCCGTCGCGGACGCGGCGCGGATGAATCGCTGGATCGAGAGCGAGATCCGCAGGAATCCGGCCCAGTACCTCTGGGTGCATCGCCGCTTCAAGACGCGGCCGCCCGGCCAGCGCGGCTTCTATTGAGATGAAGAACAGCGTCCCCGCCACCGCCGCCACTGCGTGGCAGACGCTGCGCCAGGGGCTCGCCCTCGCCGACGCCGATCTCACCGCCGGCCGGGTCGAGCTGCGCGACGCGCTGCAGCGATTCGCGGCGCTCGGCGATGGCCACGGGCGTCTCCTCGCCGGCGCGGCGCTGGTGCAATGCATCGGCATCGCCGACGACCACTACGCCGGCTTCGAAGATGCCGTCGAGGCGATCGAGGCATCGGTCGGCGCGTTCGACACCATCGACGATGCCGGCGACCGTCTGAGCGCCGGGGCCGGGGCGCTGGTCGCGGGCTGGTTCCGCAAGCTCGACGACCCCGAACTGCCGGCGCGCGCCGAGACGGTCGTCCGCGCCCTCGGCGATGCCGCGATCGCCGCGCCGGTGCGGGCGCGCGCCGGTCTCGCCGTGCTCGGCTACTACGAGACGCGGGCGAGCGTCGACAGCGTCCTCTGGGTCGAGCTGGCGATGCGGCCGGTGCTCGCCGATCCCGCGGTCGGCAAGTACCTGGTCGACGAGTGGCACCACATGCTGGTCCAGTGCTTCTATCAGTGCGGCGCTCCCGAGCGCGCCGACGCCGTTCGCGCCGAGCGAAGCGCGAGCAACGCCGCCCTTGCGCCGGCGATCGCGCTCAAGCTGCTGCTGCTCGACGCCCAGCTGGCGATCGGCGAGGGCCGCAAGGCGCCTGGCCACGTCGCGCTCGCGCAGGCGGCGCCCTTGCTGACCGCGAGCGCGCCACGGGCGGCTGCGTGGTGGCACCTGCTGCGCTCGCGCCTGCACCTGATGGAAGGCCAGCACCGCGACGCCCTGATCCACGCCCGGCTCGGGCTGCGCCTGGCGCAGGAGAGCCGCCTGCCCGAGCGCTGGATGGGCGTCACCGTGATGCAGGAGGGCCAGGTCCAGCTCGCCAGCGGCGCCCCCGCGGACGCGGTGCCCTTCTTCGAGCGCGCCGGCCGTGCCGCGACCGGCTCCCAGGCCGACTTCTGCTGGTGCCTGGCGCACTTCGCGCGTGCCCTGGCCGAGGTCGACGGCGGCGCCGAAGAGCGCGCCCGGCAGCAGCTCGGCCAGGGCTTCGCGATCGCGCGCCGCCTGCAGTGGCTCAATTTCCTGCGCGCCTGTCCCGGGGTGGCGGCGACGCTCTGCGCGTTGGCGCTCGAGCGCGGCATCGAGCAGGCCTTCGTGCGCCAGGTGATCAGTGCGCGGGGCCTCGACGCCGGCCGGCGCGACCTGGCGGCATGGCCGTGGCCGATCCGGATCATGACGCTCGGGCGCTTCCGGATCGAGCTCGACGGCGGCGAGCTCGCGTTTCGCGGCAAGGTCGCGAAGAAGCCGCTCGAGCTGCTCCAGTTCATCATCGCCTCGAGCGGCAGCGACGTCTCGACCGACACCGCGACCTTCGCGATCTGGCGCGAGCTCGACGGCGACAAGGCGCGGGCCGCGCTCAACATCGCCCTGCACCGGCTGAGGAAGCTGCTCGGCAACGACGACGCGGTGCTGCTCGAGCTCGGCCGGCTGAGCCTGAACGAGCGGCTGGTGTGGGTCGACTGCCTGGCGTTTGAGCAGCTCGCCGAAAGCGCCGGCCGGGTGCGCGACGCGGCCGTGCCGCCGGCCGCGGCGAGCGCGGCGAAGGCGGCGCTCGCGCTCTACGGTGGCGCGTTCCTGCACGACTCCGAAGATCACGCCTGGCAGATGGTCTGTCGCACCCGCCTCGCGAGCAAGTTCAAGCGCACGGTGACCCTGCTGGTCGGCCAGGCGATCGCCGCCGGCGACTCGCGCGCCGCGCGGGCGCTGCTCGAGCGCGCGCTCGAGCTCGATCCGCTGGCCGAGGACACGGCGCGCGAGCTGATGCGCCTCCTGATCGATCTCGGCGAGCAGGCCGCGGCGCTGGCGGTGTTCGAGCGCTGCCGCGACGCGATCGGCGAGGGGCTCGGCGCGAATCCGGCGCCGGCGACGCTGGCGCTGGTCGCGCAGCTGCGCGCCGCGTCCCCCGAGATGGGTGGGACAGCGCGGTCGGATCGGTAAGCGATTCGTAAGCGGCGCCGGCCTACGCTGGCGCCATGAGATCGAGCCCACGGCCCCGGCACCGCGCCAGCGCACGCCTCGGCGCGTTCGCCCTCGCGGCGGCGATCGCGCTGGTGCCGGCGCGCAGCGAGGCGATCGCGCCCGCGCTGCTGTTCGTCTTGAAGCAGATCGCCCAGGACATGGCCAAGTCGATGCTCAAGGACGCGCTGGTCTCCGGCCTCGCCGGAATGGGCTGCAAGGGAATCGCCCTGGCGAGCGCGCTCGAGGCGCTCGACCTGCGCCGGGGCATCGGCAATATCGGCGGCGCCGGCGCGATGCTCGGCCTCGCGGGCGGCGGCTCGGCCAAGATCGGCCTCGGCGCGGCGGCAATGCCGTCGGGCATGCCGAACCTTTCGGCGATGGCGGGAATGCCGGCCCTGCCTTCGCTTGCCGGCATGCCCGCGCTCGGCAGCGTGTCGGGCCTCGCCGGCGGCGGCGGGGCTTCCGCCGAACTTGCCGCCAGGATGCACAGGCTCATGCCGGATGCGGGCCAGATCCCGGCGGGAGCGGGGCTCGGGCCCGACCAGTTGGCGACGATGACCCGCATGCTGCAGTCGATGAGCGAGCCGCTTTCGCCGGTGCAGACCGTCGCCACGATCGGCGAGCTGTCGGAGCTCGGCTTCCTGCCGAAAGCCGTGCAGACCGAGCTCAAGGAATGCATGCTCGTGCTGCCCGCGAGCATCCCGGCGCTCGGCATGGGCATGGCCATGCTCAAGCCGATCGTGCCGCAGCTGCGTCAGGCGCGCGAGCAGATGCGCTCGCTCTCGCCCGCCGAGCAGGACGAGGTCGCGGCGGCGCTCGCCGCCGAGATCGCGCCGCTGCCGAAGGAGCAGCGCGCCGAGTTCATCGAGCACCTTGGCTCGGGCTTCTTTCCGCCGCGCGTCAGCGACGGCGTGAAGCAGCGCCTGGCCGTCAAGTGAGTGGCCTCCGTTTGAATCCGTCATGAAGGGGAGTTCGACCCTGTCGCCTCCATCGGCGTCGAGCCGTCGTCCGTCAACCCGGACTCCAGCCCGAGAAGGGCGAGCTACCGCGCCGACAGGCGCTGCTGCGGATTCCGTATTCGTTCGGCGGCAGCATCAACCTGTATCTTTCGCTCGCGGCGTGCTCGACCTGCGCCGGCAAGTCTGGGGACTGACCCGCTGGCGGTGGCGGCGGTGCCCGAGCCGTCGAGCCGGCTGTTGATGATCGCCGGGCTGGCGGCGGTCGCCCGGCTGCAGACCCTCCGACGCATGCCTGCCGCGTAGCCGGCACTCTCCCATGAGGCGGGATAATCCCGCCCATGAAGCTGCGCTTCACCAAGATGCAGGGGGCGGGCAATGATTTCGTCGTGCTCGACGCGCTGCGCCAGCCGCTCGCGTTGAGCGACGCGCAATTGCGCCGCCTCGGCGACCGGCGCTTCGGCGTCGGCGCCGACCAGATCCTGATGGTCGAGCCCAGCCGCACGCCCGGGGTCGATTTCGGCTACCGGATCTTCAACGGCGTCAGCGGCGACGAGGTCGAGCATTGCGGCAACGGCGCGCGCTGCTTCGTCCGCTACGTTCGCGAGCACGGCCTGAGCGAGAAGAAGACGCTCGTCGTCGAGACCGTGAATCGCCGCCTCGAACTCCGAATGCAGGACGATGGGAGGGTCACGGTCGACATGGGCGCTCCCGACTTCGACCCGGCGCACGTGCCCTTCGACATCACCTGGCTCGCGCCGCGCGGCGGCGATGCCGGGCTGCCGCTCTGGCCGGTCGAGCTCGGGGAGGGCAGGAGCGTCGAGCTCGCGGTGGTGTCGATGGGTAACCCGCACGCGGTCCAGATCGTCGCCGACGTCGACCGCGCGCCGGTCGCGAGCGACGGTCCGCGGATCGAGCGGCACGCGCGCTTCGCGCAGGGCGTCAACGCCGGCTTCATGCAGATCGTCTCGCGCAACGCGATCCGCCTGCGCGTCCACGAGCGCGGCGCCGGCGAGACGCTGGCGTGCGGCACCGGCGCCTGCGCGGCGGTCGCCGTCGGCATCCGCCTCGGCCTGCTCGATGCCAGGGTCGACGTCGCGACCCGCGGCGGAAAACTGACGATTGAATGGGCCGGCGGCGGCACGCCGGTGCTCATGACCGGCCCGGCCGAGACCGTCTACGAAGGAGAGATCGACCTGTGAGAAACGACTCGTGAGCACCACTTCCGCAACGACGCCGCTCGGCGTGCAGGGAATCACCGAAGGCGACATCGCCAACTTCCTCGCGGCGAGCCCGGGGTTCTTCGAGCGCCACGCCGAGCTGCTCGGCACGATCCAGCTGACCAGCCCGCACGGCCAGCGCGCGGTCTCGCTGCAGGAGCGGCAGATGGAAATGCTGCGCGACAAGATCAAGGGGCTCGAGCGCCAGATCGTCGAGATGATCCGGCACGGCCAGGACAACGTCGCGATTGCCGACAAGCTGCATCGCTGGACGCATGCGCTGATGCTCACCGCCAACGCCGCCGACCTGCCCGACGTGCTGGTGCGCGAGCTCGCGCATCAGTTCCTGATTCCGCAGGTCGCGATTCGTGTCTGGGGCGGTGCCGAGGTCTTCGCCGGCCTGCCGTTTGCGCGCCCCGTCGGCGCCGACGCGCAGAGCTTCGCCGCCAGCCTGGCGGCCCCGTACTGCGGCGTCAACACCGGCTTCGAGGCCGTGCAATGGCTCGACGACCCGGCGCGCGCGCTCTCGATCGCGCTGATCGCGCTGCGCCACGACAGCCAGCCTGGCGCGTTCGGCATGCTGATCCTGGCGTCGCCCGACGCGACGCGCTACAGCGCCGACATGGGAACTGAATTCCTGGTCCGCATCGGCGAGGTAGCGAGCGCCGCGCTGACACGTCTGCTGCCGGCGCCGTGAGCGCCAGCGATGACGCGAGCGATGCCGGCGCGCGCGACGCCGACATCGCCCGTCACCTCGACTACTTGAAGGTCGAGCGCCGCCTGGCCGAGCGCACGCTGGCGATGTATGGCGAGGCGTTCGCGCGCCTCGCGCGTTGCGCCGCGGCCGTGCCGGTCACGCTGCGCGCGGTAGAGACGCACCACATTCGCCGCTGGGCGGCGCAGCTGCACGGCGCCGGCCTGGCGCCACGCTCGATCGCGCTCGTGCTCTCGGCCTGGCGCGGCTTCTATCGCTGGCTCGGCCGGGAAGGCGGGATCGCCGCCAATCCGGTCGCCGGCGTTCGCGCGCCGCGCGCGCCGCAGCCGTTGCCCAAGGCGCTCGCCGTCGATCACGCGGTCGCGCTGGCCGAGCATCGGACCGAGGGTGGCGACCGCCGACTGGCGGCGCGCGACGCCTGCATCGCCGAGCTGCTCTACGGCTGCGGCCTGCGCGTCGGCGAGCTGGTCGGGCTCGACGTCGTCGCCAGCGGGGCGGCCGCAGGCTGGATCGACGCTGCCGACGGCAGCGCGCACGTCCTCGGCAAGGGCAGGAAGCGTCGCGCTGTTCCGGTCGGTGCGCCGGCGTTAGGTGCGCTCGCCGAGTGGCTCGCGCTGCGCGGCGAGATGGCGCGCGGCGACGAAGCCGCGCTCTTCGTCGGCAGCCATGGCACTCGCCTGAGCGCGAGCCAGGTGCGCTCGCGACTGAAGGCGAACGCGATCGCCGCCGGCGTACCGACGCACGTGCATCCGCACATGCTGCGCCACTCGTTCGCGTCGCACGTGCTGCAGTCGAGCGGCGACCTGCGCGCGGTGCAGGAGCTGCTCGGCCACGCCAACATCACGACGACGCAGGTCTATACCAAGCTCGACTTCGGCCATCTCTCGAAGGTCTACGACTCGGCCCATCCGCGAGCGCGAAAGCGCAGCTGACGCCGCCCTGTCAGAGAAGCTCGCGCGACGGGCCCGCGGGCAGCCGCAGCCAGGCGCGCCGCACCGCGGCCTCGATCGCATCGACGGCCTGCGGGTCGTGCAGCCGGCACGACGACGTCACCTGAGCCAGGGGCAGGCTTGCATGCTCGAGACAGACCGAGCGCCAGAACCACGGCAGTGCTTCGTCCTTGGCGCTCTTCAGCAGCGTGCTCAGCATGCGCAGCTGGACCGCGAGAGCGGGCCGGTCGTCGCGGCGGGCGAGCTTGCGGCCCATGTGGAGATAGAGCTGGAGATAGGCCGGCTCGCGCGGCGCCAGGCCGCAGCGGACGTGGAGCTCGGCACGCTGCCAGCGTTGGACGAGCGAGCCGACACCGTTCATGGCACCAGCGGGATCGAGGTCCAGACGTAGGCCGCGGCAGCCGCGATGCCGATCCAGTAAGCAACGCCACGCAGTAAATCGTTCAGGCCATTTCTCATGCGCTACTCTAATGCGAACGATTCGCATTTGCAAACATGAGGGCGATCACCGGCGCCCCGCTCCTGCGCATCGACAATGATCGAGTGAAAAGCGTTCGAGTTCGGCCGGGCAAGGAACGATCGCTGCTGCGTCGCCATCCGTGGGTGTTCGAAGGCAGCATCGGCAGCGGCAAGGCCGACAGCGGCGAGACCGTCCGGGTCGAAGGCAGCGACGGTCGCTTTCTCGCCTGGGCGGCGTACAGCCCGTTGTCGTCGATCCGCGCGCGCGCCTGGAGCTTCGACGAGAGCGAGCGCATCGACGCCGCGTTCTTCGCCCGCCGCATCGCCGCCGCGGTGGCCATGCGTGAGCGCCTGGCACCGGCGAGCGACGGCGTCCGCCTCGTTCACGGCGAGGCCGACGGACTGCCGGGGCTGGTCGTCGATCGCTACGGCGACACGCTCTGCGCGCAGTTCCTCTCGGCCGGCAGCGAGCGCTGGAAGGCGGTGATCGCCGATGCCTTGATCGAGGTCACCGGCGCGTCGCGCCTGTACGAGCGCAGCGACACGTCGGCGCGCCAGCGAGAAGGGTTGCCGGCAACGCTCGGCTGGCTGCGGCCGGCTAGCGCGACCGCAGCCACGGCACTGACGATCCGCGAGCACGACTGGCGCTTCGCGCTCGACGTCGCGACCGGCCACAAGACCGGCTTCTATCTCGACCAGCGCGACAACCGCAAGTTGTTCGCCGAGACGGTGCGCCACTTCGGCTTCGCGCGCGTGCTCAACTGTTACTGCTACAGCGGCGGCTTCAGCGTTGCCGCGCTCGCCGGCGGCGCGGCCGAGGTAACGGCTATCGACTCGTCGGCGCCGGCGTTGGCGCTGGCCGAAGGCAACGTCGCCCTGAACGGCTTCGACGCCGCGCGCCACGGCACGATCGACGGCGACGTCAACCAGACGCTACGCGCGTATCTCGATGCGCGCCGGAGCTTCGATGCGATCGTCCTCGATCCGCCGAAGCTGGCGCCGACAGTCGCCCACGCCGAGCGCGCGGCGCGTGCCTACAAGGACATCAATCGCCTGGCGCTGTCGCTGCTGGCGCAAGGCGGGGCACTCTTCACCTTCTCGTGCTCGGGCGGCATCGACGCCGACCTGTTCCACAAGATCGTCGCCGGCGCCGGCCTCGATGCCGGCGTCGACGCCTTCATCCATGCGCGGCTCGGCGCCGCGCCCGACCACCCGATGACCGTGAACTTCCCCGAGGGCGGCTACCTCAAGGGCCTGGTCCTGATCAAGCGCTGAGCGGCAACGCGATCCGGGTCTCGAACTTCGCTCGGCGGATGCTGAAGAACGCCTTGACGTTGCGAACGTTCGCGTCTTCGGTGAAGAGCCGGGCGACCAGCGCGTCGTAGCTCGCCATGTCGGCGACCTGGACGACGAGGACGAAGTCGGGGCCGGGCGAGACGCGATGGCATTGCTGCACCGTGTCCTCGGCGACAGCGCGTGCCTCGAACGCGGCCATCGCCTCGGCCGACTGGCGGTCGAGCGAGACCTCGGCGATCGCGGTCAGGCCATGGCCGAGCGCTTGGGGCGAGAGCAGCGCAACCCGGCGCTCGATGACACCCCGGTCGACGAGCTGCTTGACTCGCCTCAGGCACGTCGCGGGGGACACGTGGACACGCGCCGCGAGTGCCTGATTTGTGAGCGAGGCGTCGATCTGAAGGACGGCGAGGATCTTCATGTCCGTCGAATCTAGTTCCGCCAGCTTCGCTTTTGTTTCAGAATTGTGTGACATTTGAATTAATACTGCAATGCCTATCCGACCCAACCGATTATTTCAAAGCTACGCTCATTTGGCAATTTAACTTCTTGACCACTGGCCTAGAGTCGCTCTCCCCCGTCGTGTCGAAAGCCCTTGCCATGTGTGGAATCGTCGGCGCCGTCAGTTCGCGCAACATCGTCCCCGTGCTCGTCGAGGGTCTGCGCCGACTCGAGTACCGCGGCTACGACTCGTGCGGCGTCGCCGTGCACCAGGGCGGTCGCCTGCAGCGCGCACGCAGCACTGCGCGCGTCGCCGAGCTCGCCGCCAACGTGGTCACCGACCACCTCGAGAGCGGCACTGGCATTGCGCACACGCGCTGGGCGACGCACGGCGCGCCGCTGGTCCACAACGCCCATCCGCATTTCTCCCACGGACCGGCGGCGCGCGTGGCCGATGGCGGCGAGGCGTCGGGCCTGGCCGCCGCAGGCCGGATCGGCCTGGTCCACAACGGCATCATCGAGAACCACGACGAGCTGCGCGACGAGCTGACGGCCAGGGGCTACGTCTTCGTCACCCAGACCGATACCGAGGTCATCGCCCACCTGATCGACCACCTCAACCAGGGCGACATCCTCGAGGCCGTGCAGCGCGCACTGCCGCGCCTACGCGGCGCCTATGCGATCGCCGTCGTCTCGCGCGACGAACCGCATCGCGTCATCGGCGCGCGCCAGGGGTCGCCGCTGGTGCTCGGCGTCGGCAGCGTCGCCGGAGCGAACGAGAATTTCCTCGCTTCCGATGCAATGGCGCTGGCCGGCGTCACCGATCGCATCGTCTACCTCGAGGAAGGCGACGTCGTCGACCTGCAGCTCGGCAAGTACTGGATCAGCCACGTCGACGCGAAGGGCGACTTCAAGGCGGTGCAGCGGCCGGTCAGGACGGTCGTCGCGCATACCGGCGCGGCCGAGCTCGGCCCCTATCGGCACTACATGCAGAAGGAGATCTTCGAGCAGCCGAAGGCGATCGCCGACACGCTGGACGCCGTCCCCGGCGTCTCGCCCGAGCTGTTCGGCGACGGCGCCTACCGCGTTTTCAAGGAGATCGACTCGGTCCTGATCCTCGCCTGCGGAACGAGCTACTACAGCGGCTCGGTCGCGAAGTACTGGCTCGAATCGATGGCCAGGATCCCGACCTCGGTCGAGGTGGCGAGCGAGTACCGCTATCGCGACAGCGTGCCGAATCCGCGCACGCTCGTCGTCACGATCTCGCAGAGCGGCGAGACCGCCGACACGCTGGCCGC
>Ga0207683_10005404_pt1 | contig 10945 bp, 7 predicted proteins | sample KBSM73metaG_FD_184333 | JGI IMG/M metagenome (GOLD analysis project Ga0207683, IMG submission 184333) | Miscanthus rhizosphere microbial communities from Kellogg Biological Station, Michigan, USA - KBS M7-3 metaG (SPAdes) (version 2) | ecosystem: Host-associated > Plants > Roots > Rhizosphere >...
AGCAGCCGTCCACACCGTCCGCTTCCCGGCCCCGCCACTATTGTCGGCGTATGCTTTGATCATGGACGCCAGGGCGCCCCCACTGCTTCCTCCGTCAGCACGATGGCCTCGCGCGTGGCGCCGCTGACGTTGTAGCTGTCTCACCGACCGTCGCAATGACAGACAGCGACCTGCGGCACAAGCTGGCAGCGATCCTGGCCGCCGACGCGGCCGAGTACTCGCGGTTGATGGCAGGCGACGATCGCGCCACAGTGGCAGAGCTGGATGCGGCCCGCTCCGTATTCCGCTCTCAGATAGAGAAGCGACAAGGTCGGGTCGTCGACATGGCGGGCGACTCGGTGCTGGCAGTGTTCAGCACGGCGGCGGGCGCAGTGTCGGCCGCGCTGGCGATTCAAGCGCAGGTCAGTCAATCGACCGATGCGCAACCCGAAAGGCGCCGCATGCGCTTTCGCATTGGTGTGCATTTGGGTGACGTGATCGAGAAGTCCGACGGCACGGTGTATGGCGACGGCGTCAACATCGCTGCCCGGCTGCAGGCGCTGGCCGAGCCGGGAGGCGTGATGGTTTCCGATGCGATTTACAACGCGGTGCGCGGCAGGATCGACGTCGCATGGGTCGATGCCGGCGAGCACAGCGTGAAGAACATCGGCTACCCGGTGCACGGCTACCGCGCGGAAACCAGCGCCGCGCCTACGCTGCCGGCGACGTCCGCGCATAAACCGCGCGGCCGCCCATCGATAGCCGTGTTGCCGTTCAAGGTGCTTTCGGAAGACCCGCGCCTGGGCTTCTTGGCCGATGGGTTGGCCGAGGACGTCATTGCGCTGCTGGCACGCGTGGCAGGCTTCGAACTGATCTCGCAGTCGTCGTCTTTCGCGTTTCGCAACCGGGAAGCCAGCGTTGCCACGATCGCTCGCGATCTGGGCGTTCGCTACGTCGTCGAGGGCAGCGTGCGCACCGTCGGCGACGTCGTGCGCGTGTCGACACAACTGATCGATGCCGCGACGGCGCGCGTCCTGTGGTCGGGTCGGCTCGACGGCCGCAGCGACGACACGTCGGACCTGCAGGACGGCATTGCGCGCGGCGTGATCTCCGAACTCGAACCCGAACTGACGCGCGCCGAGATCGCGCTGATTCGCCGCCTGCGCCCGGAGAACGTCGACGCCTGGGATTGCTATCGACAAGGCATGGGCGCGATCGCAATGAAAGGCTGGACCGAAGAAGCGATGCGGGAATCGCGCACGCAACTGCAGCGGGCCTTCGAACTCGACCCGAGCTTCGCACTGGCGCGTGCACTGTTCGCACTGCACAGCGCAGTCGGCAGCAACACCGGGCTGCTGCCGGCCTCGATCGAGCTTGCGCAAGAGGCGCAGCTCGCGGCGGAGCAAGCGATCGCGCTCGATGACGGCAGTACGGCCGTGCTTGGCTACGCCGGCTGCGCTTTGGCCGACCTGGGCTATCGTGATCGCGGCGTGGAGATCCTGCAGCGTGCGCTCTCCATCGACCCGAGCAACGCGCAGGCGCATGTGGCGCTGGGCGCCACTTTCGGCCTGCAGGGCCGGGTCGATGAGGGCCTGGCCAGCATGCGCCACGGCATGCGCATCAGCCCGAAGGACCGTCGGCTGGGAGTATGGGGTTGGGCCCTCGGCAGCCTCTTACTGCACGCTGGCCAAGCCGAAGCGGCGCTGCGGGAGGCGCGCACGAGCGCGCGACGAGACCCGTCGCTGCACCTGAGCCGCATCCTCGAAGCGGCAGCGTTGCTGCAAACCGGTCGTGAAAATGAGGCTCGCGTAGCGTTGGCGACGGCGCGAGGCATTCGACCTGCGCTCACGCTGCAGGAGGTGGCGCGTGCCAACGGCCGACGAGTGGCCGCGCGACTCGGGTCGCTGTGGAATTGAGGCCGGCACGCGCGGATCTGCCAGCAGCGCAACGAACCTTCGCTCCGCCATGGTGTGTAGGTGCGTTCGAGAGCCGAGACCGGGGGTGCGGCGTTGATGTCCGCTCCGAGGCAACCAACCCGCGTCACCTAAAAGACGGGATTGAGTCGAGCCGTGCCGGCCGCGGCACGCATCTCCGCGGACGGAAGCCGTCATCGAGTCCAGCAGTACCGAAGCTGACCTTCGACAGCGCCGCAGTCGGCCATGGGCTGACCCCGGCGAAGACTGCTTTCGGGTCACGTCGTCGGCTACCCATCGGCACGTAACCCGCTAAGCAGCTAGATTTGAGTCTGAGGACGCGCATCGCGCGGCAGAGCAATGCAATTCCCCGTCACCGAACACGTTGTGAAGACGCCGCGTCACACCAGCTTCTATCTGGCGTGCGGCGTAGTCGACGCGCCGCTGATCATCTTCGTGCATGGATGGCCTGAGCTGTCGATCAGTTGGCGCCATCAACTGCATTGCTTCGCGTCGCTGGGGTTTCGCGTCATAGCGCCCGACATGCGCGGTTACGGTCGCTCGACGGTTCACCCGAACACGAGTGACTACAGCGTGCAGGCCGCTGTCACAGACATGATCGAGCTCCTTGACGCGCTTGGTTCAAGGTCGGCGCTCTGGGTGGGCCATGACTGGGGCGCGCCCGTGGTCTGGGGTCTCGCGCAACACCATCCGGCGCGGGTCGAAGGAGCTGCGAACCTGTGCGTGCCGTACCTGCCCGAGGGGTTCGCCCCGGTGAATGTCATTCCCTTGGTTGATCGGAGCCTGTACCCGGCAAATGAGTATCCGGCCGGCCAGTGGGACTATCAGCTCTTCTACGCCGAGAGTTTCGACCGGGCATCCGCCACGTTCGATGCCAATCCGCGCAACCTGATCAAGGCACTGTTTCGCAAGGGGGATCCCGCCGGACGTGGGAAACCCGGGCGATTGGCGACAGTGCGACGCGATGGCGGCTGGTTCGGAGGCGCCGCACAGCCTCCTGATGTTCCGATGGATCGCGACCTGCTTACCGACGAGGATCTGCACCGCTATGCCAGCGCGCTCGAGAGCAACGGGTTTCGAGGTCCCGACTCTTGGTACGTAAACGCTGAGGCGAATGTGGAGTTTGCGCGCCGCGCCCAAAGTGGAGGCCGGCTGTCGATGCCAGTGCTTTTCTTTCACGCGGCGTACGACTACACATGTGAGACGGTGACTTCCGCTTTGCCCCGGCCGATGCGCGAAATGTGCGATGACTTGACTGAAGTAACGGCCCCGACGGGTCATTGGATGGCTCAGGAGAGGCCAGACCTCGTCAACTCGGCCTTGGCCCGCTGGCTCGCACTCAAGTTGCCAGCGCGCTGGCAACTCTGACGTCAATCGGCAGGATGTGACCGGTTCTTGCTCGATCGCTTCAGCGACGGCTTTTCGGCGATGTGTTTGAAAGGGTTGACCGTCAATGATTGGTCGATCAGGGCGCCTTCACTTCCTGATCTCAGCTGCAGGAAGCAGTCGCCCGAAGTCGAGCGGAATCAAAGCTGACCGTTGATAGCGCTGCGTTCGGTCAGGAGCCGTCGTCCACCAACGACGGCTTTGTAGCCGCCGCCTGGGCTAGGGACGAAGGCTTCGACAGAAAGGCTCGTCGCCCGCAGATGGGGATCGGCCGATGCGCAGTCCCCGATGCGGAGTCTCCATCCCCAAGACTGACAACCCGCAATCTTTATGGCGGTGCGGGCGCTTGATTTTCATCTGCAAGAGCCGGACTCGTGCCTACACTGCGGCGACTCGGCCAATCAGCCGTCAACGATGAGCTGGCACCATGAGCAAGATCGATTCTGACAACCGGGCGCTGCGCCTTATCGTCGCCTGCAATGGCGTGGATCAGGACGATCTGTCCGTCATCAGCTGCGGCATCCGCCATGCGCTTAATGCCGTGCCTTGGGCTCGCCTAGTGATCGCCGACGGCGACATGACGAACAACGAGAGCCCGCTCAGCGACGGCGACCTTTTCAAGCCAGGCACGCCTATCGAGATCCGCGCCGGCTACGCCGACAAGGACACGGTGGTGTTCAGTGGCATCGTCGTGCGCCATGGCTACAAGATCACCGGCGACAACTTCAGTCGGCTGATCGTTGAGTGCCGCGACAAGGCCTGCAAGCTGCTGTTGGGCCGCAAGAGCGCCAACCATGTCGACAAAACCGACAGCAGCATCATCGAAACCCTGATCAGCGACGCCGGCCTGACCGCCGACGTCGAGAGGACCACCATCACGCACAAGGAGCTGGTGCAGTACTACTGCAGCGACTGGGACTTCATGTTGGCGCGTGCCGAGATGCTCGGCCTCTTGGTCAACGTATCGGCCGGCACCGTCAGCGTCAAGGCGCCCGCGGTCAGCGCCGCGGTGGTGCTGACGCTGACTTGGGGCAACGATCTGATCGAGCTGGATGCAGATATCGATGCGTGCAGCCAGTGGACGGCGGTGCAGGCCCAGGGTTGGGACCCTGCCCAGCAGGCGCTGGTGCGAGGCGCCCCTGCCAGCCCGCCTACGCTGAACAGCCAGGGCGATCTGGCCGGTGCCACGCTGGCGGCAGTCGCCTCGCCACCCACGATGGTGCTGCAGAGCCCGGCTAGCAGCGATAGCGCCGTGCTGGACAGCTGGGCCAAGTCGGTGCAGCTGAAGGCCGGCCTGGCGCGCATACGTGGCCTCATGAAATTTCAAGGCAATGCCGCCGCGCTGCCAGGTACGCTCATCGAGCTGGCCGGTGTCGGCAAGCGCTTCAACGGTCACGTCTTCGTCAGCGCGGTGCAGCATGAGATGGTCGATGGCAACTGGATCAGCGAGGCCGAGTTCGGTCTCGATCCGAGTTGGCATGCCGAACGGCCCGATGTCATCGCGCCGCTGGCCAGCGGCCAGCTGCCCGGTGTCAGCGGCTTGCAGATCGGCGTGGTGATGAAGCTCGATCAAGATCCGGCCGGCGAGAACCGCATCCAGATCAAACTGCCCAGCCTGGCCAATGCGACCGAAGGCATCTGGGCCAGGCTCCTGCAACTCCATGCCTCGAACAGCTTTGGCGCCTTCTTTCTGCCCGAAGTTGACGACGAGGTGCTGGTCGGCTATTTGAACAACGATCCCAGCTATCCGGTCGTGTTGGGTAGCCTCTACAGCAGCAAGCATGTGAGCCCATATGCGCTCGCGGCGACCAACAACATCAAGGCCATCGTCACCCGCTGCAAGCACAAGATCGAATTTAATGACGAAGACAAGATCATCACCGTCTCGACCCCGGCCGCCAACAAGTTGGTGCTGAACGACAAGGACAAGAGCATCCTGGTGCAGGACCAAAACGGCAACAGCATCAAGCTCAGTGAGAGCGGCATCGCGCTGGACAGCCGCAAAGACATCAAGCTGACGGCCAATGGCGGCATCACGTTGGATGCGATCAATGCGATCTCGATCACCTCCAAGGCCGACGTCAGGACCGCCGGCCTGAACATCAGCTGCGAAGCCCAGAGTAACTTCACCGGCAAGGGCAGCGCCACTGCTGAACTCTCCGCCTCGGGCCAGACCACGGTCAAGGGCGCTTTGGTCATGATCAATTGACCACAAAGACCACCCCATGCCCCCCGCCGCCCGCCTGACCGATATGCACACCTGCCCGATGCAAACACCGGGCCTGCCGCCGATTCCGCATGTCGGCGGGCCAGTAATCGGCCCCGGTGTGTCCACGGTACTCATAGGCAAGCTGCCGGCCGCAGTGGTCGGCGACAACGCCGTCTGCGTCGGCCCACCGGACGCCATCGTCAAGGGTTCGGCCACCGTGCTGATCGGCGGCAAGCCGGCAGCCCGTATCGGCGACATGACGATGCACGGCGGCACCATCGTGTTTGGTTGCCCGAGGGTGCTGATCGGGGGCTAGTGATTTCCCCTTCGGTAGATAGATGATGGCGAAGAACGCTAACAACGGTCGTTCGGTCGACGCCGCCGCCAATGTCTGCTGCCCGGCTTGATCTCCCATTCACAGTTTCGGCCATCGCCCGTCGTTGCCGACCGGCAGCTCTAAGGCAACGAGAACCAGGTCCTGTCGAGGATCGCGGGGATATCGAGGGCACGATTCGAGGTGCGCCACCGTCTCGGTATCACCCGGGGAGTAGATTTCGCCATTGGAGGAGGCGTAGCCGATGAACGAGCCCGAAGCGCGGCACCGGCTGGCGGCGATCCTGGCTGCCGACGCGGCAGGCTATTCGCGCGTGATGGCCGAGGATGATCGGGTCGCGCTCGCCACCCTGGACGCCGCGCGGGCTGTCTTCCGTACGCATATCGAAGCGCAGGGCGGGCGCGTTATCGACACTGCGGGCGACTCGGTGCTCGCCTCCTTCGAAACCGCAACTGGCGCGGTCCGGGCTGCAGTTGCCATTCAGCGCAAGCTCTCAACCCCTGCGCACGGCCAACGCAACGTGGCACGGCTCTTCTTTCGCATTGGCGTGCACTTGGGCGATGTGCTGGAGAAGGCCGACGGCAGCGTCTACGGCGACGGAGTCAACATCGCTGCGCGACTGCAGACGCTGTGCGAACCGGGCGGTGTGATGGTCTCGCAGGCAGTGCACGGCGCGGTCGCCAGCCGTATCCGCGCCGGCTTCGACGACGCGGGCGAGCAGACGCTGAAGAACATCTCCCAGCCGGTGCGCACGTTTCGGTTGCGCGCTGAGGTCCGCAGTCCCACTCACCGCTTCGGTCGTTACGCAGTGCTGCCGCAGGAGCGCCAACTCCTCATCGACGGCAAACCCGCTCCGCTTGGCGAACCCGCCTTCGAGTTGCTTCTTGCGCTGATCGAGCGGCGGCAGGGAGTCGTCAGCCGCAAGGAGTTGGCAGACCTGGTCTGGCCTGGCGAAACGGTCGATGACACCGTCCTCGCAGCGCCATTGCGCGCCCTGCGCAAGCTGCTCGGAGCGAACTCGATCGCTACCGTGCCGGGGCGCGGCTACTGCTTTGTGGCGGCGCTCGACGAGGACGGCGAGTCGTCAGCCGAAGCAATACCTGACTCGCCTCACTCTCCCGCAGTCACTGTCCCCGAACCTCCCGGCTCCAAACCCTTCGCGCCGCCCGGCACGCCGCCGACTCTGCTCGGCCGCGACGACGAGCTTGTCGCGCTCGATCACCTGCTCGCCGAGCACCGTCACGTCACGGTGCTCGGCGCGGGCGGCATCGGCAAGACCTCGCTCGCGCTCGCCGCGGCGCACGCCAGACGTCACGCACAGCGCGACGGGGCGGCCTGGGCCGACCTCTCGTCGATCTCCGAGCCGGCACTCGTCTGCGCCGTGGTGATGCGAGCGCTCCAGCTGCCGGTGGTGAGCGGAGACCATCAGCTGGGCGCGCTGGTGGCCGATCTGAAGTCGCTCGACCTGCTGCTCGTACTCGACAACGCGGAGCATCTGATCGACGAGGTGGCGCGACTTTGCAACGCCATTGTGACCGGCGCGCCAGGCGTGCGGCTGCTGGTCACCAGTCAGGTCATGCTCAAGGTCGAGCGCGAGCGCGTGTTCCGGCTTGGCCCGCTGGCAATACCCGAGCCAGGCACGTCGGCACACGACGCGATGGGATACGGCGCCATCGCACTGTTCATCGATCAGGCGCAGGCGGCGGACCCGCGATTCCGGGTCACGGACGAGAACGTCGGCAGCGTGATCGAGCTGTGCCGGCATCTCGATGGGCTGGCGCTGGCGATCAAGCTCGCTGCGGTACGGCTGCCGCTATTCGGCCTGCGCGGACTGGAGCAGCGGCTGGGCGATCGGCTCAAGTTGCTCGCAGGTTCGAGCCGGAGCGCGCCGACGCGGCAGCAGACGTTGCGCGCCGCCCTCGATTGGAGCTACGGCCTGCTGAGCGCAGAGGAGCAGAGGACGTTTCGCCACCTCGGCGTGTTCGCGGGCGGATGCGGTTTCAGCTTGGAGCTGGCCCGCGCAGTGGCCGACGAGCATGGCCAGGACGAGTGGGCCGTGATCGAGCATGTCTCGACGTTGCTCGATCACTCTCTTCTGGTCGACGACGGAGCCGACCCGCCGCGCTACCGGCTGCTGGAGAGCGCGCGCGCCTACGCGCTGGACCAGCTGGCGGAGAGGCACGAGTTGGACGCGGCGCAGGGGCGATTCGCACGCGAAATGAACTCGATCATGGAGCGGTTCTGGGAAGCATGGTTGACAGAGCCGAATATGCCGTTCTTGAGCGCCTTTGCGCGCGAGCTCGACAACGTGCGCCTGGCGATCGGATGGAGCCTCGAGCACGATCCCCGACTTGCGAAGGCGCTGGTCGGCGCTTCTTCATACTTCTTTCTGCTGCTCGGCCTGATGCACGAGTACCAGGGTTACGCCGAGGTGCTCGAACCGTTGGTTTCGTCGGATGACGTCGACGGCATCACGGCGCGGTACTGGTTGGGTCGGGCGTTGGCTCAGGTCAACGCGGGCTTTCCGGCGGCGCGAGCCGGGGAACGAGCCGCGAGTCTGTTCCGCGCCCTCGGCGATGAGCGCGGCGTCGCGTCCTCCCTGTGCTGCCTCAGCTTGTCTTTTCGCGACCATTCGGTCGCCCAATTTTCGGCGATTCGAGCGCAAATGGATTCGCTTGCGCCGGAAGCGTGGCCAGTTGGCACGAAGGTATGGCGCTTTTTGGCGGAAGCCTTGATCCATATCGCGCAGGAGCGCTTCGATGACGCACTTTCGATGGCCGAAGCCGGCCTCGTCTTCGCACGATCGAAAGGGATGGTGTTTCCCATCAGCGCTCTCACGCGCTACGCGATCATCGCCGAACTCGCGCTGGGCCGTTTCGACAATGCGCTACGTCGCAGCCGTGAGGCGATCGATGCCGAGTGTCGCTGGCGCGGTCGTGCTCTCGAGTTCACGTTGGGTGGCCACGCAGAGGTCCTCACCCGGCAGGGCCGCTGCGCCGAGGCCCGATTGGCGCTCGCAGAATTCTTCGAGGCAAGCCGTCGCACGGGCTGGCACCGTTTCGGTCAGTGCAGTTGCGCCTATGTCGAAGTCGCGTTTCACGAGCAGCGCCACTCATCAGCGGCAATCTTGCTCGGCTACGCGCGCGTGGCGGGGTGGGGCGCAGACGTGCAGCGCCGATGTGCAGAGCTCCTCGCTGAACTCGAAACCGTTCTCGATGCGGAGGCGCTCGAGCGCCTGCTTGCCAAGGGTGAGGCGCTCGATGAAGAAGCCGTATGTGCGCTGACGTTGGAAGCCGGCGGGTGCGGATGAGCAGCTACGCACTGTGAACCGGCGTTCTCTCCCCTGAAGGGCAGGTTTCGGGCGCCGATTTGCGCGACGTGTAGGACCGCTGTGGGTCGACCGGAGCCGCCTGGCTCGCTGAACTCAGCGGAGGGAAGCAGCCGTCCGAGCCGAGCCGCATGGAAGCCGACGGCTGATCTCGCAGCGGTCGGCCAACTGCTGTCATTGGTGGCCGACTGCTGTGGGGCAGCCAAGCGCCGGCTGAGACAATCGTCTATAGCGTGGCTTCGCTTCGATACCTCGTACAAGCTCCGCTGCGATGTGATGCCTGGCGCGACGCAACGTCTCGCAGCCTGGAGGAAGTGGCTTGTAGCACCGTGATGGCGTCTTGGCGGCCTTCGCGCGCAAGCAGTTGCGTCGCTTCGGCGACGAGCGCGTCCACACGCTCGCTGTCACCAAGACCCATCAGTACCGATAGTTCGACACTCAGCGTATGAAGAATGCTCTTCGGCTTGCGCCCCGCAGCGGCGCAGCCGACGTATTCCTTTGACAGAAAGGCAAGTTCGCACGCCTCTGCGTGCAAGAAGGCTTCTTCCTCCGCGGCACTAAACCTTTGCATGAGCATGCTCCGGCGATGACGGGCGCATGGTGAACCCAGGGGCGGTCGCTGTCATCCCCAATGTGGGGCAGACGCAACGATGCCGAAGCTGAACTCATAGAACGCCGGTCATCGCTCTGATGCCTGTGGCGCTCGGACTCCGTGGCGCTGTCTTCGGAGCAACCGGAGCCTGGCCATTGGCGGCTGCTCAAGCGCGGCGATGCTGTGCAGTCCCTGTCGCGGCCGAGATAGCTCGGGCAGGAATTTATGCTGAGGCCGCGAGAGGAGCGTCGGCATTCTGAGGATGAAACTGGTACGTGGCCACAGGCAAGCGCCCGCCTGGTGCCCAGGGGCCTAGATGGTTTGCTCGCTCGGATTGACAGATTGCCGCTGGTGAGGTGGGCAGTCCCGTCACCCTCACGCCAGTTGCTTCATGAACAGCGGCACCGCCTCGCGGAGGAACTCGACTTCATCCTCGGCGATGCTGCGCGATTCCAGGTCGAAATGAATGAAGGTGCCATACGGCGTGCCGTCCGGGCGCACGAGCAATTGACCGTAGTAGGCCTCGACCATGCCGGCATAGGGCCGTTTAGCAAGACGGGAATCTTGAGATACGCAGGAGGTCATGAACTCACCGCTTTCGATGGCGTACTGGCAGAAGCTTCGTTCGAGCGGAACGACCATCAACCAGGTTCGGTACTCGCACGCGCTGTCGTACGCATACTCTGCGCGCAACAACGAGCCGACGAGTTTGTAAATGGCTGTGAAGCGGTAAGAAGTCCTGCCGTTGAGCAGCTCCAGCGCGCGGCGGATACCGTGATCAGTCAGTGCTTGACGGAAGGCGTCGTGCCGGTCGGTTGGGTCAAGTGCGACATCGAGCATGGAAGGCCCTTAAGCGAATTACAGGCGGCGAATAGCGTCGCCGGGGCCGGGATTCTAGAGTGGTTGCTGCGACGCCCGGCGTGCGCAACCTGGACTGCTACATCCAGTTCTACCTACTTCGCCACCGGGGTGACCCCGGCGATGGAAATGAAGATGGTGGGCGAGGGGTCCCAGTATCCGTGGTCGGTGCAGCGAGCGGCAAGCCGTTGGACGGCGCCAAGACCTACAGGATGCGGCTGCCGCCCAACGTACCGGTCAAGGATTTCTGGTCGGTCATCGTGTACGACAACCAGACGCGTTCGATGGTCCAGACCGATCAGGCGGCGCCGAGCGTGAGCAGTCA
>Ga0207683_10005405_pt1 | contig 10945 bp, 9 predicted proteins | sample KBSM73metaG_FD_184333 | JGI IMG/M metagenome (GOLD analysis project Ga0207683, IMG submission 184333) | Miscanthus rhizosphere microbial communities from Kellogg Biological Station, Michigan, USA - KBS M7-3 metaG (SPAdes) (version 2) | ecosystem: Host-associated > Plants > Roots > Rhizosphere >...
AGTGGATTTCTTCGCGCAGTTTTAGGCCAAAGGTGGCGCGCATTCTTTGCCTGAACGAAATTAGGGCGTTGAGTGTGTCGTGCCATCGCAATTCATGGACGACCAGTCCACTTAGGACGAAGTATCGCGTCGGCGACCCTGTAAGACCTTTATCGCCGCTTTCGTCGACGTACATCAAAAACATTTAATTATGTCCGGCACGAATATTACGGAATCAGAATCGTCGCGCCAGTCGTCTTCTTCCCCGTCAGCGCGTCATGCGCCTGGGCGGCATCCTTCAGCGCGAAGCGCTGGTTGATCGCGATCTTCACCGCGCCGGACTGCAGCACCTGAAACAGGTCGTCGGCGGTTTCTTGAAGCTCCTGCGGCGTGCGGGTGTAATGTGCCAGAACCGGCCGAGTGACGAACAGCGAGCCCTTGGCGGCCAGGATCGCCGGGAAAAAAGGATCGACCGGGCCGCTGGCATTGCCATAGGTCACCATGATGCCGCGCGGCTGAAGGCAGTCCAGCCCGGCCATGAAGGTGTCCTTGCCGATGGAATCATAGACCACCGGCACGCCCTTGCCGCCGGTGAGCTCGCGCACCTGCTTTTCCCAGCCCGCATCCTTGGTGTTGATCACATGGGCGCAGCCATTGGCCTTGGCCAGCTCCACTTTCTCCGGCGAAGTGGTCGAGCCGATCACCGTGGCGCCCAGATGCCGGGCCCATTGGCAGGCGATCTGGCCCACCCCGCCGGCGGCGGCATGAAACACGATGGTCTCGCCCGCTTTCACCGGATGGATGCGGCGGATCAGATATTGCGTGGTCATGCCCTTGAGCAGCACGGCGGCGGCCAGTTCATCGCCGATGCCGTCGGGGAGGCGCACCAGCCGGTCGGCCACGACATTGTTGGCCTGGGCATAGGAGCCGATCACGCCGCTGGCATAGCCGACGCGGTCGCCCACCTTGAAGCGGGTAACGCCCTCGCCCACCGCCGCGACCACACCGGCCGCTTCCGAGCCCAGGCCCGAAGGCAGCGGCAAGGCATAGAGGCCGGTGCGGTGATAGGTGTCGATGAAGTTCACGCCGATGGCGGTATGGCGGACCTGGACCTGGCCGGACGCGGGCGGCGGCAGGTCGAGATCGACATACTTCAAGACTTCACTGCCACCGGTTTTTTCGAAACGAATAGCTTTGACCATTGTAGACCTCTCAGGCTTCTCCTCAAGCGCGGCTGCCGCGGCCCGCTTCGCGGGCGTTCGGCCGGCAAAAGGTCCACTGGACCTTTTGCATTTCGGCCTCACGGGCGGAGGGGGTAATCAAAAACGTGGTTGCTGCATGGGTTGCTGCTGCTGTGCCTGTTGCGCCTGCTGCTGCTGGGCGGCGCGAAGCTGTGGCGGCAAAGTCAGCGCCCAGGCGAGATCGACGCCCTGGATGAATCCGCTGGAACATGTGCCTGCCTGGCAGATGTAGGCAGTGGGATGGCCGCCTTCCATGCCGCGGCCAGCGGCGGGATGCTGTGCCGGCAGGGCATCGCCCGGCTCGATCTGGACCAGCATGGCGTTCGGCAGCGGCTTGGTCCAATAGGCCCGCACCAGTTCTTGGGTCTTGGCATGACCCTTGTGGCCGATGACCAGGATGATCAGGCTGTTGACCAGATATTCCAACCCGGCCAGATAACCGGCGGCGCCATTGAGCACGCGATTGGCTTCATTGCCGAAGGTCGCGGCCAGTGTGGAAGCGCGGCTCATATAGTCGACATCGCCGGTCAGCATCGCCAGCCGCGTCAACACCACCAGCATGCTGCCATTGGCGCTGGGCGTGGGATTGTCGAACACCATGCGTGGGCGCACGAAAAGCTGTTCGGCATTGTCGGCATAGTAGCTATAGCCGTTGATCTGGTTGTTCCAGAAATGCGCGTCCAACACCTTGGTCCAGGCCTTGGCCTGGTCCAGGAAGCGGCTGTCGCCGGTGATTTCGCGCAAGGCCAAGGCCGCACGCGCCATCTCGGCATAATCGTCGCAGATACCCGGGTTGCCTGCGGTGTGGGAGAGACTGTCGTCCGCACCCCCCAGCGTCTTGATCACCGCATCAAAAGCCTTGACCGCGGTCTGGACCCAATCGGGGCGGTCGAGCGCCATGCCGGCGCGCCCCAAAGCGGCGATGGCAAGGCCATTCAGGTTCGGCAACACGCGTTCGTCGCGGAACGGCGGCGTGCGCTTGCCGCGAATGGCGAGCAGCATGCCGCGCTGCTTGGCCAGGAGCACTTCATCGGCTTCATTGGCGGGCGCGGGATTGCCCAGCCGGCGCGGCAGGTTGCGGCCAAGATAATTGCCGTCGCGGGTGATGCCATAGACCTGCTTGAAGCGGGCCGAGAAGGTGCCCACCAGGGCCGCGTCGATCTCCGGCTCGCTCCAGGTGTAATATTTGCTGTCTTCGTTCTGCGCGCCGGACGAGATGGAGGCGGCGAAGGCATCGCCCACCATCATGTCGCGCAGCAGGAAGTCCACGGTTTCCTGCACCCGCTGGCGGCACAATTCGTTGCGGTTGTATTTGAAGATCTCCGTGCAGAAGTCGATCATCTGCGCCTGGTCGTAGAGCATCTTTTCGAACGTGGGCTCGTACCAGCGCTCGTCCATGCTGTGGCGGAAGAAGCCGCCGCCGATATGGTCGTACACGCCGCCGAACAGGATGCTGTCCAGGCTGGTGAAAACCAGCTGGCTGAACTGGGTCGTGCCGGTGCGCAGGAAGGCGCGCCACACCACATCCATTTGCAGGACGTTGGGGAATTTCTGCGCCCCCTGCATGCCGCCGAAGAAAATGTCGAAGCGCTGGCCGATGCGCACCGCCGCCAGGTCCAGGTTCATCTGTTCCTGGGGCGTGGTCATGTCGCGGTTGTAGAGATTCTCCACCGCCTCGCGCACCTTGTTGCCGGTATCCTCGGCGCGGGCGCGATCGTTCTTCCAGATGCCGGCGGTGTCGGTGGCGACCCGGCGCATGCCCGGCATGTCGGGCTTGTCGTCGGGCGTGAGATGCCCGGCCACCCAATAGGGCCGGCCGTCAGGGGTCAGGAAGACATTGAGCGGCCAGCCGCCCTGATGGCCCATCAGGCCCGCGGCGCCCTGGTACAGCATGTCCAGGTCGGGGCGTTCGTCCCGGTCGACCAGGATGGGGATGAAATTGTCATTGATGATCTCGGCAATGCCGGGATCGTTGAAGGTGTCGCGGTTCATCACCTGGCACCAATGGCAGCCGATATAGCCCAGGCTCAGCAGGATGGGCTTGTCCTGGGCCCGGGCTTCCGCCAAGGCCTCAGGCCCCCAGGTCCGCCACTGGACGGGGTTATCCTTGTGGGAAAGAAGATAGTGGCTGCTGGCGTTTTCGAGGCTCATCGTTTCCGTTCCAAGAGGTGCATGCACGGAAGGATGCGTCCCGCCGGCCCGCTTCTGTGATGTTTTTGGGGCTGGGTTACTTACATCGGATGCCGGGTCTCGCAAAGTGGGCCCGGACCCGGCCTGAGGGATGGCCGGCTAAACCTTTCGCGAGAGGCGTCAGCATGAAGGTGCGTATCGAGATGGACATGACCCCCGAGGAGGCCCGGGCCTTTATGGGTCTGCCGGATGTCCGGCCCATGCAGCAGAAAATGATGGACGAGATGCAGGCCCGGATGAAGGCGGCTTTCGACGCCAATGACCCGGAAGGCATGATGCGGGCCTGGATGCCCTTTTACGGCCCCGGCGGCGGGGCCGACGCCTTTCAGAAGCTGCAAAAGGCCATGTGGGAGAATGCTGCCGCCATGCTGAAGCCGGACGGCAAATAGCCTTGAACGCTACGATTTTCGCGCTGGCAAGTCCGCAGGGGCGTGGCGGGGTGGCGGTGGTGCGGGTGTCGGGACCCTTGGCTGCCGACAGTCTTGGCGCCCTGGCCGGACCCCTGCCCCAACCGCGTCGCGCCGTGCTTCGCCGCCTGGCTTTTGGGGGCGCCGAAATCGACCATGCCCTGCTGCTGTGGTTTCCCGCTCCCCACAGCTATACCGGCGAGGATGTCGCGGAATTCCACCTCCATGGCGGGCGGGCGGTGCGGGAAGCGCTGTTTTCGGCGCTTTCGGCGCTGGGCCTGTGCCCCGCAGAGCCGGGCGAATTCAGCCGGCGGGCGGTGGAAAACGGCAGACTGGACCTGACGCGGGCGGAAGCGATTGCCGATCTGGTGGACGCGGAAACGCCGGCGCAATTGCGCCAGGCCTTGCGCCAGCATGACGGGGCGCTTGCCGATCTGTATGAGGGTTGGCGAAGCGCGCTGATCACGGCCTTGGGCAGGGCGGAAGCGGCTATCGATTTTTCCGATGATGGCGTGGGCGAAGCGGAATTTCTGTCCGCACGCCGGACAGCAGCGAAAATATCGAATGAAATACAAGAGCATATCGAAGACGCGGGACGCGGTGAAAGCCTGCGCGAGGGCCTGCGCCTCACCATTCTGGGCCCGCCCAATGCCGGCAAGTCGTCGCTGATCAACGCCCTGGCCCGGCGGGATATTGCCATCGTCGCGGACACGCCGGGCACCACACGGGACGTGATCGAGGCCCGGCTCGACCTGGGCGGCTATCTGCTGCTGGTGGCGGACACGGCCGGGGTGCGCGACACCAACGAGCCGATCGAGGCGGAAGGGGTGCGCAGGGCTTTGGCGCATGCGCAAGGAGGGATGACCTTGCTTCTTCTGGACGGGAGTCTGAGCGACCCGCGCGCCGGCTTGCCCGCGGGTCTGCCGGAGCCGGACCTGGTGGTTTGGAACAAGGCCGACTTGTTCAGCCAAGCGCGCGATGGCCTGTCGATCTCGCTCAGGACCGGACAGGGCCTGGCCGAACTGCTGAAAATGCTGCAGCAAAAGGTGCAGCAAAAACTGGAAGGCGATGCGCCGGCTTTGACCCGGCCCCGGCATCGCCATGCCTTGCGCGAGGCATATCTCCACCTGCAGCACGGCCTGGCCGCAGCCTCGGAGCATCCCGAATTGCTGGCGGAGGATTTGCGGCTGGCGATGCGCGCCATCGGACGCATCACCGGCATGGTGGATGTGGAGGAAGTTCTGGATTTCGTGTTTCGCGATTTTTGCATTGGCAAGTGAGCATGCTGCGGCGGATCCATTAGAGCTCTTGTGGTTGCGGAGACTGGCGCGTATTCAGCCGGCCCATGATGTACGACGTGATCGTCATCGGCGGAGGCCATGCCGGCTGCGAGGCCGCAGCGGCGTCAGCGCGCTTTGGCGCCAGGACCCTGCTTCTGACGCATGCCATTGAAACTCTTGGAGAAATGTCCTGCAATCCCGCCATTGGCGGGGTCGGCAAGGGCCATCTGGTGCGCGAAATCGATGCCCTGGACGGGCTGATGGGCCGGGTGGCGGATGCGGCCGGAATCCAATTCCGCTTGCTGAATCGCCGCAAGGGACCGGCGGTGCGCGGCCCCAGGGCGCAGGCCGACCGCGCGCTTTACCGCGCAGCAATGCAATCCATGCTGCGCAGCATTTCCAACCTTGAGATCCTGGCGGCCAGCGCGGAAGACCTGATTTTGCGGGACGGGAAGGTCGCCGGGGTTTTGACCGCGGAGGGGCGGGAAATTTTCTGTGGCCGCGTGGTGCTGACCACCGGCACCTTTCTCAACGGCCTGATCCATATCGGCGAGACCAAGATCGCGGCTGGGCGGATGAAAATTGCGGACGGAGTCGAGGCCCCGTCCATCGGCCTGTCCAAGACGCTCTATGGCTTTGGCCTGACGATGGGGCGGTTGAAAACCGGGACCCCCCCGCGGCTGGAAGGCAAGACAATAGATTGGGCAAGCCTGGACATGCAGCCGGGCGACGACCCGCCGGCGGCCTTCTCTTTCCTGACCAGCAGGATCACCACGCCGCAGATTGCCTGTGGCGTGACCCGCACCACCCTCGCGACGCATGAGGTCATCCGGGCCAATCTGCACCGCTCGCCCATGTATTCCGGCCAGATCGCTTCGACCGGGCCGCGCTATTGCCCCTCGATCGAGGACAAGGTCAGCCGTTTCGCCGACCGCGAGTCGCACCAGATTTTCCTTGAGCCAGAAGGGCTTAGCACGGATTTGGTTTATCCCAACGGGATTTCCACCTCCCTGCCCCAGGACGTCCAGCTTGCGCTTCTCAAGACCATTCCCGGTCTGGAAAAAGCGGTGGTCCAGCGGATGGGCTACGCCATCGAATATGATTATGTCGATCCCCGGGAGCTTTCGCCGGCCCTGGAAGTCAAAGCCGTGCCGGGGCTTTATCTGGCGGGCCAGATCAACGGCACCACCGGATATGAGGAAGCCGCCGCGCAAGGGCTGATGGCGGGGTGGAATGCTGCCCGCGCGGCCGGCGGTTCGAACCCTGTCCTGCTCGACCGGTCTCAGGCCTATATCGGCGTGATGGTCGACGATCTGGTCACCAAGGGTGTCTCCGAGCCCTATCGCATGTTCACCAGCCGGGCGGAGTACCGCTTGAGTCTGCGTGCTGACAATGCCGACCAACGCCTGACTGCGCTGGGCGGGGGCGGCGGCATTGTTGGCCATCAGCGGGCTACGGCTTTTGAGGAAAAGCTCCAGCGGCTAGCTGTTTCACGTGAAACAATGGCCAACTTGACCCTGACACCCAACGAGGCGGCCAGGCATGGGATCGCAGTCCGGTTAGACGGGGTCCGGCGCACGGCTTTGGACCTGCTTTCCCTGACCGATTTCCCCGCCTTGGCGCGCATTTGGCCGGATTTGGGAGGTATGGCTCCCGAAATTGTCGAGCAATTGGAGATAGATGCGCAATATGCCGGCTATCTGGACCGGCAGGATGCGGACATTGTCGCCTTCCGCAAAGATGAGAACCGTGGGCTCCCGGCCTGGCTGGATTATGGTGCGGTGAGTGGCCTTTCCAACGAAGTCCGGCAGAAGCTGGAGCGAATTCGCCCGGTTACCCTGGGCCAGGCGGCCCGGATCGAGGGCATGACCCCCGCCGCGCTGACTTTGATCCTGGCTCACGTCAAGGGAACTCATAAGGCAAAAGTCGCCCGTGTCTGACCCGGAGGCGGAACCGGCCTTTGGTCCGGAGGATTTTGCCGCCCGGACCGGTGTTTCACGTGAAACATTGTCCCAGCTGAAGGCCTATGCGGACGTCCTGGTGGACTGGAACGCCAGGCACAATCTTGTGGCCAGAAGCACCTTGCCCGACCTGTGGCGCCGCCATGTCTGGGATTCCGCACAGCTGGTTCCCTTGATCCCCGAAGCGGCCCGCACCCTGGCCGATCTGGGGTCGGGTGCCGGGTTTCCGGGCCTGGTCCTGGCGGCCATGCGGCCCGAACTGACAGTGACGCTCCACGAGGCCACCACCAAGAAATGCGCCTTTCTGCAAGCAGCGGCGGATCGGATGGGAGTTGCGGTGACCATCCACAATGCCCGGCTGGAAGATTTGGCGCGCAGCCCCTTTGATGTCGTGACCGCCCGGGCCCTGGCGCCCCTGCCCCAGCTTCTGGGCTATGCCCAGAAATTCGTTCACCCGAACAGTGTTTGTCTGTTTCTAAAGGGCCAAAATGTAGGGGTTGAATTGACGGAAGCCCATAAATATTGGAACATGAAGGCCTCTCAAGTCCCAAGCCAGACCGATCCTGCGGCTGCTATAGTGGTTGTGAGAGAGTTGGGCCCCCGTCATGTCGCACCCCAAAAAGCCCCGCGTCCTGGTCGTCGCCAATCAGAAAGGCGGCGTCGGTAAGACCACCACGGCGATCAATCTGGGGACCGCCCTGGCCGCGGTGGGCGAGCCGACCCTGGTGATCGACATCGACCCTCAGGGCAATGCCTCCACCGGATTGGGGGTTCATCGCCAGGACCGCAAGCTCACCACCTATGAGGTGCTGACCGGCCAGGCCAAGCTGGCCGAGGCCGTGGTCAAGACCCGCATCCCCGGCCTGTCGCTGGTGCCGGCGACGGTGGATCTTTCCGGCGCCGAGCTCGAATTGGCGGACATGCCCAGGCGCAATTTCATCTTGAAGGACGCGATCGAGGAATATTCCGTACACGGAGCGTCTGAGGAGAACGCGTCCTTCTCCTACATCCTGATCGACTGCCCCCCTTCCCTCACCTTGCTCACCTTGAATGCGATGGCGGCGGCCGATGCGGTGATGGTGCCGCTGCAATGCGAGTTCTTCGCGCTGGAGGGCCTGAGCCAGTTGATGAAGACCATCGAATTGGTGCGCAACAGGCTCAATCCGACTTTGGAAATTCAAGGCGTCGTGCTGACCATGTTCGACAAGCGCAACAAGCTGTCGGACCAGGTCGCCGCCGATGTGCGCGAGACCTTGGGCGAAAAAGTCTATTCCACCGTCATTCCCAGAAACGTCCGTATTTCCGAAGCGCCCAGCCATGGCGTGCCGGCGCTGGTCTATGACCTGCGCTGTCCCGGCAGCCAGGCTTACATAAAACTCGCGGGTGAATTGATTCAGCGCGAACGCTTGCGGGTCGCGGCATGACTCCGTCACCGGACCGCCCGCGCGGCCTGGGCCGCGGCCTCTCGGCCTTGATCGGCGATGAAGTCGCCGCGGTGAAGGGCGAACCAGTCGCCAAAAAAGATTTGCGCTCGCTGCCGGTCGCATTTCTTCAGCCGGGCCGCTTCCAGCCGCGCATGAGTTTTGACGAGCAGCCGCTGCAGGAGCTGGCGGCCAGCATCAAGGAGAAGGGCGTGCTGTCGCCCATCCTGGTGCGCCCCATCGGGCCCGACCGCTATGAGATCGTGGCGGGCGAACGGCGCTGGCGCGCGGCCCAGCTTGCCAAGCTGCATGATGTGCCGGTGGTGGTGCGCGAGCTTGCCGACGACCAGGCGTTGGAATTGGCCATTATCGAGAATGTCCAGCGCGCCGACTTGAACGCGATCGAAGAGGGGGCGGCTTACGAAGAGCTGATCGAAAAATTCGGCCGCACCCAGGAAGACGTCGCGCGGGAGGTGGGCAAGAGCCGCCCCCACATCGCCAACACCATCCGGCTGCTGAAGCTGCCCGACCAGGTCAAAGCCTGGATCCGGGAGGGCAGGCTGACGGCCGGCCACGCCCGAACACTGTTAGGTGAGGCCGATCCGGTGGCCCGAGCGCGGGAATTGATCGAAGGCGCGATGACGGTGCGTCAGGCTGAACAGCGTTCGGTCAAGAAAAAGCCCGGTGGAAAACCCGCCAAGGACCCCAATATTTCCGACCTGGAAGCCAGTATTTCCAATCGCTTAGGGCTGAAAGTCCAGATTATTCACAAAGGGGATAAAGGTGGGGAAGTCCGGATCGCCTACAAATCCCTGGAGCAGTTGGATGAGCTGACCCGGCGGTTGAGCAGGCAGGGTTAGGGGCCTTTTCTCTCTTTCACCATGGCCGACCTCCGGCGCATAGCGACAGCGTATGCGCGCCATCCAACTTTTTTTGATGCCGCGCTGACGCGCGGCGATGGATGGGCGGGTCAGGCCCGCCCATGGTGAGTGGGGAATGGCCTAAGCCGTGCCCACCCGCCGCAACGCCTCGGCCACATCGATCCGGCCGTCATAAAGGGCCCGGCCCACCACCACGCCTTCGATGTTCGGTTCATTGGACGCGAGCAGGGCGTCGATATCCGCAATCGAGCCGACCCCGCCTGAGGCGATCACCGGGATCGACAAAGCGCGGGCCAGGGCGGCGGTCGCCGTCACATTGACCCCCTTGAGCAGCCCGTCGCCGTCAATGTCGGTGAACAGGATGGCGGCGACTCCGGCATCCTCGAACCGCCTGCCCAGGTCGATAGGAGTCAATTCGCTGACCTCCGCCCAACCCGCCGTGGCGATCTTGCCGCCCTTGGCATCGGCGCCCACCACGATGCGGCCGGGAAATTTGCGCGCCGCGTTTTTCACCAATTGGGGGTCGGTCAAGGCAGCAGTCCCCAGGATCACCCGGGTGATGCCGGCGGCCAGCCAGCCTTCCACCGCCCTCATGTCACGGATGCCGCCGCCCAACTGGATGGGAAGGTCCATTGCCGCGCGGATGGCTTTGATCGCCTCGACATTGGCGCTCTTGCCGGCAAAGGCGCCGTTCAAATCCACGCAATGCAGCCATTGAAAGCCTTGTGACGCGAAGCTCCGCGCTTGCGCGGCGGGATCGGTGTTGAACACCGTGGCGTCTTCCATCACGCCCTTTTTCAGGCGGACGCAAACACCGTCTTTCAGGTCGATGGCGGGGAAGATGATCATGGCTCGAGCTCGGTTTGGTTTGAACACAACCACAAGCTCACCATGGGCGGGCTTGACCCGCCCATCCAACTTCTTAACGGCGAAATAAGTTGGATGGCCGGCTCAAGGCCGGCCATGGTGAGGAGAGGGCGTGGCGGCGAGAGAACCACTACGGCCGCCACTGCAGAAAATTCTCAAGCAGCTTCAGCCCCGTCGCCTGGCTCTTCTCGGGATGAAACTGCGTGCCGGCGATATTCTCATTGGCCACCATCGCGGTCAGCGGCCCGCCATAGTCGCAGGTCGCGATCAAGTCTTCCGGCAGCATGGGCTTGAACTGAAAGCTATGCACGAAATAGGCGTGCGCTTGCGCGGGAATGCCGGAGAGGAGAGGGTGCTTCTGTTCCAGCTTGAGCTCGTTCCAGCCCATATGCGGGATTTTCAGCGCGGGATCGGACGGCGTGATCTTGACCACGTCGCCGGCGATCCAACCCAATCCGGCATGACGTCCGAACTCCACGCCGACGGTGGCGAGAAGCTGCATGCCGACGCAGATGCCCAGAAAGGGCTTGCCGCGCGTGATCACCGAGTCTTCCAGCGCCGCCACCATACCCGGAACCGCGGAAAGGCCGCGCATGCAGTCGGCAAAGGCGCCGACGCCCGGCAGCACGATGCGCTCGGCCGCCGCCACGCGTTCGGGATCGCCGGTGACCACGATCTCATGGCCGCTGCCGGTCTCGCGGGCGACGCGCGCGAACGC
>Ga0207683_10005406_pt1 | contig 10944 bp, 9 predicted proteins | sample KBSM73metaG_FD_184333 | JGI IMG/M metagenome (GOLD analysis project Ga0207683, IMG submission 184333) | Miscanthus rhizosphere microbial communities from Kellogg Biological Station, Michigan, USA - KBS M7-3 metaG (SPAdes) (version 2) | ecosystem: Host-associated > Plants > Roots > Rhizosphere >...
CGTGCGGCCCGCGCCGACGCCGCCGACACCGGCGGCCGCCGCACCCGCGGCGCCCGCGGATCGATTTGCCCCGATGGCGGCGTTCCCCGACGTCGTCGTCAACGACCTGATCCCGATGATCGATTCGACGTACCGCACGCTGACCGACCGGGAGCATCGCGCGATGGCCGGGTTGTCGATGGGCGGGATGCAGACATTCCAGACGACGCTCAATCACCTCGACCGGTTCGCGTGGATCGGAGGATTCAGCGGCGCAGGGGGCGGATTCGGCATTCCCGGGGCCGTGTCGCTTCTGACCGCGCGCTACCGCGACGGCCCGCGGGGCGGGCGGCGCATCAGCCAGAGAAACAGCGCGACCGCCGCGAGCGCAATCCCCAGGCTGCCGTAGAAGAGGGCGACGTCGAGGGAGAGGCGCCCCACGGCCGGATTCGTCTCGACGTCTCTACGGCGCGCCGCCGGGCGAGCCTCCGCCCGTGACTCGACCCGCAGACGAAGGCGCGGCGAACCCGGACGCCGATTGCGCCGGAGCCGGCGGCTTCTCGACGGGCGCCGTCCCGCCGTTCACGCCGATCGACCAGACGTAGCCGCCGAGCGCCCGGGTGACGGCTTCGGGGCTGGACAGGAATGCTTTGGCTTGCGCGTCGCCGCCGAGGATGCGGGCGAACTCGGCGCGGTCGGAGGCGAAGCTCGGCGCGTCGAAGAGCTGGCCCAGCGGCGAGAAGCGGTGCCCGTCGTCGCCCTTGGGGAAGTTGGTCGGCATCCGTGTGCCCGGCATCCACTCGTCGGGCCGGCGAATCCAGTCGGCGATCCAGTCGTGCCTCAGGCGCTTCGCGGCCATCTGCAGGTTCGGCGCGAGCGAGGCCCGGTCGACTCCGGGGCGATTGAAGTCCTCGATCGAACGCGGGTGGCACTGCGCGCACTTGAGCAGCTCGAACACCTTCTTGCCCGCGGCCCAGCTCGCCGGGTTCTCGGCGCCCCCGGCCACGAGAAACGGATACTGCGCCCGGTCGAGCGAGGCGAAGTAGTGCGTCAGGTCGTTGAGCTCGGCATCGGTGAAGCCGAACGTCGGCATGTGGACTTCGAGCCAGGGCCGGATCTCGCCGGTCTTCGGGGCCTGCAGGAAGCCGAAGAGCCAGTCGCTCTGGACCTTCGCCCCCTCGCCCTGGATGATCGGAGGCGCGAGGGAGGTGTCGGCGACGATCGACCGGAACGAGCCGCCGAAGCCCTCGATGACGTGGCAGCCCTGGCAGTTGTGGTCCTTCACGATCCGCCGGCCCCGCTCGATCGCGGCTTCCGACGGAGACAGCTGCTTGACGACGCTGGGCGCCGCGTTGAGCTGCTGGAATCCGAGCACCGCGGTGACGGCCTGGTCCAGCTCGCGCGGCGACAGCCGGAAGTTCGGCATCCGCAGCTTTTCCTCCCAGCCCCGGGCGCGGTCGCGGTCGAAGATGCGCGGCTCGTGGAGCTTGGTGCGGAACCAGTCGTGCCGCGTGTGCGGGATGTGGATGAATCCGAAATCCAGGCGGTGGACGGCCTTCGAGCCCTCTTCCGTCAGCTCGGTGCCGATCGGCTTGGCGTCCTCGAAGCCCGGAATCGCGTGGCACGCGTAGCAGCCGTAGTGCGCGATGAGGTTCCGCCCCGCGTACACCTCTTTCGCGTGGACGTCCATCTTCGCGAGCTCGGCCTTCGCATCGAAGAGCGTCTTCGTCGACATCTGGAAATAGAGGCCGATCGACTCCAGAACCTTCTCGTCCGTCTTGGGAAGCGTCTTGCCGTCGAAGCCTTCGGGCGCCTTGAGAGTCGAAAGGTACTCGGCGATGTCGAGCGCATCCGACTCGGTCAGGCGGAGGTTCGGCATCTTGGTGTCGGGATTCCAGGCCTTCGGGTCGCGGATCCACTGGTAGATCCAGTCCCGCGAAGCCTTGGAGCCCACGCCCGAAAGGTTCGGGCCGAACTGCCGGTAGGTCCCGGTGAGATCCCGCTGCGCCTTCGGATCCGCCTCGTGGCAGCCGAAGCAGCCCCTCTCCGCGATGAGCTTCTCACCGCGCGCCACGTCGCCGCGGCCGGAGACAGGGGTCACGTCCACGGGCCGAGAACGTTCGTAGAGGTACGCCACGATGGCGTTGATCATCGTGTCGTTCTCGATCTTCCCCGTCTCGTTCATCTTCTGCTGCGCGGAGTCGGGCTTACGCGGGCCCGACACGTCCACGAAGTTCTCGAGGTAGAAAAACGTCGGCATCCTCGTGTTGGCTCGGAAGGACGCCGGGTCCATGACCCACCGGGTCGTCCAGTCGCGCGGGACCTTCGCGGCGACCCGCTCGAGCGAGGGACCGACCTTCGGGATGTGCTGCTTCTCCAACCCGTCGATGCGGTGGCAGCCCCAGCAGCCCAGGGACTCGACGATCCGCATCCCGGCGTCGAGCCCGGGCGCCTCCCGGAAGTTCGTCTCCTTCGCGTGACACCGGTAGCAGCCGGCTTCCGCGTACTTGAGGGGCAGAACCGGGTTTTCGTTGAAGCGGTCGAACTCCCAGTCGTACTTCTTGGTCCAGGCCGCCTTCTGGACGTCGTTCTCGGGCGAGTGGCCGGCCGACCAGAACGACGTCGCGCGGTCGCGCCCCCCGTGGCAGGGCGTGCAGCCGAACGAGTTCGCGGGGTGCATGGATTCGCTGCCGACCATGCGGTGCATCCGCGGGTGCGACCGGTAGACCTCGCGGATCTTCGGATCCTCGAAGCCCTTGCGGTCCGCGGCGACGTGGCAGGTGGTGCAGCGGTCCACCCGCGGAATCTGCATGAAGTTGACGTTGATGAAGTGGTCGGGAAGCTGGACCTGCTGGATGCGCAGGGACGGGTTGACCATGTCCAGGATCGGCGAGTTGCGCAGCTCGAAGAGCGTGTCCTGCTTGAGACCCACCCACTTGGATCGCGCCAGCCGGAACTCGGTGGTCCGCTTCTCGATCGTGGTCTCGATGTCTTTCTTGCGCGCGTTGATCAGGTCGATCTCGGTCTGCGCCGCGGCTTCCTGCTGCTTCAGCTGCGCGAGCCGGACGGTCCTCTCCTGGAGCTCTTTGCGGACGGCCTCGAGCTCCTTTTTGGCCGCGGGCGCCGCGCTGGGCTTGTTCGCGAGCGCATCCTCGTACATGTAGAGGGCCGCGTCGAAGGCCGCCTTGGAGAACTTGTAGGCCTGGTCGGCGGCGTAGCTCTGGGGGTCGAGCGCCTTCAGCTTCGCCTGCGCCTTGCTCAGGTTTCCGGCCTGCTGGGCGATCTCGGCCCGCGAGGCTCTCAGGTCGGCAACGAGCCTGGTGTGCTCCTTGTCGATCGCCTTCTGGTGCGCGGCAAGCGCGGCCTTCTTCGTGAGATCCCGGTCGAGCCTCATGAAGGTGCGCTGGATGGTCTTCCAGTCCCGGCGGTAGTCGGCGATGACCATCCAGATGAAGACGGCGGTCAGGACCACGGCCGTCCACGTGAAGGCGCGGTTCAGCCTCGGGATGTCGTAGTGATGATCGATCGGCTCCGCGGGCGGCTTGCGGGGCATGCGCTACCGGATCTTCATATGTTGAACGCGAACTCCGGGATCGCCACGATGTACTTCAGGTTGAAGATCCATCGCAGATACATCTTGATCGGCAGCGACATCATCATGAGCCCGAGCGACACGCCGATCAGGTACCGCGGCATGTCCATCTTCTCGAAGAAGCGGCGCAGGAGCGTCTTCGAGAACACCAGCGGCAGCACGGCCACGTAGATGCCGACGAGGATGAGACCGAAGATCTCCCGGATCAGCCAGAAGTTGGGCAGGCTTCGTTTGAAGACCTTGATCCAGATGATCTCCGACAGGTTGATGTTGTTCAGGGGCACGAGCTTGTTGATGTCCCAGAACTCGTAAGGCCCGAAGAAGTTCCAGTTCGGGCCGCGCAGGAAGGTCCCGAGGACGATGAGCACGCACCAGAGGACCAGGAAACCGACGAGGAAGATGGTGATCTCCCAGCGGCGCTCCTTGAAGGTGAAGTACCCGTTGCCCTTCGGATTCGTGTCGATGTACGGAATGGCCATCAGCCCCACGATGATGAGCGACGGCAGGACGACGCCCGCGAGCCACGGGTCGAAGTAGACCAGCATCTCCTGCAGCCCCAGGAAGTACCACGGGGCCTTGGCCGGGTTGGGCGAATCGGTCGGGTTCGCGGGCTCCTCGAGCGGAGCCTTCAGGACGATCGACCACACGATCATGACCGCCATGACGACGACGAGGCAGATGAGCTCGACGTAGACGAGGTCGGGCCACGAGAAGACCTTCTGAGACGCGTCCTCGCCCTCGATCGGGGGACGACCCTCCGCGATCCGCCGGTCGTTCTCGTAGGCCTGGCTCATCGCGAACCAGAAGAAGAAGCCGACCAGGAAGATCATGCCGACGATCGGCACGTTGTCCGGGAGTGTGGCGACCTTGTTGAAATTCGGATCGAGGTACGAGAGCCCGATCCCGCCCGCCACCAGGGCGAAGAGGATCAGCCCGCCCTTCTTCGACCACGCCGGCGCCCAGTGGATCATCAGGATCAACCCGATCAGCGCTCCCGTCACCAGATACTGGGGAGCCGACAGGAAATCGATCGCGTTCTTGACGAACTGGACGATGAACATCGCCTAGACCGGTCCGGAAATGCCGCCGTCCTTGCGGACGCGCCAGAAGTGGACCGCCATCAGGAAGGCCGCGATCAGCGGAATCCCGACGCAGTGCAGAACGTAGAAGCGCAGGAGAGCCCCGGCGCCCACGAAGCGGCCGCCGAGCAGTCCGAACCGCGCGTCGTTCGTGGACGTCACGAGCTGGATGTCGCCGATCTTGAGCAGGGACGTGCCGGGGCCCTGGATCCCGAGCAGCGGCGTCGCCGACGCCATGTTGGATCCGACCGTGATCGCCCAGATCGCGAGCTGATCCCACGGCAGCAGATACCCGGTGAAGGAGAGCAGCAGCGTGAGGACCAGGAGGATCACGCCGATGACCCAGTTGAACTCGCGGGGCGGCTTGTAGGAGCCGGTCATGAAGACCCGGAACATGTGGATCCAGACCGAGATGACCATCGCGTGCGCGCCCCAGCGGTGGACTTCCCGCATGATCCCGAAGGGCACCTGCTCCCGCAGGTCGAGGATGTCGACGAAGGCGTACTCGACGGTCGGCCGGTAATAGAACATCAGGAGCAGGCCCGTGAACGTCAGGACGAGGAAGAGAAAGAACGTCACGCCGCCCGCGCACCACGTGTAGCGCATCTTGACGCCGGACTTGCGAGTCTTGACCGGGTGCAGATGCAGGACGACGTTGCCCAGCATCGCGAGCACGCGCTTGCGGTTGGTGTTGGGGATGCCGACGCGAAAGATCGATTTCCAGAACTGGCTCGAGACGATCGCCTGTTGAATGTCACGCCAACGAGAACCCAATCGAACCTCCGGTCGCGGTCTGCTTCGGGACGGCCTAGGCCATCTTTACGAACGCCTTGGGGTCTTTCCACTGGCCGCGCTCGTAGAGGTAGCGCGTCGCCTTGTCGACGATGATCTGCCCGTCCTCGCCTGAGACACCGATCTCGGCCCGCTCCAGCGGACGCGGGGCCGGCCCCTCGAAGTTGATCCCGGAAACGTAATAGCCGGAGCCGTGGCAGGGGCACTTGAACTTGTTCTGCGCAGCCAGCCAGTTGGGGGTGCAGCCGAGGTGCACGCAGACGGCCACCAGGGCGTAGATCGAATTCGTGTCGCGGACGATCCAGACGCCGTACTTTTCCTTCCAGCGCTCGTCCACGCCCAGGCTGTAGGTCGAGGGATCGCCGGCCTTGAAACGCGTCGGAGGCTCGAAGAGCACGTTCGGGAAGAGGAACCGGACCGTCGCCGTGAGCCCCGCCGCCGTCGCCGCCGCGAACCCCGTCCAGGCGAGCGCCATCCACTTCAGTGTGGAGCGCCGGGTCACCCCGTCGAGGGAGACGTCCTCCGGGGGCGTGGGAAGGCTGTTCGGAGCCGTACTCATCAAGACATCAAGCCATTAAATCTCGGGGCTTGAGCCTACCAAAACCGCGCGACTCCTCCAAACAGATCCGCTCCAAACAGATCCGCGGTCATGCGTCACGGCTTTGTGCCCTCGCCGCGCGCCGCTTCGGCCGCGCGGCGGGCCGCGTCGCGCACGCGGAGGTTCGGATCCTCTTTCGCGAGCTTTTCGATCGCGGGCAGCGTGGCGGCGTCCTTCAAAAGTGTCAGCGCCTTCAGTGCGTTGACCATCGCCGCTTCCGACTGATCGCTCGAGAGCTGCGCCGCCTGGCGCGTGAGAGCCGCGCGATCGATCATCGAGCGCAGCACCGGCAGGCCGGACGCATCGCCCAGCTCCGCCAGGGCGATCGCCGCGTTCCAGCGCACGTCGGCGACTTTGTCCTCGGCGAGCACCTGCAATCGGGGGATGGCGCGCGGGTCGCCGAGCTGGCCGAGAACGTACGCCGCCATCTTGCGCGCGCCGGCGTCCTCGGAATGTGACGCCTCGAGGACCGTCGGGAACGCGTCCTTGTCTCCGATCTTTCCGAGCGCCCAGACGGCATAGAGCCGTGTATCCGGATCGGGATCCACCGCGGCGGCCTCGAGGGCGGGGAGGGCCGAGGATTCGCCGAGCCGCCCCAGGACCAGCACGAGGTAGCGGCGCACCGGAACGTCTTCCGGCCGCTTGCCCGAGAGGCCTTCGAAGATCCGCAGCGTCTCCACGGTCAGGGCGGCGCGCTCCTCGGGCGGCAGATTGGGCAGCGAGCGGGACAGCTCGAAGGCCGCCTGCCAGCGGCGGTTGGCCGTTCCGCCCCGGACCTCCTGGAGGTAGTCGCGGGGGCTGCGCCGCTCGAACGTCATCAGGTTGAACACCAGAAACACACCGACGGCCGCCCCGACGACCAGAAGGGGAAGCAGGAAGAAGCGGGCGATCAGCCGGCCCGCGCCGCGAGGCTCGCCGGTGGATTCGTCGTCTTCCTCGTCGCCGGGAGGCGGAGCGTCGCGCGGCGGCTCGGTCACAGGGCCGGGAGGTACCGCTTCGCCTGCGTGATCGGGTTCGGGACGAAGATCGCGTCCTTCTCGCAGACGGTCTCGCAGAGCCGGCAGGAGACGCAGGGACCGGCATCGACCTCCGCGATCTTGTGGAAGGTCTCGTGGAGGGGGTCGTCGATCAGGTAGATGCAGTCGAAGGGGCAGATGTCGATGCAGAACTCGCAGCCGGTGCAGAGATCCCGGTCCACGATGGCCTTGGGAATCTCCTTCGGCTTGACCTTCTCGACGAGCTCGCCCTTCTGGTCCTGGATGCAGGAAACCGGGCAATACCGGGCGCAGACCGAGCAGTCGATGCACCGGTCGTGGTGAATGACGTACTTCTCGCTCTTGTCGCCCGTAATCGTGTGCGTGGGACACTTGATCTCGCAGACCCCGCACCCGATGCACGTTTCGGTGATGAAATGAGGCATAAAGCGTTCCGCAACAACCCGTTAGCTTCCAACGGGTCTCTCCCGCACGCAAGTTACCATAAGCCGCCCGGACGCGCAGCCCGCGGCCGGCGGAGGCGGGCGCGAACTTTCGCCATGGGAATGCGTTAGCAGAGACAGCAGGGGTTAGAGGTGGAGGAGAAGTACGCGCGATGAACAAGGAAACACGGGCCATCGTCCTCGGGCTCTTCGTGGTCGTGGTCTTCGCTCTCTGCCTGTCGGCCTGGCGGGGACCGGGTCGGGAGTTTCGGAACATCAAGGGATTCCAGGTCGAGGTCAAGAAAACCGAGGGCGACGAGACGCGCGCCTTCCACTTCACGGTTCCGGTCTCGCTGCTCGCCCAGCTCACGCGGCTGGCCCACATCGACGACGCTCTCGACGGCGACATCCGCGCCGCCTGGGACAAGGGCGACATCACTCCCCGGGAGCTGCTCGACGCCGCGGACGAGAGCCGTCCGGACAAGCCGAGCGTGATCAAGAACGACGACGCCACGATCGAAGTGCGCCAGGACGGCGACGCGATCCTCGTCGACGTCCGCGACGACTGGGACCGCAACGTTCACATCCGGGTGCCCCGAACGCTCGTCGAGGTCTTTTCGGACGACCATCCGATCTCGACACGCGACATCATCCGGCGGCTCGACGAGCTCGACCCCGGCGACTTCGTCACGATCCGCGACAAGGACGACGAGATCACGATCACGGCCCAGCCGAAGAAGGGGCGGATGCGCATCTCCTGGTTCGAGGGCTTCTGCGATTTCCCCGTGCGCTCCTCCGGCTAGGCCCCGTCTCGCTCCCTTCCGGCCGTCTTCCCTAGGCTCGCCCTCGCGCTGAGTCTCTCCCTCGCTCCCCCGCTCGCTCTCGGGCGGCGATATCCTCCCGAGGTGGCCAACCGCCTCGCGCTCGAATCGTCTCCGTACCTCCTCCAGCACAAGGACAACCCCGTGGACTGGTATCCCTGGGGACCGGAGGCGCTCGCACGGGCGCGCGCCGAGGACAAGCCGATCTTCCTCTCCATCGGCTACTCGACCTGCCACTGGTGCCACGTCATGGAGCACGAGTCGTTCGAGACGGAGCGCGTCGCCGAAGCCCTGAACCGCGACTTCGTCTCGATCAAAGTCGACCGCGAGGAGCGACCCGACGTCGACGACATCTACATGCAGGCCGTCCAGATGATGACCGGCAGCGGCGGCTGGCCCCTCTCCCTCTTCCTCACGCCGGAGGCAAAGCCGTTCTACGGCGGGACGTACTTTCCGCCGTCCTCCCGGTGGGGACGACCCGGGTTCCTCCAGATCCTCGCGGCGATCGCCGAGGCCTGGAAAACGCGCCGCGACGAGCTCGAAAGCTCGGCCGGAGAGATGCTCGACCACCTGGAGACGAGCGCCGCGGTCTCCCGGACAGCCGGCGCCGGGGCTCCGCTGTCGGCCCTCCTCGAGAGCGCCCATGCAGCCATCGCCCGCCAGTTCGATCCGGTCGAGGGCGGCTTCGGCGGCGCGCCCAAGTTCCCCCCCTCGATGCGCCTCGAGCTTCTCATCCGCCGCTGGCTGCGCACCGACGACGCCCAGGCGCGCCGCATGGTCGAGACGACGCTCGACCGGATGGCGGCGGGAGGAATGTACGACCAGGTCGGCGGCGGCTTTCACCGCTACTCCGTCGACGCCCGCTGGCTCGTGCCGCACTTCGAGAAGATGCTCTACGACAACGCCATGCTCGCGCGGGTCTACACCCTCGCATATCGCGCGTTCGGGAGGCCCGACGACGCCCGCGTGGCGCGCGAGACGCTCGACTACCTGCTCGCCGAGATGACTCCGCCGGGCGGAGGGTTCTTCGCCGCGCAGGACGCCGACTCCGGCGGCGAAGAGGGCACCTTCTACGTCTGGAATCCGAGATCGCTCGCCGAGGCCCTGGGCGACGACGGGCGCGACGCTCCGATTCTGGCCGCCCGCTTCGGCGTCACGGAGACCGGCAACTTCGAGTCGAGCGGCGAGACGGTGCTTTCCGTCGTCCGTTCCGTCCCCGAGCTCGCAAAGGACTTCGGCCGGACCGAAGAGGAGATCGAACGCATCCTCCGGGCAGGCCGCGCCCGTCTGTACGCCGCGCGGTCCAGGCGCGTTCCTCCCGGGACCGACGACAAGCTGCTGACCGACTGGACTTCGCTCGCGATCTCCGCCTTCGCCCTGGCCGGCCGCGTCCTGGACGAGCCGCGTTACGAAGCGGCCGCGCGCGCGGCGGCGGATCGGATCCTCTCCCGATGCGTTCGCGACGCGCGGCTCCTTCACCGCGAGAAGGCCGGGCGTGCCGACATCCCGGGCTTCTCGACCGACTACGCTTTCTTCATCGAGGCCCTCCTCGATCTCTACGAGGCGACGTTCGAGCCCCGTTATTTCCGGGAAGCCGTTCGCCTGCAGGCCGTCTTCGAGAAAGAGTTCGCGGGCGCGGGAGGCGCGTACTATCTCTCGGCCGCCGAGCACGACGGCCTGATCCTGAGGCCCGCCGAGTCCTACGACGGCGCCACGCCCTCCTCCAACTCCGTCGCGGCCATGAACCTCCTGCGCCTGCACGCGTTCACGGGAGAGGAGCGCTACCGCAAACGGGCCGAGGAAGTGCTCGGCGCGTTCTCCGCGCTGGCCGAGAAAGCCGCGCCGGCATTCCCGAGGCTCCTCTCCGCCGCGGATTTCGCGGCCGGCGGCGCGCGCGAGATCGTCCTCTCCGGAACGCCGGGCCGCGCCGACTTCGACGCGCTGCGCTCGGCGGTCTTCGCGAGCCCGGGACTCAATCGCGTCCTCGCCCACGCATCGGCCGATGCGCCCGCGGAGCTCGCGCCCCTGCTCGAGGGCCGGGTGGCGGACGCAGGCGATCCGGCCCGGGCCCGGGCGCTTGCGTACGTCTGCGAGAGTTTCGCGTGCCGCGCTCCCGTCGAGGATCCGGCCGCCCTCTCAGCCGCGCTTCGGGACTGATGCCGGGGCGCCGCGGGTTCTTGAAACGGCCCGGACCCGCGGTGATCCTGGTGCTTCTCTACGCGCTCCTCTTTCTCGCCGCTCTCATCTGGATGTGGATGCGCAGCCGATGACGAGGATGACGACGGGCCTCGTCTACGACGAGCGTTTCCTGAGGCATCGCGCGCCGTACGTGCATCCCGAGCACCCCGGCCGCCTGGAGGCGATTTTCGGCCGCCTCGAGCGGGACGATCTGGCGAAGAACGCTCGCGCCATCCCGGCGCGCGAGGCGACCGACGAGGAGCTGCTGCGCATTCACACGCCGGGCCTTCTCGCCCTCGTCGCGGAAACCGCCTCGCACGACTTTGTCCAGCTCGATCCCGACACCTACACCTGCCGCGATTCCGCCCTCGCGGCGCGCCTCGCCGCCGGGGGGCTCGTGGATCTCTGCGCGCAGGTCGCGAGCGGGATGGTGGACGACGGATTTGCCCTCCTGCGGCCGCCCGGTCACCACGCCGAGGCCGACCGGC
>Ga0207683_10005408_pt1 | contig 10943 bp, 8 predicted proteins | sample KBSM73metaG_FD_184333 | JGI IMG/M metagenome (GOLD analysis project Ga0207683, IMG submission 184333) | Miscanthus rhizosphere microbial communities from Kellogg Biological Station, Michigan, USA - KBS M7-3 metaG (SPAdes) (version 2) | ecosystem: Host-associated > Plants > Roots > Rhizosphere >...
TCTGACCGTACTGACGAATCGCACCATCAACGACATCGCCGACATCAGCACGCTGCGCCGCACGCAGACCGGCCTCGCGCGCACCCTGCTGCCGCAGGAGATCGCCGGCGACATCGCGGACTCGATCCGCGAGGATCCGTTCCGCCTCGCGTTCCTGCGGCTGAAGCTCGAGCAGCGTCTCTATACCGAGCAGCAGAACGGCGTGACGTTCCTCACCCCCGCGCTGTTCCGCGCCGCGATCCCGATCCCCGACAACGCGCCGACCGGCTCGTACGACGTGGACGTGAAGCTGTTCGCCGACGGCGTGCTGCTCGCGCGCACGCAGACCGCGCTCGAAGTGGTCAAGACCGGCTTCGAACAGTTCGTCGCCAACGCGGCGCGCGACCACGGCCTGCTGTACGGGATCGCCACCGCCCTGATGGCGCTGCTCACCGGCTGGTTCGCCAGCGTGGTGTTCCGGAAGGACTGACGGTTGATGCTCAGTCCCGAGAGTTTGATCCGACCGGATTGAACCAATGTCCGCTCGTCCCCAGGGCCCAGGACTGGATTCCCGCTTTCGCGGGAATGAGCGGAGAGCGCTTCGAAATCCGTGGATCAAGCTCTGAAGCACGCTCCGGTCACGTCACCTTGGCGCCGGAGAACTTCACCACCTTGCCCCACTTCTCGGTCTCGTCGGCGACGAGCTTGCCGAAATCGCTCGCCGAGCCGGGCAGCATAGAGGCGCCGAGCTCGAGGAAGCGCGCCTTGGTCTTCGGCTCTGCCAGGATCGCGTTGACCTCGCGGTTGAGCTTCTCGATGATCTCGGTGGGCGTGCCCTTCGGCGCGCCGAGGCCGTACCATGAGGTCGCCTCGTAGCCGGGCAGGAAGTCGGCGACCGTCGGCAGGTCGGGCAGCGTCTCGGAGCGGCTCGCGCCGGTGACGGCGAGCCCGCGCAACTTTCCGCTGCGCACGAATTCCATCGCGGTCGGGATGTTGTCGAACATCACCTGCACCTGCCCGCCGATCATGTCGGTCAGCGCGAGCGCGCCGCCGCGATACGGCACGTGGATCATGTTGACGCCGGTCATCATCTTGAACAGTTCGCCCGACATGTGGATGGTCGAGCCGTTGCCGGACGACGCCATGTTGAGCTTGCCGGGGTTGGCCTTGGCGTAGGCGATCAGCTCGGGGATCGTCTTCACCGGAACGTCCGGGTTGACCACCACGACGTTGGGAAAACGGATCAGCCCGGCGACCGGCACGATGTCGCGCAGGAAGTTGTGATTGAGCTTTTCGTACAGCGTCGCATTGATGGCATTCGCGGGCGCCACGAGGAGGAGCGTGTAGCCGTCCGGCGGCGCATTGATCACCGCCTCGGTGGCGATATTGGTGCCGCCGCCCGGCCGGCTCTCGACGATGAACGACTGCCCGAGCCGCTCGGAGAGCCACTGCGTCATCAGGCGCGCCGTGATGTCGGCCGAGCCGCCCGGCGGATAACCGATGACCACGCGCACCGGGCGCGACGGGTAGGCCTGCGCGCTCGCGCCGCGCGAAACTGCGGGAAGCACGACGGCGGCGCCCGCAAGACGCAGGAATTGTCGGCGATGAAACGTCATTGAATGTCCTCTGCCTGATCGATCGCGCCCATTATGGCCCGGGCGCGCTCAATCCGAAAGGCAGCGCGACGCCGCAAAAGCATAGAGCCGATTGTCGCCCAGCATATGCGCGGTGAACTTGCGCGCGCCGAACACGCTCGAGAACGCGCGGTCGCGCACGTTCAGCCCGCCGGTGTAGGCGCCGAATGCCGGCATCACCAGCGAGCGGCCATCGGTTGCGAAGCAGCGCCGGCTCACCGCGCGTCCGCGCTGCACGATGCGCGCGACCGGGTGCAGATGCCCGGCGATCTCGCCCTCCGGCGCGTCGTCCGACGGCTCGTGGCGGAACTGAAGCTTGCCGAAGGTGAGCGTAGCGCCGAACGAGCCGCCGATGCCCTCGGCCGGGTCGGGATCGTGATTGCCGGTGATCCAGATCCAGTCGCGCCCGCGCTGCAGCGCCGTCAGTGAAGCGCGATCGTTCGCCGAGAGACGCGCATGGCCGCCGCCGTCGTGGAAATTGTCGCCGAGCGTAATGACCACGCGTGGCGCGTAATGCGCGATCAGCCGCGCCAGCCGCGCCAACGTCTCGGTCGTGTCGTAGGGCGGCAGCAATTGGCCGCGCCGCGCGAAGCTCGAGCCTTTTTCCAGATGCAGGTCCGCGACGACGAGCAGGCCTTCTTCGGGCCAATAGAGCGCACCGGCGCAGTCGGCCGCAAGCGTGATGCCGGCAACGCGCACGCTGCCGTGGCGCGGGCGATCAGGGCGGAGCGAGCCGGAAGCGGAGGATGTCTGTGCCATTGTCCAGAATCAATTCGCCATCCTCCGTACGCCAGCGCGACGCGCCAAGCAAAGCCTGAAGATATTTCGCTTCCAGTTCCGACGGCGCGCACGCCGCGCCCGTGTGGAACACGTTGCCCCACACAATGCGCCTTCCCGGCAGGAACGTGATGTGGCCGCCCCAACGGTTGCACAACGAGGTGCCGCCGATGCGATGCCGGAACGTGTGGTGACCCCTCACCTCGAGCGTCGCGATATTCGGCGCGTCGCGCGACATCAGCGACTGGCCGTTGAGCGACAATGCGAGAAACTTGCGGTCGATCGGAAAGCCCGACGGGTTGTATGGCAATTCCGGCCACGCCAGCCACATTCCGAACAGGAATACGGCGAGCAAGGCACAAACCGCGCCGAAAATGCGCACGAATGCCGTCGCGCGGGAACGCAGGGACATAAGATATTAGTCGCGCGGCCAAGCGGAGCGGTTCGGCGCGACGTCACGTATGCCGGGGAGTGATGCAAATGGGCAACGCCTCCCAGCAGCAGTGCACGGGGAGTTGCACTCCCCGTGCACGCGCGCGGCTACTGGTTTGGCGCGCTGGCGTAGCCGAACATGAAGCTGTAGCCGGACCCGACGCTCGAGTCCGCCGCGCTCGACGCATACGAGGCGTGGCATTGCACGCAGCTCGTACCCGGCTGCTGCATGAAGGTCTCCAGCACGGCGTTGACCATCTGCGCCGTGTTGGGCATGCCCTGCGGCAGCGGAAGCTTGATCGGCACCGGCGTCTTGAGCACGACCGTGCGCGGCGACCACTGCACGTTGACCAGCTTGTAGTTCATCCACGGCGACTTGGTCACGTTGTTCTGCTTGTTGTACTCGCCGATGATCTTCCACGCGTCCTTGGTGGTCTGGTCCGCGGTCGGGTCGTCCGGGGTCTGCTGCACCACCTGAGTCGGTTTCGTCGCTTTGCTGTTGAGCGGACAGCCGGCGCAGCTTGGATTGAAGAAGGTGTAGGTCTTTCCCGGCACCGGTCCGGCCGGCTGCACCGGCGCATTGTCGACATGCGCAAACGTGCCCCATAGCCCGATGCCGTTGTCGCCGCCGCCGGTGAAGACGTGCAGCCCGACGAGGCCGACCGTCACCGGCTGCAGCAGCCCGGCAATATAGGCCCGCGTCGTATGGAAACGGCCCGATGCGATCTCGCCCGGCGTCAGGATCTTCCACGCCGCCTTCAGCTCGATCGACCCGACCGGCAGCGCGATGTTCTGCTTCTGGATGAAGGCGCCCTGGTCGTTCGAATTGTAGAGCTTGTTCGACGTGATGTAGTCGAACTGCATCTTGTTCATCGCGATCTCGTAGTAGACCGGCCGCCGCTGCTGGTCCCACAGCGTCCCGCCGAAAGCCTGCTCGATGCTGTCGAGGAAGGTCTTGTCGACGTTGGGTATCCGCGCAATCGCATTAACGGCGGTGCGCGAGATCTTGTTGGCGCGATCGAGCAGCCGCACGGTGCCGGAGCCGACTTGCGACGCGAGGCTCGGCGCCAGCGCCTGCAGCGCGAGGCCCTGGTTCCACGGCAGCGGCGGCGCGCCGTTCGGCAGGAACACCTGCTCCACCGTCTTGAACGACTCCCACACCGTCGTGCCCGGGTTCCCGAACTTCGCCGCGGGGTTGGGCATGCCGCGCTGGTTCGCGAGCACCGGCCAATTGAGATAGAAGAACGTCTGCCACATCGCGCAGTCCGCACCGCGATTGTCGAAGTCGATCACGGTGAACTTCGGGATCGGCGCGACGGTGATCATCTGCGGCGGGCTGCCGCCGCAGGCGAAGCCCGGCGGCTTGGGTGGCGTTTGGGCGTGAGCCGGAGCGGCCGCGACGAGGGCGAGCGCGAGCGCGGCGCCGAATGCGCGTTGATGTGCCATGAGGTTTTTCTCCCGAGGGGCGAAGCAAAATCGCGGATCAATCTTATACAACCATAGAATGATTTACAATAATTACAATTTTTGACTGTTTGCGGCTTTCAGCCCATCGCCTCCTTGATCAGCTCTTCCTCGGCTTCCGCGAGCAGCGCATCCGAGGCCTCGCCGTAGACCATCTCGCGGCCGATCTCGAGCATCACCGGAACGGCGAGCGGCGAGACGTGATCGAGCGGGTTGTGCGTGATCCGCCCCTGCACGCGCGCCAGCATCCCGCTGACGCGCTTGATGTCGAGCAGACCGGAGGCGGCGTCCGCGTAGGCGGCGCGCAGCAGCAGATGATCCGGCTGGTGCTTGCGCAGCACGTCGTAGACGAGGTCGGTCGAGATCGTCATCTGGCGGCGACTCTTCTCCTCGCCCGGATAGCGCCGCTCGATCAGCCCGGCGATGATCGCGCAATTGCGGAAGGTGCGCTTCATCAGCGCGGATTCGGCGAGCCAGGCTTCGAGGTCGTCGCCGAGCATGTCCTGGTCGAACAGTGTGTCGAGCGAAAGTTCGCCGCGCTGGATCGCGAACGCGACGTCGCGCAGGCCCCAGACGGCGAGCGCGTATTCGTTGGCCACGAAACCAAGCGGGCGCATGCGCGCGCGCTCCAGCCGCCGCGTCAGCAGCATTCCAAGCGTTTGGTGCGCGAGCCGCCCCTCGAACGGATAGCAGACGAGATAATATTTGGCGGCGCGCGGAAACGTTTCGACCAGCAGCTCGCGCGTCCCGGGCAGGCGCGAACGATATTCCTGCACCTCGAGCCACTCGCGCACCTGATCCGGCAACGCGCGCCATTTGCCGTGGTCGGCAAGGATGTTGCGCACGCGGTCGGCCAGATAGGTCGAGAGCGGAAACTTGCCGCCCTCGTAGGACGGCACCTTCGGATCGGTGTCGTGCGCGCGCGAGACGTAGACCTCGTCCTCGACGATCGCTTCATACTTGAGCACCTCGCCCGCGAACACGAAGGTGTCGCCCGGCGTCATCGTCTCGACGAAGTATTCCTCGACCTGTCCGAGCAGCCGCCCGCCGCGCGGGATCATTTTTGACGCGCGAGACCGAACAAGACGGACCTTGAGCATGTCGGCTTCCACGATGGTGCCGACATTCATGCGGTACATTTGCGCGACGCGCGGATGCGCGATGCGCCAGGCGCCGTCCCTGGTCTGCCTGATCTTGGCGAAGCGCTCGTAGGATTTCAGCGCATAGCCGCCGGTGGCGACGAAATCGATCGTGGCATCGAAGTCGGCGCGCGAAAGGCCTGCATACGGCGCCGCGGTCGTCACCTCGCGATAAAGATCGTCGGCGTGGAAAGGAACGCCGCAGGCGCAGCCGAGCACGTGCTGCGCCAGCACGTCGAGCGCGCCGATGCGCAAGGGCGGCGTGTCCTGGGCATTCGCGGCGACCGCATCGATCGCGGCGCGGCATTCCAGCACCTCGAAGCGGTTGGCAGGGACGAGCACGCCTTTCGACGGCTCGTCCATGCGGTGGTTGGCGCGACCGATGCGTTGAAGGAGACGCGAGGCGCCCTTCGGCGCGCCCACATTGATGACGAGATCGACGTCGCCCCAGTCGATGCCGAGATCGAGCGAGGAGGTCGCGACCACCGCGCGCAGCCGTCCGGCCGCCATCGCGTCCTCGACCTTGCGCCGCTGACCGACGCCGAGCGAGCCGTGATGCAGCGCGATTGCCAGATTGTCGTCGTTCATCCCCCACAGCTGCTGGAAGATCATCTCGGCCTGGCTGCGTGTGTTGACGAAGACCAGCGTCATCGCGTGGCGCTTGATCAGCGCATAAATCTCGCCGAGCGCATGGCGTGCGGTGTGGCCGGCCCAGGGCAACCGCTCGGCGGTATCGAGCATCGTGATGTCGGGCGCGGCACCGGCTTTCGCGAGCACGAGGTCGGCGCGCTGGTCGCCGCCGGTCTGCGGCACCAGATAGCGGCGCAGATCGTCCGGTTCGGCGACGGTGGCGGACAAGCCCACGGTCGCAAGATCTGGTGCGATCGTGAACAGCCGCGCGAGCCCGAGCGAGAGAAGATCGCCGCGCTTCGACATCACCAGCGAATGCAGCTCGTCGAGGATCACGCGCCGCAATGAGCCGAACAGATAGGGCGCGTCGTCCGAGGCGAGCAGCAGCGCGAGCTGTTCGGGCGTGGTGAGCAGGATGTCGGGCGGATCGCGCCGCTGGCGCTGGCGCTTCGAGGCCGGCGTGTCGCCGGTGCGCGTCTCGATGCGGATCGCGAGATTCATTTCGGCGACCGGCCGCTCCAGATTGCGCGCGATGTCGACCGCGAGCGCCTTCAGCGGCGAGATGTAGAGCGTGTGCAGCCCGCCCTCGCGGCGGATACCGCGGCCGGTGGAGACCAGTCTGCGAGTCTTGTTCGCTGTAGCCGTAAGCTCAGTGAGCTCCCCTCCCCCTTGTGGGGAGGGGTTGGGGGTGGGGGTCCCGAGGCGGCGCACAACTCTCGACCCCCCTCCCCCACCCTCCCCCGCAAGGGGGGAGGGTGCCGACCGAGTCTGTTGCGCGTTCGCACTTAACTCGACGAGTGTCGGCAGAAACCCCGCGAGCGTCTTGCCGGCGCCGGTCGGCGCAATGAGCAGAGCGGAACGCCCGCCCCGCGCCACGCTCAGCAATTCGAGCTGATGCGCGCGCGGCGCCCAGCCGCGCGACGCGAACCAGCGGGTGAAGACTTCGGGGAGCTCCGGCGCGATCGTGATGTTCATCGCGCCACCACCAACAGGCCGGGGACCGGCATGCGGTTCTCGGTGCGCGACGACGCGTGCGCGAGCTCGACCAGCGTCAGCCCGGCGTCACCAAGCGCATCGCGGATGAACGCCTCGCCTTGCGCATAGCGCATCTTGGTACCGACGATCGCGCCATCGCCGTCATGCGTCTCGACCGTGAATGCAAACAGCCCGCCGGTGCTGAGCACCCGCTTCACCGCAGCGCAGACATCCGCGATGTCGGCCACATAGGCGAACACATCGGCGGCGATCACCAGATGAAACACCGCCTCCCGCTGCGCGGCGAGATACGATCCGATGTCGGCGACCGCGAGCCGGTCGTAAAGGCCTTTCGCCTGCGCCTGCTCGACCATCTTCGGCGAGAGATCAACCCCGGCGAGCCAATCGACATGCGGGCGGAACGCCGCGCCCGCCAGTCCGGTGCCGCAGCCGAGATCGAGCATGCTGCCGAAGCGCGTGCCGTGTTTCATCACGGCCTCGCGCAGCGTCGCGGGCGCCGAGTACGAAAGGTCCTCCAGCGCGCGGTCGAAGCGCGGCGCGTACTGGTCGAACAGCGTGCGCACGTAAGTCTGCAGCGCGGCGGCCGCCGGATCGGCACCGCCAAGTCGCGCGAGATGCAATGCCGCGCCCTGGCGATCGTCGCGGTCCGCCTCAAGCGCGCGCGCGAACGCCGCGCGCGCACCCTCGCGATCGCCCAGCGCTTCGCGCGCCTCGCCGAGCGCGAACCAGGCGGAAGCAAAACCGGGCGCGAGTTCCACCGCCTGCACGTAAAGGTCGGCGGCCGCCGCCAGATCGCCGTCGGCCGCATAGGCGCGTGCGAAATCGTAGCGCCGGTCGGCGATCAGGTCGCCGGAGGAGATGAAAAGCGGTCCGCTCACGCGAGTGTTCCGATTAGCAATGCTGCCGATATGACATATCTAGGCATCATGCGCCCGGAAGACATTCTAAAGCCGACGCCGGCAGGCCTGTGCAGCGCGATCGGCGGATTTCACATCGACCCGGTGCGGCCGGTCGACAAGGCGCTGATCACGCACGGCCATTCGGATCATGCGCGCGCCGGCCACGGCGCAGTGCTGGCCACGCAGGAGACGCTCGACATGATGCGCCTGCGCTACGGCGAGAATTTCGCCGGCGCCACGCAGGCAATCCGCTACGGCGAAACGCTGAAGCTCGGGAAGACGCAGGTGTCGTTTCATCCGGCCGGCCACGTGCTCGGCTCGGCGCAGATTTGCGTCGCCGCGAACGGCACGCGCGTGGTGGCGTCGGGCGACTACAAGGACGTCGCCGATCCAACCTGCGCGCCGTTCGAGCTGGTGGCGTGCGACGCCTTCATCACCGAGGCGACGTTCGGGCTGCCGGTGTTTCGCCACGGCGATCCCGGTGCGGAGATCGCCAAGCTCTTACGCTCGGTCGCGCTGTTCCCCGAGCGCGGGCATCTGGTCGGCGCCTACTCGCTCGGCAAGGCGCAGCGCGTGATCGCGCTCATTCGCGCCGCCGGCTACGACAAGCCGATCTACCTGCACGGCGCGATGGAGAGCATCACCAACTACTACGTCTCGCGCGGGATCGACCTCGGCGAGTTGCGCGCGGTGCGCGACGCGAAGAAGGCCGAGCTCGCCGGCGCGATCGCGCTCTGCCCGCCCTCCTCGCTGCAGGACCGCTGGACAAGACGATTTCCCGATCCGGTTTCTGCGTTCGCGTCGGGCTGGATGCGGGTGCGGGCGCGCGCGCGCCAGCGCGGCGTCGAACTGCCGATGGTGATCTCGGATCACGCCGACTGGGACGGCTTGTGCGCGACGGTCGCTGCGACCGGCGCCTCGCAGATCTGGGTGACGCACGGCGCCGAGGAGGCGCTGGTGCACTGGTGCACCCTGCGCGGGCTCGAGGCGCGGCCGCTCAACATTGTCGGCTACGGCGACGAGGATGAAGGCGCGGCCGAGGTCACAGAGGCCGAGGCATGAACCGCTTCGCCGCCCTGCTCGACCGCCTCGCCTACGAGCCGAGCCGCAACGCCAAGCTGCGGCTGCTCACCGGCTATTTCCGCGAGACGCCGGATCCGGAGCGCGGCTACGCGCTCGCGGCGATCACCGGCGCGCTCTCGTTCCGCCACGCCAAGCCCGGCATCATCCGCGCGCTGATCGCCGAACGCACCGACCCGATGCTGTTCGAGCTGTCGTACGATTACGTCGGCGATCTCTCGGAGACCGTTGCGCTGATGTGGCCGGTTATCCCTCCCCTGCAAGGGGAGGGTGGCCGCGCAACGGCCGCGTGGGGCTCTGCCATAAGCGCCCCACCCGGCGGCCTGCGGCCGCCACCCTCCCCCTCCGGGGGAGGGATGAAGAAAGCCCCCACCCTGTCCCACGTCGTCACCACGCTCGCCTCGCTCGGCAAAACCGAGCTCCCGGCACAGCTCGCGGCCTGGCTCGATGCGCTCGACGAGACCGGCCGCTGGGCGCTGCTGAAGCTCGTCACCGGCGCGCTGCGCATTGGCGTGTCGGCGCGCCTTGCCAAGACCGCCGTCGCCGCACTCGGCGACAGGGCGCCGGACGAGGTCGAGCTGGTGTGGCACGGGCTCGTGCCGCCCTACGCGCAACTGTTCGCCTGGATCGAGGGCCGCGCCGAGAAGCCGGTCAGCGTCGATCCGGCGCCGTTCCGCCCCGTGATGCTGAGCCACGCGATCGAGGAGACGGACTTCGCCGCGCTCGATCCCGCGCACTTCTCCGCCGAATGGAAATGGGACGGCATCCGCGTGCAGGCGGTCGCCGGTGAAGCCGACGGCAGGCCCGTCGCGCGGCTTTATTCGCGCACCGGCGAGGACGTGTCGGGCGCGTTTCCCGACCTGACCGATTCGCTCGATTTCGACGGCGCGATCGACGGCGAGCTGCTGATCCTGCGCGACGGCCGCGTGCAGTCGTTCAACGTGCTGCAGCAACGGCTCAACCGCAAGACCGTGAACGCGAAGCTGCTCGCTGAGTTTCCCGCGCATCTGCGCGCCTACGATCTCCTGTTCGAAAACGGCGAAGACCTGCGCGAGCTGCCGTTCGCCGACCGCCGCGCACGCCTCGAGGCGCTGGTCGCGAAACTCGATCATGCGCGCATCGACATCTCGCCGCTCGTGCCGTTCGCCACCTGGGACGAACTCACCGCCGCGCGCGCCGATCCGGCCTCCGCCGGTGCGGGCGACGATGCCGAAGCGGTCGAGGGCGTGATGCTCAAGCGCCGCGACGCGCTCTACATGCCGGGCCGCCCGAAGGGCCTGTGGTGGAAATGGAAGCGCGACCCGCGCATCATCGACGCGGTGCTGATGTATGCGCAGCGCGGCCACGGCAAGCGCTCGTCGTTCTATTCGGATTATACGTTCGGGGTATGGGCGCCAGGCGAGAACGGCGACGAGTTGGTGCCGGTCGGCAAGGCCTATTTCGGTTTCACCGACGAGGAGCTGACCGAGATCGACCGTTACGTCAGGCGCAACACGGTCAACCGCTTCGGCCCGGTGCGCGAGGTGACGCACGAGCCCGACAGCGGTCTCGTCATGGAGGTCGCGTTCGAGGGCCTGCAGCGCTCGACGCGGCACAAGTCCGGCGTCGCGATGCGCTTCCCGCGCATCAGCCGCCTGCGCTGGGACAAGCCGCCGCGCGAAGCCGACCGGCTCGAAACGCTGGAGAACATGCTCGCCGCTTCACCACAGTGATTTCGTGCTAATGTCGCCGAACAGACCGGGGATTTCTCGATGCCGAATGCCGTCGTCAGCCGTTTCTTCGGAGGACCGCCCCTCGCCGTTCTGGTCCGGCTCACCCTGCTGTGCGTTCTGGTCGGCGTGATCCTGCACGCGCTCGGCTTCGATCCCGGCAACATCATCGAGAGCCTGCGCAAGATGATCGAGGGCGTGTGG
>Ga0207683_10005409_pt1 | contig 10942 bp, 12 predicted proteins | sample KBSM73metaG_FD_184333 | JGI IMG/M metagenome (GOLD analysis project Ga0207683, IMG submission 184333) | Miscanthus rhizosphere microbial communities from Kellogg Biological Station, Michigan, USA - KBS M7-3 metaG (SPAdes) (version 2) | ecosystem: Host-associated > Plants > Roots > Rhizosphere >...
CGACGATCGTGTTGCTGGTGCGCAAGGGCAATCCGAAGGGCATCAAGGACTGGCCCGATCTGGTCAAAACCGGTGTCGTCGTGATTACGCCGAACCCGAAGACCTCCGCCGGAGCGCGCTGGAACTTCCTCTCCGCCTATGCTTACGCGTTGAAAGCCAACGCGAACGACGAGGCCAAGGCGCGCGAATGGATCGGTAGCTTGTACAAGAATGTACCGGTGCTCGATTCCGGCGCTCGTGGTTCGACCCTGACGTTTGCCCAGCGCGCGCTCGGCGACGTGCTGATCGCGTGGGAGAACGAAGCGCATCTGGCATTGAAGGAATTCGAGGGCAAGTTCGAAATCGTGGTGCCGTCGCTCTCGGTGCTCGCGCAGCCGCCGGTCGCCGTCGTCGACAAGAACGTGACCAAGCATGGAACCGGAAAGGCCGCCGAAGCCTACCTGCGTTTCCTGTACACGCCGCAGGCGCAGGAAATCATCGCGCAGAACCACTACCGCCCGCTGGATCCGGCGGTCGCCGCTCGCCATGCCGCGGATTTTCCGAAAATCGAACTCGTCACGATCCAGCAGTTCGGCGGCTGGAAGGCCGCGCAGCCGAAGTTTTTCGGCGATGGGGGCGTGTTCGATCAGATCTATCAAGGTGCCGGTCGATGACCTGGACCGGCGCTCCGGGGCGAGGCGGACGCATCCACTGGACCGCGAGACGGCTCGCCGTGGGCCGATGGGTGGGTTAGCATGAACTCCGTCGTCCTCGCGCGATCTTCTGCCGGAATGGGCCAGACCTCGTCTTCCGTTACCGGCCGCGCCAGGGCGCGTCGCTCCCCTTTGCCCGGATTCGGCCTGAGCCTGGGTTTTTCGCTGACATACCTTTCCCTGCTGGTTCTGATTCCGCTTGCCGCCTTGTTCCTGCACGCGGCCGGTCTCGGGCCGAGCGCGATCTGGCACGAGCTGACCAGCCACCGCGTGCTCCATGCCCTGGCCCTGAGCTTCGGCGGGGCGCTGGCGGCGGCGGCGATCAATATCGTGTTCGGCACGTTGATCGCATGGACATTCGTGCGCTATGACTTCGTCGGCAAGCGCCTGTTCCATGCGCTGATCGACCTGCCGTTTGCCTTGCCGACGGCGGTCGCCGGCATCGCGCTGACGGCCCTGTATTCCGAGAACGGCTGGCTCGGCGCGCCGCTCGCGCAACTCGGCATCAAGGTTGCGTACACGCCGGTGGGAATCATCATTGCGATGGTCTTCATCGGCCTGCCGTTCGTCGTGCGCACGCTCGAACCGGTTCTGGAAGAAGCCGAAAAGCAGCTAGAGGAGGTTGCCGCGACGCTCGGCGCCACGCGCCGCCAGACCGTCGTGCACATAATCCTGCCGACGGTCCTGCCGGCGTTGCTGACCGGAGGCGCGCTGGCGTTTGCGCGCGCGGTCGGCGAGTACGGTTCCGTCATCTTCATTGCCGGCAACCTGCAGAACGTTTCCGAGATCGCGCCGCTGCTGATCATGATCCGCCTCGAGGAATTCAACTACGCGGGTGCGACGGCGCTGGCCAGCGCGATGCTCGTGCTGTCGTTCGCCATCCTGTTCGCCATCAACATGCTGCAGGGGTGGAGGCGCCGGCATGGCTAACCGCTACCGCAATTCGCTGGTCGAACCGGCGCCGATACGCTGGCTGCTTATCGGCGTGACGTTGCTTTTCCTGGGCGTATTCCTGCTCCTGCCGCTGATCATCGTGTTCGTGCAGGCGTTGGGCCACGGGGTCGAGGCATTCTTCGGCGCGTTTGCCGACAGCGATACGAAGGCGGCAATCAAGCTCACGCTGCTGACGGCGGCAATCGCGGTGCCGCTGAATACGGTGTTTGGCGTGGCGGCGGCATGGGCGATCGCCAAGTTCGAGTTTCGCGGCAAGAGCCTGCTGTCGGCGTTGATCGACCTGCCATTCTCGGTCTCGCCCGTCATCGCCGGCATGCTGTTCGTGTTGCTGTTCGGCGCGCAGGGCTGGTTCGGGCCGTGGCTGTCAGCGCACGACATCAAGATCGTCTTCGCACTGCCGGGTATTGTGCTGGCGACAGTGTTCGTCACGTTTCCGTTCGTGGCGCGCGAACTGATCCCGCTGATGCAGGCGCAGGGCACCGAGGAGGAGCAGGCCGCGCTGACGCTTGGTGCCGGCGGCTGGCGCATGTTCTGGCACGTGACGATCCCGAATATCCGCTGGGGGCTGCTGTACGGTGTGCTGTTGTGCAACGCGCGGGCGATGGGCGAGTTCGGCGCCGTATCGGTGCTGAGCGGCCATGTGCGCGGCTTGACGAATACGATGCCGCTGCAGATCGAACTCCTGTACAACGACCCGGGCGCCTATAGCGCGGCCTTCGCCGTCGCTTCGCTGCTCGCGTTGCTCGGGTTCGTGACACTCGCGCTGAAGAATTTCCTCGAATGGCGGCACGGCGACGAACTCGCGGCGTTGCGCGGGAACTAGAACAACTTGCGCGGTCGGCAAACGCACTTTCAAACAGAGAGCAAGATGGAAATCTCGATTCGAAACCTTGGCAAGAACTACGGCAACGTCACCGCGCTGCGCGATATCCGCCTGGATATCGCGTCGGGCGAATTGATTGCGCTGCTCGGCGCCTCCGGCTCGGGCAAGACGACTCTGCTGCGCGCGATCGCCGGCCTCGAATCGATCGACGACGGCAGCATCCACTTCGGGGATATCGATGCGACCCGGCTCAGCGTGCAGGAACGGCGCGTCGGCTTCGTGTTCCAGCACTACGCGCTGTTCAAGCACATGAACGTTCTGGACAACGTCACGTTCGGCTTGCGCGTGCGCAAGCGCGCGACGAGACCCGGGCCGGAGGAGATTCGCCGGCGCGGACTTGAATTGCTCGACCTCGTGCAGTTGAAGGGACTCGAGGAGCGCTTTCCCACACAATTGTCCGGCGGCCAGCGCCAGCGCGTCGCGCTGGCGCGGGCGCTCGCAATCGAACCGCGCGTGCTGCTGCTCGACGAACCGTTCGGCGCCCTCGACGCCAAGGTGCGCAAGGAACTGCGTGCGTGGCTGCGTCAGCTGCACGACGAGATCGGCTACACCACGATTTTCGTCACCCATGACGAAAGCGAGGCGCATGAGCTTGCCGATCGTGTCGTGACGATGGCAGATGGACGCATAACGCCGGCCGACAAGGTCAATTGACGAAAGGTTGCCGCGGACTCAAACCGATTCAGCGACGCAGCGTCGCCTGAGGGATATTTCAAGGGGTTATGCAGTCCAGCGGCAACCAGTCCATTGCATGGATTCCGCTGTGTGCGACCAGCCACGGCCCGCCGAGCGTCAGCACGGCCATGACCAGCAATGCCATGCCCATCGTCGACCGCGCTCCTGCACGGCCGAATATGCGCATTGCGCCGGCCGTGCCATAGGCACTGGCCAGCAGCGCCGGCATCGTTCCGAGGCCAAACAGCAGCATCGTCAACGCGCCGCGCAACGGATCCATGCTCAGCCACGCAAGCAGCAGAACCGAGTAGACGAATCCGCACGGCATCCAGCCCCAGATTGCGCCGAGTGCGAACGCCTGCGGCAGGCGCCGAACCGGAACCAGCTTTCGGGCAAGCGGCGCGAGACGTGGCCACATCGCGCGGCCGAGGCCGAGGTCGACGCCGCGTGCGCGGCCGAGCAGGGTCAGGCCGATCGCCGTGAACGTTGCGGCGCTGATGATGCGGAGCGCGAAACGGACATTGTCCTGGTCCACGAAACTGACGACCGTTGCGCCGGCGCCGGCGAGCATTGCCGCCGCGAGCATGTAGCTCGACACGCGTCCAACCTGCATGGCCAGCAGCAAGGCGCCCGGAGGGTTCCTGCGGCCGCTCCCATCGGTCGCCAGCATCAAGGCCCCCGAGATGCCGCCGCACATGAGGATGCAGTGACCGCTGGCGAACAGGCCGAGCAGAAAGGCGGCCGTCAAAGTCAGGTTGCCAGTCATGGCGTCTTCGACTCGGCTTCGGCCGGGCGACTCGATGTTTCGTCGCTCAATGGAATCAGGGCCGGCGTGTCGAGGTCGTCATACTGGGAGTTGTTGACGCTCCAGAAGAACGCCCATACGGCCAGCGCAACGAGCACCAGGCTCAGTGGAATCAGCACGAAGACGATGTTCATGCCGGCACCGGCGTCAGGCTAGGCGCTGCGGCCGGCGCCGCCGCAGGAGCGCGCGAAGTGGCGGCGCGGATGCGCAGGGAATTGGCGATGACGGCGAGCGAACTCAACGACATGCCAATTGCTGCCAGCCATGGCGGCACCCAGCCGATCGCGGCGAGCGGGACTGCGGCGGCATTGTATACAAGTGACCAGAGCAGGTTCTGGCGCATGATTCGCAGGGTGGCGATCGCGATGACGCGCGCTTCGATCAGGCCGCCGAGGCGGTCGCCGGCCAGGACGATGTCGGCGCTCGACTTCGCCAGTTCGGCGCCGCCGCCGACCGCGACGGCGAGATCGGCTCCGGCGAGGGCAGGTGCGTCGTTGACACCGTCGCCAATGACGGCGACGTTCATCCCGGCGGCGCGCAACTGCGCGAGGCGCGCCAGCTTCTGTTCGGGATGGACGCGCGATCGAAACTCATCGACGCCGAGCTTGCCGGCGATTGCTTCGACGCGTGCGTGGCTGTCGCCGCTGAGGATCTCGATGCCGTTTCCCGCGCCGCGCAATCGGGCAACCGTTGCTGCTGCGTCGTCGCGCAGTGCTTCACGCATTTCGAAGCGGGCGAGGATTCCCTGGCTGTCGGCTAGCACGACGCGATCATCGTCGTCGTCATCCGCCTGGCCGGTCGAGGCGAATTGCGCGCGGCCCAGGCGATAGTGCTCGCCATCGATGTCGCCCTCGACGCCGCCCCCGGCAATCGCGCGCAGGTTCCTCGCTCGTGGAGCCTCCGCGCAGCCGGCAGCAGCGCGCAGGGCGTCGGCGATCGGATGTGTACTGCCGCTCTCCAGCTGTGCCGCGATTCGGAGGCATTGGTCGACTGGAAACCGGCCAACGGATTCGCTCGAAACGACTTCGAGCGTACGTTCGGTGAGCGTGCCAGTCTTGTCGAACACGAAATAGTTGGCGCGGATCAGGCTTTCGATCGCGTTCGGCGTGAGCACGAGGATGCCGCGTTGCGCGAGCACCGTCAGCGAGCGCGCCAGCGCTGCCGGAACGGCCAACGCGAAGGCGCAAGGGCAGGCGACAACGAGGACGGCCAGCGACGCGGCAAACGCGCGCGACGGATCGATCACCAGCCAGGCGGCAGCAGTAATCATCGTTACCAGGAGCAGGGCGCACACGAAATAGCCGGCGGCGCGATCGCCGTAACGCGCCCAGCGCGGTCGCTGCTGCTGCGCACGTCCGATCATGCGCACGATTGCCGACAGGGTGGTTTCGGCGCCGACACGCGCCACGCGCATCTGCGCCGGACCCTCGACGACGATGCTTCCCGCGATCAGGCGCTCGCCGCGGTGGCGCAGCAAGGGCCTGGACTCGCCGCTGAGCAAGGACTCGTCGACTCGGCATTCGGCGCTGACGAGTTCACCGTCGGCCGGCACCGTTGCCCCGTCGGCAACGATGACGCAGTCGCCAGTCCGCAGCTCGTGGACACCGACGCTCTCCGGCACGCCATTCGCATCGAGCCGTTCGGCAACTGCCGGCTGCAGGCGGGCCAGTGCGTCGACGACGTCGGCGGCGCGATGGCGCGCACGCATTTCCAGGTAGCGTCCGCCCAGCAAGAGGAATACGAACATGCTGGCGGAGTCGAAATACACCTGGGCTCCGCCGCGCAGCGTTTCAACAATGCTGGCAATGAACACGAGGGCGACCGCGAACGCGACCGGCGTGTCCATGCCCGGACGTCGCGCGCGCAGTTCCCGCCACGCACCGGCGAAAAAAGGCCGGGCCGCATAGAACACCACGGGAATCGTGACCAGCAAGCCGATCCAGCGGAAGAAGTCGCGCGTCGACGTCTCGATGCCTTCGAGCGCGCCCGCATACAGCACGATCGCAAACATCATCGCCTGCATCATGCCCAGACCAGCGACCATCAGCCGTTTCAGGGACGCACGCTGCTCGCGTTCGACGACATCGTTGAGAGATTCGCGATCCAGAGGATGTGGAACGTAGCCCAGATGGGCGAGCGCGCCGAGCAGCGTGCTCAGCGTGCCGATCTGTGGTTGCCAGACGATGCGCACACGCTTGCCGGGAACGCTGACGCCAATCTCGCGCACGCCGGGCATCGCCGACAGGGCACGTTCGATCAGCCAGCTGCAGGCCGGGCAGCGCATGCCTTCGAGCAGCACGCAGACTTCCGCCTCGCCGCCGTCGCGATAGTGTACATACATGCGCTGCAACTGCTCGCGGTCCCATGCAGAGTAGTCGCCGACCGCGACGGCGCGCGGCGGCGGCGCATCGCGCAAACGATAGTAGTCCTGCAAACCGAGCGAGGCGATCCATTCGGCTGCGGCACGGCAGCCGATGCAACATACCGGGTGGTCCAGCGCACCGACGCGAGCGACCAGCGGTGCGTCATCGACAACCGGTTCGCCGCAATGGAAGCAGGTCAATGCAGGCATGGCCGCTCGCCGAAAGGATCTACGGTCTGGCCTGGTCGGCCGGGTGCGCGGCCGAGGTTGGCGGCAGCGGCGTTGCGATCCGCGGGCCGACGTGCGGTAGTTCGTCGCGATTGCCGTACGCGGTTGCGACGAGCGCGAGCGAACCGGTCATCGTCGCGACCAGCAGCACGATCATGAGCCACACTTCCGGCACCCGATACCAGCGGTTCGCGGGGTCGTTCATTTTTCCTCCGGTGCGAAGAACTCGCTGTTGTGCTGCACGCGAATCGAATCATCGTCGTTACGTACCAGCAGTCCCACGCGGCGCCTTCCCTTGATGTCGGCGCGATCGGCGCGCAACGTCAGCGGGACGTTGGCCACCTGGCCCGCTTCGACCGTCACGCGCGTCTTGCCGAGGATACGCAAGGCCGCCTGGTCGTCTTCCAATGCGATGCTCAGTTGCTGCGCCTGATCGGTCTTGTTCACGAGCTTGAGCGTATAGCCGTTCTCGATCCCACCGTCGGCCATTTCCCGATACAGGGCGTTGCGATCGTGCAAGACGTCGACGATCAGTGAAGCGCGATGGGTGATACCCCACGTGAATGCAGCAAGCAGTGCGCCGAGAATCGTCGCGTAGATCGCGGTTCGCGGACGCAGGATACGCCGGCTCATGCCCGCCAGCAGGCTCTCGGTCGTGTAGCGGATCAGGCCGCGCGGATAGTTCATCTTGTCCATCACGGAGTCGCAGGCATCGATGCAGGCCGCGCAGGCGATGCATTCGATCTGCAGGCCATCGCGGATGTCGATGCCGGTCGGGCACACCTGCACGCAGGCATCGCATTCGATGCAATCGCCGAGGCCCAATGCCTTCGGGTCGGCGCTGCGCTTGCGCGCGCCGCGTGGTTCTCCGCGCGCTACATCGTAGGAAATGACCAGCGTGTCCCGATCGAACATCGCGCTCTGGAAGCGCGCGTAGGGACACATGTACTTGCACACCTGCTCGCGCATGTAGCCGGCGTTGCCGTACGTCGCAAAGCCGTAGAACACGATCCAGAACGCTTCCCAGCCGCCAAACGAAAGCGTTGCGGCCGAATGCCCGAGGTCGAGAATCGGCGTGAAGAAACCGACGAACGTGAAACCGGTCCACAACGACAGCGTGATCCACAGGAACTGCTTGGCCGACTTGCGCAGGATCTTCTCGCGCGTCCAGCGGCCGCCATCGAGTTTGATGCGCTGGTTGCGCCGGCCTTCGCAGAAACGCTCGATCCACAGGAACACTTCGGTCCAGACCGTCTGCGGGCAGGCATAGCCGCACCACAGGCGACCGGCCAGCGCGGTGAAGAAAAACAGCGTGATCGCGGCAATGATGAGCAGGCAGGCAAGCCAGAAGAAATCCTGCGGCCAGAACGTCAGGCCGAATACATAGAACTTGCGCGCGGGCAGGTCGAACAAGACCGCCTGATGTCCGTCCCAGCGCATCCAAGGCAGGAGATAGAACAGACCGAGCAGCACGAATACGGCGGCAATGCGCAGCCGGGCAAAACGTCCGTCGATCTCCCGTGGGTAGATCTTCGGTTGCGCCTCGTACAGCGATTCACTGGAATCCTGCACGACGATCAGCGGGATCGGGCGGTTCATTGGGCGCTCTTGGTTGCCTGCTTGCGTTCGCGAACGACCCGTTTGACGCGCGACGACAACAGCAACGCCGTGAATGCGCTCGAACCGAGCGTGCAGGCCCAGAACATGAAGAAGCCGATGCTGTAGCCGAACTCGCGCGAGATCGCGACATGCGGCCAGGTGATTTCGGCCAGCTCCGACGGATCGACGATCGCGAAGAACACGACCGACGCCACTCCCGCCGCGAAGAACGACGGCCAGGCAACGGCACCGACGCGGCGCAGGCGCGCGTCGGGCAGGCTCGCGCCGTCGTCGTTGGTTGCGTGTGTGTCGACGTCGCTCATGGACTTCCAGCAGTCGTCCCGGCCGCGGGGCTGGATTGCGCGAGCACCCAGGCCTGGACGAGTCGTGCGCGATCCTTGCCGAGTATTTCGCCCCACGCCGGCATCTTGCCGCTGCGGCCGTCCCGGACACTCGCCTTGATGTCGTCGAGCGTGCTGCCGTACAGCCAGATGTTGTCGGTCAGGTTCGGCGCGCCGATCGCGATGTTGCCCTTGCCTTCCGGTCCGTGACAGGCGGCGCAGATCGTCACGAAGCGAACCTTGCCGGCTTCGGCCAGCACCGGATCGGCCTTGCCACCGGACAGACCGAGGGCGTAGTTGGCAACCTCGTTGACGCCTTGCTCGCCGAGCGCGGCGCCGAGCGGGGGCATGACGCCACCGCGACCGTTGAGGATCGTCGTGAGTACCTGATCGGGGGCGCCTCCGAACAGCCAGTCGTTATCGGTGAGGTTCGGATAGCCCTTCGCACCGCGCGCATCGGATCCATGACAGGCGGCGCAGTTGTTCACGAACACGTTGCGTCCGAAGTTCAGCGCTTCCGGATCCCGCTGGAGTTCTTCCACGCTGCGGTCACGAAAGCGCGAGAACACCGCTTCGAGCCGGCGGCTGTTCTCGGCCAGGTCGGCTTTGACTTCGCCGGTCTGGGTCCAGCCGAGAGTGCCGGCGGCGGTGCCGAAGCCAGGGTAGAACACCAGGTAGCCGGCTGCGAAAACGACCGTCAGCAGGAACAAACCGAGCCACCAGCGCGGCAACGGTTTGTTGTATTCGGTCAAGTCCACGTCCCAGACGTGACCGGTCGTATCCTCTTCCTCCTTCGCCGGGTTCTTGGCGGTGGCAAACAACAGCCACAACGCGCCGATCACGTTGATCAGCACCAGCAGCGCGACAAAGATTCCCCATCCCGTGGTCATGGGCGTTTCTCCGAAGGTTCGTCAGCCAGGGGCAGCCGTGCCATCAGGTCGAATTCCTCTCTGCGCCGGGAGCTGTAAGCCCAGCCGACGATGCCGCAGAAAATCACGATCAACAGCGCGGTAATCAGTCCCATGATCATTGCAGGTTCTCCTTCGGGCCGTACTTGCCCAGATCCTGCAGATAGGCGACGACCGCATCCATCTCGGTCTTGCCCTTGACCGCTTCCGCCACCGACGCGTAGTCCGCGTCCGTGTACGGCAAACCAACCATTGCCAGGCCGCGCATGTGCGCCTCGACTTCAGCAGCGGACAAGGTAGCCGTGTTGAGCCACGGATAGCCCGGCATGACCGACTCGGGCACGAGGTTGCGCGGGTTGGCGAGGTGCACGCGCTGCCAGTCGTCGCTGTAGCGGCCACCGATTCGCGCCAGGTCCGGACCAGTGCGTTTGCTGCCCCACTGGAACGGGTGGTCGTAGACCGATTCACCGGCGACGGAATAGTGGCCGTAACGCAGCACCTCGGAAGCGAGTGCGCGAATCATCTGGGAATGACACGTGTAGCAACCCTCGCGGATATAGACGTCGCGCCCGGCGAGTTGGAGGGGCGGGTAAGGCTTCAAGCCCGGCACCGGCTCGATGACGTTCGCCTGGAACATCAGCGGGACGATTTCGGCAAGGCCGCCGAGGCTGATCGCGATGACGATCAGGATCGACATCAGGCCGATGTTTTTCTCGAGTGTCGAATGTTTCATGATCGGCTCCTCAAGCGGCCACGGCGACGGGAATCGCGGCAACCGGCGCCCGGTCGCGCGCCAGGGACCAGGTCTTCCAGCAGTTGTAGGCCATGATGAACATGCCTGCCAGCACCAGCGCACCACCGAACAGGCGCGCGATGTAGTACGGATGCGTTTGCGCCACCGACTCGATGAACGTGTAGGTCAGCGTGCCATCCGGATTCGTTGCGCGCCACATCAGGCCCTGCATGACGCCGGCGATCCACATTGCGCTGATATAGATCACGACGCCGATCGTGGCGACCCAGAAGTGCACGTCGATCAGCCGCGTGGAGTACATGTTCTCGGCGCCGAACAGGCGCGGGAACATGCTGTAGATCGCGCCGATGCTGATGAATGCGACCCAGCCGAGCGCACCAGCGTGCACGTGGCCGATCGTCCAGTCCGTGTAGTGCGACAGCGCGTTGACCGTCTTTATCGACATCATCGGACCTTCGAAGGTCGCCATGCCGTAGAACGACAGCGCCACGATCATGAACTTCAGGATCGGGTCGGTGCGCAGTTTGTGCCAGGCGCCCGACAGCGTCATCATGCCGTTGATCATGCCGCCCCAGGACGGCGCGAGCAGGATCAGCGAGAACACCATGCCGAGCGACTGCGCCCAGTCGGGCAGGGCGGTGTACTGCAGGTGGTGCGGCCCGGCCCACATGTAGATCGAGATCAGCGCCCAGAAATGCACGACCGACAGCCGGTACGAATAGATCGGCCGCTGCGCCTGCT
>Ga0207683_10005410_pt1 | contig 10940 bp, 5 predicted proteins | sample KBSM73metaG_FD_184333 | JGI IMG/M metagenome (GOLD analysis project Ga0207683, IMG submission 184333) | Miscanthus rhizosphere microbial communities from Kellogg Biological Station, Michigan, USA - KBS M7-3 metaG (SPAdes) (version 2) | ecosystem: Host-associated > Plants > Roots > Rhizosphere >...
TCTTGGTCAGGAAGACCGCCATCTGCTGCCGCGCGACCTCGGCCGTCGGGCAGAAGTCGCCGCCGCCGCACCCTCCGGTCACGCCGCGCGCCGCGATCTCGTTGATCCAGGGCGCAAACGGGCTCGAGCACGGGACGTCTCCGAAAACCTCCACGGTGCACGCGGGCGGAACGAACGCCGAGCCCTCCAGGGTCTTGAGCAGGAACACGGCCATCTGCTGCCGCGTCGTCGGGCTGCCCGGGCAGTAGTTCGCTCCTCCGCAGCCCGCCGTCACGCCGCGCGCCGAGAGCTCGTTGACCCAGGGCGCAAACGGGCTCGAGCAGGGCACGTCGTCGAAGACCTGCGTCGTGCAGTCCGGAGGCGCATACGTTCCTCCCTCCTTCGCCTTCAGCAGGAAGACCGCCATCTGCTGGCGCGTGACGCTGTCGGCCGGGCAGTAGTTGCCGCCGCCGCAGCCCGCCGTGACGCCGTTGTGCAGCACGGTCTCGATGGCCGGGTAGAAGAGGCTCGACGAGGCAACGTCGGGGAAGCTCCCGCCGACGTGGAGCGTCCACGTCTTGGCGGTCGACGTCGGGGTCACCGTCTCGTCGACGGTCGCGTCCCAGTGCGTCGCCGGCCGGGTGCCCGTGATCGTCACGGAGTAGCAGTCCGAGCACGCGTTTTCCCCGAGAACTTCGATGGTGCCGTACGCGGCCGCCGCGTCGGTGAGGTCGTACGTCGCCCCGCCCGGGCCCGTGAAGTTCGCGGCGGCGCCCGTCAGGTCGATCGCGGCGATTCCGATGTTGGACCACGTCGGCGAGACCGTCGCCGTCTCGCCGGCCTCGAGGACGCCGTTGCCGGCCGGGTCGACCGCGAGGGCCTTCGGCGCGACGGACTCGGTGAGGCAGGTGTCGCTCTGCGCGTCCGGCACCTGGATGTAGAAATCCGTGACGGTGACCTCGTCGAAGTCGAAGCCGGCTCCCGCGAGGTTGGCGTCGGTGCCGTAGCGAACGTCGAGCTGGGCGAGGCGCCCGGTCAACGCGCCGCCCGGATTCAGGGCGGAGGCGCTCCAGGTGGAAGGCGCGAACGTCGGGTTGCCCGGCGAGACCGCGTTCCATCCCTCCTGGCCGGACGTGGCGCAGGTGCCGTTGGCCCGCCCGTCGGCGACCGTGTAGACGGTTCCGCCGTCGGGGTCGACGACGGTCCGCGTGCCCGCGTTGACGTCGAAGACGGAGACGTTGGCGCGATCCCACGACTCGCCGCCGGAATCCGGCTCGATGTCGAACCGGTCGTAGATCGAGAGCGTCGACGTGCTCGACAGCATGATCAGCGGGCTCCGGATCGCGTCGCACGCGTTGTCCTGGTGGAACGACGAGGAGACGTGCGCGTTGGTTCCGTTGCCGCCGGCGCCGGTCGAGCGGATGAAGGTCCCGGAGACGACCTGCCACCCCTCGAGGTCGGTTTCGAACGAGTACGTATGGGTCGGGACGAGCTGCAGGTCGCTCTCGACGTGGTGGAAGTGGAGCGTCGTGGTCCGCGTCTCGGCGCCGAGCTCGTCCGCCGTCGCGGTCACCAGGAAGTCGCTGTCCTCGTCGAAGTCCATGCCCTCGGGAATGATCACGATGTTCGCCGTGGCGGTCTGGCACTCGTCGAGCGTGGGGGCGAGCGTCATCGGGAACGTCCCGGCGACGATCGTGCTCGGATGGGTGAGCGGCTGGACGCTCAGGATGCGGACGTTGGTCAGCTGGCCGGTCCCCGAGTTGTCCAGGTCGAAGGAGATCGTGTCGACCTCGCAGTTGTCGAGGAACGGGTCTCCGTCGCCGCCGGTCATCGCGACCTGGTCGTGGACGGCGAGGTTGGCGCCCGGCGCGGGCACGGCGTCTACGCAGGCGGCCATGGTGCCGAAGCAGGCTTCGTTCGATCCGATCGGGAGGACGGAGTAGGAGTAGGTCCGGCCGTTCTGGAGGCCCGTGTCGCGGAACGTCAGGCCGTCGATCTCCGCGATCTTGATCTTGCCGAAGTGGCAGCCGGCGACGCCCTCCGTCCGGAACACGCCGTACGTCGCGGCGTTGTCGACCGCGGTCCACGCGAGGTCGACGGCATGGTCCCGCGGCGTCGCGGTCACGACCGGCGGCGCCTGGTCCGGGCCGCCGGCGCAGCCGAAGTCGACGACCGCGGGAGTGGCGCAGTGGATCTCGTGGCGCTCGAAGGCGGCACGGATCGCCGTCATGTGCGGCGTGCCGTCGGTCAGGTTGCCGTTGTCGTCGTCGGCGGCGAGAACCTGGAGGTAGCCGCCCGTCGCGCCGCAGCCTCCGCCGACCGAGCACGTGTACCAGGACGTGATCGACTGCGCGCCGAGGTAGAACAGGCGAGTCGTGATCTCGTGGGCCGTGTTGAAGTCGTAGTTGTACGGCGGGGCCATGAGGTCCACGGACTTGAGGTCCCACGCCGCCTCGGCGACGATCTGTCCCTCGCAGTGCGTCTCGCGGTTGCAGGGCCCGCGCGAGCCGGTCGCCGGGCAGGCCGGGGCCGAGCCCGTGTTGTTGCACTGGTCCGTCGTGAAGCCGCTCGTGATCCAGCTGATCGTGTGCGGCGCGTCGCAGCGATGGTTCTCGAAGTTGACGTCGCGCACGCCCGTGCAGCCGGTCGCCGGAGTGCCGTCGCAGGCGTCGCCGTAGCCGCCGCAGACCTGGTTCGCGCGGAAGCCGCGTCCGATGCACGACGTGTTCAAGCGGATGACGGCGTGGATGTCGGCGATCGCCTCGCCCGGAGCGGCGATGTTCGGGTTGACGCCGTTGTTGTCCATCCCGTGGCCCCACTCGTGGTCGAAGATCGCCGCCTGCTCGCCCGTGTTGCGGCAGCCGCCCCCGGACTTGAAGAAGTTGACCTCGGCGCCGTCCCAGAAGGCGTTGCACGTGTCCGTGATGTTCATGTTCGCCGTGAGCTGCGCATGGAGCCAGGCGTTGCCGGGAAGGTAGCCGCGCGCCTGCTCCTTGATCCGATTGAGCTCGTAGAAACCGGTGCGGCTCGCCTTCGTGTCGCCGGCCGAGTGTCCGGCCGGCACGGTGCAGTCCGTCGAGCCCGCCGCCGGGCCGAAGCCGAGGTCGAGATCCCCCGAGGCGCTCGTCTCGTTGACGGCGCCGCACTGGTCCGCGATGCGGACGTAGAGGCCGGACAGGGAGCTCTGGATCGAGCCCGGGATGCAGCCGATCGAGCCGCCCGTGTCCGTGTACTGGGTCACGCCGTTCGCCGTGATGTCCGCATACGGCATCGGCCACGCGAGCTGCTCCTGTCCGTCGGGCGGCCTCTGGTCGTTGCTGACGGGGTACACGCCGCCGATGGCGCGGCGCTGTTCGTACTGGTTGCGGTCCTGGAACGAGATCAGCTCGCCGGTGGACGCGTCGACGAGAGACTCCCAGAGGCCGACGTCGCCGCCGACGCGCGAGAGGACCACCCAGGCGAGGCGGTAGCCGATGCGGCCGTCGAGGTCGACCGGGATGAGCTCGAGGTGCGGGATCTTCTCGAACCGGGCGAGGAGCAGCGGACGCACGTAGGTGCGGACCGCGGCCTCCGCCTGCGCGGGCGAGATCGACGGCTCGAGGGGCGCGTCGATGTCTCCCCAGTTTTCGAGACCGAGCAGGATCAGGTTGCCGTGGTTGATCGTGGCCGTGATCGAGTTGTTCCGCACGGGAACGTCGCCCACGACGCGCGCGGCATGGATGAGGACCAGCCCGCCGTCCTCGAACACGCCGACGCGGGGGCCGGGCTCGAGCTGCGTCATGTCGAGCCGCAGCTCGCGCCGGGTCGAGAGGAAGTGTCGGACCGCGTCCCAGGCCTTCTCCTTCAGGGCTCCCTCGCCGGACGGCGCGGCGCCCTGGGGCCACTGCAGCTCGTTGCCGGTGCCGGTCCCGGGAAGCAGCGGCACCCGCAGGATCATCGAGCTCCACCTCCCGGCTCGCACGTCGTAGAACCCCGAATCCTCGGACACGCCGGCGTCGGCGAGCTCGCCCCGCAGCCGCGCCGCGAGGTCCGAGGACAGCTCGGAGATCCTCTGGTGCAGCTCCGGAAGGTAGAGCGTCGGATCCTGGTACATCTTGTCCTGGACCGTCCCCTCTCGCGGGACGACGGCGGCCAGCGAGACGGAGGAAGCGGCGCCGAGCATCAAAAAGACGACCGCGAGGGCCCGGAAGACGGACTTCATGAAGGTACCCCTTTATCGGTGCAGAGCGGTCGCGCCGCTCGCGCGTCGAGAAACGTGCTCATGAGTTCGTGAATCGGGAATGCCCCCGCACGCTATCGTCCGGAGAGACGTTTTTCAATCCCGAAAGGGCCCCGCCGCGGGCCGCCGGCGGGTCGAAATCGCTCGGATGGCAGGTTTCTTGCGGCCTTTTACGGGCGCACATCACCGAGGGGGTGACCATGGACCGAATGAACCGAAAGATGTTCTGGACCGGCGGGGCGTTGATGGGCGCGGGGCTGATGGCGCTCTTCGATCCGGATCGGGGGAAGGGACGGCGCGCCGTGCTGCGCGACAAGGCGGCGAGCGCGGCCGGCGCCGTCGGGAAGGGAGCGGGGAAGACGTGGCATGACCTGAGGCACCGCGCTCAGGGCGCCGCGGCGAGGGCGCGGACGCTCGTGGATCGCGTGGACCGGCGGGGGGACGTCCTCGCCGCGAGGGTCCGGAGCCGCCTGGGGCGGCTGACGGCGCATCCGCGGGCGATCACCGTCGCGGCCGACGGCTCGAACGTGACCCTCTCCGGTCAGGTTCTGGCCGCCGAGGCGGAGGCGGTGCTCGCGGGCGTGCGCGCCGTCCCCGGCGTCGAGGCGGTCGAGGATCGCCTCGTGCGCTACGAGACGGCCAACGGGATCCCCGCCCTGCAGGGCGGCAGGAATTCCTCCGTGCCGGGTTCCGCCCGAAGGCGATCGATGCTGCCGATGCGCGAGAGCTGGTCTCCCACGGCGCGGCTCTTCGGCGCGGTGGCGGGGGCGGTCCTGGTCGCCGCGGGCGTGCGGCGCCGGGGCTGGCTCGGCGGCGGGATGGCGGCGCTCGGCCTGGGCCTCCTCTCCCGATCGGCCGCGAATCGGCCGATGCGGCGGCTGGTCCGGCTCGGCCGCTCGCGCGCGAACATCGACGTCCGCAAGTCGGTCACGCTCGCGGCGCCGGTCTCGCAGGTGTACGAGTTCTTCGAGCGATGGGAGAACCTTCCCCGCGTCTTCGAGCACGTGCGCGACGTGCGCGACGAGGGAGGCGGCTGGACGCGCTGGACGGTCGCGAGTGCCACCGGGCCGGAGATCGTCTTCGACGCGGTGGTCACCGCGACGATCCCGAACCACCTGATCGCGTGGAAGACCGCTCCGCGTCAGGCGGTGCGGCAGTCCGGCCTCGTCCGGTTCGAGGAGCTCTCACCGGTCCTGACTCAGGTCGACGTGCAGATGACGTACACGCCGCCGCCGGGACAGCTCGCGGAGTCGGTCGCGTCGCTCTTCCGGTCGGACGCCGCGGCGTCGCTCGAAGACGATCTGCTCCGGTTGAAGTCGATCCTCGAGACGGGCGCAACGGCCGCGGAGGGGGAGGCGGAGGCGGAGGCGGAGGGGAGCGGGACCGAGACTCACCAGCGCGAGGCCTCGTCGAGCCGCGAGGAAACGGTCTCGTTTGGGGCCGCCGCGCGGCGGGGCGAGGCGGAGTCGGAAACCGGGACGCCGTCGGCCCGCGAAGACGAGCCGATCGAGCGACCGGAGGAGGCGATCGTCGCCGCGCAGGACGCGGGCGTCGTGCCCCTGATTCAGGAGGAGCCCGGCCAGGCGGAGCCCGTTCATTCGGAGACGTCGCCGGAGGGCGCCGAGGTCGGCGAAGCGGCGACGGAGAGGCCCGCTCGCCGCAAATCCCGAAAGAAGCGCCCGGGTCCGGAGGTCACGGACCGGGTGGACTTCTGAGTACCGCGTCATCCTGAGCGATAGCGAAGGATCCCGTCCCCGGCAGGCCTTGAGCCGCGATAACCGACTAATGAATGTCGCTTTCTGGGAGAGGGAATTCAAAGCGACTTCCCCTCTCATTTCCACGGTCCGCGGAGCGGACCGCTAGAGGTCCGAGCTCCGGCCCGCCTCGCTGCGCTCGGGGGGCCGGTTCCGGCGGCTGTGTTTTAGCGGGGGGCGCACGGCGCCCCCCGTGCCCCCCACGGTCGCCGGTTCGATCCGTGCAGCACGGCTAGAGAAAGAGTGTGGTGATCTGGAATTGGTGGAGCTGACCGGGATCGAACCGGCGACCTCGTGAGTGCGATTCACGCGCTCTCCCAAACTGAGCTACAGCCCCACGCGCGAGAGGGCGCGCAGGATAGCACGCCTCGCGAGCGCCGGCAACGCGCTCAACCGCTTACGGTTACCGGGCTCGGGCCGACCCTCCTCGATCGCTGAACCACCGCGTCCACCAGCCACGCCGCGTCGACCACGATCAGCACGTCGCACATCGCGTGGAAGACGTACAGGTGTCGCGCCCTGTCGCCGAGCCAGTCTCCGAACACCGCCACGCCGAACTCGATCGCCGCCATGAAACAGACCACGGCGATCGATACCGACAGGAGCCGGCCCGGTCCGCTCGATCGGCGCCACGCGGCGGCGGCGAGGACCAGGTTGCCGCCGAGCAGCGCCGTCAACCACAGGAGCCCGTGCCGGTCGAGCCGCTCGCGCAGCGCGCTCCAACGGCCGAAGCGGTGGTCCATCGCGCGGGGAGGCGCGGGGGCTTCGAGGTTGCCGAGCCCGGGCGTTCTCAGCATGAATGCCTGCTGCGCTCCGACGCGCACGCGCTCGAACAGGCGCGCGGGCCGCTCCACGTAGAAGAGCACGACGTCGTGCACGTGGAAACGCTCGTAGAACGCGGCTCGAAACGCCGGATCGTCGATCGGCGCCTCCGGCACGTAGGCGTTCATTCCGGAGTAACGCACCAGACGTGGATCGAGCCCGAGCGCCCGGAGGTCGGCGGCCGGATCGGGCGACCTGGGGAGGATCTCCTTGAACATCGTGTGGAAGAGGGCGACGTCCTTGATCGCCCGCTGCGGCGTTTTCCCGTAGTACCAGATGCCGAACGCGCAGAGCGCCGCCGCGGCCCAGGCGGCCCGACGCCGGCTCGTTCGCGCTTCCCGCGGCGCCGCGCCCGGATCCGCGGCCGCGAGCCGCCAGCCGAGCAGCGCCAGGAGCGGAGCCTGGAGCGCCTCCTGCGGCTTCGACCCGACGAAGAGGAGCGCGGCGACGAAGTACGCCGCGAGCCAGCCGCCTCCCAGTCCGCCGCGGGCGACGCCCTCCGCCGCGATCCCCAGCGTGAGAAGCAGAAACAGCAGCGATCCCGCCTGGCTGTAGAACGAGTTCAGCGGCGCGACGTAGCCGACGTCCGTGAAGAAGAGGACGACGAGCGCGCCGGCGAGCCATCTCACCGGCGGCGGGCGGTTGCGGGCCGCGCCGGTCAGCAGAGCGATCGCGGCGAGCAGGATGAGCGCGTGCACCGCGCCCAGAGCGCGCAGGTCGAAGAGCCCGTCGCGGGAGAGAGCCTGGCCGGCGAGGCGCCCGGCGAGGGCGACCGCCGCCTCCGAGGAGAGATAGCCCGTGCCGGACCTCACCGGCCGCACGAGCTCGAACTCGCGCTGGATGTTCCGGAAGTACATCTGCTCCGGCGTCGTGCCGGGCAGGTAGCGGACGCCCGCGTACTCCATCATCCGGCCGAAGTCGCCGTTGTTGGCCAGCCCGACGATCGGAGGGACGAAGAGCTGCGCCGAGACGAGGACCGCCGCCGCGAGGACCGCCGCGACGCTCGCCTCGCGACCCTGCAGCGCGCTCGCCGCGCGACCCTGCAGCGCGCTCGCCGCGCGACCACGAAGCCGCCCGGCGAGTCTCATGGCCGGGAGGTTAAACCGTTCCGCTACGATTCGCACCCATGGATCACGGCTTCGACCTGGGCGGATTCCTGCTCGCCCTGGCCTCCGCGCTCATCGCCGCGAAGCTCTTCGGCGAGATCGCCGAGCGCGTCGGGCAGCCCTCCGTGCTCGGAGAGCTCATCGCGGGCATCGTCGTCGGCCCCTCGGTGCTCGGCCTGGTTCCACTTTCGTTGGGGATCCTCGTCCTCGCGGAGATCGGGGTCCTGCTTCTCCTCTTCGAGGTCGGCCTCGAGACGGACCTCGCGGAGCTCCTCGCCGTCGGCGGGCCGGCCCTCGCCGTCGCTCTCGCGGGCATGGTGCTGCCGTTCGGCGCCGGCTGGGCGCTGACCCGCGCGCTGGGCTACGGGCCGCTCGCCGCGCTCTTCGTGGGAGCGTCGCTGACGGCGACTTCGATCGGGATCACCGCCCGCATCCTCGCGGAGCTGAACACGCTGAAGACGCGGGAGGGACAGATCATCCTGGGCGCCGCCGTCGTCGACGACGTCCTCGGGCTCATCGTGCTGGCGATCGTCACGCGCATCGCCGAGAGCGGTGCCCTCGAGCCTTCCGTCGCGCTGAAGTCCGGCGTCTTTGCCATAGGTTTCGTGGTGGTCGCGGTCGTCGCCGGCGGACCGGTCGGCCGCCGGCTCGTGCACGTCGTCGGGAAGTCCGGCGCGAGGGGAATGCTCGGGGCCGCATCCGTCGCGTTCGCGATTCTCGTCGCGTGGCTCGCCAAGAAGGCGGGGTCCGCCCCGATCGTCGGCGCGTTCGCGGCCGGCATGGCCCTCGCGCGCACGAACCGCCGCCACGACATCGACGCGGCGCTCAAGCCGGTCGTCGACATCTTCGCTCCGATCTTCTTCATCTCCGTCGGGGCGCAGGCCGACGTGCGGCTCCTGAATCCCTTCGTCGCCGAGAACCGGCCCGGGCTGCTGCTCGGCCTGGGCCTGACCGTCGTCGGCTTCCTCGGGAAGTTCGCCGCGGGCTTCTGCGCGTGGGGGAAGGTCCGCCGCCCGTTCATCGGCGCCGGGATGGTCCCGCGCGGAGAGGTCGGACTGATCTTCGCGTCGATGGGACTTCAGACCGGCGCCCTGCCGCAGAGGATATTCGTCGCCGTCCTGCTGGCGGTGTTCGCGACGACGCTCGTGACGCCGCCGCTCCTGAAACGACTCGCGCCAAGACAGGCGTGATTAGGGCACGAGGCGACTCATCCTCAGCACCCCTCTCCCCCCGTGCGGGGGGAGAGGGAACGGGGTGAGGGGGGCCAGCCGCTCGAGCCGCCGATCAGAGAATCACGGGATCCCTCGTCGCTTCGCTCCTCGGGATGACAGGGCGCTTCGCGCCCAGAGTCACCTCTCCCGCAGCTCCGCCAGCGTCGTCGACAGCAGCGCCCGCCGCTCCGCGTGGATCCTGTCGAACAGCGGCTCCAGCATGACCGCGACGCGGTCGCGGTGGTGCGGGTTGATCCGATAGAGCTCCGGAGAGAGCGCCTCGACGATCCGCGCGACCGAGATCTGGCTCGCGGACCGCGTCAGCTTGTAGCCGCCGGCCGCGTCGCCGTCGATGAGCTTGCCGTTCGCGAGCTGCTCGAGGATCGCGAGGGTCTCGACGGGCGACGCATCCGGGTTCGTCTCCAGCTCGGTCAGCGGCGCGGCCTCCGCCGTCGACATGTTGAGCATCATTCGGATCGCCTTCTCGGCGCGGCCCTCCCGCTTGAAGGGCGTCCCGGAGCCGGACATGCGCGTCTGGAGCACGTACGTCAGCTCGACGCCGAGCAGGATCAACGCCCACGCGAAGTAGAGCGAGAGGATGGCGAAGAGGATGAAGGCGAGCGAGCCCGTGATCAGGTTCATGCGGGAGAGCGCCGCGACGTAGACCCCGAAGCCGAGGCGCAGGAGCTCGAGCCCCAGCGCGACCGTCGCTCCGGCCACCGCCGCCGGACCCAGCCGGACCCGCGCGTTGGGCAGGTATCGATAGAGGAGCGTCAGGAAGAACGCCTTGAGGATGAACGACGCCCCCGGCACGAATGCCGCGGAGTTGGCGAGCGAGTGGCCGCCGGCGGAGGAGCGCATGGCGCGCAGGAGCCATCCGACGCCGCCGAGCACGAGCCCGAGGGCCACCAGCGCGAAGGTGTAGAGGAGCATGCGCATGACGCGCGTCCTGCGCCTCGGCGCGCCCCAGACCGCGTTGAAGACGCCCTCGACGACGAAGACGAGACGCACGGACGCGATGATCAGGAGGACGAGGCCGACTCCCGAGATCGTCGAGGACTCCGCGATGAAGTCCCGGAGGTTCGCCGTCAGGCGAGCCGTCTGGTACGGGATGACCGCGTTGACGATCGAGAGGATCTGGTCGTCATTCTCGCGAAAGAACGTGACGAGGAAGAGAGACAGCGACGCGAGAAGGGGAACGGCGGTGAGGATGGACGCGAAGGCGAGGGAGCCGGCCAGGTCGAATCCGCGGTCCGCCCGAAAGCCGCGGAACGTCTCGGCCGGTACTCCCCGCAGCGTCCAGGGCCGGCGCGTCCAGCGCTGCGCGGTCGTGGTGCTCACGGCGCGCAGACCGTCGCGTGCCCGACGCCCCGCTCCGGGGGAGTCGGAGCCCGATCCACCCGCGCTCGGCAACCCTCCATGCGAACTCCCACCTCTGCGGCCCGATTCCTGCATTCAAGGGTATATGATCCGGAACTTCAGTCGGGAGGAGACGATGGCGAAAGACACCCCGTTCGACCGCGCTCGAGACTTCGTCGAAGAGAAGATCGACCGCACGAAGGAAGTCCTGGGAGATTCCTACTCCAAGGCGCGCGATCAGTTCGACGACGTCAGCGATGACGTCCGGAAATCCGTCAAGGCGACGGCGAAGAAGCTCGAGAGCGACTACGGGTACCTCTGGGACGACGCGCGCGACTACGTGCGCGAGAATCCCGGCACGGCGGTGGCGATCTCCGCGGCCGTCGGCTTCGTCCTCGGCTTCCTGCTCCGCGGCGACGACGACTAAGGCCGAAGACGCGCTCGCGTCGCCGACCCTCATCCCGAGGCCGCGGGTCCGGACTGCGCTTCC
>Ga0207683_10005411_pt1 | contig 10940 bp, 9 predicted proteins | sample KBSM73metaG_FD_184333 | JGI IMG/M metagenome (GOLD analysis project Ga0207683, IMG submission 184333) | Miscanthus rhizosphere microbial communities from Kellogg Biological Station, Michigan, USA - KBS M7-3 metaG (SPAdes) (version 2) | ecosystem: Host-associated > Plants > Roots > Rhizosphere >...
CATACCGGAACAGCGAGTTTGACGGGTGTGTCACAAACTCCGGAATAGACCGCACAATGGGCGGGAAGACGGTGGGATCGGGCCGGACCTCACGCTGTTTCGGGGTGTTGCAGACGGAGTTGGCCGTCGCGCCGGTTTGTCCGGAGCCTGAAAAGGAAGAGTCCGGCAAGGGCAGTAGTCAGGAGGGCGAACGCGGGGGGTTCGGGCACCGCAGCGGGACCGACGGTCGCGTAGAGGCTCGCCTTCTCCAGCCCGGGCACGAGGCGCAGGACCGCCCACGAGAACTCCGGGTGCATGCGCATCACCCGCCACTCCGCGGGGTCGAGAGGGCCCGGCTTCTTCAGGATGGCGTCGGGCACGCCGACCTTTCCCGCGTCGTGCAGCAGCGCCGCCACCTCGATGTCGGCGAGGCCGCTCTCCTCCATCCCCAGCTCCTGCCCGACCCGCACCGCCCACTCGGCCAGACGCGTGCTGTGCACGCCCGTGTTGAGGTCCTTGAGGTCCAGCATCTGGTTGAGCGCGCAGATCGTCGCTTCCCGCGTGGAGCGCACGCGCTCCTCGAGCTCCTGGAACTTGAGCGGGTTCCAGGAGAAGGGCACGTCGGGGAAGAGGTCGGACTTCACGGAGCCTCCGTCCAGTCCACGTCGCCGGCGCCGCAGGTCGCGGGCACGGCGCTGGAGGCGCCCGAGGGCCACAGCGAGCGGCCGTAGGCCACCGTCTGGTAGAGCTGCAGGCGTCCCGCCCCCAGATCGCTCGTCAGCGGCTTGGCCTTCTTCACCGCCGCCGTCACCTGGGTGGGGGAGGCGTTCCCCTGGATCCCAACCAGGAGCGCGGCCGCGCCGGAGACCATCGGAGTGCTGAACGACGTGCCCCAGGTCGCCGCGAACGTCCCCCAGGGATACGTCGTGATCACGCCATCGCCCGGCGCGGCGGCCGTCACGAGCTTCGAACCGTAGTTCGAGTAAGACGAGCGGACGTCGTCGTTCGTCGTAGCGGCGACGCCGATCACGTTGTCGTACGCGGCGGGATAGCGGAGCTGCGAGGTGCCCTCGTTGCCGGCGGAGGCGACGGTGACGACGCCACGGAGGGCCGCGTAGTCGAGCGCGAGCTTCATCTCCAGCGACGGCGTCGGGCGGCTGAAGCTCATGTTGAGGACCTTCGCGCCCTTGTTCACCGAGTAGTAGATGGCGCGGAGGATGTCGGAGGTGAAGGCGGTGCCGTCCGACTTGAAGGCCTTCACGGGCATGATCTTCGCGCTGGGAGCGACCAGGTGGACGACGCCCGCCACCATGGTGCCGTGGCCGAAAGCGGCTTGCTTGGGATCGTCGAGAACGGCGGTGGTCGCCTGATCGAGCCCGGCGGCGGTGCTGCCGTTGACCCAGTTCGTCCCGTCGAGGACGGCCGTCGTCGCCTGCGTCACTCCGTTCTTCTCGTCGCCATTGCCCGTCCCGCCCGTGAAGTCGACGCCTTGAACGAGGAAGGGCTTGAGGGTCGGATGGTCGACGTCGACGCCGGTGTCGATGACGGCCACGACGCCCCCGCCCGTGGAGCGCAGGTCACAATGGGTGTCACGCACGCGGATGATGTCGGCGGCGGGCTGGCGGAGATAGGACTGCCAGGCCGTGCTCCCGTAGTAGCTCATCGAGGTACGGTCCCAGAGCTGGTCGAGCACCGCCGTCGTCTGCTGGTCGAGGACGGCCGTGGTGGCCTGGTCGCTGCCCCAGCCGTTCTCGGCGACCGTGACCTGGAGGTCCTCCTCGATCTGGGCCAGACCGAGCAGGCTCAGGAGGAAGTTCACGGTGTTGTTGAGCAGCCCTCGCACCAGGAACAGCGAGCTCGGCTGCGTGGAGCCGGGCAGGACGTCCAGTGCGCCGACGACCTCGCAATCGAGAATGGCACACGCCGCTTTGACCACGGGCAAACCGGTCACGCTCTTCGTGCGGACGATCTTGTCGCCCTCGGCGGCCATCGCGGCCGGCGAGGTCGAGAAGACGAACGCGGCCAATATCAACCCGACGATCCATCGTGACTTCATCGTTTCCCTTGCCTCAGCGTCTCGGCAGCACTACTGCTACCGCGCCCTTCCACGACGACCCGACATGTCGAGCGCCCGGACGGCATCGCCGTTGGTCTTCGCCGTCGTCGCGTGGCGCGGCTCGACGGTGAAGGTTCCGATCTCGGCGACGCCGACACACAGGCGGAGGTCCTCGGCCGCGTCAGGCTCCAGCACGAACTCCCCGAGGTGGTTCGTCAACGTCCGGTCCAGCGTCTTCCCGCCCTTCAACGCGAGCACCGCGATGTCCTGGACGGCGGCGGGTGAGGGGTGCTCGTCGACCAGCTGTCCCACGATCGACATGCGCTCCGTGTCCGCGGCCGGCTCGAGGCGAAGGCGGATCATGTAGCGTCCGGCCTTGTAGAGGAGCTGACGCGGCGTCGGTCCGGCGCCGCGCACGCCCATCGGCTGCGGCTGGCGGAAGCTGTCGAAGACGAGGGCGGCCTGCTCGGCCACTCGCTCGAGCAGCCGCTTCGGCCGGCGCAGAGCGAAATCGCCTTTGACCTGGCGGAGGGCCTCATCCGGGGGACGGTAGGCAGCCTCCTGGTCCGCGACATCGAGCACCGCTCTCCAAAGCCGGACGGTCTGCGTACACCGTGAGCAGCCCTTTTCGAGGTGCCGCTCCAGGCTCGCCCGGACGGAGGGCGCAACCTGCTGGTGCGCAAAGTCGAACCAGTCCTCTTCGGTGAAATGCTCGCTGCTGCGGGTTCGGGCGTCAGTGTCGGCCATCACGCTCTCCGTCTTGTCTGGCCACCAGGAGGGGGGCAGCCATAAAGAGACGCAGGCGGGCCGGCTTGATATAGGGGGGAGCGGAAAAAGGAGCGGCCGGCGCTATGTCGCCAAAGCCTTGCCCATCAAGACGAAAGGCGCCCAGTAAATGGGATGCGGGTACTGTTCCCGGATGGCCAGGACGGCCTCCCGCAGGGCGGAGGCCCGATTGGGCGTCGTGAAGACCCGATCGTAGAAGGCCTTCATGAACTCGGCCGTGCTCTGGTCGGGGACTTCCCACAGCGTCAGGAGCAGCGAGGCCGCTCCCGCCCGGAACAGCCCGCGGGCCAGCCCGAGCAGCTCGTCGCCGGCCGCGATGACGTTCACGCCGGTGACGCAGGCGCTGAGCACGACCATCTCCGCGGGCAGCTTCAGGCCGTAGAGGTCGTAGAGCGTGAGATACGACGAGGCGCCCAGCCGGATTCCGGAGAACATGGGGTTGTCGGGGCGAAAGAACCCGTGGGCGGCGATGTGCACGACCCGCCGCCCGTCCGCCTTCGCCCGCAAGACGTCGACCGTCGCCTCTTCGCCCACGTACAGGTCAGCGCCCGGCAGCCGCGCCGCCACCGAGCGCAGCTCGTCCAGGATGAACGGCGTCTGCGCGTCGGGCACGCCGAGGACGAGGGAGGATCCGTGCGCGCTTCCCCCGCGGGCGTGGCACAACGCATAGATGGTCGCGCTCGGCGCGTACGAGATCGAGAAGGAGTCGATCAGGTACTGGCGGCCGTCGTGCAACGCGTGGAAGGGGACGTAGTGCAGGAGGTCGTGGGGGACGAAGATCAGGTGGGATGCGTCCAGGCGCGCGCGCAGGGGGGCGATCAGCTCGGCGTACAGCTCGGTGAGGTGGGCCTGGGTGGCCACGCGCGACGACTCGCGCGACCCCGGCGAGACGTCCGCGGCACTGGGACGCGCCCAGGCCAGCTGGAACTGCAGCAGGCGCAGGATGTGCTGTACCCGGGGCACGAGCGCGACGGGCACGACCTCCAGGCGCTCGCGCGTGACGAGGAAGGCGAGCAGGCGGGAGCCGATGCGGAAGTACTCGACCAGCATGGCGTCGTGGGGGAGGGCGCGCCGGATGTCTTCGAGGGGAAGGCTCACCGGCGCCAGGTCCTCGACGGACTGGCTCTCGGAAGCGGGGAGCTCGCGGATCACGCGCAGCAGCTCGCTCTCGCGCGCGAGGGCCTGCTCCTGCAGGGCCTGCACGCGCTCTTCCGTCCGCTCCTCCGCCGCCATCTGCTCCGACTCGATGCGGTGGTAGTACCAGTTGAGCTCCTCGCGCAGGTCGCCGACCCGGCGCACGAGCTCGCTCTTGCCCACGGCGATGGGGCTGACGGGCGTGGCCGCCCGCAACAGCAGATCCTGAAGGCTGCGCGACTTCGCATGCGCCACGTACGAGAAGGCCTCGGCCACGGCGTCCCCGCCGCCTCGCCGCTCGAGCGCGAGGTCCACCAGCGCCTCGTACACCTCGAGCTTGTTCTTCATGAAGGCGATCTTCAGCTCCTCGCCGCGGAGGCTGCTGCGGAGCGTCTCCAGGGAACGTTGCGCCCGCCGGTAGGCCGCGTAGGCCGCGCTGGGCTCGAGCGCGGCCTGCTCGATCTGGCCGCGCACGAAGTCGAGCTGGAAGCTGAGGGCGGGGAGGTCCAGGGGACGGAGCGTCTGGTCCGCCGCTTCGCATTCGCGACGGGCGGTCTCGATCTCGCCCATGCGCAAGGCCAGGCGCGCCAGGAGCAGGCGGCAGAGGATCGCCTTGCTGGCCAGGGCCGTCGAGCGGAAGGCCTCCAGCGCGGCCGTGCAGTGGCGCCGCGCCTCGAACAGCCGCGAAGCTCCGAACAGTATGAGGGCCTGGTAGAGGTCGAGCAGCGCGGGCCACACGGAATTCCGTTCCCGGACGAAGAGCACGCGCGCCTCCGCGCACAGCTCGAGGGCGCGCAGGACCTTTCCCTGCTGGCCGTGCGCGATGGCGAGATAGGCCAGCGACTTCGCCGCTTCGTACCCGATCTCCAGCCGGCGGAACTCCGCGAGGCTCTCCTCCGCCATCTCGGCCGCTTCATCGCTCAGGTTGAGCTCGAGATAGATCTCCGCGAGGTCCATGCGGCACAAGGCGGACAGGTAGGCATCGCCGACCTTCTCGCATTGCTCACGGGTCGCCTTGAGCTCCTCGATGGCGCGCCCGTATTGGCCGCGGAAGTAGTAGAGGTAGGCGATGTTGTAGTCGGCCTGGGCGACGAGCTTCGGCATGCCGTGCTCTTCGCAGAACGCGCGGGTTCGTTGGTGGGTCTCCAGGGCGCGCGGGAAGTCGTTCAGGCTGATGAGGCACACGGCCATGTTGCCGAGGGCGACCGCGATCCCCTCCGCGTTCCGGTGGGGAAGCAGGCGCTCGTAGGCCTGCTCGTAGGAGCGCAGCGCCTCCGTGAAGCGGTCCTGGCGGTGGAAGATGTTGCCGACGTTGACGTCGAGGCGGGCCAGCCGGAGCTCGTCCCCTTCGCGGGTGAAGATCGCGCGCGCCCGTGCGGCCGCCTCCTCCGCCCGTGGATAGTCGCCGAGCAGGATGAGCGGCTGGATGGACGTGCTGAGGGTCCGTGCGACCTCGTTGGGCTGGCCCGCCTCGGCGAAGAGGCGCGCCGCCTCGTCGTGCCTCGCGACGGCGGCGGCGTGCTCGTTGAGGGCGTAGAGCGCGTTTCCCTTGGCGCGCAGGCTCTGGGCCAGGGACTCCGGCCGGCGCAGCCTCCGCGCGATCATCATCGCCGCGTCGGCCAGGGCCATCGCCTCCTTGGCGTCGACGCGCACCCTCTGCGGAACGGCTTCGCTGAGCCGCGTCACCGTGTCCGCCTGCACGAGCTCGGGGTGGCGGGCGAGGAACTTGCGACGGCGGTCGACCGTCGTGAGGCGGCCGAGCTGCGCGAAGTGGCGCTCGGGATTCCGGCTCGCGGCCACGCGTTTGCGCGCGGGACGCCGTGGTCGGGCCGTGGTCGATGTCACCGGAACCCCTTCTTCTCGAGCTCCCGCCGCAAGCGGGTGAGGCAGCGGCCGCGGATGAATCCGATCGAACCCGCGGCCAGGCCGAGCTGGCTCGCGATCTCCTGGTAGGGCCGGGCGGGCGTCTCGAAGAACAGCATCGCGATCAGCTCGCGGCAGCGCGGAGGCAGGGACTGCACGGCCTCGCGCAGGGTCTGCTCGTCCTTGAGCCGGGCCAGGAGCTCGTCCGCCAGCGGCTTCTCGTCGGCGAGGGCGGCCGTCTCCACGTCGACCGTTTCCCGTGCGGAAACGGGGTACTCCTGGCGGCGCCAGCGGGCGCACTCGCGCGAGGTGACCCGGATGAGCCACATGGGGAGCGCCTTCGGCTCCCGCAGGTGGGGAAGCTCCGCCAGGAGCAGGACGCACACGCGCTGGAAGAGGTCCGCCGCTTCCTCTCGCGAGAAGCCGCGCTTGATGGGGATCGAGAAGATCAGATTCTTGTACTTGTCGAGGAGGGCGGCCCAGGCCGCTTCGTTCCCGTTGCGGCATTCCCGGACGAGACGGGTGTCCGGCCACGACAGCTCGCGCCGGGCGGTGACCGGGGAACGTTCAGCGGGGCTACGGTCGGGACGAGCGGAAGGGGGCGTCGACGGCTCCGGCTCGCCCGCGTCCGGACGGCGGGCGGGCTGCGCGAGTCCACCCTCGCGGCGCTTCACGGGCTGATCGGAGGGCCGCCCAACTCGGACATGGGGCGAAGAGGATAGCAGAACGCCCGCGCCCCCTCACGTGATCGGGCGTACGGGTCACTGTCCTTGCGGTTCGGGCGACCAGTCGACCCCGGAAGCCTCGCAAGTGTCGGGCACGGCGCTCTCCGGCGCGTTGGGCCACAGGCTGCGCCCGGCGGACACGGCCTGGAAGAGGTCCAGCCGTCCGTATCCGAGCTCGGGAGTGAGCAGCTGGGCCTGGGCGATCGCCGATGCCGCCTGGTCCTGGTTCACGGTGCTCTCGAGCCCCACCAGCAGGGACGCGGCCCCGGCCACGAGGGGCGTGCTGAAGGACGTGCCCCAGGCCGCCGCGAAGCTGTTCCACGGATACGTCGTGAGGACTCCCTCGCCCGGAGCCGTCACCCAGACGAGGTCGGCGCCGTAGTTGGAGAAGGTGGAACGGACATCCTCGTTGCTCGTCGAGGCCACCCCCATCACGTTGTCGTAGGCCGCGGGGTACGTGAGGGTCGACTGCCCGTCGTTGCCGGCCGAAGAGACCAGGATGAGGCCGTGGCTGCTCGCGTAGTCGAGCGCGCGCTTGAGCTCCGGCGACGGCGTGGGGCGGCTGAAGCTCATGTTCACGACCTTCGCTCCCTTGCGCGTCGCGTAGACGAGGGCCTTGATGATGTTCGACGTGTAGCCCTGGCCGGCCGCGTCGAAGGCCTTGAGCGGCATGATGGACGCGGAGGGGGCGGCCAGATGCACGAGCCCGGCGACCATCGTGCCGTGTCCGAAATGCGAATGGCTGTCGTCGTCGAGCACGGCGGTCGTGGCCTGGTCGAGGACGGCCGCCGTGCCCGGGTTCACGGCGTAGACACTGTCGAGCACGGCCGTCGTCGCCTGGTCCAGGTCGGCCCGCTCGTTGCCGCCGGCGACGTTCCGCGTGAAGTCCCATCCCTGGGTCAGGACCGGGGCCAAGGCCGGGTGCGCGGGGTCGACGCCCGTATCGATGACGGCGACGGTGCCGCCACCCGTCGCGCGCAGACTGCAGTGCGTCTCGCGGATCCGGACGATCGTGACCGCGGGCTGCTCGAGGTAGGAGCGCCAGGCCGTCGTTCCGAAGTAGCTCGCGGGTGCGCGGTTCCACAACTGGTCGAGGACGGCGGTGGTGGCCTGGGACGAGTACCAGAAGTCGTCGTTCACTTGAGCGGCCAGGTCCGGCTCGACCGAGGCGATGCCGAGCAGCGTGTAGTTCACCAGCCAGCTCGGGGGCGGGAGGTTCTTCACGAGGAAGAGCGAGCTCGGTGCCGTCGTCTCTTCGGGAAGCGTGTCCAGCGAACCGTCGACCTGGCAGTGGAGCAGGGCGCAGACGGTCTGGATCACCGTGCGCCCGACCAGGCCCGGCTGGATGCGGACGATGGTGCGGGTCGGTTCCACGGCCGTGGCGGGAGTGGCCAGGGCGGCCATGAAAACGGCCAGGCCGAAGATCGATCGTCGCCTCATGGTGAGCTCGCCTTCCTGTTCGGCGCCCGGTCCGCTAACGCGGCCGCGCCTTCCTCCGGCGGTCCGCTTCCGGGGCCGCCTTTGCGTGCGCGCCTTCTTCGCCCGCCGCCAGGCGCCGCGGCGGCTCGACGGTGAAGGTGCCGATTTCGGGAACGTCGACCGCGAGCTGGAGCTTGCCGCGGGCATGTGGCTCGAGATGGAACTCTCCGAGCGGGTTCGTGACCGTGCGGTCCAGGGTCTTGCTGCCGCGCACGGCCAGCACCGCGATGTCGCGCATCGCTCCCGCAGGGTCGAGGTCGTCCAGGATCTGCCCGACGATCGACATCTGCTGCTCGCCGGCTCCCGCCGCCACCTGGAGCTTGATCGTGTAGCGCCCGGCCTTGTAGAGGAGCTGCCGCGCGGGCGCGCCGGCGGAGGCGCGCATCCCGGCCAGCATGGGCTGGCGGAAGCTGTCGAAGACGAGGGCGGCCTGGTCGGCGAGCCTCTCGCGCAGCTTCTTCGGCCTCTGGAGCGAGAACCGCTCCTTCATCCGGTCGAGGAGGAAGTCGGGCGGGCCGGCCTGCGTGGCCTGGTCGGCCACGCTGAGGACGGCCGCCCACAGGCGGAACGTCTGCTCGCATTCGGAGCAGCCCGCCTCGAGATGCTGGGCGACGCGTGCGCGATGTTCGGAGTCGCCGACGTCACGCGCGAAGTCGAGCCAGTCTTCTTCCCGGAAGTGCTCGTGCCCGGAGTCCACGTTCGCTTGCGCCATCATCGGCCCGTCCTAGCCGCCCGAATCATGGGCGGACCCTACCCTGGAAAAATCATAGGACGCTTCCGGAGGAAAGGGGTGAATCGCAATTTCGAATTTCGGACGGCCCGGGCCCCGCCCTATCATGCCCGGGTGCCGGGACTGCTCGAGGTCACGGACCTCGCCGTCGCGTACGAAACCGGGGGCGCGCCGGCGACGGCGATCTCGGAGGTCACGCTCGGCATCGAGGCCGGCGAGGCGGTCGGGCTCCTCGGCGAATCCGGCGGCGGGAAGTCGACGCTCCTTCTCGCCGTGCTCGGCCTTCTCCCGCCGCCGGCGCGCGTGATCCGCGGATCCATCCGTTGGCGCGGCCGCGAGCTGATCGGCCTCCCGCCGTCGGAACTGCGGCGGCTGCGCGGGGCCGAGATCGCGATCGTCTTCCAGGATCCCGCCCTCGCCCTGAACCCGGTCCGGCGCGTGGGCTCGCAGGTGGCGGAAGTGCTGCGCGCGCATCGCGCGCAGAGCGCGGCACGTTGCCGCGCCGACGCCCTGGCGGCCCTCGCCGAGGTTGGACTGCCCGATCCCGACCGGCTCTACCACGCCTATCCGCACGAGCTGAGCGGCGGACAGCGCCAGCGCGTGGTCCTCGCTCAAGCTCTCTGCTGCCGGCCCGCCCTGCTGCTCGCCGACGAACCCACGGCGTCGCTCGACTCCACGACCCAGGCCGAGGTGCTGGCGCTTCTCTCTTCCCTGCAGTCGCGGCTCGGCCTCGCCGTCCTCATGGCCAGCCACGATCTCGGCGCCCTGACCGCCCTGGCCCGCCGCGTCCTCGTGATGTACGCGGGGGCAGTGGTCGAGGAGGGGACGCCGGCGCAGGTGTTCGGCGCGCCGCGGCATCCCCACGCACGCGCTCTCTCCCGCGCCTATCCGCGCCCGGCCCGGCCCTTGCGCCCGGCATGAGTGACGAGCCCCTCGTCACCATCCGCGGCCTGACCAAGCGCTACCGGCGCCGTGCGGGCGCCTCTTCCGCGCCCGTGGAGGCGCTGGCCGGAGTCTCTCTCACGATCGAGCGAGGCACCGTGCTCGCCCTGGTCGGGCAGTCCGGCTCCGGGAAGTCGACGCTGGCCCGCTGTCTCGCCGGGCAGGAGGAGCCGGACGCCGGCGAGATCCGCTTCCGCGGGGAGGACGTGTCTTCGCTGCGCGGGGCCGCGCGGCGCGCCTTTCGCGAGAGCGTGCAGATGATCTTCCAGGACTCCGCGGTCGCGCTCTCGCCCCGGCTCACCGCCTCGGAGATCGTGGGCGAGCCACTCGAGATCCTGGGCCGGGGGGGCCGCGCGGAGCAGCGGCGCCGGGTCTTCTCTCTCCTGGAGGCCGTCGGCCTGTCCTCCGCGGAGGCGGACCGCCGGCCGCTCGACCTCAGCGGGGGGCAGCGCCAGCGGCTGGCCATCGCGCGCGCCCTGGCCGTGAATCCGCGGCTGCTCATCCTGGACGAGGCCTTCGCGGGACTCGACGCTTCCATCCAGGCGCAGGTGGCGGCCCTCCTCCAGGACCTGCGCGCCCGCGAGGGATTGACCTATCTCTGCATCTCGCACGACCTCGCCCTCATGTCCGTCTTCGCGGACGAGATCGCGATCCTGTTCGAGGGACGCATCGTGGAGCGCGCGGAGGCCGCGCGGCTCTTCGCCGCTCCCGGCCACTCCCACACGCGTGCCCTGGTGGCGGCGGTCCTCCACGCGCCACCGCTGGCCGACGCCGCGGGGGCGACCTAGGTGTTGCGGCTCGCGCGGCGCGCGCTCCACGGCCTCTTCGTCCTCTTCGGCGTCTCCGTCCTCTCCTTCGTGCTCGTGCAGCTCGCCCCCGGTGATTTCTTCGCCGAGATGCGTCTCGACCCGCGGATCTCGGAGGCGACGGTGCGCGCCCTGCGCGCGCGCCACGGCCTGGACCGCCCGCTCCCCGAGCGATACGCGCGGTGGGTGGCGTCGCTCGCGCGGGGAGAGCTCGGCTATTCGTTCGCCTACGGGACCCCGGTGGCGTCCCTGCTCTGGCCCCGCTTGCGGAATACCCTGCTCCTCACCGGCACCGCCACCGCCGCCGCCTGGATGATTGCCGTTCCCATCGGCGTGTGGTGGGCGTCGACGCGACGGGTGGCGGCGCGCCGCGGCCTCGCCGTCCTGATGGCGACCCTGCTCGCCATTCCCGACATCCTTCTCGCTCTCGCCCTGCTGCT
>Ga0207683_10005412_pt1 | contig 10939 bp, 8 predicted proteins | sample KBSM73metaG_FD_184333 | JGI IMG/M metagenome (GOLD analysis project Ga0207683, IMG submission 184333) | Miscanthus rhizosphere microbial communities from Kellogg Biological Station, Michigan, USA - KBS M7-3 metaG (SPAdes) (version 2) | ecosystem: Host-associated > Plants > Roots > Rhizosphere >...
CCGTGGCCGAACGCAATGGTCACGGTGTTCAATTCCCCCCAGCGCTTGGGCACGATCGGCTCGGCGCTTTCCGGTAGCTCGGTGCGCAGCCGGTCGAGCTGGCCCATCTTGCGCAGGAACCACTTGTGATGCTCGACGCCCATGCCAAGCGCCATGCGTGCGGTGCCGACGTTCGACGAATAGGTGAACACCTCGGGCACGCTCAGCACGCGATTTTGCGCGTGGTAGTCATGGATGGTGAACCGCCCATAGTGCAATGCGGAGCGCGCATCCATCATGGAATTGAGCGTGTACTTGCCGGAATCGAGCGCCATCGCGATGGTGAGTGCCTTGAAGGTCGAGCCGAGCTCAAACACTCCAGTGGTCAGGCGGTTGATGCGCAGCGGATCGTTGGCCTGCTTTGGGCTGTTGGGATCGTAGTCGGGCAGCGACACCATCGAGACGATCTCGCCGGTCTCGACATCGACGACGAGGCCCGCGGCCGCCTTCACCTTGTACTTCTCGGCGGCGAAAATCAGCTCGTCGCGGAGCGCATGCTGCACCCGTAGATCGACGGCAAGCTCGATCGGCTTCTGCAACCGGTCGGTGGCAAGTCCGGCCAGATGCAGCGCCTGCAAGCCACGTCCGTCGACCCATTTCTCAATGCCGGCGATGCCCTGGTTGTCGATGTTGACGTGGCCGATCAGGTGCGACACCTCGGCGCTGTTCGGATAGACGCGCTTATTCTCGGCAAGGAAGCCGACGCCCGGCAGGCCGAGCTTGTAAATCTCGCCGCGCTGCTTCGGCGTGATCTCGCGCTTGAGCCAGACAAACCCCTTGCGAGAGCCGATGCGGTCGCGCACCTCGGTCGCATCGAGATCGGGCAGCACCGCGGTCAATAGCTCCACCGATTCGTCGACGTCGATGATCTTGCGCGGCTCGGCAAACAACGACGGCGCGCGCACGTCGGTTGCGAGGATCATGCCGTTGCGGTCGACAATGTCGGGCCGGGCTGTCGCGACCGCGTCTTTGGACGCGCCGCGCCGCACGAAATGGCTTTCCGGCGCCACCGCGAACATCACGAGCCGCACGGCGATGATCGAATAGACCGCGGCGAAGGCCAGGATCGCGAGGCCGACGCGGGCGCGTGCCTTGGCGGTGCGGTCGACATTGCGGCCATAGAGCAGCGTGCCGAGCCAACGGCCCGGCTGGATTTTGGCCGCGATCGCGGCAGGCGATTGCGCCGGCGGCAGCGGCTGTACGTCGATCGCCGTCATCGTTGCCCCATCAGAGCCGGAATGCTGCCGGTCACCGGGTTCAAGTCTTCGATCTTGTCGGCGATCGCGTCGGCAGCCGATGGCTGCACGATCGACGGCGGCCGCTCCGGCAAGCGATCGAGCGAGTCATACTGCGCCGAGTCGGGCGGACGCAGGCGCAGATGCCGCCGTGCCAGACCCTGGATGCGGGCGGGATTTTCCAGCGTGCTCCATTCCGCGCGCAAAGCCGCGATGGCGTCGCGCTCGCGCTGAATGTCGCCGCGCATCTTGGCGACGCGCTCGCCGCGCAAGGTCGACTCGAACTTGATCTCGTAGACATAGGCGGCGGCAGCGATCAGTAGCGCCAACACGCAGAGGTTGAGGAAGCGCATGGTCAGCCGCCCCTGACGATGTCGGTGAGCGCCGGCAGCCGCGGCAGCAGCGGTTCCAGACCAGCCTCGCGCGGCGGAGCGTCGCTGCGCTCGCCGGCGCGGAGCTTGGCCGAACGGGCGCGCGGATTTTCCGCGATCTCCGCCTCGTCGGGCGCGACGGGGCGCTTGGTGAGAAGGCGAAAGGTGGGGGCTGGCGCCTCGATGTCGGGCAGATGGCGCGACACGCCGATGGTCCGGCTTCGCTCGGCGAGGAACGTCTTGACGATACGGTCTTCCAGCGAGTGGAAGGTGACGACCACGAGCCGTCCGGAGCTTTTCAGGATCCGCTCGGCAGCCGCGAGCGCGCCGACAAGTTCGGCGAGTTCCTCATTCACAAAAATGCGGAGCGCCTGGAACGTCCGTGTCGCCGGATGAATTTGGTTCGGCTTGGCGCGCACCACGCGGCCGACGATATCCGCCAACGCCTTGGTGGTGCGGATCGGCGCCACCTTTCGGGCGGCGACGATGGCGCGGGCGACGCCGCGCGAATGACGCTCCTCGCCGAGCTGGAAGATGATATCGGCGAGATCGCGCTCGGCCGCCTGCGCCACCACATCGGCGGCACTCGGGCTGTCGGTCCCCATGCGCATGTCGAGCGGACCGTCGAGCCGGAACGAGAAGCCGCGCCCGGCCTCGTCAAGCTGCATCGAGGATACGCCGAGATCGAGCACGACGCCGTCCACCGCGGCGTGACCAAATTTTTCCGCGACGCGATCGAGCGCGGAGAAGCGCTCTTCGATCAGCGTAAGCCGGCCGCCGGCCGCCTCGACCAGACCAGTGCCGTTCGCCACCGCGCTCTGGTCACGATCGATGCCGATCACCTGGGCATTGGCGGTGCCGAGGATCGCGCGGCTGTAGCCACCTGCGCCGAAGGTGCCGTCGATATAGATGCCGCCGTCGCGAATATTCAGGAGCTCAAGGGCGGGCCGCGCGAGCACGGGAACGTGACGGGCCGGTCCGCCAGCGACAGCAGCGCCATCGCTGCCCGCCATCATTCCCGTGCCCCGAACGGAACTTCCGCCGCTCTCTCGGAGCATGGCCACTTGGTTGAAGCGCGGATCGTCACGGTGGCTCCCGTGAAGCGCGCGCCGAAGCGAGCGGGCTCCCAGATTGGAAGGGGGTGACCCAAACGGGGCATAGGCCTTTTCCCTCAATTGGTTACGCCCGCCGTATGGGATTGTTTGGCTCAACATCGGGTGTTTGGGCGAGAGAACCGGTCAGGCGCGAACGGTCCCGCTGAGGAACCGAACCACCCAGAGGATTAAAGGCGGTTTAAGCTTAAGGAATCGTTTGCAAAGACCACCAACGGGGGGCACGCAATCTGGGAACCACCCCGCCCCCGCTCGCGAAAAGAAAAAAGAAAAAATGGCAAGCCGGGAACCGGCCGCCGGTATCCGGATTCTCTCACCCGCCGGGTGACATGACGAATCAGTGCCGCTGCGACATTGCGAGCCAATTCCTCCGCGAATTTTCTGGAACATCACATTTGGCTAAACGTTGTCTTGGCGAGGGGATTTCACTGTGCCTGAACAGGTTCAAGGAGGATCGCCAATGCTTAAGAAACTCATGATTACGACCGCCATCGGCGGCCTGATGATTGGTTCGGCGTTCGCCGCAGAGGATGTGAAGTCGCCGAGCGCGGCTCCGGCTGCCAAGTCCACCGAAATGACACAGCCGCCTTCGTCAACTTCGACGACCAATGCACCGGCCGCCAAGTCCACCGAAATGACGCAGCCGTCTTCGTCAATTTCGACGACCAATGCACCGGCAGCCAAGTCCACCGAAATGACGCAGCCGTCTTCGTCATCTTCGACGACTAATGCCGCGTCGGCATCCGCCAGTTCGGCGAAGTTCATCAACTCGCAGCGGCAGGACCAGTATCTGGCGTCTAAGTTCAAAGGCACCGATGTAATCGGGGCTGACGACAAGAAGATCGGCGACGTCAGCGACATTCTGTTCGACAAGGGCGGCAAGGTCGAAGCCTACGTGGTAGGCGTCGGCGGCTTCCTGGGCATCGGATCGAAGGAGGTCGCCCTGGCTCCGACCGCCTTCCAAGTGGTGCCCGGCGACAAGTCGAAGAACGAGTCCGACAAGCTTCGGCTGTCCATGACCAAGGAGCAGTTGAAGGAAGCGGCCAACTTCGAGCCGTACAAGGAGCCGCGTTCAACCACCGGCATGGGCGGCACCACACGTCCGCTCGGCAGCCCGGCATCGCCGGCTGCGGGCCCGGGCACCCCGGCCTCGCCGAAGTAGCGTGGCGTACCGTTGAGTTTGTAGGCGTCGTGTAAAGTCTGTTGCGCGGCCCAGGTCTCGGGAAACCGGACCTGGGCCGACGCATTTTTGGGCCAAGCCTCATCGAGCCATGCGACCGGCTACCGGCCGGTCGCCAATTTGCTAAGATTGCCGCAGTCGTCCTGTTAACAGTCTGGCCGTAATCTCCCCCCATGCCGCCATCGCCGTTTACTCCGGATTCCAGCGTCGTTGAACGCGTCGAGCCGTCGCCCAACTTCGACGAGCGCACCGGCTTAGGCCACGCCGACATGATCGTGCTGCATTACACCGGTATGCAGTTCGCCCATGAGGCGATCCACCGCCTGTGCGACCCGACGGCCCGCGTCTCGTCCCATTACGTGGTGATCGAAACCGGCTCGATCGTGCAGCTCGTACAGGAGGGCAAACGCGCCTGGCACGCCGGCGTCTCAGCCTGGGGCGGCGACCCCGACGTCAACTCTCGCTCGATCGGCATCGAGGTCTGCAACCCCGGCCACGATTTCGGCTATCCGGATTTTCCGTCGCGGCAGATCGCGGCGACGATCACGCTGTGCCGCTCGATCCTGACGCGCAACATCATCCGCCCGGAAAACATCGTGGCGCATTCCGACGTGGCGCCGAGCCGCAAGAACGATCCGGGCGAGAAATTTCCCTGGAAGCTCCTGGCCCAGTCCAACATCGGTCTCTGGGCCGAAGCCGGTGCCGTCGCCGCCGCCGATCCGCTCAAGCCCAACGATTCCGGCCCGAAGATCACCGAGCTGCAAAAGCTGCTGGCCGAATATGGCTACGGCATCGACGTGACGGGCCGCTATGACGTGGCGACCACCGAGGTCGTCACCGCCTTCCAGCGCCATTTCCGCCAGACGCAGGTCGACGGCATCGCCGACGCGACGACGGTGCAGACCTTGCGGAAGCTCTTGGCGGTCCGCGATGACCAGGCGCGGCGGATCGCAGCCGCCGGCCCGAAACTTCCCGCCCCTTGACGGCAGGCGCCGCGCACCCCATCCCTAGCCGGTCAGTCGGCTGGATGGCCGCTCCGGCAATCACCGAAAGGTGGCCGGGGAGGAAAGTCCGGGCTCCAGGACAAACGGTGCCGGATAACATCCGGCGGGGGCAACCCCAGGGAAAGTGCCACAGAGAACAGACCGCCGCGGTGCGTTGTGTATTGCCGAGGCAAGGGTGAAACGGTGCGGTAAGAGCGCACCGCGTTTCCGGCAACGGAAACGGCACGGCAAACCCCACCGGGAGCAAGACCGAATAGGGACGGCAACGGAGCGCAAGCTCCAACCCTTGTCCGGGTCGCCGTCCGGGTAGGTTGCTTCAGACGCCGGGCAACCGGCGTCGCAGAGGAATGGCCGTCACGCTTGGAGCTCGCGCTCCAGGCCCTACAGAACCCGGCTTACAGGCCGTCTGATTGATAAGGGGGCCCGGCGGAAACACCGCCGGGCCCCCGCCAATTTTGCGGCACGCCACCGCCACGACGTTGATGCTAGGCTTTGCTGCAAACAGGAGCCCGCGATGCTTGTCACCCGCGTCATCATCACCGCCGCGCTCACGCTCGGCGCATCTGCCGCCCATGCGCAGACGCTCAAGAGCGGCACGCTCTCGCTCGTCGTGCCGTTCGCCTCCGGCGGCCCGAGCGATGTCGCTGGCCGCATCCTGGCGCAAGGCCTGCAGGACGCGCTCGGCCAGCCCGTCGTCGTGGAAAACCCGGTCGGCGGCGGCGGTACGGTGGGTTCGCTCCGCGTGTCGCGCGGCACGCCGGATGGCTCCGCATTCGTGCTCGGCAACAACGGCACGCACAGCTGGAGCCAGTCGCTCTACAAGGTGCCGCCCTACGACGCGATCAAGGACTTCACACCGCTTGGCCTTGCCGTCGAGTCGCCGCGCGTCATCATCGTGCCGAAGGACCTGCCGGCCAACACGATGCCGGAGTTCATCGCCTATGTGAAGGCGAACCAGGACAAGATCCAATTCGCCTCGGCGGGCGCTGGCTCCGCCTCGCACGTGAGCTGCATCCTGCTCAACGCCATGCTCGGCGTGAACGTCACCCACGTGCCGTATCGCGGCCTTGGCCCGGCGATGACAGACCTGATCGCCGGCCGCGTACAATACATCTGTGATTCGGTCTCGACCTCGAAGCCGCAGATCGAAGGCGGGCAGATCAAGGCGATCGCCACCACCGGTCTGAAACGTTCGCCGGCGTTGCCGACCATCCCAACCGCCAAGGAGCAAGGCCTCGATTTCGACGTGCTGACCTGGCAGGGCCTGTTCCTCGCCAAGGACACGCCGGCGCCGATCGTCCAGCAGCTCAGCGCGGCATTCAGCAAGGCGCTTGACCTGCCCTCGGTGCGCGGGCGTTTCGAGCCGATCGGCGAAGAAATCCCCGCTGCCGACCGCCGGACACCGGAATATTTCTCGAAGTTCGTCTCAGGCGAGATCGCGCGCTGGAGCGGTCCGATCAAAGCGAGCGGCGTGACGGTGGAGTGACCGACACTGCTATACTCGGCGGCATGAGCCTAGCGGTCATCGCGTTCGAAAACGTCTCCAAACGCTATGGCGGCGCAGCCCCGGTGCTCGACGGCGTATCGCTCGAAGTGCGCGAGCGCGAATTCCTCGCCATCGTCGGCCCTTCCGGCTCCGGCAAGACGACGCTGCTACGGCTCGTCAACCGACTGATCGACCCGACTGAAGGCGCCGTGCGCGTCGAAGGCGACGACGTGCAAAGCATCGACGCCGTCACGCTGCGCCGCCGCATCGGCTATGTGTTCCAAGGTGTCGGCTTGTTTCCGCACATGACGGTTGCGGAAAACATCGCGATCACGCCGAAGCTGCTTGGCTGGGACGATGCGCGCATGACCGCGCGCGTGGACACGCTGCTCGATGTGGTGCGTCTCGATCGCCAAAAGTATCGCGACCGCTTTCCAACTCAGCTTTCCGGCGGCGAAGGCCAGCGGGTCGGCGTCGCCCGTGCCATCGCCGCCGAACCTCGCATCGTTTTGATGGACGAGCCGTTCGGCGCGCTCGATCCGCTGACCCGCGATGCGCTCGGCGAGGATTATCGGCGGCTGCACGACGAACTCGGCCTGACCAGCGTGATGATCACTCATGACATGCTGGAGGCGCTGCTGCTCGCCGACCGCATCGCGGTGATCCGCAACGGCCGCATCGTCGCCGAGGGCACGCCGCACGCGCTGATGAACGGCGAGCAGGACGATTACGTCCGCGATCTGATGGCGACGCCGCGCCGTCAAGCTGAGCGGCTGAAGAAGCTCAGCGCGCCATGAGCCCGCAGCTCACCGAGGCTTTCGCGCGGCTTCCCGCCTATCTCGGTGGCCATGTCGCGGTCAGCGTGACCGCGCTGCTGCTGGGTCTCACCATCAGCCTGCCGCTGGCGCTCATTGCCACCCGCCGCCCCGCACTGCGCAATGTGCTGCTTGCCGTCGCCAGCGTGGTTCAGACCATTCCAAGCCTGGCGCTGCTGGCACTGTTCTATCCGCTGCTGTTGGGCCTCGCCGTCCTATGCGAGCGGCTGTTCGGCGCAGGCTTCTCGGCGCTGGGCTTTCTACCATCGGTGCTGGCGCTGACGCTCTATTCGATGCTGCCGGTGCTGCGGAACACTATCACCGGATTGAATGGTGTCGATTCCGCCATCAAGGAAGCCGCGCTCGGCGTCGGCATGACGCGGCGGCAATCGCTCACCATGGTGGAGCTGCCGCTGGCGCTGCCGGTCATCATGGCCGGCATCCGCACCGCCGCGATCTGGGTTATCGGCGCGGCCACGCTGTCGACGCCGATCGGCCAGACGTCGCTCGGCAACTACATCTTCACCGGGCTGCAAACGCAGAACTGGGTGTTCGTGCTGTTCGGCTGCGCCGCCGCGGCGGCGTTTGCGCTGGCCGTCGACCAATTGCTGGCGCTGATGGAAGTCGGGCTGAGCCGCCGCAAGCGCGCCTGGGTCACGGCGGGCGGATTGGGACTTCTGCTGCTGACCATCGGCGCGCTGGTCCCGACCCTGTCGCATCCGCGCGCCACTTACGCAATCGGCGCCAAGCCATTCACCGAGCAATACGTGCTCGCCGCATTGATCGAGCAGCGGCTCCGCGAAGCGGGTCTCACGGCGACGACCCGCGAGGGGCTTGGCTCCAGCGTCATCTTCAATGCGCTCCGCGCCGGCGAGATCGACGCCTATGTCGATTATTCCGGCACGATCTGGACCAACCAGATGCACCGCACCGATGTGAAGCCCCGTGCCGACGTGATTACCGAGATGGGCGCGTGGCTCGAACGCGAGCACAACATCAAACTGCTCGGCGGCCTCGGCTTCGAGAACGCCTATGCGCTGGCGATGCCGAAGAGCCGCGCGGAGGCGCTCGGCATCCGGACCTTGGCCGATCTCGCCGGCCGCGCCCAGAGGCTGTCGATCGTCGGCGACTATGAATTCTTCGGCCGGCCGGAGTGGGATGCGGTCCGCAAGACCTACGGCATCAGCTTTCGCGAGCAGCGGCAGATGCAATCGGAGTTCATGTATGCGGCGGCGGCGCATGGCGAGGTCGATGTGATCGCCGGCTACACCAGCGACGGCCGCATCGCGCAGTTCGATCTCATGGTGCTGGATGATCCCAGGCACGCGATCCCGCCGTACGACGCGGCGCTGCTGATCTCGCCGCAGCGCATCAACGACGAGGCGTTGCTCGCCGCGCTCAAGCCGCTGGTCGACGCCATCGATGTCACGATGATGCGCGGGGCGAATCTGCGCGCCTCGGGCGGGGACAACACCTCGCCTCGCGAGGCGGCGCGCTGGCTGTGGAACGAAATCCAGCGGAAGCGCTAGCCCCGCAAACGCAACGTGTGGACGCTGAAATAATTGTCCGGATCGGTCCAGACCGTCGTCGGCGTCCAGCCGGCGCCCCGCGCGAGCGCGCCGAACGACGCCACCGAATACTTGTAGCTGTTCTCGGTGTGGATGGTTTCGCCGGCACGGAAATCGATGCACTCGCCGCAGACTTTGATGCGTTGGCGCTTCAAGCTCGCCAAATGCATCTCGATGCGCGAGCGCTCCCGGTTGAAGAAGGCGTGATGCTCGAAACATTCGAGGTTGAACTTGGCGCCGAGCTCGCGGTTGATGCGGGCCAGCAGGTTGAGATTGAACTTCGCCGTGACGCCCTGCGGATCATTGTAGGCTTTCTGCAGCACCTGCGTGTCCTTGATGAGATCAACGCCGACGATGAACGTGGCGCCGCGGCCGAGGATTCGGCCGGCGTGACGCAGGAACGCTGCCGCCTCGTGGGGCTCGAAATTGCCGATGGTCGAGCCCGGAAAAAAGCCGACCCGCGGCATGATGCGGACGGCGTCGGGCAGCTCGAACGGCCGGGTGAAATCGGCGGCGACCGGCAGCACGGCGAGCTTGGGATATTCGCGCCGCAGCTCGGCAGCCTGCTGCTGCAGGAACTGCGCCGAAATGTCGACCGGCACATAGGCCGCGAGCGATGCCGCCGTCGACAGCACCTTCCGCGTCTTGGTGCTGGAGCCCGAGCCGAACTCCACCAGCGCCGCGCCCGGCGGAATCAGCGCTGCGATGTCGCCCGCATGCTCCTCGAGAATGCCGATCTCGCGGCGCGTCGGATAATACTCGGGCAACTCGGTAATCTGCTCGAACAGCGCAGAGCCGGCGCCATCGTAGAAATACTTCGGCAACAGCCGTTTTGGCGTTGCCGTCAATCCGGCGACGACGTCGGTTGCAAATTCCGTGGTCGCTGTGTCGATGACTATTTTTCGTGCCAGAGCGGTCATGGGTGTCTCAACGGTAATCGACGAGCCGGAGCCCGCTGAACTGCCAGCGGGCCGGCGGATGAAAGAAATTCCGGTAGCTGACCCGGGCGTGCCCCTCGGGCGTCGCAAGCGATGATCCACGCAGGACCATCTGGTTGATCATGAACTTGCCGTTGTATTCGCCGAGCGCGCCCTCCGTGGCGCGGTAGGCCGGATACGGCAGATAGGCACTCCGCGTCCATTGCCAAGCCACGCCGAAGGCGTCGGATAGCAGCCCTGCGCGGGCCGCAACCTCCCATTCCGCCTCGGTCGGCAGATGTTTTCCAGCCCAGCGCGCGAAGGCATCGGCCTCGTAATAGCTGACGTGGAGCACCGGCGCCGTCGGATCGACCGGCTGCAATCCCGCAAGCGTCAGCGAGAACCACGCGCCATCGATGTTGCGCCAATAGCCCGGCGCCGCCCAGCCTTCGGCCTCGACCTCGGCCCAGCCGTCCGACAGCCACAGATCGTGCGAGGCGTAGCCGCCGTCGGCCATGAATTTCAGCCACTCGCCATTGGTGACGAGCTGGCGGGCGATGACGGCCTCCTGCAGCAGCACCTGATGCGCCGGCTGCTCGTTGTCGAAACAAAAGCCCTCTCCGTCGAAGCCGATGGATCGAATGCCGGATGGAATCCTCGCATAATCGTCGCAGCGCTCGAACGTCGGCGGCTGCCAAGCCGCGTCGTAGGCGGGATGGGTCGGGTTCTGCGCGAAGGCGTGCAAGACGTCGGTCAGCATCAACTCTTGATGCTGCTGCTCGTGATGCAGGCCGATCTCGATGATCGGCACGACTTTTTCCAGCGTTGCCTGGTCCGCACTCTCGATCAGCCGGTCCACCGCGGCGTCGACGTGGGCGCGGTAGGCCGCAACCTCCTCGACGTTCGGACGCGTGACCAAGCCACGCTCCGGCCGGGCGTGCCTGGGCCCCGCCGCCACATAATAAGAGTTGAACAGAAAGCCGAAGCGCTCATCGAATTCACGATAGCCCTGGGCGTGGGGTTTCAACAGAAAGGTCTCGAAGAACCAGGTGGTGTGGGCGCGATGCCATTTCGCCGGGCTCGCATCCGCCATCGACTGTACGATCTGGTCTTCGGGCGACAAAGGCGCGGCGCGGCGCTCGGTCTCGGCACGCACCGTTCGGAAAGCCTCGGACCAAATGCGCCGGACATTGGCGCCCGGTGCCGCGGAAA
>Ga0207683_10005413_pt1 | contig 10935 bp, 8 predicted proteins | sample KBSM73metaG_FD_184333 | JGI IMG/M metagenome (GOLD analysis project Ga0207683, IMG submission 184333) | Miscanthus rhizosphere microbial communities from Kellogg Biological Station, Michigan, USA - KBS M7-3 metaG (SPAdes) (version 2) | ecosystem: Host-associated > Plants > Roots > Rhizosphere >...
TCAGACGAGCGCGCACGACGCGCTCAATGGTTACGTGCCTAACGGAATGACATTGAGCGAAGCGCGCCAGCTGCGCGCCGAGAACCCGGATGAATACGTTGAGCGGTCGATGGCCGCGATGGCGCAACACGTTGACGCAATGCTGGCGCTACAAGAAAAGGGCGCGATCACTTTTGATTATGGGAACAACATTCGTACGCAGGCCAAAAAAGCAGGCTGCGAAAAAGCCTTCAATATTCCAGGCTTTGTTCCTGAGTACATAAGACCGCTATTTTGCGAAGGGAAGGGGCCATTTCGTTGGGTTGCGTTGAGTGGCGATCCCGCCGATATCGCGCGGACCGATCGTCTGGCTCTGGAGCTCTTTCCGGAGGACAAAACACTCGCACGTTGGATGAAACTCGCCCGGAAGCGGATTCAATTTCAGGGACTGCCGGCGCGCATTTGCTGGCTCGGCTATGGCGCGCGTTCCGAGTTTGGTGTGGCGATGAACGAACTCGTCAAACGCGGTGAGCTCAGGGCACCGATTGTGATTGGTCGCGACCACCTCGACACCGGTTCGGTTGCGTCGCCTTTTCGGGAAACGGAAGCCATGGCCGATGGCAGTGACGCGATCGCCGACTGGCCGCTGCTCAATGCCCTGGTCAATACCGCCGCCGGCGCGTCGTGGATCTCAATTCATAACGGTGGTGGCGTCGGTATTGGCTATTCACAACACGCCGGCATGGTCGTGGTGGCTGATGGAACGGACAGCGCCAGGCGACGTCTCGAACGCGTCCTCACGAGTGATCCGGGGATGGGAGTGATTCGGCACGCCGACGCGGGCTATTCGCGGGCGATTGAGTTTGCCCGGAAACACAACGTGCGAATTCCAATGAACCCGGAGGCGCGCGATCTGTAGACGCCGTCCTCTGGGCGCGCGGGCACCGGCGCGATTTGTAAACGACGCGTGTTCCCGTGCTTCGCAGACCGAAGCGTCTACAAGAACAAACGAGTAGAACGACCATGCAAAAACTAATCGAATGCGTGCCTAATTTCTCCGAAGGCCGTGACCTGAATATCATCAGGCAAATCACCACTGCAATTGAAGCGGTGGATGGCGTCTCACTGCTGGACGTCGATCCCGGCGCTAGTACGAATCGAACCGTCGTAACCTTTGTTGGCGACCCGGATGCGGTTGTAGAAGGTGCCTTCCGCGGGATTCAAAAAGCCGCGGAACTGATCGACATGCGAAAACAGAAGGGCGCGCATCCGCGGATGGGAGCGACCGATGTCTGTCCGTTCATCCCCGTGAGCAACGTGAGTTGGGAGGAGGCGATCGCTTGCGCGAAATCGCTAGGCGAACGTGTCGCCGACCAGTTGAAAATTCCCGTTTATCTCTACGAGAAAGCGGCGCGCGACGCGGCGCGGTCGAACCTCTCTGTCATTCGTGCCGGCGAATACGAAGGATTCTTCGAGAAGCTCAAACAGCCCGCTTGGAAACCCGATTTCGGCCCGGCGGTGTTCAATGAACGGTCCGGCGCGACCGTGATCGGCGTACGCGATTTCCTTGTCGCCTACAATGTGAACTTGAACACCAAATCGGTTCGCCGGGCCAACTCAGTTGCGTTTGATGTTCGAGAAAACGGCCGGGTCAAGACGGAGGACGGCAGCCCGACGGGCAAGAAGGTGCTCGACGAAAACGGGGAGCCGGTACGCATCCCCGGAATGTTAAAACACGTGAAAGGAATCGGCTGGTATGTCGAGGAGTATGGAATGGCGCAGGTCTCGATGAACCTAACGAATATCGCCGAAACTCCGTTGCACGCAGCTTTTGACGCCTGCAGTGAAGCGGCGGCGAAGCGTGGACTCCGCGTCACCGGTTCAGAGGTTGTTGGCATGCTGCCAAAGGAATGCCTGGTGGAGGCCGGCAAATATTTTCTCCGCAAGCAGAAATGGTCCGAGGGCGCCGCGGAAGAAGAATTGATCAATCTCGCTGCCCGCTCCATGGGATTGGGCGAGCTGAGGCCGTTCGATCCGAAGGAAAAAGTGATCGAGTTCAAGATCGAAGCCGCGGCGACAAAATCGCTCGTCAAAATGAATCTGCGGCAGTTCTGCAACGAGACGCTAAGCGATTCTCCGGCGCCGGGCGGTGGTTCCGTGGCCGCGTTGATGGGTGCGTTGGGCGCATCGCTCGGCGGAATGGTGGCTAATCTCTCCGCCGCGAAGCGCGGCTGGGATGATCGGCTCGACTATTTCAGCGAATGGGCGGTGAAGGGGCAGCAGCTTAAAGACGAATTGCTTTTCCTGGTTGATGAAGATACGGCGGCGTTCAACAAAGTGATGGCAGCATTTGGGCTGCCGAAAGATTCCGTGGAAGAAAAGGCGGTTCGGTCCAAGGCCATTCAATCGGCCAACACATATGCCGCCGAGATTCCGCTGCGAGTGATGGAAACCGCCCGCCGGGTTTACGATTTGCTGGCGATGATGGCCGAAAATGGAAATTCGGCGTCGATTTCCGACGTGGGCGTTGGTCTTCTTGCGACGCGCGCTTGCATTGATGGAGCGGCGATGAATGTACGGATTAACCTGTCCAGTCTGAAGGACGAAAAGCTGAAGACGACTCTGCAGGAAAAAACGGAGAGATTGGTCGCCGAATCGGAAGCGCGTTATCAAGGCGTTCGGAACACGGTGGAAAACAAATTGTAGTCACCCGAGACGAGCGATTGCGTGACTCAATGTTTCGCTAACGCTAACCCTACGGGATCCCTCGACTCTATTCAGGATGACGGCAGATTGAGCGCGTGAATTCGATCGCCGTCTTACACGCCGCTCAACTGGTGACTCTGGCGGGTCCCCAACGAGCCCGGGTCGGTCCCGAACTGAGCGAACTCGCCATCATTGAAGGCGGAGGGATTATCGTCCGGGATGGCGTGATCGCGGCTGCCGGTCCTTCGGATGAGATCGAGCGAGAATTGCCTAACGACGTGGAGATCCTAGACGCGAAAGGTCGGATCGTCTTGCCGGGTTTTGTGGATGCGCATGCTCATCCGGTTTTCGCCGGGAACCGGGTTGATGAATTCGAGATGCGCGCGCGGGGTGCGACTTACGAAGAGATCGCCGCTACAGGTGGCGGAATTCGCTCGACCGTGCGCAAAACACGCGCCGCGAGTGAAGCCCAGCTTCTCGCGCTCGCGCAAACGCGCGCAAACTGGTTTCTGCGTTGCGGGACAACCACCATGGAGGCCAAATCCGGTTATGGTTTGTCGCTTGACGAAGAGCTAAAGATTCTGCGTGTCATCCGGCAACTGAACGAGACGACACCGATTGAATTTGTGCCGACCTTCCTTGGCGCGCACGCGATCCCAGAAGAGTTTCGCGGCGCACCGGAGCAATATGTGGCGCTCGTCATTCACGAGATGTTGCCGTCCGTCGCTGAGGAACAACTTGCCGAAAGCTGCGATATCTTTTGCGAGTGCGGCTACTTCGACCTCGCGGAATCGGAAAAAATCCTGATGGCGGCACAGGAGCACGGTCTGCGCATCCGGATGCATGTTGATCAGCTGACGAATTCGGGCGGAGCGTTCCTGGCGGCGCGGCTACACGCGGCGACGGCCGATCACCTTGAACAAACGAACGCCACTGAAATTGCTGCCTTGGCCGAGGCGGGCGTTCAGCCGGTGCTGCTGCCGGCTTCCGTCTACGCTCTCGGGAAGACGCGTTATCCGAAAGCGCGCACCATGATCGAAGCCGGGCTCGCAGTGGTCCTGGCGACGGATTTTAATCCCGGCTCGTCGCCGACTCCTTCTATCCCAATGGTTCTCTCGCTCGCAGCGACGCAGATGAATATGACGCCGGCCGAAGGTGTGACGGCGACCACGATCAACGCTGCCTACAGCCTTGGCCGCGGGGACAAGATAGGGTCACTGGAGGTTGGGAAATTAGCCAATTTTTGCGTCTTCGATTGTGCGGACTATCGCGAAATTGCTTACTGGTTCGGCCTGCCGCAGACCGACTCGGTTTATGTCCGGGGCGAGCGCGTGTTCCAGGCATACTAGATTTGTCATCCTAACCCCGAAAGCTTTCGGAACGAGCGACGTTTCATGCAGTCCACGCGTCCGTGCTTTCAGGAAAGCGCCTATTGCAATTGTGAGATCCTTCGCCGGGCTGCATCGACTCAGGATGACAGAAGGGGAACAGCACGCCTTGGTTTGCGAACAACTCGACGCACCTTTAACGTGACTTCTCCATGAAGGTCGAAGTCGAAAATCAGCCGCATTGCGTTGCCACGCTTAAGATCGAACTGCCGCCGGAGCAGGTTTCCAAGGAATGGGACGCGATCGCGAGCAGTTTTGCCGCGCAGGCCCGGATCCCGGGATACCGACCGGGGAAAGCGCCCCGCCGAGTGATCGAAGCGAAGTTCCGCAAGGACATCCAGGACGAGTTGACCAAGAAACTCGTTTCCAAAAGCTATCACGAAGCGATCGCCGAGAAACAACTGCGGGTCGTCTCCCTGACCAATCTTGAGGATGTTGAGTTTGGCGATGATCGCTCCATGCGTTTCCGGGCCACGGTTGTCACCGCACCGGAATTCGAGCTGCCCGATTACAAGGGTATTCCGCTGCAATTGCCTGACACCAAGGTGGCCGAGGCTGAGGTGGACGCGGCGGTAGAGCGGTTGCGCGAGCAATCGGCGGAATTCGTCGATGTCCCTGAACGCGGCCTCGCGATGGAAGATTTTGCGGTGATCGATTTCGAGGGCACGATCGACGGCAAACCGATCGCGGAGCTGGCCCCGAAGGCGAGCAAGAATCTACAGGGCGGAAAGAAGTTTTGGCTGCGTCTCGCACCGGACAATTTCCTCCCGCATTTCGCCGAGCAGCTGCTCGGCCAGAAACCTGGTGAGACGCGAACGGTCAAGGTGGAATTCCCAACGGATTTTCCAGTTGTGGAAGTTGCGGCCAAGACCGCCGATTACGTGGTTACGCTGCATGAAATCAAGCAACGCGTTCTGCCTCCGCTCGATGACGCCTTCGCGGGGAAATGGATGCAAGATAAGACGTTGCATGATCTACGGCAGGCGCTCGAACGTCAGATCGAGCATGAAAAAGGGCATGAGCTGGAGCGGGCCCGTGAGTCGCAAGTGATCAAATTTCTCAGTGAGCGAATCCAGTTCGAGCTTCCGCCGAATCTGTTGAAGCACGAAACGCGCACTGCTCTGGCCGAACTCGTGCAACGCAATCGTGAACGCGGTGTCCCGGACGAAACGCTGAAGGAGAAGGAAGAAGAGCTGATTCGCGTGGCGGGCGGCCTGGCCGCGCACCGCCTAAAAACCAACTTCATCCTGCATCGGATTGCAGAGCTGGAAAAAATCCAGGTGACGCGGTCGGATGTGGATGAACGTATCCGCCACCAGGCCATGCATCATAATGTGACCCCGGAAAAAATGCGCCAGGAGATCGAGCAACACGACGGCATGAATGGCCTTGTTGAGCAGGTCTTGCTCGCCAAGACGATTGATTTCCTCGGGTCGAATGCTACCATCGACAGCACAGCCGCAACGCCGGTTCCAGAAGCTTCCGCCGAATCAAAATGACGACAAACCGCGACTCCAATTATTCTCAATCCGTGCTCGTTCCGATGGTCGTCGAGCAAACCGGCCGAGGCGAGCGCAGCTATGATATCTATTCGCGCTTGCTCAAGGACCGGATCGTTTTTATCGGCACGCAGATCGACGATCACATCGCCAATCTGGTGATCGCGCAACTTCTCTTCCTGCAAATGGAAGACGGAAAAAAAGACATCAATCTTTACATCAATTCGCCCGGTGGCTCGGTCACGGCAGGATTGGCAATTTACGACACGATGCAGTTCCTGACCTGCGATGTGACCACCTACTGCCTTGGAATGGCGGCGAGCATGGGCGCTGTCTTACTCAGCGCCGGGACGAAAGGCAAACGCTTCGCGCTCCCGAACTCGGACATCATGATTCATCAAGTCTCGGGCGGCGCGCAGGGTCAGGCGAGCGATGTCGAGCGCACGGTCGAATACATGTTTAAGCTGAAAAAACGGCTCATCCGCATCCTCTCCCAGCATACTGGCAAACCTGAGGAGCAGGTTCGGCACGATTCTGACCGTGACTATTATATGAGTGCTTCCGAGGCCAAGACCTACGGCCTGGTGGACGAGGTCATCAAATCGCGCAAGGAGGCCAAACTTCTCGACGGCGTCAGTGCCGATAAGGGTCTCAACGACCGTTCCACCGCGGTTGCGGAGGCCGCTTTGCCGCAGAAAGTCGAGGAATAGGACCTGCTTTTAAAGGGGAGACGACCATGGCGCGCGCCTCGAACCTCACAATGTGCTCCTTCTGTGGCAAAAGCCACGCGGAGGTGCGCAAGCTCATCGCCGGCCCCGGCGTCTATATTTGCGACAGCTGCATCAACGTCTGCAAAAGCATTCTCGACAAGGAGCTGAACGAGGATGCGCGGCGGCAATCATCTACCATCCGTGTGCCGAAGCCGGCGGAGATCCGGCATTCCCTCGACCAATATGTTGTCGGTCAGGACATAGCGAAAAAGACACTTTCGGTGGCGGTGCACAATCATTTCAAGCGTGTCTTGCAAAGCTCGCCGCCGGCCGATACATCCGCGGCTTTTCAGCCCGATCCTTTCGCTGATGTCGAGATCGAGAAAAGCAACATCCTCTTGATCGGACCGACCGGCTCGGGCAAGACACTGCTCGCCAAAACGCTTGCCAAAATCCTCGACGTCCCGTTCTGCATCGCCGACGCCACGACGCTGACCGAGGCTGGCTATGTCGGCGAGGACGTGGAAAACATCATTCTCCGTCTTCTGCAAAACGCCGATTACGACGTAAAGCGGGCTGAAATTGGCATCGTCTACATCGACGAGATCGACAAGATCGGCCGCAAGACCGATAACGTCAGCATCACGCGCGACGTCTCAGGTGAAGGCGTGCAGCAGGCGCTCCTGAAAATTCTCGAAGGCAGTACCTGTAATGTCCCGCCCCAGGGCGGGCGCAAGCATCCACACCAAGAATACATTCAGGTGAACACGGAAAAAATCTTGTTCGTTTGCGGCGGCGCGTTCGTCGGGCTCGACAAAATTGTGCAAAAGCGGATCGGCAACAAGACGCTGGGCTTCGGTAGTCCATCGCTCGAAGTCGAGGAAGCTTTGCGCCGCGAAGCCGTCCGCCAGGTAGAACCGGAGGACTTGTTAGGCTTCGGCATGATCCCGGAATTCATCGGCCGACTTCCTGTCCTCACCGCGCTCGATGCGCTGACCGAAGAGGAGATGGTAATGATCCTGACCGACACCAAGAACGCCATGATCAAGCAGTATACCAAGCTCTTTGCGATGGAAGGCGTCCGACTCACGGTTACGAAAGACGCATTGCGCGCCCTCGCGGCGCAGGCCGTGACAAAGGGGACTGGCGCCCGCGCTCTGCGCTCCATGCTCGAGCGCATCATGCTCGACATCATGTATGACGTCCCGAGCCGGGAAGACATCGCCGAGGTCACGATTAATCGCGCCGTCGTCGAGGGGAAAAAGGTCCCGCTCATCCGGAAGAAGCAGGACAAGGACGCCGCTTAAGCAGGGGCGCTTCGCGCCTAACGTTCAACGCTCAACTTTGGATGTCCAAAGTTTAACCGAGGCCGGTATCCATCCGCACCGCTCGATTCCTCCCAAGTTGAAACGTTGGACGTTGAGCCTTGGACGTTGAACGTTGGACGCGTTCCCTCTTCCCACACATGCGCGTTATCGTCTTAAACACCGGCACCGAAATCCTGCTCGGGGACGTGATCAACACGCACCTCAGCTTCATCGCACGCGAGATTCTTCCGCTGGGCCTGCGCGTGGAACGGCAGATTGCGGTCCCGGATGGGAGTGCGATTCGCGACGCATTGCGGGAGAATTTCAAGTGCGCGGATTTGATTTTCGTCACCGGCGGTCTCGGGCCGACGACGGACGACCTTACTCGCGAAATCACCGCCGATTTAATCGGTCTGAATTTAGAGTTCGACCCAGCGCTGGCCGCGAGCATCACCGAGCGCCTGACGACGCGCGGGATTCGCTTGACCGATCGCATTTTGCGCCAGGCACAGGTGCCGCGAGGAGCGCTGGTTTTGCCTAACGAGAATGGAAGCGCTTCCGGCCTCTATCTCGCGGCTGGCTTGAACCGAGCTGTCGCGTCGCCCCACCTTTTCCTTCTTCCTGGACCGCCGCGTGAGTTGCAACCGATGTTTCGCGAGTCGGTTCTGCCCCTCCTAGCGAAGATCGTTAGGCAGGACGAGGCCGTCGCCTATCTTAACTATCGCATCGTCGGGATGGGCGAATCTTATGTCGAAGAAGCGGTTGGCGCGGACCTGCTGGCCATCTCCGGGCTCGAGCTGGGCTATTGCGCGCGCATGGGGGAAGTCGATTTGCGGGTGATCGGCTCGGCTGAGACCGTCGAACAGGCCGATGCCATCGTCCGGGCCCGCCTGGGAAAATTTATCTTCTCGACGGAGCGCGAGGAACTCGAAACCGTCATCGTGCGTCAACTCGACGCGAAGGGGGCGACATTGGCTGTGGCCGAATCGTGCACTGGCGGGCTCCTTGCCCATCGGCTAACGAATGTGCCCGGCGCCTCGGCGGTTTTTCTGGCCGGGTATGTAACCTATTCTAACGAAGCCAAGGTCGCGGCCCTCAGGGTGGATGCCGCGGCGATCTCCGAGCACGGGGCGGTCAGCGAATCTGTTGCCCGCTCCATGGCGGAAGGCGCGCGCGTAAGGTCAGGAGCGAATTTTGCTCTCGCCACCACCGGAATTGCCGGGCCCGGCGGCGGCTGCGTGGTCAAGCCGGTGGGCACTGCCTACATCGCTCTTGCCGGCGGCGGCGAGACTGTTGGCAGGCATTTTTTTTTCCCGACCGACCGGGAAACCTTTAAACAGCTCGTCACGCAAACCGCGCTCAATCTTTTGCGCGAACGGCTGAACGGGGGCGGCCGTATGTGACCGCCAAGTCGAGCGCTGTCCGACGCAGGCACGACACTCAGGCAGCTCTGCTGCTACAATTAGTCGCCGACCACGACCGGCGTCCCGACCTTGACGTGATTGTAAAACATCTCGGCCGTAACCGATGGCATCCTAATGCAACCGTGGGATGCTGGATACCCCGGTAGGAAGCCAACGTGCATCCCGACGCCCTCATCCGTTAGGCGCATAAACCATTTCATGTCCGCGCCAACATAATGCGTGCCGCTGGGCGCAGAGTCGATCCGGCTACTAATCCCGCGGCGGACAATTCGGCCGGATGAGTCGACGAAATCGCCGTAGACACTGGATTTATGATTCTTGTCCTTCTCCAGGACATGAAAGCTGCCTTGCGGCGTCGGCCGGGCGCGTTTGCCAGATGAAATGGGCGAGTCGATCACGATTTCGTCGCCCATCATCAGGTAGGCACGTTGCTTGGAAAGCGAGACGCGGACGTGGGAATTGTCCGGGGTCAGTTGCTCCAGCAGACGCGCCGAAACGTTAATCGGATCCTGCCCACGAATCAGCTCGTTCGCTCGTTTCATCGCAGGGGTGGCCCGCGGTTGAGGCCGGGCGAAAGGACGCGCCGTCGAACGTGGAACCTGGGCGTTCGCATCGACCAAGGCGAGTCCGCTAGCCAGGAATGTGGTCAAGAGAATTGGTAACCGGATGATCACAAGAATCAGTAGATGGGCGATTTCTACCTCGCACCGCCTGCAAAATGAATAATTCGCAAGCCAGTGGCAATGTGGAAATTGGTTCGCACCGTCGCACGCCGCGGATTAATTTGCCACTGGCAAGCGCCAACGGGTTTCAACGACGGGATGGAAACCTGCTAGCCTCGTCATCGAAGGAGAGTGAACGACAAGATCTCGCCCGATTGACAGACGTTGCGTGGCCAGATCATCTGGAACGGCCATAACGCGGACAGCAACGGCACATGCGGCTTCGCCCAGCGCGGACATATCGGGTGCCTCGGTTAACGATACGAGGCGACCCGGTTCAGCCAGCCTGAGAGCCAGCGTTGTTCATTCCGTCCCGGAGGCGCGTTCTCCGCCCGTTCGCGCAGAATCCGCGTCGCGGATTCGGCGAACTCGGCTGTGGCCACTCTGTCGCTCGCTGTGGACATGCCTTCCAGCACTTGCAACAAACCCCAGCCACGACCCCGATAGCGTTCGGTCAGCAGCACGCCTTCGCCCTTGAAGTTCACATAGTCGATCAGCGCGTAGCAGCCCTGCGCGCTGACGGCGAGACGGTTGAATTGCTCCTCGACTCGCCGCCGTTTCTCGTCCGAGGCGGCGGCGAGCATTTTCGGCAGCGCCTCGTGCAGGCGCTCCACCAGGAAGTCAGCCTGCAAGTCAATCGTGTCGACGAGAAAGATCCGCAGCTGTTTCATTTTTGGGCTCGACGCGGCAGCGAGAAATTCCGCGCGCGAATTCCATGGGCAAACTTTGTCTTTTCGCCCAAGCAACTGTTCTGGCAATTTTGCTCCGCGCCGCTCCACGTAGCGGACAAAGGGAGGAAAGCTTTCCTCGAATGGTCCCCGGGCGCCCGCCGGGTACCAGATGAAATGCCCGATTCCAAGCGACGCAAAGTTTTCTCCAGTGTTCCAGGAAGTCAGTCCGGCAACAGTCCCGCCGCACTCGTTTTGCCAGACCTTGCGGCCGATACGCATGGCGTCCTCGTGCGATAGGGAAACGGCGGCGGAAACAGGAACACAGGGGGAAACAAAGAGAGCAACTGTGACCACAGAGCTTATCGTCCACGATCGCACCCGAAAGGAGTCGGAATTACGCCCGCTTGACGAGAACCCATTCCCCGTGGATGAATTCAGCGCGGCAGGCCGAGGATCGGACCGGCCGCATTTAAATTCGCTGAAACAATTTATGAAAACTTCGCCTCTCATCGTCGCCGCTTCTATCGCT
>Ga0207683_10005415_pt1 | contig 10933 bp, 8 predicted proteins | sample KBSM73metaG_FD_184333 | JGI IMG/M metagenome (GOLD analysis project Ga0207683, IMG submission 184333) | Miscanthus rhizosphere microbial communities from Kellogg Biological Station, Michigan, USA - KBS M7-3 metaG (SPAdes) (version 2) | ecosystem: Host-associated > Plants > Roots > Rhizosphere >...
GCATTGACCTCGGCGGCTTCGAGATTGTGCACGTTCAGAATCCCACTCATGCGGTGGCGGCGGCGATTCGCCTCGCACGGGAAGGGCGGGTCGAAGGCATTATGAAGGGCGGCGTGTCCACTGAAGAGCTCATCATCCAGGCGATCTCGGTCACGAAAGGCCTGCGCACGGAACGCCGCATGAGCCATGTGTACGCGATGGACGTGCCGACGTACCCCAAGCAACTGTTCATCACTGACGCGATGATTAACATCGCTCCGGGCCTGTCTGAGAAGCGCGACATCTGCCAGAATGTGATCGATCTCGCGCGCGCGCTGGGTATCCCTGCGCCGAAGGTAGCCGTGCTTGCGGCGGTGGAAACTATCAATCCGAAGATGCCTGCCACGATCGACGCAGCGACGCTCTGCAAGATGTCCGAGCGCGGTCAAATCTCCGGCGGCATTTTGGACGGTCCGCTTACCTTCGATGACGCCGTCTCGCTCAAAGCCGCAGAGAACATCGGTATTCGCTCGGCAGTGGCCGGTCAGGCTGACGTGCTCATCGCACCCGACCTCGAAGCGGGCAACATGATAGCGAAACAGCTGGAACACCTCGCCGATGCTGTGGCCGCCGGAATCGTGCTTGGCGCGCGAGTGCCGATTGCGCTCACGGGACGCGGCGACGACCGGAGATCGTGGGTCGCATCGGCGGCGCTCGTGCAGCTTGTCGCGCACCAGTATCGCAGTGCCGCGGCATATGTGCCCGGAGCGCGGTAATGCGCCCGAATCAAGCCTGTCGCGAGCAATCCACGCGATCGACGCAAGAGATCGTACGCGCTGCAGTCAAGCAGGGGACTGCGGCGAGCGCCTAACTACTGCGATAGTGTCGAGCGCCCGCCCCCACTTGCCTGCGCAAGATGTAACCACTACTTCACAAGTGCGTCGGGCAGCGAAATCAGCGCAGACTACGTTAACTGCGGAAGCGCACCCAAGCATTGCGTTGTTGAACTGCAAGTTACGATGCGGTTGCAACCGCTTTATAGAGCACCGACGCTCGGGCGTTCATTTCACTGCTGAAGTCACCTGACGGGTCTAGCGTATAAGAAGACGGCCCCGAGGTTACTTTTCCTCTCCCGTTTCCATTTTTAGTATGGTTCGCAGGTTAGCCATCAGCACGCTGTCGGCAACCGGTTTGTGCAGAGCGGCTACGGCGCCCGATGTAAGTGCTAATTGGAAGGTGTAAGGATCGCGTGTCCCGGTCAGGAAAATGACCGGGAGACTTGGCTTCCTTTTTGCCATGCGCTGCAGCACCTGGACTCCGTTCAGCCCCGGCATGTGCATATCGAGAATCACGCACTGAGGGTCGAACGAGGGCATGTTCTCTACTAGATCCGTGAATTCGAGGCCGGAACTGAACGTATCGGCTTCGATGCCATGTGACTCGACAAGGCGCTTCAGGGAACGACAAATGGAGATATCGTCATCGACAATTGCGATAAACGGCTTTCTGCTTCGCGATGTCATTTCAATCGATTGTTCAACCTGAATATTCATCTGGACTTTCGGGACGTGGACTACCACTAGCGTCTGAAAACGATGATCTTTATGAGGCCGGCATTGTGAGACCTGGCGAACGGCTTGTCTTGACCGTCGGCGACACTCAATTGATACTTGACGCCGGATGTAACGAGCAGACTTGAGGGGAGTTACCGCTTGTGAAGGGACGCTGCATGATTTCCATCTCCGCCACGACGGGTCTGCCGGACACCATCCGCGCATCAGGCGCAGATCCGGTTTTGGTACTGCGCGCCGCGGGCATCGAGCTTTCCGCAATTGCGGACGTTGAAGGATTCATTCCTGCGTCAGTGTTCGCGCACGTCCTGGACGAGGCCGCGCGCGCGACGGCCGATGATTTTTTCGGTCTACACTTTGGAGAACAGTTCGATCCCAAAGACGTCGGCGCGCTTGCCTATGGAGTTCTGAACTCGCCCACCGTGGCTGCGGCAATTGCAAACCTGGTGCGCTACATGCGCATTCATAACCGCGGCGCGGAGATATCGTTCAGCATTAAAGGAACGCACGCATACCTCCGGTATCTCCTGAGCGAGGTAGCGGATTCACGGCGGCACCACAATGAATACGCCATGGCAGTCCTGTGCAACGGTTTCAGGATACTGGCAGGCAGTCGCTGGACGCCGATTGAAGTTCAGTTCGCGCATAGCGCGCCGGCGTCCGTCTCGCCGTACTCAAAGGTGTTCGGCTGTCCCGTTACTTTTGGTCACCCTTGCAATGCTTTAGTGATCGACAACAGCCTGCTCGCAATGCCAGTGAAAGATGCGGACACCAGGCTTTTGCGGATCCTCGAGGAGCACCTCGATCGTATCCTTGCTGAAATCCCGCCGAATAACGATTTGGTCGCTGCGGTGAGGAAAGCGATCGCCGAGCTGATGGGCCAGGGCAAGACAGGGCTCGCATCCGTAGCAAAAGAATTAGCGATGAGCCCGCGCACGCTGGAGCGACGCCTGAGTGAGCAGGGGCTGGTGTTTAAAGAATTACTAAACGATACGCGACAACGCTTCGCTGTGGATTACCTGAGGCATGGCGGCTATAGGCTGGCCGAGATCGCTTTTCTTATTGGCTACTCGGAGGTCAGCGCGTTCAACCGCGCATTCAAGCGCTGGACCGGCTCAACGCCATTGGAGTACCGGAACAAGACCACGCATTGAGCGCGCTGATTCGCGCGCTATCGTTCGCGCACAGTACTGAACATGACGCGGGAATTTACGCAGCCCAAAACAACGAAGGGCCGATTCCTCATAGCAAATTCAGCAAAAAGACGATATCGATCGTAATCACTGCAACCAAAGCGCGCAGAAACGCTTGCGCGGGCACTTGTTGTACCTTCGCCATGCGCTGCACCGAAGTAAGTCCAACACCGCACGCGATAATCGCGACAAAAAAGCCGAAACACAGCGACTTCACAACGTCCAGCGCGATTCCCAGAATGTGCACGTGTTCAGCGAACCGTCGCAGCTGATCATCAAGCGAGATATCAAGCATAAGTGAAGACACTGAGAAACCACCGATCACGGCGATAACCTGGAAATAAAAACAGCACCCGGCTGTTGCCAGCGTTATCGCCGCGACGCGCGGCACAATCAGATAGTCCTGCACGGAGATGCGCAGATCAGCTAACGCGCGGATTTCTCCATCACGGTCCATCATCGCCAGCTCCGTACTGACTGCAGCCGCACTGCGTCCGATTATGATGAATGCGGTTGCAAGCGGCGCGACGTTGTGTACCAGCACAAGTTCCACCAGGTCAAAAGCCCGCGGATCAGCGCCCAGCACTTCGGTTACATGTTTGACGAACGCAGTGCCGATCACCAGCGCCACGACCGACACGAGCCGCAGCGAGCTGACCGCGGTCACATATACCTGGCGCAAAAACACCAACTTCACCATCGGGTTGGCCAGCACACGCAGGCGAGTAATACTGTCTACGATTAGCTGCGCGTAGATGTTGAAATAACCCATGGTTGCGAAGACTGGTAATACCAGCGCGCTATTGGCTGGCCGCTTTGTCGAGCAAGGTGCGAGTCTGCGCCGACAAATCATTGAGCTTCGCTGCTTCGGCGATGGCTGCCGCGCGCTGCGCATAATTATGGCCGGCTTGCAGATTTCCGGCCGCAACTTCAAGCCTCGCGAGCAGGAGCAGGTCCAGCGCAATCCGTTCGACCGCGTCCATGGATTTATCCATCGACAACGCGGTCGACCATGCCTCCCGGCAATCGCTGATGCGGCCTTCCTTGAGTGCGATCTGACCGAGCACGCGCCACGCATTCGCCTCTTCGCTCACATCGCCGGCGCGCTTCGCGGAAGCAATAGTCTCTTGCGTGCGCGTTTTCGCAAGCGCAACGTCACCGTTAGCCAACGCAACCGCTGCTGAAACGTTCTGTACTGCGAGCCGCCAGGGGCATGCTTCAGACGGACACAACTGCTGTGCCCGCGCCGCATGCTGCCCGGCTGACTCTGCGTGATCCTCCTGTAACTCAATAAGGGCGAGGCGGGCTTCCGCGCGCCCGACATATTCATCAGCGAACCCGGATTGCGGAGCTGTCAGGATTTCCAACTGCGCTCGCGCACCAGCGAAATCTCCAGTTTTATGCAGCACCGCTGCAATATTCAGAAGTGCAATCGCAGTCCCATGCCGATCCTCAACGGTGCGGCTGCGCGTCAATGCCACTCGATATTGGCGCAACGCCGCCGGATAATCGCGGCGGGCGATCGCATCGCCGGCGCGTTGATATGCCCGGCCAGTCTGTTCACTCCGCTGATCGCCCGGTGACTGTGGCTGTGGTGCCTGGCCGGCGCATCCCGCGAGTGCCATCACCGTGACCACCGCCGCCCTCCCCGCCAGTCCTCCAGCGCGGTGAACACTAACGCTCATGCGGTGTCCGGTCTTGCGCGGGCGCCTGGACCGCCCCGTCGGCGCTATCCAGTTCGATCACCTTCTGCTCCGCCTGGGGAACCATCGTCCTCACAGGCCACGACCGCTTTACACCAGTGACGACCTGATCGGTGTCGTTCAATACGGTCTCACCTTGCCGCACCAGCGGAGGCACGTCCTCGGCGATGACGCGCTGCGCGCTTTCTGTCGCCTGCCGCGCGCTCTGCAGCAATTTGCGCGTGTCGTCGACCGTGGGCGGCACAGCTGCATTCAACTGGGTGACCAATTTCTCGACTTGAGCGAGGCTGCGCTGGAGGTCCGCGAGTACTGGCTCCAGGCGAGCGGGCACGTCTCGAGTTACTTTGCTTGCATCTTGAGCCAGGTTGACGCCGGTCGCAGCCAATTTGCGGATGGCGCGACTCGTTTCTGCAAGTCCGCCAGCGGCTTCGTTGAAATGCCGCATCGATTTCTGTATGCCAACATCCGGGTCGCCGAGCTGTGAAGTCACCTTGCGCACGTCTTCGACGACGGGGCCGACCCGGTCGACCAGGTTCTGCACCATGATACTGTAGTCCACATTGCGTTCGTATTGGAGCGACGCGCCATCCTCCACGAGTCCGACGTCGCCTGTCCCCGGCACTAACTCGAGAATGTTGGACCCCAGCAGACCTGCCAGACCTTCCTTAGTGAGTCGAATACGCGAATCCTGGCTGATGACATTCCGATACTGTCTGTCGATAACGACTTTCCCGCGAACACGCAATTCGCCGAACGGAGAAAGTTCCGCGAGACGGCCAACGTTGAATCCGATTAGCTTCACTGCCATGCCCCGTGTTAAACCACTCGCATGCTCGGTATAGAAGTAAAGGTCGAGGGTCGGTGTGAACCACCGCTGGACGAACGCAAGAGCAAGGAGCGTGGCGATGATAGCGGCCGCTGTCAGCCACAGGAATGCGCGAGAAGCGACCGCCATGCGGCCACTCAGTTTGCGTTCGATCTCGGCCTGAAGCGGGACTGTCACTGCACGTGTACCTGATGGTCGCACGGAATACCCGCATCCGCGGCGCCCGCGATCTCGAGCATGATGACACTGCCTTCAGGCACGCGCTCGCGATAAAGATCGGCGAACTGCCCAACGCGCCTCATCTCTTCAGTCGTCAGGCGTTCGAATGTGCGTTCCATTACCAGCACTGGTGGACACATCAACAGACAACGCACAAATACGGTCAGCCGGCGCTCGAAATTATTGAGCTCGGAAACGGACCTGGTACAGAGGGCTTCCGCCCGATCGCGTGCAACCCCACACATTTCGAGCTCGCCGTAGACCCGCTCCTCCGCGTCAGTTTTTCCGAGCCGTCCGTGATACACGGCGGGCAGCATGATGTTCTCGGATACTGAAAGATTCGACAGCAGTCCACCGTTTCTGGGCACGAGTTCAACCTCAGGAATGCGCAACGCCTCTCGCACGAGGCGAGCGCAGGCGAGCGAGTCGGGTGCCACGATTCGATAGGTGGTTGCCGGGATGATTTCCAAAGGCGGCTGCGACGGGCCGCAATTTATGGTGATCGTCTGCATCACTTGCATGACGATACCCATAAGCACACGGCCGGCGACTTAGCAAAGGTTTGAGACGGGCGGCGGGAGTTGCAGCCCGGTTTGTGTTGGTCGCCTTTGACATACGCACGGGCGGGAGATCGGCTTCCCATAGCGCTGATACCTAAGCGTCGGGGCTTCACCTAAAGAAACAGCGATCACTACTATCCCGCCGAAGCTTGTTCGTGAGTATTGGCCTTTGGTCCAATTGGTTGACCAACCTACCTCAGCACGCTGATAGCGACACGACTAAACGGGACAACGAACGAAGCGGACTTGCGATCAGCGCCGGTAGCAACACGCACGGACATCGCGCCAGGCACCGACGCTGATAAGATACTGGCGACGCGAATTTCGCGGCGGCCACTGGCTCATATCGCCGTACTGTGGCGACGCCGACTCCAAGGGGGAGCGACTTGCAGGGAGTGCTATCCGCAGCCGGTGTTTTCATCTGTGCGCGTTTGTTTATCCGGGGGTGGGTGCCATTTCTGTTCTTGGTATGCATCGCGGCCGTTGCCGGTGGCGCGCAGACTGCGGACAATGTTTCCGTCGGCGCCAAAAAGACGGTGCTGATCCTAACGTCGGAGCGTAATGAGCTGCCGGCGATCGCCAAGATCGAATCGGCGCTGCGCGACGAATTCGCGAACCGCAAGGAAACGGTTCAGTTTTTCGTTGAGTATCTCGACTTCGGGCGTTTTCCGAGATTGGAGTACGAGCGGGAACTGGGACACTATTTTGCGTTGCGGTATCCGGGGGCAACGATCGATGCGGTCGTGCCGCTATTTGAGGGCGCGCTCGAGTTTGCAATAGCACATCGAAGCGAGCTCTTTCCGAACGCGCCCATCGTCGCTGCGGCAATCGACGAAGTATGGCTGGAACGGCATCCGTTGCCCGCCGCAGTCGCGGCGGTTCCCACTGTGTACGATTATCGCCGTACCGTCGGGCTCATGCGCGCGCTGAATCCGCAGTTGCGACAGATCGCCGTCGTTCACGGCGTCAGCGATTACGATTTACGCCGGCGGGACGAAGCGCAGAGAGTGCTGACGAGTCTCGAGCCAGCAGTGGAACATCGCATGTTAGGCGCAATACCGTTGGCGGAAATCGAGGCCGAAGTGCGGGGACTGCCGTCCTCGAGCGCAGTGCTGCTTTTGTCTATGGTAAGGGACGCAGAAGGGAAGTCCTATGTCGGCCGGGATGTGGCGGCCCGCCTGTCTGCCATTTCACCTGTTCCGCTGTTCGGCACGTTCGAAAGTCACCTCGAATACGGCACACTAGGCGGCGCGATAACCGACTACACGGCAATCGGCCGTAGAACGGCAACTGCACTTAATGACGTACTCGCCGGCAACGTTGTGTCCGGCGTGCTTGCCACCCCGCCGGAGACCACGTCGCTGCGCGTGACCTGGCGCGGCTTGCAGAAGTGGAACATCGCCGAGAGCCGCGTTCCCCGCAATGCGCGTATCGTCGGCCGTCCGCCGACTATATGGGACCAGTATCGCACGTTGATTATCGCCGCTGTCGTTGCGCTCGCTATCCAGACAGTACTGATCATCATGCTGGTGAGCGAACTGAATTCACGCCGGCGCGCGGAGGAAACACTGCGGGACAGCGAGTCGCGGTTTCACGCCATGGCCGACGCTACGCCGGTGATGATTTGGATGGCGGGGCCGGACAAGCTCGGCACCTACGTTAACAAAGCCTGGCTCGAATTTACCGGCCGCACCACCGCTCAGGAAGCAGGAGACGGCTGGGCGCAAGGCGTGCATCCGGACGATCGCGAATATTGCCTTTCGACATGGCGTGAAGCGTTTGACGCGCGGGGAAAATGCACGATGGAGTACCGCCTGCGGCGGCGCGATGGCGAGTACCGGTGGGTCACCGCCGACGGCATCCCCCGTTTCACCGCCAACGGAAAGTTTCTGGGATACATCGGTTCGTCTATCGACATAACGGAGCGTAAACAAAGCGAGGAAAGATTGCGGCTTGCAGTGGCCGCGCTGCCCAGCGCAATCGTGATGGTGAACAGGCGCGGCACTATCGTACTGGCGAACACATCGGCGGAAAAGCTTTTCGGGTATGCCCCGCAGGAACTGAACGGGCTTGCGGTTGACGAGCTATTGCCGGAAGGCAGGCGCGTCAGTCATGCCATACATCGGGCAGAATTCTATGCGCAGCCGCGTACGCGTTTCGTCGGTACCGGCGGCGATTTGTACGCGAAACGCAAGGACGGCAGCGAGTTTATCGCAGAGATAGGACTCAATCCTCTTGCGATGGACGACGATATGCTTGTGCTGACCTCAATCATTGATATGACGGAGCACAACGAATTGCGGCGCAGCCGCCAGGAGCTTGCCCATGTGGCCCGCATCGCATCCATGGGTGAGCTCGCAGGCTCCCTTGCGCATGAGCTGAACCAACCGCTCACTGCGATATTGTCCAACGCGCAGGCAGCGCAGCGCTACATAAGCGCGGACGCGCTAAATCTGGCGGACATGGCCGAACTGCTGACCGACCTTGTCAGCGATAGCAACCGCGCGGCGGAAATCATCCGGCGCATGCGAGCGCTTGTAAAACGGAGCGAGTTCGAGCCCTCGCGCCTCGACGCTGGAAGCGTAGTACGCGATGTCGTCGCGCTGGTGCGCAGTGACGTGGTTATGCGCGGCGTGCGCCTGGACATGCATATAGCTGACGATCTGCCACAGGTCCGGGGTGACCGCATTCAACTGCAGCAGGTCGTTCTCAATCTGCTGCTCAATGCGTTTGACGCGATGAAGGATCGTCCGCAGCACGAACGTGTAGTTAGAGTGGAGGCAACGCGCACTGATGCGGGAGACCTGCGCATCGCGGTGTGCGACAGCGGGCCTGGAATTGCCGCTGGCGATCTCGAGCGCATTTTCACGCCGTTCTTCACCACCAAGCGCGATGGGTTGGGGCTGGGATTGTCGATCAGCCGCTCTATCCTGGAAACGCATGGTGCGCAGCTGCGTGTCGAGAACAACGCCGACCGCGGCGTTACTTTTTACTTTACCCTGCCGGCCCACTAACGACACCACCAACCGGTCCACTCAGTCCTACGCACTAATAGGCGTTTGACCACACGACTTCGGCGAGCCGGAGGCATACATTAATCTCGGTGGGGCGGCGTGAATGGTTGAGTTCCCCGTGTTTATTAGTATCCGCCCTCTGAGCGACGACTTAAAAAATCGCTGTCATGTCTGCGACAACAACATATAACTATTCCGGGAGACACTCGTGACCGCTACGGGCGAAAATACGTACGAGGTGGGCTCCATGCACAAATGCACAGCGCGCGGCTGAGGCGTGACGCAAAATCAGCGTTGCTCTGCATTGATCACAACTAGCTATTTGTGCAGTACCTGGATTCCACTAACGTGAAGACATATTGCGTCTCCCTGATTCTTTACTGTGTGTAGAAACAGAAGACACCCACATGAATGACACGAATCTTAAAGTTCTCGTGGTCGACGACGACAAGGGCGCAGCGAAAGCCATAGGAAGGCTGCTGCGCGCGCATGGCCACAGCGTTGATTTATCGTACGGTGCGACCGACGGCGTCGAGCGCGCCACCGCAACCCGCCCGGATTTAATACTGCAGGACATCGCGATGCCAATCATCGATGGATACGAGGCAGCGCGCCGTTTGCGCACGATTCCCGCTCTCGCACTCACTGTATTAATAGCATGTTCGGCGACCGTCGATGAACATAAAGCGAGACAGGCGGGCTTCGACGGTTGGCTCATAAAGCCGGTCGGCGATGGCGAGCTGCAGACGGTCATCAACCTTGTGCGTGAGCGCGTCGACAAGAACGCTCAGGATGGTTGCATCACTGAACATGCGGAGCAATCAAGTAAGCTCACCGTCTGACCGCGATAAGCGCCAATTCGTTAGCGGATCGCCCTAGCCGCGCTTATGCCAACTGCCACACCGATTAACGCGCCAAACACCCGTCCGCAGCGTCCTGCGCACCACCGGCAATGATCGCCTCGATGCCCGCGGCGTAAGACTTTAGTCCAATTGCGACTGCAGACAAGCTGCCGGATTATGCGATAGCAGGTTTCCCACCTGCAAACCCTCCTATCCCGCAGACAGCGGGCTTGCGGGCCGCTCTCAAACAGCGGCCCGTTTTTTCTTGTAAAACGCCGCCATGGCCAGCGTTCGCGTTTATGGCTGCGTCAACAGCCATGCAGGTCAGCGCCGCTTCTGCGTGAATGACCGCCAGCAAAAACGGCCGCGTTCGTTCGGCACTGATGCACCGCATATGACATCATCGCCGGCACTGACCGTCGCCTGATGTGGATGGCTGCTATAACCGAACCAGCGAAATAATCCGCGCCGGGTGCGCCTGAGCCACGGCGCCTGTCGCATACTTGTGTACATCACTTCCGAAACCGCGCGATAGCATTGCAGGAACTGCGCGATGTGCAGCTCTTTGCATTGCTTGAATTCGCCCGGCAATGCGGGCATCATCAGTCGGGCTATTCGTGTCAATCCGCTGAGCGCTTATGACTGCGCTTAGTGGGAGCGGTCGAGCCCGTTAGATCTGCTGCAATAAAACTGAGGGGGAGTGTCATGATGCAACGGTCTTTTATCACGCTATTTTCGGCCGCTCTTGTGCCCGCAATACTCGCAACGCCGTCCCTTGCGCAGCAGAAGTCCATAACATGGTGGGAGCACAGTAATCCGCCGCACAATAACTATTCGCAGGAACTCGTCGGCGAATGGAACAAAAAACATCCCGATAACGCCGTGCAGTACGATTTTTTTGCGATGACGCCTTACTTCAAGAAGCTATCGGTCGCGTTATCAACCAAGTCCGCCGCCGACATGTTCACTGTGGTCGATTCGCTCCTGCCGAGTTTCACTACCAAAGACGTGCTCGCACCGATCCAT
>Ga0207683_10005416_pt1 | contig 10933 bp, 10 predicted proteins | sample KBSM73metaG_FD_184333 | JGI IMG/M metagenome (GOLD analysis project Ga0207683, IMG submission 184333) | Miscanthus rhizosphere microbial communities from Kellogg Biological Station, Michigan, USA - KBS M7-3 metaG (SPAdes) (version 2) | ecosystem: Host-associated > Plants > Roots > Rhizosphere >...
AAGGCTTGCCGGCGGAGCCGAGCCGGTCGAGCCAGCGCGGATGTTCGCGGTCCGCGATGTCCTCCCTCGACAGCGTCGTGATCGTCATCGGGCTCTCGCCCTGTCCGTAGATTTGCGCCAAACGGGGACCGAAGCGGTCAAGCGCTTTCAGCGCGTCCTCGACATACATCGGCGCGCCGCCCCAGATCATCGTGCGCAGGTTGACCGGATCGGTGCCGCCGAAGTCGAGCAGCCGCTTCACCATCGTGGGAGCGGCGAACATCGACATGCTCTTCCACGACGCGATCAACCGGAAGATCTCGTCGGGCTCGAACGAGCCGGACTCCGGCACGACGTTGATCCCCATGCGCGCGACGTGCGCCATCATGTAGAGGCCGGAGCCATGGCTCATCGGCGCGGCGTGCAGGATCGAGTCGCCGGGGGCGGTCGCATCCACTTCGGTGAGATACGCAAAACTTGCCTGCGCGAGATTGCGGTGGGTCAGCATCGCGCCCTTCGGCCGCCCGGTGGTGCCCGAGGTATAGAACAGCCAGGCGAGGTCGTCGCCGGCGCGCGGCTCGATCGGCGCCGGATCGGCGGCGAACAGCGCGTGATATTCTTTCGAGTCGATGACGATCAGCCGCTCGAGGCTCGCCGGCATGTGCGGCGCGACCTCTTCGTCGAGGCCGCTCGACGCAATGCATACGCGCGCGCCGGAATGTTCGAGGATGTAGCCAAGCTCGCGCCCGTGCAGCTTGGCGTTCGCCGGTACCGCCGCAAAGCCGCCGTGCCACACGCCGTGGATGGTCTCGAGATACTCGACGCAGTTCTTCGCGATGATCGCCACGCGGTCGCCGGGCTTCAGTCCGAGCGCGCGCAACCCGCTCGCCAGCCGCGCCGCACGCCCGGCAAGCTGTCCGTAGCTCTGGACGACACGCGGTCCCTGCCCGGCCGCCGGCGCACCGGGATGACTCAGGCCAGCACGAAAGAGCCACGCGGCGATGTTCATCGGCTTACACCGCGTTCAGCCAGCCGAAATGCACCGGATAGCCCTCGCCCAGCAGCAGCGACATCGTCTCATACAGCGGCAACCCGACCACATTGGTGTAGGAGCCGACCATCTTCACCACGAAGGTGCCGGCGAGCCCCTGGATCGCGTAGCCGCCGGCCTTGCCGCGCCATTCGCCGGAGGCGAGATAGCCCTCGAGGTCCTCGTTGGAGAGCCGCTTGAAGCGCACGCGCGTCTCGACCAGGCGCTGGCGGAACGCCTCCTTCGGCGTCACCAGGCAGATGCCGGTGTAGACCCGGTGATTGCGCCCGGAGAGCATGCGCAGGCACGCCGCCGCATCCTCCAGCATGTCAGCCTTGGGCATGACGCGGCGCCCGACCGCCACGACCGTGTCGGCGGCGATGATGTAGGAGCCGCGCAATTCCTCGTCGATCCGGATGCTGGCAAGCGCCACCTGCGCCTTCTCGCGCGCCAGCCGATTGGCGAGCGCGCGCGGCAGCTCGCCCTTCACCGGAATCTCGTCGATCTCGGCCGGCTGGAGCGAATCCGGCTCGATTCCGGCCTGATTGAGCAAAGCGAGCCGTCGCGGCGAGCCGGAGGCAAGAACAAGTTTCGGACGGCCGATCATGAGGTACCGAACAAGGGGATTGTGGCTTCGGTGCGGGGCCCGTTCGACCTAACCCAATCGTGGGCTATCCACAACCGTCACTCATTTCCGCTCTGCTGCGGCTGGAAACGCGCCTTGATCCGCCGCATCAGCTGGTCGCGCACCTCGCGATAAGCGTCCATGCGCTGCTCGCGCGTGCCTTCGATCGCGGTCGGATCGGGCGTCGGCCAGTACTCGACGTCGGCCGCCATCGTGCGGGTCAGCTCCAGCGCCTTGTGGTGCGCCTCGGGCGCGAGCGTGACGATCAGGTCGAAGTTGAGCCCTTCCCATTCCTCCAGCTCCTCGAAGGTCATCGGCTTGTGCTTGCCGATGTCGAGCCCGAGCTCGTCCATCGCGGCGACCGCGAATGCGTCGAGTTCGCCCTTGCGCACGCCGGCCGACCCCACATAGGTGCGGCCGAAGAAGTGCTTGAACAGCCCGGCCGCCATCGGCGAACGCACGGAATTCATCCCGCAGGCGAACAGCACCGCCTGCGGTCGTGCGGAACGGGAAGCGGCCATCCGCGCTCAACCCTTCCAATGCAGCACGCAGATCAGCGTGAACAGGCGCCGCGCGGTATCGAAGTCGACGTCGATCTTCTCCTTCAGCCGCTCCTTCAAGAGTTCCGAGCCTTCGTTGTGCAGCCCGCGCCGGCCCATGTCGATCGCCTCGATCTGCGTCGGCGACGCGGTGCGGATCGCCTTGTAGTAGCTGTCGCAGATCATGAAGTAGTCCTTCACGATCTTGCGGAACGGCGTGAGCGAGAGCAGATGCGCCATCAGGGGCGCACCGTCCTGCTGGCGGATGTCGAACACCAGCCGGTTCTCCGTGATGGAGAGATGCAGCGCGTACGGCCCGCCGTCGTGATCGGCCGGCGCGAACGAATTGTCCTCGATCAGATCGTAGATCGCGACCGCGCGTTCGTGCTCGATATCCTGGCTGGAGCGGCCGATCGAGCCTTCGTCCAGCGTGATCTTGACGAGGCGCCGCGTCGAACCGCTCTCGTCGGCGCCGCTCATCTGCGGTTCAGCCGCATGGCGACGGACCGGGCATGCGCGTCGAGGCCTTCGGCCTGTCCCAGCGCAATCGCCGCCGGGCCGAGTCTGCCGAGCGCATCGGCGTCGAGCCGCAGGATCGAGGTGCGCTTCATGAAGTCGAGCACGCCGAGGCCCGACGAGAAGCGTGCCGAGCGCGCCGTCGGCAGCACATGGTTCGAGCCCGCCACGTAGTCGCCGATGGCTTCGGGGGTGTGGCTGCCGAGGAAGATCGCGCCGGCATTGCGGATTTTCGCCGCCAGCGGCTCGGGGTCGTGCGTTTCGATTTCGAGATGCTCGGGCGCAATGGCGTCGGTCAGCGCCACCGCATCCTCGAGCGCGCCGACCAGGATGACCGCACCGAAATCGCGCCATGAGGCCGCCGCGACCGCACCGCGCGGCAGCGTCTTCAACTGCCCTTCGACTGCCTGCTCGACCGCACCGGCGAGCGCCGCATCGTCGGTGATCAGGATCGATTGCGCCGCCGTGTCGTGCTCGGCCTGCGCCAGCAGGTCGGCGGCGATCCATTCCGGGTTGGCGTCGCGATCGGCGATGATCAGCACTTCGCTCGGCCCCGCGATCATGTCGATGCCGACCCGACCGAACACGAGGCGCTTCGCTGCTGCGACATAAGCGTTGCCCGGGCCGACGATTTTTGCCACCGGCGCGATCGTCGCGGTGCCGTAGGCAAGCGCAGCGACCGCCTGCGCGCCGCCAATGCGATAGATTTCATCGACCCCGGCGAGCTTCGCGGCCGCGAGCACCAGCGGATTGAGATTTCCGTCCGGCGCCGGCACCACCATCACGACGCGCGGGCAGCCGGCAACCTTGGCCGGCACGGCGTTCATCAGCACCGAGGAGGGATAGGCAGCGGTGCCGCCCGGGACATACAGCCCGACTGCTTCTATGGCGGTCCAGCGATGACCCAGTTCCACGCCGAGCGGATCGGTCCAGCGGTCGTCCTGGGGCAATTGGCGGCGGTGATAGACTTCGATGCGGTCGCGCGCGAGCTTGAGCGCATCGAGCGCGACGGCCTCGCAGGCCGCGGTGGCGGCCTCAAGCTCGTCGGAGCGCACACGCATGCCGATCGTGCCGAGATCGACGCGGTCGAATTTTTGGGTCAGCGCGATCAGCGCGGCATCGCCGCGCGCCGCAACGTCGGCGATGATGGCGCGCACCGCCTGCTCGACGTCGGCCGAGGCCTCGCGCTTCGCATCGAGGAACGACCGGAATTTCGCGGGAAAGTCGGCGGCGCGGGCGTCGAGGCGGATGGGCATTGCGGCTCTCTTCATCCCTCCCCCGCTTGGGGGAGGGTGGCCGCGAGCATTGCGAGCGGCCGGGTGGGGAAGCTTACCGGGAAAAGACCCCACCCGGCTCGCGAAGTTTATCATCGGGCGGCGCGGCGCGCCGACCCGGTGGCTCGCCACCCTCCCCTTTCAGGGGAGGGATGTCACCGCTCAATGGCTTCTCGCTAAAAACCCGTCAACCCCGCGGGTCGGATTCAACCTCGTGCGCAGGCCGCGCCTTGGCGGTCCAGCTCGGCCCGAGATCGGCCAGCTCGCATTCGAGGCACTCGACTTCGAGGCGCAGCGCCGCGCCACCGGAAAAGATCAGCGTCACGGCCCCGGCCGGGGCGTCGGTCTCGTCGAATTCGACCGCGAGCAGGTTGAGCACGGCGTCCTTGGCGGCAGGGTTCACATTGCGGCAGCGGAACGCGTTCACGCGCTCGAAACGCAGCGCGGTGCGACGGCGCTGGTAGCAGGGGGTCACCTCGCCGCATGCTTCCCAGTCGAACCGGTTCAGCGCAATGACCAGCCGCTTCTCGGTCGGCTGCCAGATCACGTCGGAAACCTTGACCACCGCATCCTGCAGGTGGGTCGAGACGACCGCAATGTCGTCCTGGTCGAGCGCGATGAGTTTCAGCGGTTGCATGGGCCCAAGCTTGATGTTCCGGTGTTGATCGCCAGAGCATCATCCCGAAAAGTGGACACCGGTTTCGGACAAGATCATGCTCCACGACTAACTAGGGACGGCGCCGGAATGGCGCAAGGCTTGAGTTTGCTCATGGCGGCTTCGTTTGACAGCGCCCTGACCGCGCCCGCCGTGGCGCGCAACCGCGATCCGATCCTGGCGGTATTGCGGGAAGTGCTGGCCGCGCCGGGAACCGTGCTGGAGATCGCCAGCGGCAGCGGCGAGCACGCCGTCCATTTCGCCTCCGCCCTGCCCCACCTCGTGTGGCAGCCGACCGATCCCGACGCGCAGGCTTTGCGCAGCATCACGGCTTATGCGGCGCGGGCCCAATTGCCGAATTTGCTCCCGCCGCTCGAACTGGATACCACGGCTGCGGTCTGGCCGGTCACGCAAGCCGACGCGGTCGTATCGATCAACATGATCCACATCGCGCCGTGGGCCGCCGCGGAGGGTCTGCTGGCCGGGGCGGCGCGCCTGCTACCGGCAGGCAGCCCGCTTTATCTCTACGGGCCCTACCGTGAGCATGGCCGGCACACCGCGCCAAGCAACGCGGCCTTCGACGAGAGCCTGAGAGCGCGCGACCCCACATGGGGCGTCCGTGACCTCGATGAGGTCGTGGCGCTCGCCGCACGGCACGGGTTCGCGCTGCAGCGCACCGTCGCGATGCCGGCGAACAACCTGAGCGTGGTCTTCCGCCGCAACCCGTGACCGAAACCCTTGCGGCAGGCGGCTCGGCCGCTATATCCGGTGCGGTTTGATCCACCACCGGGCGGAAGACATGAGCGACGCGGACGTCAAAACACCAACTGCCGAAACCCATTCATTCCAGGCCGAAGTGGCCGAGCTTTTGCGGCTGATGGTGCACTCGGTCTATTCCGAGACCGACATCTTCCTGCGCGAGCTGATCTCCAACGCCTCGGATGCCTGCGACCGGCTGCGCTACGAGGCGATCGCCAGGCCCGAGCTGACGGCCGACGGCGCGCCGCTCGCGATCCGCATTGCGCCGGACACGACCGCCGGCACGCTGACCATTGCGGACAACGGCATCGGCATGGACCGGCAGGAGCTGATCGACAATCTCGGCACCGTCGCGCGCTCCGGCACGCGCGCGTTCATGAACAAGCTGTCCGAGGCGAAGGACGGCACCGGTTTGATCGGGCAGTTCGGCGTCGGCTTCTATTCGGCCTTCATGGTGGCGGATCGCATCACGGTGGTGAGCCGCCGCGCCGGCAGCGACGAAACCTGGGTCTGGTCGTCGGAAGGCGGCGCCGGCTTCGACATCGCGCGCGCCGACGACGCGCAGGCGGCCCGCGTGACGCGCGGCACCGAGATCGTGCTGCACCTGAAGGACGACGCGAAGAAATATCTCGAGCCGCAGGAGATCCGCCGCGTCGTTTCGACCTACTCGGACCACATCCTGTTCCCGATCGAACTCACCGGGACGCAGGCCGAGAGTGAGCCCAAGGAAGGCGAGCCCAAGACCGAGCCGAAGTCGGAGCAGATCAATTCGGCAAGCGCGCTGTGGCAGAAGCCGAAGTCGGAGCTGAAACCCGAAGACTACGCGCAGGCCTACCAGACCATCGCGCACGCCTTCGACGATCCCGCGCTGACGGTGCACTACCGCGCCGAGGGGCGCTATTCCTATGCGGTGCTGCTGTTCGCGCCGTCGTCGCGGCCGTACGATCTGTTCGATCCGGCCCGCAAGGGGCACGTGAAGCTGTACGTGCGCCGCGTCTACATCACCGACGACGCCGAACTGCTTCCGACCTATCTGCGCTTCATCCGCGGCGTGGTCGACAGCGAGGACCTGCCGCTCAACATTTCGCGCGAGATGCTGCAGAACAATCCGCAGGTCGTGGCGATCCGCAAGGCGATCACCGGCCGCGCGATCACGGAGCTGGAAAGCCTCGCCGAGAAGGATGCGGAGAAATTCGGGAAAATCTGGGAAGCCTTCGGCCCGGTGCTGAAGGAAGGCATCTACGAGGATTTCGAGCGGCGCGAACAGTTGCTCGCGCTCGCGCGCTTCGACACCACCGCCGGCAAGGCGCGCTCGCTCAAGCAGTATGTCGCAGACCTCAAGCCAAACCAGACCGAGATCTACTATCTGGTCGGCGAGAGCGCCGATCGGCTGAAGTCGAATCCGAAGCTCGAGGCGGCGCGCGCCCGCGGCATCGAGGTGCTGCTGCTGAGCGATCCGGTCGACGCGTTCTGGACCATGATGCCGCCGGGCTTCGAGGGAAAGCCGTTGAAGTCGCTGAGCAAGAGCGACGTCGATTTCAGCCTGGTGCCGCTGCTCGACGACAAGAAAGACGAGCCTCAGGCGGAGAGCGAGGCTGACAAGACCGACGAGACCGCGGTGATCGCCGCCGTGAAATCGGCGCTCGGCGAACGCGTGTCCGATGTGCTGCCGTCGCAGCGGCTCGCCGACAGCCCGGCCTGTCTGGTCGCGGCGAAGCAAGGCCCCGATCTGGAGATCGAGCGGCTGCTCTCGCGCCAGAACCGCGGCGCCGGCATCAAGCCGATTCTCGAGCTCAACATGAAGCACGCGCTGGTGAAGGCGCTGGCGCGCGCGCAAAAGGATGAGCATGACGCGGACGTGAGCGACCTCTCATCGCTGCTGTTCGAGCAGGCGCAAATACTCGATGGCGAGGTGCCGGACGATCCGGCCGCTTTCGCGGCACGGCTCAACCGGCTTGTCGTCAGAGGACTCAACGCCTGACCCAATCTCCGCTCATTCCCGCGCAAGCGGGAATCCGGTCCTTGGCCCTGGGTCCGCGCTTCCGCGGGGACGAGCGGCTGAAATGTCAGGTCGTGCGCGCCGCGGCCTGCGCCGTCTCGATTGTGTCGCTGTAGATGACAACGGGCTCGCGCAATCCCGCGCTCATCAGCGTGCGCTGCACGGCGGGCCGTGCGCCACTGAAATAGATCTTCGTTCCTGAACGTTGCAGCTTGTGCACGAAGCCGTGCAGCGCCTTCGCGCCGGTGCTGTCGATCAGCGGCACGGCGGAAAAATCCAGGATGAACACACCCGGCCGCTCGCCGACGCGGTCGAGGATGGTGCTGACCCCGGCGGTCGCACCGAAAAAGAACGCGCCCGAGATGCGGAAGACGACAACGTTTCCGCTCAGGGCGCCAGGCAACGCAGCCTCCCCGCCGTTGTCGGCCACGTCCTCGGTTGCGAGCGATCCGCCTTCGACCTCGACGGCCTCCGCCATCCGGTGCAGGAACAGGAACGAGCCGGTCACCACGCCGACCGCGATCGCGGTCGTCAGGTCGACAAACAAGGTCAGCAGAAACGTCGCCAGCAGCACGAACGCGTCGCCACGCGAGGATTTGAGCAGCGCGACGAACTCGTCCTTCTCCGCCATGTTCCAGGCGACAACCGCGAGCACCGCGCCGAGCGCCGCGAGCGGCACGTAGGACACGAGAGGCGCCGCGACCGCCATGAACAGCAGCAGATAGAGCGCGTGGAAGATGCCGGCGAGCGGCCCTCGCGCACCGGCGCGGATGTTGGTCGCGGTGCGCGCGATCGTGCCGGTGACGCAGATTCCGCCGAACATAACAGAACCGGCGTTGGCGACGCCCTGCGCGACCAGTTCGCAGTTCGAGCGATGCCGCCGGCCCGTGAGCCCGTCCGCCACCACGGCGGACAACAGAGACTCGATCGAACCGAGCAGCGCGATCGCGAGCGCATCGGGCAGCACCGCGTGCGCCTTCTCGAACGTGAAGACCGGCAATGATGGGCTCGGCAGCGAGCTCGGGATGCCGCCGAAGCGCGAGCCAACGGTCGCGACGTCGAGACCGAGCGCGGCAGCCGCCGCGGCCGCCAGCACGATCGCGATCAGGAAGCCCGGCCAGTGCGGGCGTACGCGCCGCAGCGTCACGATCAGGATCAGCGCACCGAGCGCAATGGCGACGGCGCCCGGCCGCACCGTTGCGGCGGCGGCCCAGAGTGCGGCGAGCTTCGGGATGAACTCGGCCGGCTCGTGTGCCAGTTCGAGCCCGAACAAGTCCTTGAGCTGGCTTGCGAAAATGATCGCCGCGATGCCGGCCGTGAACCCGGCCGTCACCGGATAGGGGATGTATTTGATGTAGGCGCCGAGCCGGAAGAAGCCGACCACGATCATGATCGCACCCGCCATCAAGGTGGCGAGCACCAGCCCGTCATAACCGTGACGCTGCACGGTCGCGGCAACCACAACGATGAACGCGCCCGCCGGCCCGCCGATCTGCACCCGGCTGCCGCCGAGCAGCGACACCAGAAAGCCGCCGACGATCGCGGTGTAGAGCCCCCGCTCCGGCCCGACGCCCGATGCGATCGCGATCGCCATCGAGAGCGGCAGCGCGACGATCGCGACGGTCAGCCCGGCGAGCGCGTCGGCGCGCAGGTCGGTGAGGCCGTAGCCTTCACGAAAGACCGTGACCAGTTTCGGCGTGAACAGCTCCAGCGCGGTCGGCCGGGCTTGCAGGCGGGCATCCATTCGGCAGTGCTTCGGGGCGGGTTGAGTCCCGGAACCATAGCAAAGTTCCATCCAGCCTGCTTGCGCCAGATCAACCGCTGATCCGCTCCACCGTGGCGCCGCAGCGGCCGAGCTTGTCTTCCAGCCGTTCGAAACCGCGGTCGAGATGATAGACGCGGTTGACCATCGTCTCGCCCTCGGCTGCGAGGGCAGCGATCACCAGCGACACCGAGGCGCGCAGGTCGGTCGCCATCACGGGCGCGCCTTTGAGCTTCTCGACGCCCTCGATCGTGGCGTTCTGCCCGTCGAGCGTGATGCGCGCGCCGAGCCGCGCCAGCTCCTGGACGTGCATGAAACGGTTCTCGAAGATCGTCTCGGTGATGCGGGCGGTGCCCTTGGCGCGCGTCATCAGCGCCATCAGTTGCGCCTGCAGGTCGGTCGGGAAGCCGGGATGCGGCGCGGTCGTAACCTCGACCGGCGCGATGCCCCCGCCATTGCGCGCGACGCGGATGCCGGCATTGCTGGTCGTGATCTCGCAGCCGGTCTGTGTCAGCGTGTCGAGTGCGGATTGCAGCAACTCCGGCCGCGCGCCTTCGAGCAGCACGTCGCCGCCGGTCATCGCGACCGCCATCGCATAGGTTCCGGTCTCGATCCGGTCGGGCAGCACCGGATGGCTCGCGCCGTTGAGCCGCGAGACGCCCTGTACCACGATGCGCGAGGTCCCATGGCCGGAAATCTTCGCGCCCATCTTGATCAGGCATTCGGCGACGTCGACCACTTCAGGCTCGCGCGCCGCATTCTCGATCACGGTCTCGCCGTTCGCCAGCGAGGCCGCCATCAGCGCGGTGTGCGTGCCGCCGACCGTCACCTTGGGGAAATCGATCTCGCCGCCCTTCAGGCCGCCCTTGGTCCTCGCGATCACATAGCCGGCGTCGATTTCGATGGTCGCGCCGAGACGCTCCAGCGCCATGATGAGCAGGTCCACCGGGCGCGTGCCGATCGCACAGCCGCCCGGCAGCGAGACCTTGGCTTCGCCCATGCGGGCGAGCAGCGGCCCCACGACCCAGAAGCTCGCGCGCATCTTGGAAACAAGCTCATACGGCGCGGTGGTATCGACGATGCGCGCAGCCGAGATATGCAGCGTCTGCCCGCGGTGATCCTCATCGCCCGGGCGCTTGCCCTTCACCATGATATCGACGCCGTGATTGCTGAGAATGTGCTGCAGCTGCGTCACGTCGGCGAGGCGCGGCACGTTTTCCAGCACCAGCACGTCGTCGGTCAGCAGGCTCGCGATCATCAGCGGCAGCGTGGCGTTCTTCGCCCCCGAAATCGGAATCGTGCCGTTCAGCGGCTTGCCGCCGACGATGCGGATGCGGTCCATGAAAGTCCCCGTGGCAGTCTATTTCTTCTCAACGCCAATTCCGGCGGAATCGTGGGGCTCGCGGGGTCCGTCCCGCTGTTCCGCCCGTTCACGCGCCTGCGCCTTGCGGCGTTTGAGGTTTTCCCGCAGCGCCGCCTGCAGCCGCTCCTCGCGCAGCGCCTTTTCGGAGGGTTTCGGGCTGTCGGCCATGCGGGCTAAACTCAAAGCGTTTTCCGGCGACGTGGATACCGGTTCGCCGCAGAAAACGCGACAATGCCAGGAATCTGACGCTTAACCGGCCCCGGAAAAGGCCGGAACAGGAGGCGCCCGTGACCGACTTTACCGACCTGCTGTCGCGCTTCGCCCGCGCCGTCGCCGCCAATGATGGCGCCGCTTTCGCGGCCCTGTTCACCGAGGACGGCGTCTACGACGACGGCTTCTTTGGCGAATACAAGGGCCGCAAGGCCATTATCG
>Ga0207683_10005418_pt1 | contig 10931 bp, 10 predicted proteins | sample KBSM73metaG_FD_184333 | JGI IMG/M metagenome (GOLD analysis project Ga0207683, IMG submission 184333) | Miscanthus rhizosphere microbial communities from Kellogg Biological Station, Michigan, USA - KBS M7-3 metaG (SPAdes) (version 2) | ecosystem: Host-associated > Plants > Roots > Rhizosphere >...
TTCCCGTTTTCTGGTTCAAGCCTGCCGATTATTGACCAGCAGGGAGCGCCGCGCCACTGCTTCGACGGGTGGCCGATCGCGCAAGGTTCGCTACTTGCGCTTCGCCGAATTGAGTTGGAGCAGCTTCTTCGCCGCCAGCGCGGCCGCCGCCGCATAGCTGCGGTCGCGGTGCACCAGCATCAGCGAGATCGCACCTTCGGACAGCAGCCAGATTTCGCGCGCGATCTCGCGTGGCGAGCGGACATTCGCGCGCGCGAGCAGCTCGGCGAGATGCGCTTCGAGCATCGCCTTGTGTCGTCGTGCGATGACGCGGGCGGGGTGTCCCGGAAGATCGGCGAGCTCGACCACCAGCCGGGTGAAACCGGAGCCGGCCCAGCGCGGCTTGTCGGACCAGGCCGCGAGGTCCCGGAACAGCGTGTCGACGATGGCCTCGGGAGAGCCGCCGAGGCTGTCGCCGAAGGTGCGGAACGCGGCCAGTGCGAGGCGATGCTGCGTCTCCAGCACGGCGGCGAGCAGTTCGTCCTTGCTCCTGAAGTGATAGTAGAGCGTGCGCTTGGTCACCGCGGTCGCTGCCGCAATCTCGTCCATGCTGACGCGGGTGTAGCCACGGCGGCGGAACAGGGCGTAGGCCGCATCGAGGATGCGCGTCCTTGTCGCTTCCGATGAGCGCGGCACTGGCGGACTCCCGCAGCATGATCCCGAAAAGCGGATACCGGTTTTCGGAAAAGATCATGCTCCACCAACAGGTATACCGGGTAGTGAATTTACATCGGCAGGCCGTTGCATGAAATGACCGCCGAACTTGCAATGCAAATGTCGGGAGGCGACCAATGGCGTTCGAACGCCTGACGTACCGGTCCGTGACCGCCCGGCCGGTTCTGCTTCCGATGCGCCGCCCGGTCGTGTCCAAGGTCGGCCTGTTCGATCGGTGGCCGATGATCCTGATCGATATCGAGACCGAGGAGGGCGTCGTCGGACGAAGCTATCTCGAGCCGTACCTGAAGGGGTCGGCGCGCGCGATCATCTCCGTCATCCATGAGCTTGCGGCGGCGCGCGCCGGGCAGCCGATCCGTCCGCTCGACGATTTCCAGAAGGGGCTGAAGGCGCAAAACCTCGTCGGCCTGGAAGGCGTCTCGATGATCGCCGTGTCCGGTCTCGACCTGGCGGCGTGGGATGCGCTCGCCAAGGCCGCCAACATGCCGCTCGCGGTGTTCCTCGGCGGATCGCTCGGCCCGGTGCCGGCCTACAACAGCAACGGGTTGTGGCTGACCGACGTCGCGTCCCTCGGCGAGGAGGCGACCGAGCTGGTCGCGGAAGGCGGCTTTCGCGGCCTCAAGCTGCGGCTCGGGCGCGAGCGGCTGGCCGACGATCTCGCGGCGATCCGCACAGTCCGCGCGGCGGTCGGCGACGACATCAAGCTGATGGTCGATTTCAACCAGGGCCTGAGTCTGGGCGACGCGCTGCACCGCTGTCACGCGCTCGACGACCAGGGCCTTTACTGGCTGGAGGAGCCGATCGCCTACAACAATCTCGCGGGTTTCGCGCAGCTCGCGCGCGAGCTCAAGACGCCGATCCAACTGGGCGAGAATTTCTACGGCCCGCGAGCGCTGTATCAGGCGGTCGCCATGGGCTGCGGCGACTATGTGATGCCCGACCTGATGCGGATCGGCGGCGTGACCGGCTGGCTGCGCAGCGCCGCGATCGCCGGCGCCGCCGGCATCGAGATGTCGACGCATCTCTATCCGGAATTCGCCGCGCATCTGATGCGCGTGACCGAAACCGCGCATTGGCTCGAATGGCAGGACTGGGCCGATCCGGTCCTCGCCGAGCCGTTCAAGCCCGAAAACGGCTTCCTGCCGGTGCCGAGCCGCCCGGGCGCAGGCATCGCATGGGACGAGGATGCCGTCAGGCGCTATCGGTACGATGCGTGACGTTCTCTCAGTTCAGCTGCCCGATCTCGGTCAGGAACTTGCGGCAGTTGCCGCTGAGCCGGGTCTTGTTCTCCTGCAGGCAACCCAGGACCATCATGTCGCCCTGGCCGAAGAACTTGCTGCACATCTTGCGCGAATCGCCGCCGCAGGCCCTGTCGCCCTTCTTGCGGACGTCGTCCTGCGCAGATGCGAAGCTTGACGCGAATACGGTGAGCGAGAGCGCAATGGTCGCGAACAGGCAGGTACGAGAGAAAGTCACTGGGCGCCTCCGGCTTCATTTTGCGAGGTGAAACGATACCACGCGCCGCCGCATGGAACGCTGCCTTAATCTGGGGATACGGCAATTAGCCGGGAACCGTTGCGCGAACGCACCAGTGCCGCCGCGTCACGGTTTGCTGCCAAGGTGGGTCACAGCGTGTGGCGCGTCTTAGCATCCTGGATAGCCTGCCACACGCGCTCCGGTGTCGCAGGCATGTCGATGTTGTCGATGCCGAGTTCCGACAGCGCGTCGGCGATCGCGTTCATCACCGAGGTGAGCGCGCCGGCGCAGCCGGCCTCGCCGCAGCCCTTCACGCCGAGCGGGTTGTTCTTCGCCGGGATGGGAAGGCTTTCGAAGCCGATCTCGGGCATGTCGCCCGCGCGCGGCATCGCGTAGTCCATGTAGGACCCGGTGAGGAGCTGTCCGTCGGCATCGTAGGCGGTCTTTTCCATCAACGCCTGGCCGATGCCCTGCACGACGCCGCCATGAACCTGGCCGGCGACCAGCAGCGGATTGATGATGGTGCCGAAGTCGTTGACCGAGTTGTAGCTGACGACCTCGATCTCGCCGGTGTCGGGATCGACTTCGACTTCGGCGACGTGGCAGCCGTTCGGGAACACCGACTGGATCGGCTCGGCGGTGACGTGCTTCACGCTCAAGGTGTTCGGCACGCCCTCCGGCAGCTTCAGTCCGCGCAGTCTGTCGGCGAGTTCCATGATGCCGATCGAGCGGTCGGTGCCGGCGATGGTGAAACGCCCGTTGCCGAACTCGATGTCGCCGGCGGAGGCCTCGAGCACGAAGCCCGCGATCTGCTTGCCCTTCTTGATGACTTCGTCGGCGCCTTCGACGATCGCGGTGCCGCTCGCATACATCGAGCGCGAGCCGCCGGTACCGCCGCCCGCGAGCAGCTCGTCGCTGTCGCCCTGCAGCAGCTTGATGCGCTCGAACGGCACGCCGAGCTTCTCGGTCAGCACCTGCGCGAACGGCGCGGCGTGACCCTGGCCGTAGTCGAGCGTGCCGGTGATGATGGTGACGTCGCCGTTGTCCTCGAAGCGGATGCCGCCCATCTCCTTGTTCGGCGGCGCGGTGACTTCGAGATAGCTGCCGAGCCCGAGCCCGCGCAGTTTGCCGCGCTTCTTCGACTCGCGCTTGCGCTGCTTGAAGCCCTTGATGTCGGCGATCTCGACCGCGCGCTCGAACACCGCGGGGAAGTCGCCGCTGTCGTACTGCATGCCGGACGAGGCCTTGTAGGGGATTTCCTTCGGCTTGATCTGGTTGCGGCGGCGCAGCGCGAAGCGGTCGATGCCCATCTCCTCCGCGGCGCGGTCGATCAGCCGCTCCATGTAGTAATTGCCCTCGGGGCGGCCGGCGCCGCGATAGGCCGAGACCAGCACCGTGTTGGTGAACATCACCTTGGTGGCGACTTCGATCAGCGGCAGCTTGTAGACGCTGACGGCGTTCTTCACGATGTTCAAGGTCGACATCAGCGGCGAGACCGGGCCGAGATAGGCGCCGGTGTTGCCGTAGCCGGTGAAACGCACTGCGAGGAACTTGCCCTTCTCGTCGAGCGCGAGTTCGCCGGCGAATTCGTGGTCGCGGCCGTGATGGTCCGACACGAAGCTCTCGAAGCGGTCGGCGGTCCATTTCACCGGGCGGCCGAGCTCCCTGGCAGCATGCAGGATCGGCACGTATTCGGGATAGACCGCGGCCTTCATGCCGAACGAGCCGCCGACATTGCCGGTCAGCACGTGCACCTTGTCGCCGGTCACGCCGAGGATATCGACGAGCTGGCCCTTCATGCCGAACGGGCCCTGGCAGCCGATGTTGAGCGTGTAGCGTTCCTTGCCCTTGTCGAACGATGCGATCGCGGCGCGCGGCTCCATCGCGTTGACGACGAGGCGGCTGTTGATCAGCGTGAGCCTGGTGACGTGCGCGGCCTTCGAGAAAGCCTCCGCGACCTTCGCGGGATCGCCATACAGATAGTCGAGCGCGACGTTGCCGGGCGCGTCGTCGTAAAGCTGCGGTGCGCCGGGCTTGGCGGCGTCGCGCGCGTTGGTGACGGAGGGTAAGGGCTCGATATCGAGTTCGACCGCCTCGGCCGCGTCCTTCGCCTGCGCCATCGTTTCGGCAACGACGACTGCGACCGGATCGCCGACGAAACGCACCTTGTCGCTCGGCATCGAGGGACGCTTCGGCTTGCTCATCTCCGAGCCGTCGCGGTTCTTGAACGGCACCGCGCATTTGAGCGTGCCGTAGGCGGACAAGTCTGCGCCGGTGTAGATGCCGAGTACGCCGGGCATCGCCTTGGCGGCCGCGGTGTCGATCCCTTTGATCACGCCATGTCCGTGGCGGCTGCGCACGAAGACCGCGTAGGCCTGTCCCGGCATATCGACGTCGTCGGTGTAGCAGCCCTGGCCCTGCACCAGCACCGGGTCCTCGGTGCGGCGCACCGGCTGGCCGACGCCGTATTTGTTCAGGTCGAAAGCACCAGAGCGGTCTTGCACGTTCATGAAATTGCCTCTTCGGGGATGAGAGCGATTATCACGCGGGCTTGGGGCTTCGATAGGGGGTGGGCACAGCTGCCGGGCAGCCATGCGCGACACCTGCTTTCCCACTCTCGAGTGGGCCGTCGCTTTCGCCATGGCGAATGGCGGCCAATTGTCGCGATTTAACCCGTTCGCCTCAAATCTGCGCTTGGCGCGGCGGCGTTACTCAGGCAAAACTGCCGCAAAAGTCTTACATGGGAGGAAACCTGAATGTTCCTGAAAACCTTCGCGCGTTTCGCCGTCGGCGCAGTCGCCGCCGCCGTGCTCGCGTTTGCGCCGAATGCCGCGACCGCCCAGGGCGGCAATCCGATCACCATCGGTTTCGCGATGTCGCTCACCGGCCCGCTCGCCGCCAACGGCAAGCAGGCGCTGCTCGGCATGCAGATCTGGGAAGAGGAAATCAACGCCAAGGGCGGCCTGCTCGGGCGTCCTGTCAAGCTCGTCTACTACGACGACCAGACCAATCCCTCGACCATTCCGGGCATCTACACCAAGCTGCTCGACGTCGACAAAGTCGACCTCGTCGTCGGCCCGTACGCGACCAACATGGCCGCGCCCGCGATGCCGGTGATCATGCAGAAGGGCAAGGTATTCATCATCCTGTTCGGCCTCGCGGTGAACACCGAGTTCAAGTATCCGAAGTTCTTCGCGATGATCCCGTCCGGTCCCGATCCGAAGCCCTCGTTTACGCTCGGCTTCTTCGAGACCGCGGCGGCGCAGAACCCGAAGCCGACGACCGTCGCGCTCGTCGCAGCCGACGCCGAATTCGCCAACAACGCCTGCGAAGGCGCGCGCACCAACGCGGCGAAGCACGGCTTCAAGATCGTCTATGATCGCCGCTATCCGCCGGCCACCACCGATTTCGCGCCGATCGTGCGCGCGATCCAGGCTGCCAATCCGGACATCGTGGCGATCTGCTCATACCCGCTCGACTCTGTCGGCATGGTGCGAGCGGTCAACGAGCTGAACTACAAGCCGAAGATGATCGGCGGCGCCATGGTCGGCTTGCAGGCGACCGTGTTCAAGAACCAGCTCGGACCGCTCCTGAACGGCTGGGTGAACTACGAGACCTGGGTACCGGCCAAGAACATGACGTTCGAGGGTACCGAGGCGTTCTTCGCGAAGTACCAGTCGAGGGCACAGGCCGCCGGCGTCGATCCGCTCGGCTACTACCTCGGCGGCTGGGGCCACGCCTACATCTCGGTGCTCGGCGACGCCATCAAGGCAACCAACAGCCTCGACGACAACAAGCTCGCCGAACATATCGCCAAGACCGAGTTCAAGACCATTCACGGCAACATCAAGTTCGGTGCGGGCGGCGAGTGGGCCAAGTCGGGCATGCTGCAGGTGCAGTATCATGGCATCAAGCAGGGCGCCGGCATCGAGACCTGGCGCGGCATGGACTACCAGACCGTGCTGACGCCGAATGAATACAAGACCGGCACGGTGATCTACCCCTTCGAGAAGGCGAAGTGAGCGGCTGACGCTGCACGCTACGTTTCAAAATAAAGCGCCGCGCGGACATCCGCGCGGCGTTTTGCTTTTTGGTGAGCCCTCACGCTCCTCTTTCTTCTTCACCTCTCCCCGCTTGCGGGGCGAGGGGAAAGAGAGAGAGCGCGCAGCGCGCGGTCTTGCTCAAATCCCGAGATAAAACTTGCGGATCAGGTCGTTGTTGTTGAGCTCGTCGGCCGATTTGCCCTCGAAGGCGATCTTGCCGTGCACGATCACGTAGCCGCGGTCGGCGATGCGAATGGCCTGGTTGAAGTTCTGCTCAGCCATCAACACGGTCAGATCGTATTTGGTCTGCAGTTCCTTGATGGTGTCGATGGTGCGGCTCACCAGGATCGGCGCGAGACCGACCGAGGGCTCGTCCACCAGCAGGATGCGCGGGGCGCTCATCAGTGCGCGCGCGAGCGCCAGCATCTGCTGCTCGCCGCCGCTCATCGAGCCGGCGAGCTGGTGGCGGCGTTCCTTCAGCCGGTCGAACATGCCGTAGCAGAAGTCGAGGTTGCGCCCCATCTCGGCGCGCGCGGTCGGACGGAATGCGCCGAGCAGCAGATTTTCCTCCACCGTCAGCTTGGGAAACAGGCGGCGTCCTTCCGGCACCAGCGCGATGCCGAGGTCGACGATCTCTTCCGTGGTGCGGCCCACCAGGTCGTGCCTCTTGCCGTCGATCTCGGCGACGATCGTTCCGGCACTCGGGCGCACCATGCCCATGATGCATTTCATCAGGGTGCTCTTGCCGTTGCCGTTGGTGCCGAGCAGCACAACGGTTTCGGCCGGGCGCACGTCGAGCGAGACGTCCTCAAGCACGCGGACGGAGCCGTATCCGGCGTGGACGCCGCTGATGGCGATGCTGTTAGCCAAGGTAGGCTTTCTCCACCTCGGGGTTGCGTACCACCTCGTCCGGCTTGCCGTCGGCGATCTTCTTGCCCGAGACCAGCACCACGAGCCGCTGCGAGAAGCTCATCACCGCGCTCATGATGTGCTCGATCAGGACGATCGTGATGCCGCGCTCGCTGAGCCGGACCAGGAGCTTCAGGATGTCGTCGATCTCGGAATGCGACAGGCCGGCCATCGACTCGTCGGCGATCAGCAGTTTCGGCTCGGACGCCATCGCGCGGGCAAGCTCGAGCTTGCGCATCTCGACCTGCGTCAGGTCGCGCGGCTGCTTCTGGGCCTTGTGATCGAGCCCGACGAGACGGAGATATTCGACGCAGCGCTCGTCGGCGTCGGCCTTCGCCACGTGCGAACCCGAGCGCGCCTTGACGGCGTAGAGCAGGGGGATGCGCAGATTGTCGGCGACCGACATGCTGTGGAACGGGCGCGGCAGCTGGAACGAGCGCGCAAGCCCGAGGATGGTGCGCTGGTGCGCGGCGAGCCCGTCCATCTTGCGGCCCTCGAACTGCACGCTGCCGGTCTCGTTCTGCAGCGTGCCGCAGATGCAATTCACCAGCGTCGACTTGCCGGACCCGTTCGGCCCGATCAGGCCGAGGCGTTCGCCCGGCGCGACGCTGAGATTGATGCCGTCGAGCGCGACGAAGCCGCCGAAGCGTTTGCCGACCTGATCGACCTGGAGGAGCGGCGCGGCGGTCATTTCTTCCTCGCGCGCAGGCGGTCCTGCACCAATCCGACGATTCCGTTCGGCGCGATGATCACGAAGGAGACCAGAAGAACACCGACAATGAGAAGGTTGACGGCGGAGGAGATGGTGACGCGTGCAACCTCCTGGATCGAGCCAAGGAGGAGCGCGCCGATCAGCGGGCCGATCCACGTGCCGGTGCCGCCGATCATCGGCATGGCGATGGAGTTGACCGCGTAGGCGAGCCCGAACGCCGACGAGGGCTCGATATAGGCGATGTAGTAGGGGAAGGGCGCGCCGGCCATGCCCATCAGGGCGCCGGACAACGTGGTCGCGATCAGCTTCAGCCGCAGCGTCGGCACGCCGCAGGCTTCCGCAGCGAGCTCGTCGTCGCGGATGGTGGCAAAGCCGAAGCCGAGGCGCGAGCGCTCGATCGTGCGGGCGGCCATGATCGCCACGACCGCGAGGAGGAGCATCAGCAGGAACAGGTACTGCATGTAGGGCAGCGTCGCGCCGAGAATATCGATCGACGGCGGGCGGATCGTATAGGCGCCGCGCGAGCCGCCGACATAGTTCCAGTTGATGATCAGCGTTTGCAGCACGACGGCGAGCGCAAGCGTCGCGATTGCGAAGAAGGCGCCGCGCAGGCGCAGCGTCAGGTAGCCCATGCCGAAGCCGACGATGCCGGACACGATTCCGCCGAGCAGGATGAGCAGCGGGACCGGCAGCGGATAGGTCTTGTGAAAGAACACGGACGTGTAGGCGCCGAGCGCGAAGAACGCCGCCGAGCCGAAATTCACGTAGCCGCAATAGCCGCCGAGGATGTTCCAGGCGGTGGCGAGCACGACGAATTGCACCACCACGTAGCCGGCGAAGAACAGGTACTCGCTCCCGAGCCAGCGCGCGAACGCGAAGATCGCGGCCGCAACCGCGATGCAGACAACAAGGAAGATGCGTGACTGCACGATCGCCCCTATCGCCCGAGCAGGCCTGACGGCCGGAACGCAAGCGTCAGCAGCAGGAAGCCGAACGAGACCGCCGGCGCCCATGACGGGCCATAGAAGGTCGCCGTGATGCTTTCCATGATGCCGAGGATCATCGCACCGATCACGGTGCCGGGCAGGCTGCCGAGCCCGCCGAGCACGCAGATCGCGAACACGCGCCCGATGTATTCGCGTCCGACGGACGGCTCGACCGGCTGGATGATGATGAGGAACGCGCCCGCCAGAGCGGCGGTCGCGATCGAGATGCCGAACGCGATGCGTTTGATCTTGATCGGGTCGGCGGCCATCAGCGCGAGCGCGCCCTGGTCCTGCGACACCGCCATGATGGCGCGCCCGACGAAGGTGCGCGACAGATAGAGCTGCAGAACGGCCAGCATCGTGAGCGCGAGCACGCAGGGCACCAGCAGGCGGTAAGGCAGATCGACGAACGCGAAGCGCAGCGTCGGCCCGATGTATGCCGCCTCGACGTAGCGGTAGTCGACGCCGAAGACCAGGATCAGGGCGACCTCGGTGATGAACAGGATACCGAAGAAGAACGCGAGACCGCTCAGCGCCTCCCGGCCGCGCATCTCGAACGAGACGTAATAGACCTGATAGATGGATGCCCCGAGCGCGTAGAACACCGGCAGCATCAACAGGCCGGCCAGCACCGGATCGACGTCCATGCGCGAATTCAGGATGTAGGCGAGGTACGAGCCGAGGATGATGAAGGCCGGGTGCGCGATGTTGACGATGTCGAGCATGCCGAACGAGATCGAGACTCCGACCGTGACGGCGACATAGAAGCCGCCGAGCAGTACGCCCGCGATGATGGCGTTGATCAGGAGTTCGACGGGAAAATCCATGACGCTGCGCGCAGGCTTCAGGCGCGGCCGGGATGCCGCAGCCGCAAAGCCATGGCCGGTCGCTGTCGTCCCGTCATTGTTTCCCCCAGTGGTCCGGCTTGTTGTTGGCGGTCTTTCTAGCATGCTCGCCGCGTCATGCCAGTGCGCAATTTGGCCCATGCGCGCCCGTTTCGCCGCCATTTTCATGGGGCAGGAATGGGCGAGGGCCGTGCGGTGTTATCAGGACGTGCAAATACCGTAACGGCGGCCTAGTGTGGCGGTTCAGAAGTCCGCAACATCCTCGCGGCGAGTCCGAGTTGCGGACTTCTGAACCTAAGCCACACTAGAATCATAGATTCCCTGGTGTCCTTCGAGTCCGAAGTTCGTACACGGGGGTGCTGCGCGATGAAACGAACTTCGGAATCGGGACACCAGGTGTGGAGGAAGGTCATGAGGATCGGCTATTGGCGGCGGACTTTGATCGGCACCGGTCTTGCGGTTGCGGTCGCGGGCGTGGCGCTCGCGCAACAGCCGCCGGTGCGCATCCGCGGCGAGATCGAGAAGGTCGACGGCAACACGCTGACCGTCAAGGCGCGCGATGGCGCGATGCTGACCGTCAACGTGCCGGACAACGTGCGGGTGATGAACTTCGTCAAGGCCTCGCTCGCCGACATCAAGCCCAACTCGTATATCGGCGTCACCGCGATGCCGCAGCCGGACGGCAGCCAGAAGGCGATCGCGATCCACATTTTCCTCGAGGCGCAGCGCGGCACCGGCGAGGGTCACCGGCCATGGGACCTGCGGCCCGGCTCGACGATGACCAATGCGGCGGTCGAGACCACGGCGGGAAGCGTGGACGGCCAGGTGCTGACGGTGAAGTACAAGTCCGGCGACAAGACCGATGAGAAGAAGGTGATCGTGCCGCCGGATGCCGCGATCGTCACCTACGCGCCGGCCGACAAGAGCGAACTGAAAGCGGGTGCGCAGATCATTATTTTCGGCGCGCAAAAGCAGGCCGACGGTACCTTGCAGGCGCAGGCGGTGAACGTCGGGAAGGGCATCACGCCGCCGATGTGAGGTGATCTCTCCCGCGGCGCGTCGCGGATGAGACGTTCCCTCGCCCCGCGAAGCGGGGAGAGGGAATGAAAGACCGGAGCGCCCTATCGCTAGGCACTCCTGCTTAATCCGCGGGCAGGCCCGCGAAGACCGCGGATTCGCGCTCCGGTTTTGCCGCTAAATCTCTGATCCCGTTTCACTTTCACCTTGTCGCCGCACCTGCGGAGGA